>Ga0194125_10001586_pt1 | contig 38464 bp, 24 predicted proteins | sample TA2KigC250mmetaG_FD_148626 | JGI IMG/M metagenome (GOLD analysis project Ga0194125, IMG submission 148626) | Freshwater microbial communities from Lake Tanganyika, Tanzania - TA2015034 Kigoma Deep Cast 250m | ecosystem: Environmental > Aquatic > Freshwater > Lake | place: Tanzania: Lake...
GGGGATCACGCTGCACCACGCCCGCGCCTCCCACGCCCCGCCGCTGAAGTGCGAGACGGGGATCGCGTCGGCTTCGGTCCACGAGATGACGCGGTAGGCTGTGCGCGTCTCGCCGCCGATCTCGAGGGTTGCTTCGAGCCAGCCGAACACCAGCGGCAGCCGGTGGCGCTGCGAGAGGAAGCCGACGTAGGGCAGCCCGAACAGCACGCCGGGGCGCAGGCCGGTCACGGCCCAGTCGGCCCACATCCGCCCGTTGCCCGTCGTCAGGACCGTATCGCTGTAATGCAGGCGGAAGCCGCCGTGCGCGCGGTGGCCGCTGTGCATGAGTGTGTCGACGCACACGACCTCATCGGTCAGCGCCACGCCCTCCGTCGGGTTGCTGCCGTGGAAGACCTCATCCCTGGGCACTGCGCTCCTCCAGCAGGTCCAGCGATGCCGGCTCCTCGAGAACGAGCTTGCACTTCGTGTAGTTGAGCTGATCGAGTTCCTTCTGCAGACGGTCCGCGATGGCCGCCCCGGCCGGCCCGGTGGCGCGCAACCGCTCCGTCGCCGCCAGCAACTTCGCCCGACGCTCCGGCGGGAGGTCATAGCCGGCGATGCTCACGTTCGCGGGCGTGACCGCGCCCTGGAAGCTGCGTAACTGATAGGGCTTCAACGCAATGCGCAGGTCGGGCCCCCTCAGTTGCGTGTTGTCCGATAGGTCCGTCAGCGTTGCCGGGCCCTTCAGGTTCACGGTGACCGGGAACGGCGAGCGGCTGACGACATAGAGATATCCATCCGGCCCGACCCGCACGACCGCCGTGTCCGACGTGCCCTCGATCGTGTCGAACTTCACCGCGGGCAGAGGCCGGTAGGACTTTGCGAACTCCGTGATCTCGTCCTGGTGACCCATCGTGCCCACGATGAAGCCGCCGATGGTGACCATCGGCGCGTCGTAGAGCGCAACCGCTTCGGCGAACAGCTCCAGCCAGTTGCGTCCGCCCGGCATGAGCCCCGCTACGCGCCACTCCGGGCCCTTCCACCACAGGTCCTTGATCGGCTCGCGCGCGTCAATGTCGGACTCGAAGTACTCGATGTGCTGGTTGATGCTGACGGTCTGCTGCCCGCCCCGCGTGATCGTGTCCTGCAGCTCGCCGTTGCGCCGCATCTCCAGGCCGTTGTACATGGCGTTGCCGGTCGCGCCCAGCCGCCGCCACGCGATGGCGGAAGGGAAGAGGTACTTCTGGACCTCGACGTTGGGGATCTGGGCGAGCAGGTCGAAGTCCAGCCCCGCCCCGCGGTAGACCGCCTTCATGCTGCGGCCCGACTGCTCCCACAGAGGAAGGTTGCCGTCGCCTTCGGACATGTAGCGCAGCCCGAGGATGAGCTTCAGGTCGGGCCGCGTGTCGGAGAGCACCTTCGCCAGCCGCGCGTAGAACTGCTTGATCTTGCGGCAGCGCCAGTCCAGCCACTCGATCCTCTTCTCCTGCATGAGCCAGCCGTGCCGCTGGGCGTAGCGGTCCTCGCCGGTGAAGGCCGGGAGCTTGATGCCCGTGTCCTGCTCGAACAGACCGATGGTGAAGTCGTCGTAACCCCACTTGGCATCAGCCAGCCAGAACGAACTCTCATAGACGAGGTGCAGTTGCACACCCTGGAAGACGGGCGAATTCCCCCAGCGCGTGCACATCTCGCGGATGAGCGCCGTGAAACGCTCCTGGTACAGCGGGTGCAGCGCGTTCATCTGCGGCCACTCAGCAGAGACCATGTTGCCCCGGTTGTCCACCCGCAGATAGCCGGCTTCCGGGGTGTTCACGAACTCCTCGACCGGCAGGACAATGCTCGGCGACAGGCAACAGTTGATCGAGGGCAGGAAGCCGAACTCGCCCGGCGCGCCGGCCTGTTCGAAGCGCTCCAGCAGAAGATCCACGTACTCCTGCGGGTGGCGCAGGCCGGAGCACCCCAGGAGGTTCTCGGCAAGCGACGGGTAGCTCGGGCCCTGGTAGAAGCAGATCGGGTAGATGAGTTCATTCTGCCCGGTCGCGCGCATGGTGGCGATCATGCGGTCGGCCATGTCGCCAGTGAAGCGCGTGCCGTCCGTCTCGCGCTGTCGCCCGCCGAACGCCTCGCTGATCATCATGTCTTCCCAGTACAGGCCGAGGCGGCGCTTGCCCGGACTGCTCGCCGCCAGAGGCGACGGCGCAAGGCCCGGCAACTCGTACACCTCGAACCCGCTGATCGCCGCCGGCGCGCCCTTGATCCACGTGGTCAGGAACAGCGCCTGGTCCTTCTCGCGCGGCCAGTAGAGCAAGTCGTAGTGCTGGAGTTGCCCCGTGTTCTCGAACTCTCGGCCAGTCAGCACGCCGCCCTGCGTGTCATAGGTGCAGGGGAAGCCCGGCGAGTTAACGATGAGGTCGAAGGCCCGGTCCTTGTCATCGGGGTAGAACACACGCAGCAGATGCGGCTTCCCCGGGGTTTTGGCCGCAAAGCGGAAGGCCAGTCGCGCGAATCGTGCCGCCCCGGCCTCGACATAGCGCGTGCCGTCTAGCGTGCCGATCTGCGAGGGTGCCGACTCGCGGAAGTTCTCCTTTGCCTCGCGCATGGCGACGGCATCGTACCTGCAGATGAGCACGGGCGCACCGTCGGGGCCGGGCTGGGGCAGCGGCGCGAGCACGCTCAGGGTCTGCTGGCCAACCTTGCGGCCGTTGTAGCCGTAGACGAAAGCGTAGCGCCCGGCAGTGAGCTTGAGCGGCGCCGCGGTGACGGACGACTGGCCCTGGGGCGGGACGTCTACTGTGCTGGAGAAAACGGCCTTGTCCGCCGGGCCGCCGGTCAGCGTGACCTCGAGCTTTCCACTCAGCGGCGCGTCGTGGATGTTCTTGAGGTCGAAGACGGGCTGATAGGCTTCGCCCTCGATGGCAGCGGCGTGGCGGACAAGGATGAGTGGCGGCACGTTCGGCGCGCCGAAGCCCGCTACATAACGGGCCGCCACCTCCATATCGCTGAGCGGGCGGCTGTAGATGCTGAAGCTGTCCAGCACGCTCTCGCACGCCCCCCACACCGGCTCGGCGCTGTGGTAGACATCGCGCCCGCGATTGCCCAGGAAGAAGCGCGCGTGCTCCCGCGGCTTCCACGTGAAGCCGCGCACGCCGAAGGGGCGGTCACTGACGAAGTTGGCCATCTTCTGCCCGTCGAGGTACAGCCGTTGGCCGACCTGCGAGTCCCAGTTGAGCACGATCTGGTGCCAGGTGTCCTTCACGACGCCGCCGGGCACCGAGGCGTAGATGACGTCATCCATCGCCCTGGACACGCGCCGGTCGCACCGCAGCGTCCCAAAGCCGCCCGCGTTGTTCATCCACAGCCAGATGTTGTCCACCGGCACCGGCCCGAGTGGCGCGTCCTCCTTGAAGAAGCACGGGCATGCTGGTGGGTTGGCCTCATCGAAGCCGAACTTGACCCACATCTCGAAGCTGCCGTAGTCCTTGTCCAGGTTGCCCGGTTCTTCATACGCCAGGACTGCCTCGCCTTGCAGCAACACGCCCTTGCCGGAGAGCCCGGGCACGATCTGCAACTTGTCCTGCTGCGCGGGTACGGGGTTGCCGGCGGCCGGGTCGGCCCTCAGAGGGTCGGTGCCGTCGAAGCTGAGGTGAAAGAGCGTGCGCAGCTCGTTGGCCTGGCGCTTGGTGGTCCGGACGCCCAGTTGCACGGCGACGGCTGGGTCCACATACGCGGCCAACTGATCCGCCGTCAGCGGCACATCGAGAAGGCACAGATCATCGATGATCGAGTTGGCGGGATAGTTGCCCTCCGCGGACGTGCCGATCCACATGCGGTCGGGGAGGGTGGCCGTGCTTAAGACACCGGTGACGGTGGCGCTGCCGTGCTGGACGCCATCCACGAAGATCCGCAGCTGCTTGCGGTCCCACGTGACCGCCACGTGGTGCCACTCGCCTGCCGCGGGCACGCCCGGCGTCTCCAGCGCCGCCAGCATCTTCCCGCCAGCTTTGAGGTGGCTGCACGTGACGTCTTGCCCTTCTGCAACCCGGAAGGTCACGAAGTCCGGGCCATACCACGGGCCAAACGCGATCAGCGCGTCTGACCCCGCGCCGCGCTTGACCCACATCATGATCGTGCCCTGCGCAGGACTGAAGTTCCCGGCGGTGGCGTAGGCGCAGCGAGTGCTCTGGTCGGCGGCGAGGCCCTGACCAGTCTTGGCCGGCCCAAACTGCAGTCCCTCGGCCACAAGCGGCCCAGGGATGCCGCGCGCGATCTCGGCGGTGGCCGCGCCATCGAACGAAGCATACAGCAGGACATGAGGCTGCAGATCCGGCGACAGCCCGGGCACGTCCGCCGCCCAAGCAGACGGCGCGCTCAGCACGGCGAGCACAACAAGGCGGCACACCCGCATGGTGTCACGCTCCCTAGTCCATTGCGCCGGCCGCCGCGATGTCTCCGACCGTGCCAGGTGGTACACCAAGATCCCGCCCGCAGTCGCGCATCATGTACCGGGACGCCTGAGGTAGAGCACAGCAGAGGTGCGGTCGCCCTGAACTACGGGCCGGCCGACTTGTGCATCTGCCGGAGCAGGGCGTAAGGCCCAAGAACCAATCTGCGCCGCCTCTGAGGCCGCCGGCGGCAGTTGGTGAGCTTGGCACCGGCGTTTGACCTTCCCCCAAGGCTAGTACCACTCACAGTGTCACAGATCCGGTCCGCTCAGCCCTGCCCGGAAGGGGAGGCTTAGCCAGCCCTGGAGGGCAGAGCCGGATCGCTTCGGGGGCCAGTGACCGGTAGCCCAGTGAGCTGTGAGGTCGCAGGGCGTTGCAGTGCCTTCGCCATCGCTTCCCGGATACCCTCGCTTTGACACCTCCTCAGTCGCGTCTCTCTCTACGCCCTCCTGGACAAGGGGAATGGGGCGCAGGGGGCGCCCCGTATAGACGATCCCGGGGGAGGGGAAACGGGCTCATCTCGGCATACGGGTTGCGCGCCCCACTACCGTGCCTCGCGCGCGCCTGTGGCGCGTTCCTGCGGGGCTGTGGAGCAGTCTGTGCCAATGCCGGGGGAGCGGGGAAACCAGGTGTGCCATAGCGAACTCCAGAGCAGTTGGTTAGCGGGGTCCTCCGTCTCCCCACTACTGGCGCGATGACTGTGGCGAGCCGACGACACCCACAGCTGCGGCAGAATGTGCCGATCACCTGCCACCGGAGGGGGCCCCATTCCGGTGGAAAACCACGAGGGCCGCCCAGTGTTGGTTGCAGGAGTTGCTCCAAGGGGGGCGAATTGCTCCGAATGAAGTGAGTTCGGCGGGCAGCAGTCGTCCTCCCCTGCCCATTGCTCGGGTGAAGGGGTGGTGCTGTGGCCACACCTGGGGGCCGCGCGGAGGAGGCGTCCTATGCGCTGGCCCAGACGCAGCTAGCACGCAGGCGGCCGAGAGGCAGGCGGCTACGTCGGTCGCTGGCGACTTGGCTGTTTGGGAGCGTTGCGGGGCTTGTCTTTGTGGCCGCCTTCCGGGTTGGCTACTTCGGGAGCCTCACCGTTGCATGGCTCGATGGCCTCGTGGTGGGCACCGAGCCCACCCCAGTCAGGGTCCCCGTCAGCTTGGTCGTCGCCGGCGATGACGACTTCCGCAGTCTTGGCGAGTGGCCGCCCCCCAGCCTCTTCCCCAGAGACGTTCTGAGCGACACCATCAGGGCAGCAGTCGACGCGGGAGCAGCTGCCGTCTGCATCGACCTGCTGCTCGACGTTCCCTCCGCTCAGGACGACGCTCTCGAATCATCGCTGCGTACGGTCGCTGAGCGAGGCACTCCCGTCTTCCTGGTGTGCAGTGCGTGGTCAGCGGAGCCATCCCGGCCCCTTGAACGGTTCGCGCAGGTGGCTCGGGTGGCGTGCGCCGACGTCCTCGCGGGTCCCCAAGGCGAGGCTCGGGCGGTTCCGCCGACCGTGACGACACCGTGGGGTCGCAAACCCTCTCTCGCCTTTGCGGTGGCGGAGTCGTTGGCGGCTCAGGCGGGCCATGGCGGACGCCTCCCGGACCGGTCCGTTCCGATCGACTGCGCACAGGTGGAGCGGAGCGTAGGGCGCTACCCACTCTTGGCCGTGAACCGCCACGCAATCCCTCGCAACTGGCTGGCCGGCTCAATCGTCGTGATTGGACGAACCGACAGCCTGGGGGGCGATGTGCTGCTCATCGCTGACCCACGGGGCCTCGCCGAAGGCGGGACCCTGGTGCGCTCCGTCCCGGGTGTCGACGTGCAGGCTGCTGCGCTGTGCGCGCTGCTGGCCTCGCGCCGGCGAGCACAGGCAGGTCCGCTCGTGGACGCTGCCTTGGTGCTCTGCGCAGCCGGGATACTGACCTGGCTCCTGACACGCCTGGGCAATGTTGTGGGGACAGCCGTCGGCTTCGGGGTCATCCTGGTCGGTGGCGGGGCAGTCAGTCTCGGCCTGTTCGGCACGACGGGACACATACTGGGGCTTGCGCCGGTACTGCTCGGCAGCGCGACGCACGCCATGGCCATCGGTTGGCTGGACCGGTGGCGGCTGTCGCGGACGCTGGGCCAACTCGTCAGCCCTGATCTGGCGGCCCGGATCGAGCGTTCCCTGGAGGTCGTGCCAGGTGAAGGACAGGTGTCGCCCGTGGCCGCGCTGACGTTCGACATTCGCGGCTCCACCGAACTCGCCTCCAGGGCTCGGCCGGAGCATGTCGGAAGCCTCCTCGCGGATCTGTTGGGTGTCGTCGCAGCCGAGGTTGTGGATGCCGGCGGGATGGTGAGCAAGTTCCTTGGTGATGGTCTACTGGCGCTGTTCGTGTCCGAGGGGAAGCATCACGATGCCGGGCAGCGCGCTCTCCGGGCAGTGGAAGGCATCGACAGGGCAGTTGCCGGCGGGCCTGCGGCGGCGTGGTCTGAGGCCACTGGCGCGCGATTGGACTACGTCGTCTCCGCCACCTACGGCTCAGCGTGGATCGGGTTCGTGGGCTTCCACCGACGTGCGGAGTTCACGGCCCTGGGTCAGACGATCAACCTGGCCTTCGAGTTGCAGGAGGCCGCCAAGCGAGACGGCTTCAGGATCCTGGTCAGTGCCGATCTTGCCGGCGAGGTTGGTGCCGAAACCGTCGCCCGCTACGCGGCGGTCACGGTGGAGCGCCCAAGAGGCGAAGGCACGTGGCCATGCCTCACGCTGTCCTGTACTGACTGGAGCGAGGAACCCCATGGAGCCCCGTGATAGCACATCTTCCGCTGCCGTCGTCGTGTTGAGCCTGCTGTCGGGCTTCGCTTGGGCGTCGAACGAGCCGGTGGCGGCGGTCGTGACGATGACCTGCGGTCCCGTGTCCGTGCTGCGCGAGGGAAGGAGCTCGGAAGCCTGCCCCCCATACGGCCTCCACGTCGGTGACCAGGTGATCGTGGGGCCAAAGGGCCAGGCGGTCCTGTGCTTTCCGTGCGGGCCCCCTCAGCGGATCGTGGCCGGCGAGGAGAAGAGCACGTTCGAGGTCAAGCCACCGGGGTCACCTCCGGAGAACCCGGGACCCGTGAAGCGGATCTGGCGCTACATCGTCGCGCGTCTGCGGCCGCCCGGCGACGCAGCCCGTCACATCTCCCCGGCGAGCCGACCTCTCGACACGGGCGGTCCTGACGGTCTCTGGCCGCGCGACGCGCTCGTGACGTGCGCGCAACCGGACTTCGCGTGGCGTCCGAGCCGAGGGGGAAGCTACCAGCTCATCATCCTCGATGGCAAAGGCCGGCGGGTCTGGCAGAGCCCGCCGTCGAGAGAGCCGCAGACCACCTATCCCCTAGATGCCCCCGCGCTGCGGCGCGGGGTCGAGTACTGGTGGGAGGTGGCGGACACGGAGACCGGGGCCCGATCAACAGACGGGCCCTATTGGTTCCGCATCGCTGACCCCGACCGAGTCGAGGCCGCCGTTGCTGCTGCCGCTGCGCTCGACAGGAACGCTGAGGGGAGCGATCCGGCAGCCTTGGTCACGGCCAAAGCCCTACTCATGGCGTCCCGGGGGTTCGGCGGCGAGGCGGTCCGACTGCTCGCTCGGCAGACGGAGCCGGCCCTGACCAAGGCTGAACTGGAGTCATGGCTCCCACTGCTCGCCGCGCGAGAGGTGCCTTAGGCAGGCCGCTTGGGTCCTGCAGCGTTGCTGCGCAGGGAGGTGTGCACGATGGTGTTGTGGCTGACCCGACTTGCCGCCTTTGCGGTGACTGCAGGACTCGCAACGGGGGGCGGCACACCGGGCGTCTGCGCAGATGAGACGCCCCTGGAGCAGGCGCTGGACCGGGCTCAGGCCGCCGGCAGAGGAGGGGAGGGCCCCGGCGCCTGGGAGGCCGTGGCCAAGCTCGCCGAGGAGCTGGGAGAACTCGACAAGGCCGTCGCCTACTGGAACGAGGCGGCATGGGCCTGCGAGAACACGGGGCAGCTCGGCCGGGCGATAGCGTGTTTGGACCACGAACGAGGCATCCACCAAAGCCGAGGCAATGCTGAGCAGCAGGCGAAGTGCTTGATGCAGATCGCCTTCATCTACGACAAGGCTGGCCAGTTCCTGGAGGGCCTGGAGGCGCGGAAGCGCTCGGTGCCCCTGTGGCGCGAATCGGAGAGTGAGGTCGGACTCGCGTGGGCCGAAGCCGGGATCGCCCTGCAGGACCACCGCGAGGGACGCTACGATGTTGCGGTGCCGGCCTATGAGCGCGCCATCGCCGTATTCGCCAAGAAGGGAGCCACGAGTCTGCAGGGCACGTTCATGAACAACCTCGGCGAGGCCCTGAGGGAGACCGATCGCCTGGATGAGGCGGCCGAGTGCTTCAGGGCCTACGTAGACCTCGTAAAGGACATCGACCGGGGCTTCCAGGTCGCCCAGGGACTCACGAACCTGGGCAACGTCTACTTCGAGAAGGCCGACTATGACCGAGCTCTCGACTACCATCTCAAGGCCCTGTCCCATGCCGCAAACATCGAGATCCGCAGTCACACGATGGAGAACATCGCGAGTCTCTACCAGCTCATGGGCGACTACCCGAACGCCAGGCTCTACTACGGAGCCGCCCTCTCCCTGGCGCGCGACTTCGGGAGTCGCGAAGAGGAGCTCAGGGCCCTGTCGGGCCTGGGAACCGTGCTCCTCGAGACCGGGCTTTGTCCGGAGGCGGTCGAGCGCTTCGAGGAAGGCCTGCGCCTGTCAACGGAGCTGGCACTCCGGACACGCATGGCCGACTTCCGAGAGCGTCTGGGTGAAGCCTGTCGCGTCGTGGGTCACTACCCCGAAGCCAGACTGGACCTGGAGCGCGCCCTCGCGCTCTACCGGGAGGAAGGCCGCCGTCGCGAAGCGGCGACCGTGCTCCTCGGCCTCGCACGAGTTGGCCAGCAAGCCGGAGAGTACAGCGCGGCGCTGCAGTCCGTGGCCCAAGCCCGGGAGGGCATGGGCGACGATCCGCTGCTGAGCATGAAGGCGGGGATCACCGAGGGAGACTCCCTCACATGCCTCTCGCGGCTGGACGATGCCGCCGAGGCGTACCGTTCAGCCATGGTGGCGGCCGAGCGGGTCCGTGAGGGCTCCGCTGATCCCTATGTCGCCGCTCAGATTGGCGCTTCGGGCAGTGTGGCGTACGCGCGGCTCGTCGGCTTGGAGGCCCAACGGGGGAGGCCGGAGGAGGCCTTCGCGTGCGCCGAGCGGGGTCGTGGTCAGGCACTCCTGCACGTCTTGGCCGCCGGCGGGATGCGCTTGACCCGTGGCATGACGGAGGACGAAGTGCGGGAGGAACAGCAGCTTCTCGGGCGCGTCGGTCTGCTCACTCGGCAGTTGGCCCGGACGGACGAGCAGACGGACACGGACCGGCTGCACCGGGAGCGTGAAGAGGCGCGCCGGCTTCTGCGGGAGTTTCAGACGGCGCTGTTGGCTCGGCATCCGGAACTGGCCGTCCGGCGTGCGGAAGTGTCTCCCCTCACGGTCGAGGAGGCGCGCTCGTTCCTGCCCGATCACACGGCAATCGTGGAGTTCGTGGTTGACGAGGACCGAACAACGGTCCTCGTGGTCCCAGACCGCTCGGGCCGCCAACCTGTGGCCTTCGTGCTGGACGTCGGTCACGCCGCCCTGGCAGAGAAGACCCGCCTCCTGACGGCGCAACTGAACCAGATGCGTCGGCGGCCGGATGGGCGGACCGACGGGTACCGCCAGACGGCGGAGACGTTCCACCTGCAGCTCCTGGGTCCGTGCGAGAGGCAGCTGTCTGGCGTCCGCCGTCTCATCGTCGTCCCCGACGGGCCCCTGCACGACTTGCCGTTCCAGGCGCTCGTAGCCAACGGCCGCTACCTGATCGAGACGTGCGAGGTGGTCTACGCTCCCAGTGCCACGCTACTGCGTCGTCTCCGAGGCGAGTCCTTCGGAGCGAGAGATCGGGCTCCGGCAACCGGCACGCTGGTCTGCGCCGACCCGGATTTCGGCGGGCGGTACTGGCGTCCGGCAACCACTCGGGCCACGCTGGGCTCCCTGCCGTTTGCCCGGGACGAAGGCGAGGCCATCAAGACCGTGTACGGCGACGACGCCGTGCTCCTGGTTGGGGCGGGAGCCACGGAGGAACAGGTCAAGCAGGCCGCACCGGGGCGGCGGATCCTGCACTTCGCGACCCACGGTCTCATCGACGCAGTGAACCCGCTCTACAGCGCGCTAGTGCTCGCCCAGCCGCCCGAGGGGTCTTGCGAGGATGGCTTCCTGGAAGCCCGGGAGATCGCCGGCCTGGAGTGGAACGCCGACATGGCCGTCCTGTCGGCCTGCGAGAGCGCGAACGGGCGAACCATGGGCGGCGAAGGCGTCATGGGGCTGACGTGGGCGCTTCTGTGCGCAGGGGTACCGACTACGGTTGCGACGCAGTGGCGGGTCGATGATCGGTCAACCTCGTTGCTCATGCGCGAGTTCTACCACCAGCTCGCCAAGGGCAAGCCCAAGGCCGCAGCGTTGCGTGCCGCACAACTCAGCCTGCTGAGAGACCGGCAGTATGCCGAGCCCTACTACTGGGCGCCCTTTGTCCTGATCGGACGCTGGGATTGAGGTCGGTCACACGAGGCCGCAACGGAGGCAAAGGAGGCTGGAGATGAGACGAGCAGCTGCCTTCACTCTGATCGAGCTTCTTGTCGTCATCGCGATCATCGCGATCCTCGCGGCCATCCTCTTCCCGGTGTTCGCGAGGGCGCGGAACAGCGCAAGGCAAGCCGCTTGTGTCTCGAACCTGAAGCAGATTGGGATGGCCTTCCTGATGTACGCCCAGGACTACGACGAGCACCTGCCGAGCTGCCTCGGTACACCGGGCGTCGTCATTGGGGACTTCGGCGCATCGGGGTCGGCGGCGGAGGCTCACGCCCGGCATGAGAGCGGCTACCCCGCCGAGATCGCCCCCTACACCAAGATGGGCAAGTTCTTCCACTGCCCCAGCGACCCCAGCAGCACGAGCCGCCTCTCGTACTACTGGCGCTGGTGTCTGGAGTGCGCCGCCGTTCAGTGGGGAAGGCCGGTCCGCCTGCAGGACCGGGCCGTACCCGCCCAGCAGGTCATTATCCACGAGCATCGGGACTTCCATGGTGAGAACCTGGGGATCCCCGACCCTCGACCTGGCATCCGCACGGTAGTGGTCTGCTACGGTGATGGGCACGTGAAGGTCTACCAGGGGTTTACGGGCAGCACCCCATGGGGCGCAATGAACGACCCGAACTGGTTCGATGCTTCACTGGGTGGTTCCACGAACCCCGAGCGGTTCTGGGATCCGCGGATCGGCTACGATAGCTGAAGCGGGCTGTGACCGGGACTGCCACGAGGCGGGGCAAGGGAGGCAAGTGACTGTGACCAGAGGCTTCACCCTCATCGAACTCCTCGTCGTGATCGCGATCATCGCGATCCTGGCGGCCATCCTATTCCCGGTGTTCGCCAAGGCACGCGAGAAGGCCCGACAGACGTCCTGCCTTGCCAACATGCGCCAGCTCGGGATGGCGTCACTCATGTATGCGCAGGACTACGATGAGATCTTCCCGGACTGCGTTGTGGACTTCGACAACTCGCTGACGTGGTCCATTGGGGACTACACCTGGCGCATTCTCCTCGTTCCGTACTGCCGCAATGCGCAGATCCTACAGTGCCCCAGCTACGGCCCGGGTGGCGCGCTGTTCGATGGGTCGATCCCCGACTACCGCCAGCGCGGGGGCTATGGGATGAACATCGTGCACGCCGTCGCGTACAACCCGGCGCCACCCACGCCGCCGCCGGCAAAGCGGCTGGCCGCCATCCAAGACCCAGCATCGGTCATAGCGTACACGGACATGGACAACGACTACAGCACTTCGGGGCCACCACGCCTCCAGTACACGTACAAGACGCACGACTTCCTCCGCGGCGATTGGCGAGCTGCCGGATCGCGTCACAATGCCGGCGCCAACCATGCCTTCTGCGACGGACACAGCAAGTGGCTGACGCCGACGGCCGTGCCATGTGGGACTGGTGACTGCTACTGGTCAGTTGAGAAGGAGTGAGATACTCAGTCTCGCGTGACACTTCGGACGGCTGTGACCTTCCCCCGCGAAGCCACTCTAGGTCCGAATGGGCTGGGCCAATCAGCCCCCCTTGTCCTCGTATGTCCGGTACGCGAGCCGTCTCCCAACTCAGGGGAGAGGGGTGTGCGAAGGGCACAAAGAGACGGCACCTGAGGAACGCTTCATTGCGTGCCGTTTGAGATAGTAGACCTTGGTCACGTCGTTCTCCATAGCCCCTAACCCACACTCGTCTCTCACCGTGTCAGACCTGACCGAACCTCCCCAGCGGAGCCGTCTCCTGCGTTACCGCGCCTCGTTCTGGGCACTGCGGCAAGAGGCACCGGGAGTCCCGGCAGTCGGCCAGGAAGAGCATCGCGGATGGGACGGGCCTGCAAGCTCCTGGCCCTCGGCGCACGGGGAAACGCGCGGCCGACGAAGGAGCCGCGCTGGCCTCGGCCGAAGTGCGCGCCCTGGAGAGTGCCAGCGAACCGGTGGCGACGCTGGCGACCGGCGTGCACACCTGGGCGATCTGCGGCTCATCGGTGCCCTGGAGGCCATTCGCCGGATCCGCGCGCCGTACGTGGGAAGCTGGGTCTGCGCCGACCTTCTGCACCCAGCCCTTCGAGAACTGGGTCGAGGTCATAGGCAACGAGTGCCTCACCGGAGCCCTCCTGGACCGCCTCACCCATCACATCCACATCCTGGAAGCCAATGGGCCCAGCTATCGGCTCCGCGAAGCCAAGCAACAGCTCAAGAAGCCGCGAGGAACGACACCGGCTGCCCAGTGAGCAGAGGAGGCCACCGCCACGGCACGCGCTCCCGCTCCGCAATTCTGAGGGTTGCTCCGCTGGGCACGCGAGGCCACCGCACCAACCGATAATCCGACGGACCGTTGACACCCGCCTTCCGGCGGGTTATACAGGGGCCAACTGCCTCACTTTTCCCCCGTCAACCGCCTCACTTTCTGACCGCGATTCACATGCATTTGGTGGCTCGTCAGCGCGTGGCCGGTTCCCGTACTGCAGTCGTAACTGAGCAGACGCGCGGCGCGCTGTGCGGCTGCGGGACGCCGACGGCAGGGCCTGGCCGCGCGGAGTGCGAGTGTAGGGCGGCGCTAGAGGCACTGCATGGGCGACGCAGGAGTGCCTCTCGCGGGCGTCTAGGGCCACCGTGACCGCACCGAATGGGCTGGCAGGACATATGCGCAGGAGCGACGTGGGAGGCAATTCGCGTACGACTGGCCGGGGATGCGTGAGGCCCCTGATTGGTTCGCCTCCGTACTGAGGAGGACCAACACGACCGGACCCAAGTGGCAGCGTTTCCTCGCTGACTGCCCTTGCGTGTTCTCTGAGTCACTGCCTCTGCGCTTGCACCTCTCGGAGATACACCCTCTCGGCTGCCCCGGTCTGGGCGAGTTCGACTTCGTCTTCTGCCCTCGGCAACTCCAGCAGGTGCCGCACGTCCATGGGGCGATCGATCTGAAGCGGCCCGGTACGCGTACTCTTGTAACGCCTCGCGAGACGGTCTTGCCGCTGTCGAGGGGTGCGCGAACAGCACTCTCCCAGGTGCAGTTCTACCGGTCCTACAGCTGGGTTTTGAGCTGGTCACTCAGCTTCGGGTAAGCGGAGTGGGACCGCGTCGCGGTCCTTCCCTCCGTCGCGAAGCCCGAGCTTGACCACGGAGAGAGGGCCGCGAAGGACTTCGCCCGGGAGGTCGTGGAAGCGCAGGGCATCGGGTGGCTCGCCAGGACGGATGGGGACACCACACCGACCAGTGACCTGCTGGCAACGTGGCTGAGGCAGGAGCTGGGGCCGTAGAGGGGTCGGGGGGGGCGATGAGTACCGCGCCGCGCGAGACTGCACGTGGCCCCGGAACCGCTCTCCAGCACCTTTCAGCGGTCGGTCCCACCTAGTGGCTGGCCCCTCGGTAGGTGCCCCTCTCCTTGGAGGATTGTCGAGGCGAGATACGCTCCGCATAGACGATCCCGGGTAGCCGGAGACAACCTCATGCTCGCACGTGGGGCTGCACTCGCTCTCGGTGTGGGTAGGCCCACTCGGGGGTTCGCGTGGGCTTGTGGCGCGCCGGGGGCGGCCCTGTAACCCGGCGGCACCGCCCATCGAGGGGCCGAACTGGAGCGTCGTCAATCTGTTGGGGGAGGAAGCCCGCGGTTCCCGGCGACGCGAGTCTGCGGGAAGGACGGGCATGTGGGCCCGCAATCAGCGAGAGGTTGGCTTGCGCTTCTGGTTGGCGGGTAGAGCGCAGGGACGCTTCGTCGGCTTGGGGGCCTACACCGGGTCAAGCGTCCCCTGGCACACCCGGAGTTCGTCGCGCTCGCGTTGGTCCAGGAGACCCGCGATGAGGTATTCCCGGGTGGCTCTCTCCGGCGTCTGGCGAGAAAGGCGCAGAGCCTGCTGCAGGGCCTCCAGCACCCTCACGTCTCGCACGTTGCGGCCCGGGCCAGCTAGCCACGCATCGAAGGCCGGATGGGGTCGGAGCAGCCGGCTGGGACCGAGCGCGGCGAGGGCCTCGAGCTGCTCGGCCATCTCCCTCACCGAAGTCCACTCACCGCGGGCGATCCTCGCGACCCCGCGGTTGCCCGCCAGGCGGTCCGCTGCATCGTTGCCGACGGCCCAGCCGACGTCGGCCCGCGCCCGCGCCGCGCGCTTGAGCAGCTCGGAGCTGCGCAGAATGTCCGCGCGCTCGGCGAGCCAGATGGCGTGGCGGCCGACGACCGTCACGCGGAACTGGTCGCCGGTCCGCTCCACACTGTCGCGCAGGGCCAGGGCCTCCTCCACGTCGCCCAACTCGGTGCCCAGCGCGTGCGCGGCGGCCCGGAGGAAGTCCGTCGCGTCCGCGTCGGACCACTCGCCGATCCACTCGCCGCCATCCGTCCTCACCCACTCCCACAGGTCCGAACGCGAGATCTCGGCCTCGATGCGCACCGGCACCCGCGCCGGCCAGACTGTCCCCGGCGCCCAGGGGTCAGCCGAGGCCAGACCCACCGCCAGTAGTGCCAAGGCCAAGGCCGGGCCGTAGAGGCCGTAGGCGTGCAATGCGTGACCCGTTCGTCTCATGGTCCGCCCTCCGTTCCCCGGGTGGCTTCTCGCCCCTTACTGCGCCGTGCCGGCTCCTTCCCCCTGCTCACGAGAGGCCGCGGGCGTTCCGTCGTTGAGGCTGGCGCCGCCCTGAGGTTCGGCGCGGGTGCCGCGTGCCTGTCATTGCAGGTACAGCTGTGCGATGAGCAGGAAGGCGTCCTCGGGCGGGCCGGTCATGCTCCCGTCGTAGAAGACACAGGGCTCATAACGTTCGCCGCTGTAGGTGTACATCGCCACAGCCCAGGTGTCTTCGCTGCCGAGGTAGGTCAGGCGGCAGAGGTGGAGCGGCGTATCCCGCATTCGGTCGAGGTACTCGTCGGGCGTCTCGGTGCAGCCAGGCCAGGGGAAGCCGGGGGGCAGTTCAGGTTCCTGGTAGGCATCGATGTAGCAGAAAGCTCCGCGGAAGCGGATGTCGAGCCGGGAGTACTTCCCGGCGAACTTGTCTTCGGCGCAGGCAAGGACCCGCTGCCGGACCCGCTCCTGCACCGTGGCAGGGATCTTCTGTCCACCGGACTGCGGGGCTAAGCGCCACGTCCGGCCAGACCTTCCGCGTGCTCCGGAACGTGCAGACATGGTGCGCCTCCTGTTGGGGCCAGCACCTCATCTCGGCCAGACCCGGACGGGTCTACCCCTATTCCTCGCCCAGAAGCCGCTCATCAAGCATCCGCTTCAGGCCGATGTCGTCGTCGGCGTAAGGGTCGAGCCCCACGCTGGCGTAGGCGGCCCGGCGGGCTCGTACCATCAGCGTCTCGATGCCCTCGACCGTCAGGCATCCGAGATCGCCCACACCAACGGCCAGTTCCTCTAGCACCCTCCGTCGGTCGATGGGCGGCATCGGAGGGAGTTGATCCTGTGGGATCGCGTCGAACTCCCTCAACCAGTCGGTGAGCAGCGCCTCGTCGGTGGTTCGCGGATCGGGTGTACGCTGACTGGCCTTCCCGATCAGCATCTTCGCGCCCATCTTCTGCGGCCAGCGGCAGGCCCAGCCCAAGAAGGCCGCGTGGCGTCCCGTCTGCTGGGCCACAACGGCCTTCAGTTCGTCATACCGTGCGGAGGTGCTCTTCCGTGTGATCCCGGACGGGAAGGAGACGGTGAAGCCCTCTGCCCTGAGGAAGCGGTATGTCTCCCGCAGGCTTTGGGCCATCCACGCGGCGCTCGTCTTCCGGCCCGCGTGCAACGGGTGCCAGAGGAAGGCGTAGAAGGCGATCTCGCGTTCGTGGAGATCGGGCAGCGGGCGCCGCGCAAACTGGTCTGCGAACTGGCTCAGGTACCCGAGGTTGGCTGCCACGGCTCGGCAGGACCAGGATTCAGGGTCTTCATCCAGCCAGCGCAGCAATCCGTCTATGATGTCGAGCATTCCCTGCCCTCCGTCGGTTCGCGCCTCTTCCCTACTCCACGCCGTACAGCTCCGCCAGGTCCACCAGGATCACGTTCTCGCCGTCGGCTTGGGCACGGAGGGCCTCGGTGAACCCGGCGCGCGAGAAGATCACGTGTCGCAGTTTGCGGCGCCATGCCGGCGGCAGGCTTTGCGTCTTGAGTCTCAACTCCTCCAGGACGCGAATCCCCACCGGTCTGATTGTCCACTTGCACTCCCCGCAGTAGTGACTGCCGTCCGCGTTCCGGCACAGCAGGTCGATCTCGACGTCTTTCGCCCAGTGGCGTCCGACCTCGCTTTGCGCCGGAACCGGCAGCTTCTCCCGCCAGTGACGCCGGATGTACTCGCGGCAAACGTGCTCAAAGGCCGGCCCCACGAACGCGTCCAGCTGCGGAGCAATGGAGTCCCGCCAAACCTGCGCGGTCTCGCCCAGCTCCAGCAGGCTGCGGTTGGGCATGACAAAGCGGTACCAGAAGCGCAGGAAGTTGTCGCGGAGGAAGTACCGGCCCCGCGTGCGCCGGCCGGGGGCTCGGTCAGCCACTGGAACCACTCGTTGCACCAGGCGCAACTGCTCAAGGCGCTCAAGATACCGACTGATCGCGCCGGGCCGTGGATCGACGCGCTGGGCGATCTCGTTGTGCTTCGTCAGGCCCGAGGCAATTGCCTGGAGAATGCTGTTGTAGATCCGCGGGTCGCGCAGTTCGCTCTGCAACAGGAAGCTCGGCTCGTTGTGGAGCAGGGCTTGAGGCAGGAGGATCTCCTGTTGCACATTGTCCCGGAGCGGACGCCGGTCACTGAACTGCTGCAGGTACATCGGGATGCCGCCCAGCAGGGCGTACGCCCGCAACCGGTCTGCCGGCGAGTACCCCCCGACGAACTCCGCCGCCTCACGGTAGGTCAGAGGGAGAAGCTCCTGCTGCCCTGTGCGGCGGCCGAACAGCGGCGATCGATACGCCAGGACTCCCTCCTCCATGAAGCCGATGGAGGAGCCGCAGAGGATGAGGAACAGACTGCTGCTCTGTCCGTGATGGTCCCAGAAGCGCTGCAGAAGCGAGGGCAGGCCCCGGTTTGCCTCACAGAGCCAGGGGAACTCGTCCAGGACCACGACCAGGCGCTCCTGACCAGCGGACTCGGCGACCTGCTGCAGCGCGTCCTCCCAGCGCGTGAAATGCGCGCGCCTGAAGAGGGGATTCCCGGTCGCCCGGGCTGCTTGGGCCGCGAAGTGACTGAGGTTGTCGTGGTCCGGCTCTTGGGCGGCCTGGAAGTACAGGTGCCGCCGGTTCCGGCAGAACTGACGTACGAGTTCGGTCTTCCCGACTCGCCGACGACCGTACAGCACGAACAACTGCGCGCCCGGACGCGCGTAGAAGCCTCCCAGTGCTTGCAGCTCAGCCTTGCGCCCGACGAAACGCTCCGTTGCCACGACTCATCTCTCGCTGGCCTTGCGCGTGCGGTTTCGCGCCGGCAGATGGATTTATGATCTAGATCATTATAATCTAGATCATAGAATAGTGCAAGGGGGATTACGGCCGGCGTTGGTACGTGGGGAGGCGCGCTGCGTTGCGTGGGCAGATCCTCGCGTGCCGGCACTCCCGGCGGACGGGACTCCCCGAATGGGCTCCTCCGGTGTTACGACTTGGGTTTGCTGTGGCGGGCGATCTCAACGCGCAGGCGAGTGGCCCATTTGCCGTATTCGCTGTTCGGGTCGGCCTCCTGGACCTTGGCCAGTTGCTCGTCCGCCTTCTTCACATCGCCGGCGTACAGGCACATCTGCGCGAAGGCGACCAATCGCGCCGAATCGGTGGGGTGCGGCCGGTGGATTCTGTCGAACTCCTCGGCCCGGCGGCGGATGATGTCGGCGATGTAGCCATGGGGCATGGGTCGGCAGACGACAAAGAAGAACCAGATGTACACCAGGCCCATGAAGCCCCAGAAGTAGGGCATTCCGCGGGACCTGACGGCTCGGGCGATCGTGCGGCGCTCCTCCCGCACGAGGCGGGTCTCGGTCTGGCTCAGGACGCTGACCTCGGCCGGGCTCAACTGACGCACGACCGTCGGTCGGTTCGCCTCGGCCTCCGCCTGGGCGGCTTGGCCGGCCTCGACCTTGCGCACGTCGCTCACTTCCTGCGTGTCGCCCGTTTCCTTGTCGGTGAACTTGAGTTCGCGCGTGACCTCCACGGTGCCATCGCGGACGGCGACCTGCCCCTCCTTGTCTCCTACGGCCACCTGGAAGGAGGTGCCGCGCACACCGAGGGTCAGGATGGGTGTCTCCACCGAGAACTCCGAGTCGCGGGTCGCCAGGCGGCGGACGCGGGCGAAGAAGGCCCCGGCGCGGGCGTTGAGGCGCGTGAGGGTGGCGCCGCTGAGGCGTTTGGTCAGATCCGTGACCGCTAGCTCGCTGCCCCCTGTGAGCCGGACCTCGGACCCGTCGTGGAAGCGAAGAAGCGCTTCGCCCGTGGCGCCGGTGGTCACGAGATCGTTGGTGCGCAGAATGGTGCCTTCGGGCGCCGGCACGGCCTGCAGAGCGCCGGGATGTGTGACGAGGACTTCCCCAGAAACACGGGCGAGCACTGCGCAGCCATCGGGCACCTTGCGCAGGATCGAAGCGCAGACCAGGACGTAGATCACGCTGGACACGATCAGCAGACCAACGACCCCCAGCGCCTTCACGACCCAGTGTGTGCGGCGCCAGACGCCGACGAAGATCGGGAGCCGGAGATCGCCGGGGAGGGCCAGGAGGTTGCCCATGCGGGCCTGCTTGAGCATATGCCAGGTCATGCTCCGCCAACGGTCGCCCAGGATACCGACGGCCAGGTACGGGATTTCGGCGATGGGGCCGGCGACACGCAGGCCCACCTGGCTGGAGAGCCAGTCCGTGGTGGCGACGACCGCCGCGCCGACGGTGACGGTCCGCAGGTTGCCGATGCCGCCGGCGACGGAGCCGCCGCCGATCAGTGCCGCAGCCAGTGGAGTGAGCAGCCAGAGAAGCTGCCCACCCAGGCCGATCGCAGGGAGCCCCGAGCAGGCGATGAGCAGGCCGGCGGTTCCGGCCATGAAGCCGCTGGCGAGGAAGCTGGCCAGGATTCGGGAGGCTGTGGCCCGGCCCTCGGCCTCGGCGCGATGAGGGGCCGTGCCGACCGCCAGGAAGGTGGGGCGGTTGAACAGCACCTTCGCCAGCAGGAGCGCCGCAAGGAAGAGGGTCAGCACTACCGGTATATGCAGGACGTCGGTCTCGCCGAGGGAGTTGAGGAAGGGGTTGCTCACCGCAAGGTCACTGTGCGAGGTGAAGTGAGTGGAGACCTGGAGCGCGACCGCGCCGGTGGCGATGGTGATCATGGCGGAGGGCAGGCGCGTCCAGCCCGTCACGAAGCCGTTCAGCAGACCCACGAAACAGCCGACGGTCAGCGCGGCCAGTACCGCCCAACCCGGCCCGATCATCGAGGCCATCACGGCGCAGCAGGCCGCCAGGGCCGCCAGGGGTCCTGCCGAGAAGTCATACTGCCCCTTGAGCAAGGGGAAGGTCACGCCCAGGGTCACCAGGCCTACCAGCCCGAAGGTCAGCAGGAGTTGGCGCCAGCCGAGACCGGAGGGCTGAAGCGCCAGCGCGCCGAGCAGCAGGAGCAGCAGGAGGAGGAAGGGCGCGATCTGGCCGATGGAGGTCGCCCTCAGCCAGAGCACGGGGTTGTAGCCGAGGGCCTTGCGGATGGTCGCCGGCACCAGCGGCTGGCCGCACTCGTCGCAGAGGCGGGCGCCGATGGGGTTGTCGTGTCGGCAGCGCGGACAAGGGATGGTGTTCATGCTCTCACTCTCCTGGAGCGGGCGCCGGAGGGGTGCTTGCGGCCGACCTCTTGCGGTCCGTCAGCTCGAAGACCTCGACCGGCTCCGGATGGCCGCGTACGTTCTGCTCGCCCAGCGGGCGGGACTCGATCTCCTCGGCGACGGCCTCGGCCACCGAGCGTGTCACAAGGATGGTGGTGCCGAGTTCCTTGTTGAGGCCCTGCAGGCGGGAGGCCAGGTTGATGACCGATCCGAGCGCCGTGTATTGAGTGCGGATCTGGGAGCCGAGGTTCCCGACGACCGCTTCGCCCGAGCTAATCCCGATCCCGATGCGCAGCGGCGTGTCCAGGACCTTCTCCTCCTGCCAGCAGCGGTTCAGCGCGTCCAGCTCGTGGACCATGTTCACGGCCAGGTGGGCGGCGCGAACCATGTGATCCGGCTGGTCATCGAGAGCATTGAAGGTGATGAAGATCTCGTCGCCGACCAGATTGTCCACCGTGCCATCCAGGTCAAAGGCGAGTTCTGTCATGCGCCCGAAGTAGGTGTTGAGCACGGAGACGACGGCCCGGGGGTCGGCAGTGCCCATCCACGCTGTGAAGCCGCGGACATCGGCGAATAGCGCCGTGACGGTGCGCAAGACCCCCGCCGACCGGGCCTGAAGCTCCCCCGCCTCCAGACGCGCGACGAGCTGCGGGGGCGCATAGCGGCCGAACTCCGTACGCAGGCGGCGCCGCGTGCCCTCCTCCGTCGCCAACCGAATCGCCGCCGTCGGCAGGTAGGCGGCCAGCAGGGCCAGCCCCGGCCCGAGCATCGGCCACACCGTTCGGCTCTCGCTGAAGGCACGCATCGCCAGGGCGTTGTACACCACCAATGCGAGCAGCAGCGCCGCGAAGCCGACCACTGGGCGCGCCAGCCGCGCCATCAGCGCACCGAGAATCCCCAGCAGGATCGCCAGCCCGAAGACCGTGGCTCGGTTCACCTCGGTCAGGAAGCTGTTGTGCAGCATGTTCTCCAGAACCTGCGCGTGAATCTCCACGCCGAACATGCCGCCGGGGTACGGGACCACGAAGAAGTCCTGCAGGCCGGGAGCGGTCAGGCCGACTAGCACGATCTTGTCGGTGAACGTGCCCGGCGAGAAGCGCCCGTCAAGGACATCCCGGAACGAGTAGCGGGGAACCGTGCCGGTCGGGCCCAGGAAGTTGACGAGCGCGTTGCCCCAGTCGTCAAGCGGCGTCACTTGGCCCGGCGTCAGGACCGCCTGGCTCGCCAGGTCGAAGCGCATCGCCCCGGGGTCCCACTTCTGGGCGCGCGCAGCAGTGGCCAGCTCGAAGGTCGGGTAGAAGTGGCCGCTGGCCGCGCCTTGAATGAGGAAGCACGCCCGCCGCAGCGTACCGTCGGGGTCGGGCCGGCCAGCGATGACGCCGGTTCCGGCCGCCGCCTGCGCGAGGGGAGCGATGGGCTGCATTACCCCCGCCACGCGCGGGGCAAGCCCCTGATGGACGACGATCTGCGGCCTGATCTGGCCCTGCCGGACGAGGAGTTTCGTGGCGGCGCCAATCGGCTGGTCGGAGGGATACGCCGCGTGGATGACGCAGCCAGCCTCGCGAGTGGCTGCCGCCAGCGCCACGTCGTCGTCGGGCCTGCCCCGCGAGGGCTCGGAGAAGATCACGTCATAGGCGATGGCGCGCGGACGCTCCGACCTGAGGCGCCGAAGGAGCCGCGCGTGCCAGATCCGGTCCCACTCCCATCGGCCGAGTCGGGGGTCGCGGATGCTTGCCTCGTCGATGGCTATGATGACCACATCGCTCGGCGGGGGAGGCGTGGTGCGGAACCGGTAGCGGGCGTCGAGGGTGCGGAGTTCGAGCGCGTGTAGCGGCCAGCCGGGGAGGAACAGCGCGGTGCTCACGACGCCCAGAGCGATGCCCAGCGCGCTGCAGCGGAGAATGGGGCCAACAACCGTGTTTCTCGGCCTCCGCGAGGTGTCCTCGGACACGGGTACCACCGCCCTGGAGAGCCCCAGAAAGCCGCCTCGCTGACCGAGGCGGTCAGGCCAACGTCCCGAGCACGTCGGTGCAAGTTCCCGTTCGCCAAGCCGGCGCTGTGCTCCTTCTATCTTGGACCCTCGCGCCGCATTCTACCTCGATCTGAGCCCCTGCTACGTGGCGTTAGCGCACCCCCACGCGAGGGACCGGGAGCGCCAGGTCGGTGGCGAAGAGGCCCTGGCGAGGACCTGACCTCGCATCGCCAGCAGACGCCCGCGACATCCACGAACGACCCCCTGGATGCGCCGACGAACCCGGCAGATTCAGAACTCCTCCGCGCTGAGAGAGGGTGTCTTTAGGGGCGCAACAGCGCCGCCGTACTCCCGAAGGGGCCGTCATGGCGTTGTCGTATGCTGTTGTCGTTTGCCGTGGTCTCTTGCTGTGGTCGTGTGCTGTGGTCGCATGTCGTGGTCGTGCGCCCGCGCTGGAGGTCGAACGCGCGTTCCTCATCCAGGGCTGCAGGCGTGCGGATGGCCCTGTCCAAGTTCTCAAGCGCCCTCCATTATCCATTATGAGAATAGTCATTCCAGGAACCATCCGGGCTGCCGGTCGAGGGCGTTCTCAGGCAGAGCTTCCGGTCGGGCGCATGGCCGAGAATGCCTGTAATGCTAGGGGATGCGCGCGCTCGGGCACCGAGAGAAAGGGGCGCTCGGCAGAGAATACCTGTTGACATCTACTCGCGGATGTGATATGCTGTTGTTGCCTTCATACGCGCGAGCCGGGAGTGAGAGGGTGACTCCCTCCTCCCTCTCCCCGAAGTCCAGCCGGACGAGGAGGCCCTGCGATGGACGGTCAGCCGATGCCGGAGGCGCCGGAGGTCTGTTGCCTTCGCCTTGCCGATGTCGAGCCCGACCCCGACCAGCACAGGAAGCACTTCCCCGAGGAGTACCTTGCCGGGCTGGCGGAGTCGATCCGGGAGAATGGGCAGCTCGACCCCGTCAAGGTGATCCGCCAGGGCGACGGATACCAGCTCGTGGACGGGGAGTGCAGATACCGGGCGTGCCTGCGGGCAGGGCTGGAGACCATCCGGGCGGTCGTGCTCGACCTGGACGAAGGGCAACGGTTGGCCATCCAGGCGACGGCCAACCTCGCTCGCCAGGACGTGAGGCCCTGCGAGGAGGCGACGGCCTATGCGAAGATCGTCGAGCACCTGCGGGCGGAGAAGCCCTGGCTGAGCGAGGAAGACGCACGGAAGCGGTGTGCGAAGGTGACGGGGCGGCCGTTGCAGCGGATCGCGTTCAAGCTGAAGCTCCTCGCCCTGCCGGTAGAGGTCCAGGAACTGGTAGACAAGGGGGCGCTCGGGGAAGGGCAGGCGCTGGCCCTGGGGCGGCTGGCGGAGGGCGAGGCGGGACGGGCGGAGTGTGTTCGGCTCGCCCGGAAGGCAGTGGCTCAGGCGCTGTCGGTGGCGGATGTGAAGGCGAGGGTGGCGGCATACGTGGGTGAGCAGGCGCAGTGCTCGCTGTTCGGGGCGGACGAGGGGAAGGCGTCGGTGGAGGCCAGGAAGACGAGGGACACCCTTGGCCGCGTCGTGGGCCACCTCGAACGCGTCGCCGACCTGACCTTCGACGAGAAGCAGCAGGCGCTCGCCCTCGGGGAACTGCGGGCGGATGAGTTGGCCGCGGCGCGTGCGAAGCTCGCCGGCGCGGCGAAGCACCTGGGGGCGCTGCTGGCGGAGGTCGATGCGGCGCGAGGGGAGGATGGGCCGGCCAGTGTCGCCGGCGGCTCAGCCGGCCCTGTGGCGCTCGCACCGGACCCTCTCGACGAGCTGCGAACGGAGGCAAGGGGCGCGTGGCTCTGGGTGCTCGGGGCGCCCGCGCCGAACGGTCACCCTCTCACTCGCGACCTCTACCTGGCGGGCGCAGTGTGGTCGTCGAGGCGCGGGGCGTGGTATGCGCCGGACGAAGTGCGGGCACAAAGGGTGGCGGCAGTGATCGAGGACTATCGGCAGGCAGTCCTGCCGGAGATTCAGCGGGAGGCGTCGGCATGAAGAAGGCTACGGTCGGCAACCTGTTCGGTGGGCATGATGAGGTGAGCGTTCGGAAGGACGGGACCTGTCGCGTTCGGTCGTCGCACGCGGAAGGTCCGAAGCAGCTCAACCTGCTGACCGGACAGCCGGAGTTCGCGCACACGAAGCGCAATCCGTGGACTGACGAGCGCGAGGCCGAGGATACCCGCAGGGGCCTCGTCGCCAAGTGAAAGGGGGAGAGTGAAGTGCTCGATGGACTGACGGTGACGCAGGGCATGACGACGCCCACCCGACCGGGCAAGCAGCCCCGCCCGGTGTGGGAGGTGTCCGGCCGGACGCAAGGGCTCGAAGCAGTGTTCCGGGAGCTGGGAGGCCGACCGTGGCGGGGCGCCTGGTCCTTCTTCGAAGACCCTACCGAGGCCCTGTCCGAGCTCACGGAGGCCGACCGGGTGACGTTCGCCGAGCAGCGCAAGGCGGAGCGCCAGCGGGCGGAGGACCGGGCCGACCGAATGGCCGGCTACGCGGCGAACGCGACGGCTCGCAGTGACGCAGCCTACGAGCGGGCGAGGCAGATTGGCGACCGCATCCCGTTCGGCCAGCCCATCCTGGTCGGGCACCACTCGGAGCGGGGCCACCGGGCGGACCTGCGCCGGATCGACCGGGCCATGCGCACCAGTGTCGAGGAAGCCGCGAAGGCCGAGCACTACGAGCGGCGAGCGGAGCTGAACGACCGCAAGGCCGAGGGCGACGAGCGGCATACGATGGCCTTCTGCGTCCGGCGGGCGGAGGAAGCCGAGGCCCTGGCCCGCAAGGCGGAGCGGACGCTCGCCGGCGAGGACCTGTGGCCGGGTGAGACCCTCTGCGAGGCCGAGCGCATCCGGCAGGAGGGCTTCCTGGCCGACGCGCGGGAGCGGGCCGCCTACTGGCGAGGCCTCATCGAGGCCAAGGGTGGCGTGCAGTTCACCAAGGAGACCCTCAAGCCGGGCATGGAGGTGTTCATCCGCCGGGAGTGGTGGCGCGTCGAGCGCTGCGGTCCGAAGAACGTCCGGGTGGTCTCACTGAGGACCGAGCACCTGACCGGCTACCAGCGGTGGGTGATGTCCTACCCCTACGCCGAAGTCCGGGAGGTCCGGGAAGCGCCGGGCTCGGCAGGCCAGGGCTGTCTGGACCTGTAGCGGGACCGGCTCGACCGGCCCGCGCGGGTGGAGTCGAACCTCGACGGAGACAGGGAGGCGAACGCCATGCTGAAGCTGGGGTGTTGCATCCTGTTGGTGTTTGGGCTCTTACTGTTCGGGCCACTTCTCTTCTGCATCCTGCTGGCCGCCCTTGACCACAACACCGGAAGGAGGCGGTGGCGGTGACCGACCTGGCCAAGATGACCTATCCCGTGCCGCCCGACCGCAACCCGCTGGCCGTCTACCTGGCCGGGCTGAAGCCGACCGGCCGGCGGTCGATGCTGAGCAAGCTGAACCGAGTGGCAGGGCTGCTCGGGCACACCAACGCGCTCAGCGTGCCGTGGGCGGAGCTGCGCTTCCAGCACGTCGCCGCCGTGCGGTCGAAGCTGCAGGAGGAGAACCTGGCCGCCGCCACCGTGAACGCTACCCTCGCCGGGCTGAAGGGTGTGGCGCGGGCCGCGTTCAACCTCGGCCTGATGTCGGGCGAGGATCTGGAGCGCATCCGCTCCGTCCGGCCAGTACGCGGCGAGAAGCTCCTGGCCGGGCGCGCGCTCACGAGGGACGAGGTCTCCGCCCTGCTGCGCGCGTGTGTCCGGCGGGACGGCGCGGGCGGGGCGCGGGATGCCGCGCTGATCGCGCTAATGTCCGCCGGCGGCTTGCGTCGAGCGGAGGTCGTGGCCCTGGATCGCGCCGACTATGACGCCGAGAAGGGCGAGCTGGTCGTGCGCGGCAAGGGCGACAAGGAGCGGATGCTGTACGTGACCGGCGGGGCGGCGAGGGCGCTGACCGACTGGCTGGAACGCCGGGGGGACGAGGAGGGGGCGCTGTTCCAGCCGGTGAGCAAGGGCGGGCGTGTCCTGCGCCGCCGGATGACCGACCAGGCCGTCTACAACGCCCTGGTCAAGCGGGCGCGGCAGGCCAAGGTCAGGCGCTTCAGCCCGCACGACCTGCGGCGGACGTTCGTCTCGAACCTGCTGGACGCCGGCGCGGACGTGGTGACCGTGCAGCAACTCGCCGGCCACGCGAACGTGCAGACCACGGCGCGGTATGACCGGCGAGGCGAGGAGGCGAAGCGGCGGGCCGTGGAGCTGGTGGACACGCCCTACAGCCGGACAGGGGAGATCATCCTGTGAGACGCGACCGCTTCGGACCCTTCCCCGACTACGACCCCGACCTGCTGGCGGCGGTGGCCGCCGGCGACGCGGCTCTCGCGCAGCTCTCGACCATCGAGGTCCGCGCCGAGTGGGGCGATGACGACCTTCAAGCCCATTGCATCCTCTGCCACCAGGGGAAGCCCCACAACCGGCAGACGCACACGCTGCTGCTTCGGGACACACAGCGCCGTCTGCCGCGAGGTCACCACGGCAGCAGGATCCGCGAAGCCGAGCTCGCCTGGAAGCGGGCGACCGGACAGGCCTTGAGCCTGGAGCGCATTCTCTTCCAGGAGATGCGAGACAAGCAGCCCCCGACGAGCGCCAAGAGCTTGGGCGAGGTGTTCGGCGTCAGCCATCTTACGGTCATCGATTGGGCGCGCCGCCTCGGCGTTCCCGTCCGGGGGCGCTTCGACTGGCGCGAACGGGACGACCAGAAGTGAGCGCGCTGTTGCGCCAACCCCCGCAGTGTGCCTGCCCGGTGTAGTCAGCAGGCGCCCCGCTACGACGCCCCGTCAGGCCGCCCAGGACGGCCCAGAAGGACCTCCCAGGTCTCGGGTAGGTAGGAAGGCGCACCCCGAGGCCAGGACGCGCCCAGAACGGCTCTACGCGCGAAGGGGCCAAGCGGGCAGACCGTCCGCGCGTCGGGGGGGCTCGCCGCCCTCCGCGAGGGCGTGTCACGACCCGCGTGGAGGGGAGGCCAGACGGTGCGCGGTGAGTCTGCTGCGGACACCAAGTCTGCCCCAAACAGGGAGGGGCTGATCGTCGCATAATAGGACTCCCTATTATAGGAGACATGGAATCTGGCACGGGCTGCTAGTACGAGCTGGGGCGTGGTACGGTGTTTGCTCCGTGCCCAGACCACTCGTCATCGCCCATTCACCCGACGCGGGATGCCCGTCCGCGTCCCCCGGCAAGCGCGTGTGCTTGACCGACGGCTTAGGGCCATGGCGGGGTCGCCAATCGAGGCGCCGGCGGGCAGCGGCGATGGCCGCCAGGATGGTCCAGACCCTCCCGTGGGAAGCGTCCTGAGACCCTACAATGCGCCGCGGCGGACGATTCGGGTAGAAGGGGCGGGGCCGTCGGCGGCAAGCGGCGTCGGACCAGTGCGAAGGACCTGGGGGAGGTGTCGGGCGTCAGCCACCTCACGGTGCTTAACTGGGCGCGCCGCCTGGGCCTCCCGGTCCAGAGCCGGACGGCGTGGAGGAACTGGGAGTGAGCCTCGCCCGCGGGCTTGGCCGAACGCGGGCCCTGGCGAGTGTTAGCACGACCGCAGAACGCAGCCGATCCCCTGGCCCTGCGGCCCCCCTTCTTGCCCGCGTGCGTGAGCGCATACAAGGTGCGCCTGCAGGGACGCTCGGGACGACGGGTGCGCCGCCGACAACCACGTCTTTGCGCAGGTCTGCATCTGTCTCCGGCCCTGGGAAGGCCTAAGGAAGCGACCAGCGGGAGGGTGACCCGCGCAAGTGGAGGGTCGCGTCAGCACCGCCGTCCAAGACTCCCTCCAGTGGCGAGCGCGGGACTATCCGTGAGCATGTGCTTGCTGTACCGGCGACCCGAGCGCCGCAGCGGGTGGCTGTACCGATGGGGGCAGGTCTCGCGTCAGCGGGGTCTGCCCCTCGTGGTGATCGGCATCCATCAGCCCAGAACGCGACAAACTCAGCCGTTCGCCTGGGGCGGGTGCGGCTTCCCAGGCGCGCCGGAACTCGACGGGCGTCCGGCAACCCAAGCTGCTGTGCGGCCGTTCCTGGTTGTACTCCCGCCGCCCGAGTTCGGTGACCACCCGGGCTTCGGCCACGGTGGCGAAGACCTCCACGTTCAGGCATTCGTCCCGCAGCCGGCTGTTGAAGCTCTCGCCAGACCCATTCTGCCACGGGCCGCCGGGCTCGATGAACAGCGTTCTCATGCCCAGATGCCACAGTCCGTAGCCCGTGTGCGAGCCGTGGCACGACGTCCAGCCCCTCCGCAAACGAGAGCCACCCCAACTACCAGTTCGACTGCGGTTTCCCGCCAGCGGCCGCGCGGCGAGACCCTCGGTCGTTGGGCGACGCTGACTGCTATCGTGCCTACAAGCGGGGCGGGCGAAGTGAGGCCGCCACGATGATCGTCCAGGTGAGGCTCACGAAGAGAAGGAAGGCGAGGCTGGTGCTCCAGAGGCCACCCATGAGGAAGGTCATTACGCCGACGGCGAGTGCCATGATGGCGGCAGTGGCCCTCGGGATCCGACGTAGCGCCCTCCTCCAGACGGGTCCGAACGCCCCCCTCAACCACCGGCGGAAAGCCGTCAGCACAACGGTGCCGACAATCCCCCATAGAGCCCAGACGAGGATGATGAGGACGACACTCCAGAACTGGCTCGTGCCCGTAATCTGGAGCATGTCCATGGCCTTGCGTGCGGCGCCGAGCAGGAAGATGTTGGCCACGAAGACGATCGCCAGGATGCAGGCGAGGAGGACGGCCCACGCCCAGGGCCGCAGCGTCCGGGCTTGCCCACGTAGCAGGTCGTCGTCGGCAGAGCGCGGCCCGCGGACAGCCTCTCGCGGCTCGTCTGCCGCAGGCCCCGTGCCGTCATCCGTCGGCGGCTTCGATCCCATGGTTAGCCCCCAGCTGGATCGCAGCACTCGCCTTGGCTTGGCCCAACAATTCGCCGACCGGGGCGGGAAGGCCTGCTACGGAGTTGGCTGGAAACACGGGAACAGAGGGGGCGGGGACTGAGCAAGACCAAGGATGGCACACGATGCGTTCGACCCTGGCGACCGACGGAGGCACTCCCGTTGTACCGAGCGGCGCGGTGAAGACCTGGCCGGAGTTCACGGAGGGGGACCGGGAAGCGGTCCTGAAGGTCTTCGAGAACAACCAGCTGCACACGAACGCCGCGCCGTTCGCGCAGGAGCTGCAGCAGAAGTGGGCGGAGTACTGCGGCGTGAAGCACTGCCTGGTCACGAATGGGGGAACGGGCGCCCTGCACATGGCTGTAGCTTCGGCCGGAGTGCGGGCCGGAGATGAGGTCATCACCAGCGCGTACTCGTACTGGGCCAGCGCAGCCAGCATCCTGCACCAGAACGCGATCCCGGTCTTCGCGGACGTCGATCCCCTGACGACCACCATCGACCCCGCGAGCATCGAGGAGCAAATCACAGAGCACACGACGGCGATCCTGCCCGTGGACATTCACGGGATGCCGGCGGACATGGACCCAATCCGCGAGATCGCGCGGAAGCACGGGCTGCTCGTGGTCAGTGACTGCTGCCAGGCGCATGGGGCCGCCTACAAGGGCCGCAGGGTGGGGAGCCTGGCGGACACGAGCGGCTTCAGCCTGAACCGCTCGAAGAACCTGACCGGCGGCGAGGGGGGCCTAGTCACCACCGACAGCGATGAGTTCCACCAGCGCGCCGAGGCGATGCTGCGCTTCCAGAACGTGACGGACGAGGAGGGGGCGGTCGTCTTCTCGGGCCTGGGCTTCAACTACCGCCCGCACGAGTTCATCAACGCCTTCGTCGTCAGCCAGTTCAGCCGCTTCGAGGCGCTCAATGACGCGCGCAAGCAGATGGCGGGCCACCTCACGGCAGCCTTCGCCGAACTCCCCGGCGTGTCCGGCCCGTACACGCCCGAGTACGCCGACCCCGTGTACTTCTCGTACCTCTGGGAAGCCCGACCCGAGGAGCTGGCCCTCGACATCCCCGCCTCGAAGCTCCGGAAGGGGCTCTGCAAAGCGCTCGCCGCCGAAGGCGTGCCGGCCGGTCCCGCGCAAGCCAAGCCCGTGCCGGGCGAGGGTGTGTTCCAGGCGAAGCTCGGCTACGGCCGAGGCTGCCCGTGGAAGTGCCACGACCGTGAGGTGACGTATCGCATCGAGGACTACCCGGGTACGCTGGAGATCTGCGCCTCACGGGCCTTCCTGGGAGGCGTGTACCCCCCCAACGGCATGGACCTGATGAAGCTGTATGTGGACGCCTTCAGCAAGGTCCTGGGGCGACTTGACCGCGTGCTTCAACTCGCGGAGGAAGAGTAGCCCGCGGTCGGGCGGGGAGTGGGAGAGGCCGCTCGGGGCGCTCCAGGTGCGAACAGCCTCTGGGATGTCAAACCTCGGAAGAGGCGCTCCGTCCGGAGACCCGCCGACGCCTTCGGCGGCGACGCTGGCGACGAATGTGCCGGACGGCTACCCCGCCGACGGCCCCAACTACGAAGATCACCGCTGGGATCCACACCATGCGCAGGGCCTGCAGTAGGAGGTTCCCCAAGGCCCCGAAAGCGCTGCCCGCGGCGTCAACGCCATACTGGGCCCGGCCGGTCACCACAAAGACCCGGATGCCGTAGGCGATCCCGACGACAAGGAGGGCACCAGCGCCCCCAATGAGGGCGGCGCGCCACGTTCGCTCTCGTCGCTCTACCTTGCTCCTGCCCCGCGAGCGGCGAATCCGCGACCAGTCGGTCTCGCACGCCGGGCAGGTGGCGGCTCCTCGCGAGATCGTCACGCCACAGAAGCAGACGCGGCTCTGCGCCCGTCCGCACTCGGGGCAAACGTCAGGTGTGGCCGCGTGCAAGAGAGCCTTGCAGCGGTAGCACTGTCGTGGGGTCTCGACGATGACAGCCTCAGCGGCTTCCGGCATTGCGGAGCAATCCTCGTTTGTGCTCAACCCATCTTCGCTCAAGGCGGTACCGCCCGAGTGAAGACGAACACCTCGTGGCTCTGCTCAGACTCCTGGGCCGACGAGCCTGTTCGGCGCTTGACTTCCCTGGGAGGTGACCATCCACCTCCTCTCGGCGGGAGACCCTCATACTCTGACCCCTCAGCAGCCATCAACGCAATGTGAGATGGATCACTTCAGGCCTGGGGGGTGGTGCCTCGCGATCCGGCCGGCGGCCCTCGTCCTCGCTCGGCTATGTAATGCCCTCGAGGCTGCAGTACTTCCCCAATGCCGTGTCCCGCATTGGCTTCGGGAAGCCTCGCAGGCAGACGGTCAGGATGGGCGGCCGGTAGGCTGGCGAGTGCGCGTCGGTGGCGATGAGATGGACCAGGCCGTCTTTGACCATCTGCTGGCACAGCCGGCGCATCCGCCTGCCGACCTGGCCCCCGATGGCATCGGCGTTGGCCTGGACCAGACCACCTTGCTCGACGAACCGCCGCACGAAGGTCAGCCCGGCTTCTGTCACGGCGAGGCGTTCGCCATGGGCCAGGATCGGCTGGATCCCCATCACCCGCAACTGGAAACTCACCTCCAGCGCGTAGAGGGGGATGGGTTCGGTGGGGACCTCGATGAGCAGGTAGTGGCGCTCGCCGCCGAAGGTGACGAGCTTCCCGGCCTCCGCCTTGGAGGGCAGCTCCAGGTCGAGGTAAGCCTCGCAGCCCGCCAGCACCGTGACCGGCAGCCCCTCGTCCGCCGCGCGCTCGTTCACGCGCTGCACCAGGGCGCGGATCAGGTCCGGCGGGGGCTCCCCGAACCGCCCGGCGAAGTGCGGAGTGGCCACGATGGTGCGGATGCCGTCGGCCTCGGCGATCCGCAGCATCGCGAGGGCCTCGTCCATGGTCTGCGGCCCGTCGTCCAGGCCGGGCAGGATGTGGCAGTGGATGTCAAGCATGGAGGTGGCGCCAAGGCTCGACGACCCGAACCTGCAGACCCTCACGAGCGATGCGGTAGGGGATGGCGCGGGCGCCGGCGGCTTCCAGGGCGACCTCGACCATAGGCCGGCGGCCCGGAGCGGTGAAGGTGGTCATGCAGCCACCGCCGCCGGCGCCACAGACGCGGCTGGAGATGGCCCCGGCCTCGCGGGCAGCCGCCATCAGGCCCTCGATGCAGTCGTTGGTGACCCCCTCCGCCAGGCGGCAGCGGTTCGCCCATTCCTCGGCCAGCAGCTCCCCGAAGCGGTCCAGGTCATGGTCGATGAACGCCTCCCGCATCCCGACCGCGGTGGCCTTGATGGCCTCCATGTTCGCCCTTGTGGTGCCGAGATCGTCGATGTACATCTTCAGCATGTTCCAGTTGCTGGTGCCGGAGAACCGGCACTCGCCGGTGAACGAGAGGACGAGCCGGTCCTCGAACTCCCGCAGGAAGTCCTCGCCGACGTCCAGGGGCTCGAGAACGTCCCCCTTCACATCGAACCAGATCGCGTTGATCCCGCCGAAACACGCCGGGTAGTAGTCCTGTCGGCCGGTCGGCACCCGCACGTTCTGGGCCTCCAGGTCCGCGCTGTAGCCGATCATGGTCATCGGGTCAGGGCCGCCCCCGTTCAGCTTGAGTAGGGCCCCGGTGGTGGCGATGAGAAGCGAACTGGACGCCCCCAGTCCCGAACCATGGGGCGCGTCGTTGTGGGTCTCGATGGTGACCCCGACGGAGGGGCGGTAGAACCTCACCAGGCGCGCGACCAGGTCCATCGGCCCGCCAAGGGCCAGAGCGTCAACCGATTCGGCCTCCTCCTCCATCCCGCTGTCCAGGGACACCAGGCGGACGTGACCGTCGCCATTCGTGGTCAGGCGGACCTTGCTCTGGACCGTGATCGCGGCATTGACCGTGATCCCGCCCTCCTCGAAGAGGTACAGCGGGTAGATGTCAAGGGTCCCGCCGGCCAGGTCAATCCTGGAGGGTGCAACGGACTCGATGACCATGCGCGACCTCCCAAGGGCCTTCGTGTCGGCGCCGCCGGGAGAGGGGGTTCGTCGGCACCCCCTGCCGGGCCTCCCAAAGCGGCCCTGCGATCAGCGGGCCGGCTGCCGGCAGGGAGGTGGAGCAGCAGCATGGGTTGAGGAGGTGTGCTGAATCGCGCGGGGCAGTCCCGCCTAGTCGGGACTGCCCCGCGAGTTGGCCCCGCGCAGAGCGTGGGCTTACCAGTTGCTGTAGTTCGTGCCGTCCACGGCGGTGCCGGACTTCGCCTTCACCGCGCCGGAGGTGGCGGTGTAGGTCCAGTCGGTGCCGACAACGTTCGCGCCGGTGATCGGGTTCTTCGGCAGGTTGCCGTCGGCGGTCGTCAGGTAGGGGCCACGGAAGTCGGCGGCATTGATCGTGACGCCGTTGCCACCCGTGGCGGGTGCCGAGGTCGCCATGATGTCCGTCAGAGCGGCCGGGTAGTCGCCGCACTGCGCCTGGAAGAGACCAATCGCGTTGCGAATCTCCTGGAGGTGGGCCCGCAGGCTGGCTTCGCGCGCTTCACGGCCGGCGCCGAGCAACCTGGGGACGACGATCGCCGCGAGGATGGCGATCACGACGATGACGATCAGGACCTCGATCAAGGTGAAACCGCTGCGTCGCTTCATGGTGGGTGAGCCTCCCCTGGGTTGGATTTCGTCGTGGTTCCGGACCGTGAGCAATCCCTGCGTGGGCTGGCGCTTGGCGCGGGGCCCGTCCGTCGCTGGTTGTCTCCGTCGTCCACTCCACGACAGCGCTCTAGGCGCTTCCGAAGCCCGTATACCGCACTGGGGGATGTCACCCACAAGACTTTTTCGGTCGAAAGAGCCCGTGACGGCGGTCACATGCAGCCCTGGAGCTGGACGGGGGCGCGACAGGGGAAAAGGGCGGGCTACTGGGGCTCTACGAGCAGTTCCAGGCCGCAGAGGAGGGGAGGGGCCTGGGTCGCGGGCGCAGGTGTGAGTGTGATCACGAGGTCGTCTGTGATGGGCACATCCGTGAAGTCCTTCACGACCACGCCGCGCGGCGTCCCGGCTGCGGCGGCGATCTCGAAGTCGGTCAGGACCTCCCTCCCTTGAACCGCAACCGAGAACACTCGCTCGCCGGGCCCGAGATCGTCCGGCTCGGCGAAGTACAGCCGCACGGTGTAGGCTTGTGGCGCGGGGAAGCGCCCTTCCATGGACGCTGGCCAGTCGAGCGCTGTCGTGAACGCGTTCCGTACGTAGGCCTCGGCCGCGTCCGCAGGCTTGTCTGCAGGCTGCACGAACGGACGGATCGTGAGCGTGCCCGCGCCCTGCAGGCCGGAAGCCCCGACCCAGCTCATCGAGCCCTGGAACAAGGCCGAATGCCTCCGGAACCACCGTGGTCCGTCACCCGACCAACGCACCGGGACGTCCGGCGAGGGCCCGCCGACGCTGGGGGCCTCGAGAAAGAGCGTGCCGTCCTCCGCCATCCGGTTGCCGGGCGCGCCCAGGTTCAACCCCAGCCGCACGACGGGCGTCGGCTGGGTGGGCGGTGGGTAATCGTCGAACGACCACTGGTCAGCGCCGGGGTCGTGCACGAGCGCCAGGGAACTCTGGTTCTGGTACGAGCAGGTACACGTCCGCGTGTAGTCCGGCGCGTTCAGGACTCCATCGGCGGCAACCAGGTTCGACGTGCACCCGGACTTGAAGCCCCCGATGCTGCTCGTGCCCTGACCCGAAGCCAAGTCTACGAAGCTCGCCGCTGCCGAGCGGAAGGTCAGGAGGTTCTCACTCGCGATGGCGGTGTTGCAGCCGTAGAACCGGACCCACGTCCAGGGGATCTCCTCGCCGGTGAGGGGATGCGTGCGCTTGACCTCTTCCCCGGTCAGCAGGCTGTAGACCTTCGCCGGCGTGGCCTTCTGCGTGCCATAGGCAACCTGTGTGATGATCCGGTCATGGTGCAGGATGGGCGGGCCGAGATACGTCTCCTTGCTCTGCCAGAGGACCATGCCATCCGCCCCGCGATATGCGACCATCCCGGAGGCGGCTTCATCGGATGGCCGATCGCCGGACTTGCTGCCCCCTTGCAGCAGGACGTCGTGCTCCTCGGAGTACCCCAACCATGTGCCGAAGACATCGGCCTCCGTGCCCCAGAGCACCTTCCCGGTCCGGATGTCCAGCGCAAGCAGCCGCGGCTTCTCCGTCGGCTCCTCGCCCCGCCGCTTCAGCAGGTCCAGCTTCGCCTGCGTGAGCGTGTCGAGGCAGAAGACCTTGTCGCTCCCGGCCACAATCGCGTTGTGCCGAAACGCATAGGCCGCCTCGCGCGTCCACAGGGCGGCGCCGGAGTGGGCGTCCATTACGACCAGGTACCGGCTCTCGGCCGCGAAGCGCGCGTTGGGCGTAACGTCCTCCCCGGCCAGCTTGACCGGCGCCGCCGTCGCGATCAGCAGGCCCTCGTAGGCGCCAACGTAGCCCCAGTTCAGCTCCTGGTCTTCTCCCTCGACCGTCAGCGTGAGGTCGTCAAGCGTCGCTCCCGTGGCCGGATCGAGCACGTGACACAGCGGACCAGCGGTCACGTAGACGCGGTCCTCGGTCACCACGAAGTTGCTGCCGACCTCGTTCGCGCCGGGGATGTGCTGTTGGTTGTAGCTGCGATCGAAGGGGTCGGGGTTGTAGCTCTCGTTGTAGTAGGCGCCGAAGGTGTCAAGGTCCTCGAGCTTCCGCGTCCACAGCAGGCGGCCGGTGTACACGTCCCGCGCGCTGAGCACGCCGATGCCCTCGATGAACAGCCGCCCACCGATCACCTCCGGCGACGGCCCGTGCCCGTGTCGCGGGAGCACATCGAGGTTCGGCGGCCCGCCGAACCACAGCAGCCCGAGCGGAGCCTTCACGAGGCTGTCGCTGGACATCACGGTGTTCGCCGCGTTCCCGTACTGCTGCGTCCACGAGCCCGCGCCGGGGAGGGGACCCTCCCGCACGAGCAGCGTCCAGTCGCCGACCTGCCGAGCCACGGCGTTCGGCGGGTTCGTCGGGGCCTGGGCGCTGTCCCGCCGCACGCAGATGGTGCCACCGTAAGGTCGCAGGCACCGAATGGCTGCCCGGCGAGCGTCGCCCACTTCGGGCGGCTCCTCGTACGCAATCAGGCTCGCGAAGTACGGCGGCAAGCCCGCCGAAGCGACGTTGCCGGCCAACACGGCCACCCGTGACCCATACAGCCCCGCTGCGTCGAGCCGCCGTCGCACCGCCTCGACCTGCTCCGCATCCGCGCCGAGCGTGACCACGTGCAGGTTCGACTGGCGGGCCAGCTCCTCGGCCACCCGTCCGGTGCCCAGGCTCGGCACGAGCGCGTAGCCTTCAGTGATCCCGGTCTCCTTCAGAAGCGACGCAGCGGCCGTCGTCCATTGGTCGTTTGCAGGTTCCGGCGCAGTGGCTTCGGTGAGGAGTGGGGGAGACGCGCTGGCCGGGGCCTGCCCGAAGCAGTACAGGCGCCCCTCCTTCGTGACCAAGAAGAGCCGCCCACTGGCCGCGATCATGCTCCACGGCTCGCCCTCAACCTCGGCCTGCCACGCGAGGCGCGCCAGCACGGTGTCGATCACCGCAACCAGTCCCTCCTTCCCACTCGCGTAGAGCCGTGGCCCGGCCTTCAGGTGGACCCGCGTCAGGGGCAAGCCCGTCTCCAACCGCCAGAGCTCAGGGAACGTGTACTCGGTGACCTGGGTCTCCTGCCCTCGGTTGTCGGTCTTCGTGACGACCTTCTCATCGGGTTTGCGCAGGGCCTGGGCCACCACCGACCCGTCCTTGCCCACGCCGTACATCGCCCCTTCATCCAGCACCGTCGCGCTGCAGGTCGTCAAAGCCTGCCCATCCGCCGCGCGGTAGATGGCGCCGCCATTCACGAACCACTCGTCGCGCGCGGCAACCGCGTAGTCACCCTCCTTGGTGTTCCCGTGGTAGTAGCGGAAGGCGCCGGTCGCACGATCGTACACTGCCGGCACCGATCTCCCGCCGGGCAGGAACAGCGCGTCGCCCAGCGCGGCGACGTACCCCTGCGGCGCGACGTTCGCGAAGGCCGGGCTGTTGTGCGGCTGCAAGAGGTACATCGTCCCGCTGCCGCTATTCTCCCAGACGACCTCGCCGGTCTCCGCGTCCAGGCCGTAGATCAGCGTGCCCATGAACGGCCAGATGCCCGCCGCAAAGTACACGACCCCATCGACGACAACCGGCGCACCCCGCGCAGGCCAGGTGGAGATCATCCGGTCGTTGCCGAGCACCCGCCGGCCGACGGGGGCGCCCTCGAACCGGAAGCGCAGCGAACCATCCGCCGCGTTCAGGCAGTACAGGGAGCCGTCGTCGCTGGTGAAGAAGAGCTTCCCATTCGCCGCCGCAGGCGCGAAGCGCACCGGCCCATCGGCGTAGAAGCGCCATTTCTCGGCGCCCGTCGCGGCGTCATAGGCGGTCACGCAGTCACGCACCATCGAGGGCACGAACAGCGTGTCGCCGACCGCGATGGGCTCGTAGGAGGCGTCGAATTGCAGCTTGTACTGGTTCCACGGCCAGGCGGCTTTGGGGGCCGGGAGCTGGCGGACCCAGTGGACTGCCATCTCCGCCGGCAGGACCTGGGGCGAAGCCGCCGTCCTCCCCGCGTCGTACCTCCACATCGGCCAGTCCGCGGCCCACGCCGAGGCCGCCAGAAGCCCGATCAGCGCCGCCGTGCTTCCTGCCTTCATGGTCAGCCCTTCCCGGAGGTTCTCGAGCTACTTCGCGACTACGTCCTCGGCCTCGCCGAGGCAGTTGAACTCCCATCGCGACCACGGCGCCGGTCC
>Ga0194125_10001591_pt1 | contig 38416 bp, 27 predicted proteins | sample TA2KigC250mmetaG_FD_148626 | JGI IMG/M metagenome (GOLD analysis project Ga0194125, IMG submission 148626) | Freshwater microbial communities from Lake Tanganyika, Tanzania - TA2015034 Kigoma Deep Cast 250m | ecosystem: Environmental > Aquatic > Freshwater > Lake | place: Tanzania: Lake...
TCACAGCGGTTCTCCTTTCATAACATTCAAACAACCCAGATGCTACCATCCGGGCAGGGGAACCGCTACTGATTTTCAACTAAGACAGGGACATCCTCATCTGCAGCGTCGGCGGGCAATCTGTTGCGGCAGTGGCAGGAGCACGGTTTGGCAGGTATAATCGTCTGAACACGAAAGTGATCGAGTGGCCCAGTGATCCAGTGGTCGAGTGCATGAACCAGATAGGAAGGAGTTCAGAAACCAGATGGCAGCGTGCAGACAGGGTCATCAGTGAGCCAGTGGTCTAGTGGTCGGCAGAAGCTTTTCATCCCAACCCTCTCCTCAGTGAGGAGAGGGGGAGCGAAGCGAGGGTGAGGAGGTTACTGCAGAAGTGGTCGCGTGTAGAGCTATTGCTTGAAGAACGATGAACGAAGAACGACTCCCATGAGACGCGGTGAAGTGATTGAATGCAGGCTGCGGGCGCTGGTAGGAGAGCGCGTGGCCTGGGACTTGCTCGCGCTGGCGGTGTTCACTCTTGCCATGACCGGGGCGCTGCTCATGTTGGTTGTGAGTCTGTTCTGGAGCGGGTGGGTGATGGCGGCGCTGGCTGTTCCTGTCGGTCTGTTGGTGAGGCGGCTGGTGGCAGAGAACCGGTTCTGGAACGTGGCAAGGCTGGTGGAGGAGAGGTTTTCGGAGGTGAGGGGGAAGCTGGTTGCGGGGATGCAGCTCGCCAGATGGGGGCGGCAGGAGTTTAGAGCCCAGAGTCCAGAGTCCAGAATCCAGAATGCGAAGGTGCTCGGCAGGGAAGGGTACTCGGAGGAGATGATTGAGGCCGCGGTGGCAGATGTGGAGAAGGTGTTCGCGCCGCTGCCGCTGGGGCAGTTTGTGGACCGGCGGCGGGCGTTGTGGGCCGGAGTGGCACTCGTGGCCATGGCCGTGTGCATGGCGGCGCTGTTCCGGGCGGCGCCGGCGCGGATGCGTGTCGGTCTCAGCAATGCCTTCAGCTCCGGTGCGGAGGGCATCACGTTTGAAGTCTCGCCCGGCGATACCGCGGTAATGCCGGGCGGGAGTGTTGTACTGAGGGCGCGGGTGTTCCCGGCAGGCGTGTTCAGAGAGGTGCGTCTCATTCGCTCGGGCAGTGAAAGCGACACAAGAGACCTTAGAGTCGAAAGCGACACATGCCGCGTGGTTCTGGCTGCGGGGCACGGCTTCGCGTATCGGTTCCGCGTTCTCAGCCGGTCGTCAGACCCGCACCGAGTACGCGTGCTTGAGCCGCTCACTCTTGAGCGGCTGGTCTTCACTCTTCGTCCGCCGGCTTATTCGGGGCTGCAGGAAACGCGGATGTCAGGGGTGGGGAGAGGTGCGGAGGTCAGCGGGCTGAAGGGAACCGTGGTTGGTATCGAGGGCGAAGCGAACCGGCCGGCGGCCGCTGGTCGTCTCCGGCTGGGTGACGATACGATTGCGGTCACGGTCGACGCGCGGGATTCGAGCCTGTTCCGAGCCGAGTTCACCATCAGGGGCGATGTGGCGGGCGCCATAGAGCTGGCCGATTTCGACTACGGTGTATTGCAGCCGGCAGCGGAGGTGCGGGTGAGAGCCATTGCCGACGAGCCGCCATTCGTCAAGCTCTTCGCGCCGGGACGTGACATCGACCTGCCGGTCTCGATGCAGGTGCTGCTCGGCATCAACAGCCTGGATGACTTCGGACTCGGCGACCTGGTGCTGCACTATGGCAAGGAGCTTGGGAGGGGTGAGGAGGGAGGAGAGTCAAGAGTCCAGAATCCAGAATCCAGAGTCCAGAGTTTGGTCCTGAAGCGGTTGGCGGGGAGGCGTGAGGACACGACGCTCTACGCATGGGATTTGTCCGACGCGGGGCTGCTGCCCGGCGAGGCGATGTGGTACTACGTGTCGGTGACCGACAATGATGGGGTTTCCGGGTCCAAGGTCAGCCGCACCGAGGTGTTCCAGGTTCGCTTCCCGACCATGACCGAGATATACAACGCGGCGGTGCGGCAGACCGAGCGGACGGAGTCCGAACTGGGGCCGATGCAGTCGGAGCAGGCCCAGCTGGGCGAGGAGTTGAGCCGGCTTTCGGACGAAATGAAGAAGAGCCGCGAGCTTTCGTGGGAGGAGAAGCAGGCGCTGGAGAAGGTACTCGGCGGCCAGGAAGGGCTGATGCAGCAGGTGTCGGACCTGAAGCAGGAAGTCTCGGACATGATGAAGGAGCTCTCGCAGGGGATGACCCTTGACCAGCAGACGATGGAACGGATGAACCAGCTCCAGCAGCTCCTCTCCGAACTTCTGCCCCGGGAGCTGCAGCAGTCGCTGGCACAACTGCGGGACAAGCTGGAGCAGCAGTCGCCGGACGTGAAGCGGGCGCTGGAGAAGTTCGAACTCGACCAGGAGAAGATGAAGGAGGCGATTGACCGGGCCCTGGAGCTGCTCAAGAAGATAATGGAGGAGCAGCGGCTCGAGGCCCTGGCCAAGAAGTCGGAGGAGCTGGCCAGGGCGCAAGAGGACTTGACCGACAGGCTGGGCAAGGAGCCGGGTGAGAGTTCAGCGCAGATGGAGCAGAATCTGAAGGAGGCACTCGACAGCCTGCAGCAGGAGATGAAGGACCTTGCCGACTCGATGTCGGAGAAGGAGATCGGCGACTCGCTGTCCGATCTGGCGGAGCAGGCCGAGCAGGACAAGCTGTCCGAGACGGCGCAGGAGCTCGCGAACCAGATGCGGCAGGGCAGCCCCGGGCAGGCGAAGCCGAAGAGCGGCAAGCTCGGACAGAGTCTGCGGAAGATGAGCCAGTCGCTCAACTCGTTGAGCCGGAAGTTGAAGTCGAAGCGGTCGTCAGAGGTAGCGCAGGAACTCGGCAACGCGGCCCGGGACCTGTTGATGGTCTCGCACGAGCAGGAGAAGCTGGAGCAGGCGACGATGGGAATGGCGGACCTGGCCCAGAACGCAGCGCAGGAGATGGGTTTGCAGGCAGCCACGCGAATCGTGGCTGAAAGCGTGGCGAGTCTCAGTTCGCGCAGCCTGAGCGTTGACCCCAGGCTGGGGCAGGAACTGGCCAAGACGATGGCCATGATGGAGCAGGCCGCACAGGGAATGGTGGAGAACCGGTCGGAGATTGCGCAGCCGAGCATGGCGCAGGCCCGGCAGGGCCTCAACCAGACAGTCGAGGCGCTGCTACGGGCGATGGCGCAGGCACAGCAGGGCGGCGGAATGTCGAGCGGCATGGAAGGCCTGATGCAGCAGTTATCGCAGATGACCGGCGAGCAGATGGGCATCAACGCCGGGATGTCCGGGTTCCCGATTCCGATGCCCGGCGGCCTCAGCGGGGAACAGATGGCGGCGTTGAGCCGGGTTCTCGGCAAGCAGCGGGCGCTGCGTGAGCAGCTTCAGCAGTTGCTGCAGGAGCTGGGCGGAACCCAGCCGGGACTCACGTCCAGCCTGGAGGGACTGCTGGACGAGATGAAAGCCGTGGAAAGAGACCTTTCAGAACTGAACGTCAGCCGCGAGCTGATTGAGCGACAGGAGAGCATCCTCTCGCATCTGCTCGATGCCGAGCGCAGCATACGTCAGCAGGGATTCAAGGAGGAGCGGCAGAGTGAATCGGGGAAGGAGTTCGAGCTGCAGCCGCGGCCGCGCCTGCCCGAGGACAAGGGTGAGCGGAACCGGCTGTTGCGCGAGGAGTTGATGCGCGCGCTCAAGCAGGGCTATCCGGCGGAGTACGAGCAGATGATACGCGAGTACTTTCAGAGGCTGCTCAGCGAGTAGGAAATGACGAAGCTCGAAGGACGAATGACGAATCCAGCCCGAAGCCCGAAGGCAGTCCGGGCAGCACTGCTACTGGCCGCGCTTGGACTTGCCGCGGCCAATGCTCAGAGCTACACCAGCGGCGTGATACTGGAACGTGCCGGGCAGTTCGAGCGTGCACTTGAGGAGTACCGGCTGGTTCTGAGCAAGAGCCCGCAGGAGAGACCCGCATACGAAGGGTTCGCGCGGCTTGCCAAACAGCTCGGGCAGCTCGATACACTGGTCGCAGTCAGCCGCAGGCTGGGCAGGCAGTTCCCGGAAGTGTCTGACTACTCGTTCGGGCTCGTCGGTGGCCTGCTGGCGATGAAGCGGACCGCCGATGCCCGGGCCGAGGCCAGGCGGGCAGCGGAGAGGTGGCCCGACAGGCTGGCGCAACTCGCAGAGGTGTTTGCCGGGCACGAGGACTTCGCCCAGGCCATCGAATACTACGAACAGGCGCGCAAGAGGGGTGGAGATGCCTTTTCGATTGCCGATCGACTGCTTGACCTGCGTCTGGCGGCGGGCCAGCCCGGCCCGGCAGCGCGGGAGATGGTGTCAGTCCTCAATTCGTCGCCCCACCTGTTTGATCGCTATCGCCAGAAGCTCTCGGCCCTGGCGGTCCGGGGCGGCGCCGCAGTGACCGGTGAGTTGGAGAAGGTCCAGGACCAGAGAGTGCGGGGCCGCGCGCTGGCTGTGGTCTATCTGGCCATCAAGAAGGACGCCGAAGCGGTGCGGGTGCTCAAGCCAGTACTGACGGTTCAGGAGTTCTACCAGTTCGCACGCGACTGCGAGGCGCAGGGAGCGCTGCGGGCGGCGCTGGCTGTTTACCAGGAACAGAAGGCACACGTAGACGCGGCGCGGGTGCTCAGGCTGATGGGGCGAGTCCGTGAGGCGCAGGCGGAGTTGGTCATGGATGGCGGGGCTGCGGCGCAGTTCGAGCTGGGCGAGCTGTACCGGGACCAACGTGACTACGGAGCGGCTGCCGAGACCTATCAGCGGTTTCTTTCCCGACAGCCGGGCCACGAGCCGGCAGGGTTCGGACTGGCCTCGGCACTCCTCGGCCTTGGCCGCACCGAGCCGGCACGGGCCGCGGCCAGGAAAACCGGCACGCTCTCTGACCGCTTGCTCCTCATCGTGGCGCGTACGTTCTTCTACGAAGGGCAGTTTGATTCGTCCGGCGTCTACGTGGCTGAGCTGGTCAGGCGATTCCCCCAGAGCAGTCTGGCCAACGATGGACTGGAGCTCGCAGCAATGACCGGCAGCGGTGACCGCGCCAGGGAGCTGGCAGGGCTGTTGCTCGCTTACGAAACCGGTGCCGTCGACAGCGGCAAGGTGAAGGCCTTGTCCGAGGGCAACGATCCGGTCGCAGAACAGGCCTGTTTCCTGCTGGCGCGATCCCTGCGTCGCGAGCACAGGCCGAAAGACGCGCTGGCCGTACTGGATCGCTATCGCCAGCGCTTCGGCAGCAGTGCGCTTGCGCCGCGGGCGAGGCTGGAGCAGGCGGTCTTGTATCTTGACGACCTGAAGGACGAAGGGAAGTACCGCGAGACCCTGGAGCAGTTGATAATCGAGTACCCCGGGTCCGCCTACGTTCCGGTCGCCCGCAGCCTTCTTGATGCTACCGCCAGACCCCTCACACCGGAAGGGATCCGCTAGCTGCCCGATTCCGCGCCGGCCCGGGCTTGTCGAAGGACGGTGCATCTTGGATGCTTGCACTCCGGGCCAGAATAGCTACAATCCGAACCTAGGCATGTTGCGAGTGGCATCTGACACCAAAACACGCATTTGCGGCGGATTGGTTGCCGAATCCTCAGGAGAAGAATGACCGAGAGTGACGAGAGCCTGGAAAGCCCGGACGGCATCGCGCCGGAACCAGAAGAGACCGTTGTCCTGGCCGACGTGCTGCACAAGCGCGGTCCGCTTCCCAAGTCGGAACTGCTGAGCACGTTCATTGATGTTCTGCGCGACCTCGAGCGGGCGCACGGGGACGGTTTGCTCCATCGCGATATCAGTCCGCAGAGAATAGTGCTGATCGACGGCGTCTGGAAGCTGGTCGAGTACGGTCTGGACACCGTGGGTACGGTCAGGTACATGTCGCCGGAGCGCTGCCAGGGCAAGCCGACCGACGCGCGCTCCGATATCTACTCCCTGGGAGTCGTCCTCTACCAGGCGGCCACCGGCATCGTTCCTTTTGATGCCGAGATGAAGTTCCAGATCATGGACGCCCACGCCAAGACCCCGCCCCCCTCCCCGCGCGCGGTGAACCCGGAGTTGGCCGAAGAACTCGAGCAGGTCATGCTTCGGGCGCTGGCCAAAGAACCGGAGAGTCGATTCCAGGACGCAACCGATTTCCGGCACGCCCTTGAGGCTCTGCTACCTGAGTCGGACCGGACATTTGATTCCGACCTGGGCCCGATAACGGAAACGGCGGGAGTGGTTGCGGAGGAGATGACCTCTGGGCCGGCCGAGAGGGCGAGCGCCGGAGTTCCCTACACGTCCGCGGCGATAGAGTCGCTGGTAGAGTCGGTGAGTGACTCCCTGGCAGATTCCGGGCACGAACCGAGGCGCATCAGGCTGGCGCCAATCCTGGTGACGCTGGGGACAGTTGTCGTCGTGGTCGTCGGGTTGCTCTTGGTGACAGGAGTCATCGGCGGTCGGAAGGTGCCATTGGTGACGGGCATCAGCCGGGCTGAGGCCGAGAGCACGCTGGGCGCGAGAGGCTTCCGGGCGAAGATCGACTCGGTGAGTGATACACTTCCGGCCGGCATCGTCGTGGCGCAGGTGCCTGGAGCCGGAGAGAACGGCCCTCGTTCCCGGATGGTGGAACTGAGGGTGAGTACAGGCAAAGTGGAGATGCCTTCCCTGGTCGGGCTACCCCTGGCAGACGCCCGCCAGCTGCTGGCAAGACTGGCGCTGACACCGGCCAAAGTGGACTCGCAGTACAGCGACGCGTACACCGCCGGACTCGTCATGTCCAGCAAGCCGAAGGCAGGCACGATGATGGCTCCCCGTACCAGCGTCGGCTTGACAGTCTGCGCCGGACCGGCGACGTGCCCGCAGTGCGAAACGAGGCGGGAGGCCCGCGCGAGGTTCTGCACCAAGTGCGGATTCAAGTTCTAGGTGGGACGTGAGGACGTAGAGGAGTGCAGCGCTTGCCGCGTGTGATTCTGGTCTTGGCCGCGCTGGCGGTCTGCGCCGGTCTTGTCTTCGCGGCAAAGACCTGCCCGAATTGCGGCGTATCCAACAAGGACAGCAACAGGTTCTGCAAGACCTGCGGGGAGGTGCTGCCGGAAGCTTCTTCTCCTCAACCTACGACGCCCCGCGTGTCGGGTTTCGTTTCCGTGGACGGCTCGGTCGTGCGCATCACCTCTCAACCGTCGGGAGCAGCCGTGAGTGTCGACGGTCGGAGCCGGGGCAAGACGCCGCTGCAGTTGACTGACTTGGAGCCCGGGCGGCATTCGATAGAGCTTGCCCGCAGCGGGTATCGGTCGTACAGCGGGGAATTCCGCATTACGGGTAGTTTCGGCTCGATCGTTGTGACCACCGATCCGGTAGGGGCAGAGGTGTTTCTCGACGGCAAGTCAAAGGGTGCCGCCCCGGAGGGAGGCCTGTCCCTGGCAAATGTCCCGTACGGCCGTCGCACCATCACCGCGCGGCTGTACGGGTACAAAGACGCCGTGCAGGTAGTCGACCTGAAGTCGGCCGGGCCAATCGGCGTGACCTGCCGCCTGCTGTACGGCAAGGGTTGGCTGGTGGTCAAGTCGGACCCGCCCGGCGCCGGTCTGTTGGTCAACGACACGTCAGCCGGCCAGACTCCTTTGGTGGCGGAACTGGAGCCGGCAAGGTACGGGCTGAAGTTGATGCGGCGGGGATACTACGACTGGATTGGGGATGCCAACGTCCAATACGCGGAATCTACCATAGTCCGGGCTGTCCTGTACAGGTTGGAGACGCGGAAACTGCCTCTGCTACTGGGGGCGATCGTCGGTATCGGTGGCGGAGCCGTCTCTGCCGTGAAGGGTGAGTCTGAGTACGGCAAGTACCGGGATGCGACTACACAAGCAGATGCAGAGAGATATCACAGGTCAACAGCGGCATGGGATACGCGGCGGAACATAGCCCTGGCGGCAGGCGTCGCCCTGGCCGGGGCGTGGTGGATACTGAAGTGGTAGCCCGGGACAAGCGCGGGGTGCATGGGAGAGGGGACAGGGCCAGGGGCGTTGGAGGTATCCGGACAGCCCTCTTGCTGGTGTTCCTCTTGCCGGGACTGGCTTGCCGGATCTGGGACAACCCGCTTGATCCGGTAGGCAACCAGCCGCCGGCGGTGCCCAGGTCTCCGAGCCCGGCCGATTCCAGTATCCAGACCGACTTGGACCTGGTCCTCTCCTGGCAAAGCTATGACCCCGACAGAGGAGACACGTTGCACTTCGATATCTTCATGGGGACAACATCGCCGCCAGGGCTGGTCCAGTCCGGCTGGAGGCATACGACTTTCCAGCCGACCGATGTTGCCGACTCGACCAGGTACTACTGGCGCGTCACCGCCTACGACAACCACGGTGACAGCACGGTCGGGCCGCTCTGGCAGTTCCAGACCTATGCGGCGCTTGCCGTGACCGCTCCGGATGCCGGCGAGCAGTTGCCGATGCACTCGCAGGACCCGGTCACGTGGACCGGCGGTCCGCCGGGTACAGCCGATTCCACGGTGCTCTCCCTGTCGGTCAACGAAGGTGCTGCGTGGACCCGCCTAGGCAAAACTGCTAGCGCGGGCCGGTTTGCCTGGGAGGTGCCGGCGCCGGCGACCGAGTCGGCCAAGGTGAAGGGCAAGGTCTGTGCGCTGACCGACACCATGACCGGCAGGGGCGGGCGGTTCGAGATCCCCGTTGCCATCACCGATAGCCGCGTCCCCGACCGGCAGGATTGACGTGCCCGGGGCCGGCGGTACAATAGTGAACCGCCGGTCCGACCCGGCACACGACAGAGATACCAATATCGCTCGACAATCACCGTCTGTGGCAGCTCAAACTGGAGGACAGAATGTCTGATGCAGTACGGATCTTCGTGGAGGGCGTGACCGCCAGGAATCCCGGCGAGAAGGAGTTCCATCAGGCGGTCTACGAAGTGACCATGTCGGTCATGCCCTACCTGGAAAAGGCACCCCAGCTTCGGAAGGCGAAGATCCTGGAGAGGATGTGCGAACCGGAACGGGTCATCATGTTCCGCGTACCGTGGGTGGATGACAAGGGCGAGATTCGGGTTAACCGCGGGTACCGCATCGAGATGAACTCGGCCATCGGCCCGTACAAGGGCGGGCTGCGTTTCCACCCGAGCGTGAACCTTGGCATCCTCAAGTTCCTCGCTTTCGAGCAGGTGCTCAAGAACTCGCTCACAACCTTGCCGATGGGCGGCGGCAAGGGCGGCAGTGACTTCGACCCCAAGGGCAAGAGCGATAATGAAGTCATGCACTTCTGCCAGAGCTTCATGACCGAGTTGTACCGGCACATAGGGCCGAACACCGATGTGCCGGCCGGGGATATCGGCGTCGGCGGTCGTGAGATCGGCTATCTGTTCGGCCAGTACAAGCGGCTTGCCAACGAGTTCACAGGTGTTCTGACCGGCAAAGGCGTGGATTGGGGCGGCAGTTGCATGAGGCCGGAGGCGACCGGCTATGGGGTGGTCTATTTCGCGCAGGAGATGCTTGCGACCCGCAGCGATTCGATGAAGGGCAAGAACTGCCTCGTTTCCGGATCGGGCAACGTGGCCCAGTATACCGTCGAGAAGGTCAACCAGCTCGGCGGCAAGGTCGTCACGATGTCCGATTCGGCGGGCTACATCTACGACGAAGCCGGAATCACCGCCGAGAAGCTCGCGTACGTGATGGAGCTCAAGAATGTGAAGCGCGGCCGCATCGGCGAGTACGCCTCCAAGTTCGCGGGCTCGGTCTACACGCCGGTCGATCCCAAGCTCGACTACAACCCGCTTTGGGACCACAATGCCGACTGTGCGTTCCCGTGCGCGACCCAGAACGAAATCAACGGCAAGGACGCCGCGAACCTCATCAAGAACGGCGTCTTCGTCGTCTCCGAGGGTGCCAACATGCCGTCGACGCCGGAGGCGATCAAGCTGTATCTGGACAGGAAGATGCTGTACGGCCCCAGCAAAGCGGCGAACTCCGGAGGGGTTGCGGTCTCCGGGCTGGAGATGTCCCAGAACCGACTCGGACTTCACTGGGCGTGTGAAGACGTGGATGGGCGGCTGCGGGATATAATGAGGTCAGTGCACCAGCAGTGCGTCCGGTTCGGCCGCGTGGACGACGCGTACACCAACTATCTGGACGGCGCCAACATCGCGGGATTCGCCCGCGTTGCCGACGCGATGCTGGCACAGGGAGTGGTCTAGCCGTCGGGTTAATGTCGCGGATCTTGCGGGGAGACAGGTGGTCTGGCGCAGTCTTGGCTGGTTGACAACCGGGATGCCGCCGCTATACTTCCCGTCCGCTTCTACAGAAAGTAATCGCAGTGGATACCCGGCGCGATCTGGTCGGCGAGCACGGCAACCGCGGGCCGTGCGGTATGCGTGTTGTGGACCGTCCGATCCGGCCAGGGTTGACAATACGGTCGCTACTAGAACGGAGGATTATTGATGGACGTTGGCAAGATAATCGATAAGTACGGCAGCAGGAGGCGCTTCCTGATCGCCATTCTTCAGGACATCCAGGAGCAGGAGCGCTACCTGCCGAAGGAGGCCCTGCGTCAGGTCTCACTGCGACTGGGCATGCCACTGGTCGACGTGTACGGCGTCGCCACATTCTACTCGGCCTTCAGTCTCGAACCGAGAGGAAGACACGAGGTTACCGTTTGCCTGGGCACGGCCTGTCACGTGCGTGGCAGCCATCGCATCCTGGAGGAGTTCGAGCGGCAGATTGGCGTCGAGGCAGGACACACCACCAAAGACGGGGAGTTCACGCTCGAGTCGGTGAACTGCCTCGGGTGCTGTGCCATCGGTCCCGTCGTCGTCGTCGACAAGGTTTATCATGGCGAGATGACCTCGAACCGAGTCAAGACGCTAATCAGTCAATGCCGCAAGGCACAAAAGGTCGAAGCATCATGAGCAAGCTTAAGTCGACGACAGAACTGAAGAGCCTTCAGGAGAAACTCGGCAAGACGCAACACCGTGACCGGCCGACTATCGTCGTTTCCTCAGGTACGTGCGGACGGTCGCGCGGCTCGAGCCAGGTCTACGCGGCCTTCGAGGCCGGCATCAAGGATCGCGGCCTTGCGGACAAGGTGAACCTGCGCGACAGCGGTTGTCACGGGTTCTGTCAGGCTGAACCGAACGTGGTCGTGTATCCAGGAGAGGTCTTCTACGCCAACTTGAAGCCGGAAGATGCGGCCACAATCCTCGATGAAACCGTCGGCAAGGGCCAGGTTGTTGACCGCTTGCTCTATGCAGACCCGGGCAGCGGCAAGAAGGCGGCTAAGCTCGGCGACGTACCGTTCTACACGAAGCAGAAGCGCCTTATCTCGGGCCGCAACATACTACTGGACCCGACGCGAATCGAGGACTATCTGGCGATCGGCGGCTATTCCGGGCTGGCGAAGGCGCTGAGCATGGAACCGAAGGCCGTGACCGAGGAGGTTGTGAAGTCCGGTCTTCGCGGCCGCGGCGGAGGTGGGTTCCCCACCGGGCTCAAATGGCAGCGGCTGGGGCAGGGCACGCCCAAGTACGTCATCTGCAACGCGGACGAAGGAGACCCGGGCGCCTACATGGACCGGGGACTGCTCGAGGGCAATCCCCACAGCGTACTCGAAGGTATGGTCATCGGTGCCTTCGCGGTCGGCGCGACAGAAGGTGTGATGTACGTACGGACCGAGTATCCGCTCGCCGTGACCAACGTGACCCGGGCGATAGAGCAGGCGCGGGAACTCGGGCTTCTGGGCGAAAACATCCTGGGCAGCGGTTTCAGCTTCGACATCACCATCGCCCGCGGTGCGGGCGCGTTCGTCTGCGGCGAGGAGACGGCGTTGATCGCCTCCATCGAAGGCCGGATCGGGGAGCCGCGCCAGCGGCCGCCCTATCCAAGCGAGAAGGGTCTCTGGGGTAAGCCGACGATTGTGAACAACGTCGAAACCTGGGCCAGCGTGCCGATTGTTGTCGAACACGGCGGCGAGAAGTTCGCGTCCATCGGCACCAAGGGCAGCAAGGGCACGAAGATCTTCTCGCTGGTCGGCAAGGTCAACAACACCGGGTTGGTTGAGGTGCCGATGGGCACTACACTGCGGGAGGTGATCTTCGACACCGGCGGAGGGATCCCGGATGGACGCAAGTTCAAGGCGGTACAGATCGGCGGTCCGTCGGGCGGCTGCCTGCCGGCGGACAAACTGGACCTGCCGGTGGACTACGAGAGCCTGACCGCTGCAGGCGCGATGATGGGTTCGGGCGGCATGATCGTCATGGACGAGACCACGTGCATGGTGGACATCGCGAAGTACTTCCTCAACTTCCTTCAGGAAGAGTCGTGCGGCAAGTGCTTCTCGTGCCGCGAAGGCACACAGCGGATGTACGAAGTCGTGGACCGCATCACCCAAGGTAATGGGCGTGCGGATGATCTCGCTCTGCTCGAGGAGCTGGCCACAATGGTCAAGGACGCCTCGATGTGCGGACTCGGGCGGACCGCCGGGAATCCGGTGCTGTCCACGCTTGCGAACTTCCGCGGCGAGTACGAGGCTCACGTTCTGGAGAAGAAGTGTCCTGCCGGCGTGTGCAAGGCACTGATTCACTATCGGATTCTCGTGGACAAGTGCACGGGTTGCATGGCGTGTGCCAAAGCCTGTCCGCAGAAGGTGATCAGTGGCGAGAAGAAGCAGCCCCACCGGATCGATCAGAGCGGCTGCATCAAGTGCGGCATCTGCAAGGACTCCTGCAAGTTCGACGCAGTAGTCGTTGAGTAGGGAGCAAACAATGCCCATAGTAGAAATCAACGGAGTCTCGATTGAACTCGAGAAAGGAACGACGGTTCTCGAGGCCGCGAAGTTCCTCGGGGTCAACATCCCGACTCTCTGCCATGACGACGGGCTGACCGCGTACGGCGCGTGCAGGCTGTGCGTGGTCGAGGTCGAGTCAGGCGGAAGGACGCAGGTCGTTTCGGCCTGTACCTACCCGATCGAGGATGGTCTCAAGGTGCGGACCCACTCTCGGCGAATCATGGGTATTCGCCGACTGCTTATCGAGATGTACCTGGCGACGTGTCCGTCGTCAAAGACCATCCAGGACATCGCCTCAAAGTGGGGCGTCAGTCAGTGCCGACTCAAAGTGAAGCACGAAGACTGCGTTCTGTGCGGGTTGTGCGTGCGGATGTGCGCCCAGCAGATGGCCGCCAAGGCGATCGGATTCGTCGGCCGCGGTCGGAAGCGACGTATAACGACGCCGTTTGACGAGCGGTCGGAGGTGTGCCGTCTCTGCGGTGCCTGCATGTACATCTGCCCGGTCTGTCAGGCCCGGTGCCAGGGGCCCCAGGAGGAATCGGCGGTCTGTAGCGCCTGTGTGGCGTGTGAGCCGCCGTGCCTGGTTCCGTTCGACGACATGAAGTGTTACATGGACCCCTGCGCCTGGTGCGAGCAGGAGACCAAGACCAAGCTGTTAGCAGAAGCCAAAACCAAGCAATAAGGAGGATTTCCTTGGGTACTCTTACCAGACTCAATGCCTCGGCCGCAACCCTAACAAAGAACCGGACCGAGGAGTCCCGCACCCACCTGAGCGGGATGTGCGTTACCTGCGTCGACGGGTGTGTCGGTATGTGCGAAATCGGCAAGTCCGCCTATCGCGGACACGAGTGCATCTACCCGCAGCCGTTCGGCATCATCACCGCGGCGTCCGAGAAGGACTACCCGGTTGACTATTCGCACTTCACGATTCTCGGAACCGCGGTCGGCGCGCATGGTATCGAGGCCAGTTCGGACAAGGCGGTCTTCCCGAACGTGGTTCTCGAACAGAAGTTCGGGCATGACAAGGGCATCAAGGTCAAGTTGCCGATTGCCATCGGCGGCATGGGCTCGACCAATGTGGCCGCGATCAACTGGGAAGGTCTGGCCGGCGGCGCCGCCATCTCGGGCGTAATCCTGACCGTGGGCGAGAACGTCTGCGGCATGGACCCGAAGTCCGAGATCAAGAACGGCCGGGTTGTGAGCTCCCCGGAGTTGAAGCGGAGAGTCGACCTGTTCCGCAAGTGGCAGCGCGACGGGTACGGCGAGGTCGTGGTCCAGTCCAATGTTGAGGATACCACGCTCGGTACTCTCGAGTATGCAATCGAGAAGCTCGGGGTCAGGATCGTTGAGCTGAAGTGGGGACAGGGCGCCAAGGACATCGGCGGCGAAGTCAAGATCAAGGATCTCAAGAAGGCCCAGATGCTCTACGAGCGGGGCTACGTGGTGTTGCCCAATCCCACCGACCCGGACGTCATCAAGGCCTTCGAGAGTGGGTCGTTCAAAGAGTTCGAGCGGCACTCCCGCGTCGGGATGGTCACGGAGCAGTCGTTCATGGAGCGCGTGGCCCAGCTCCGCAAGGCCGGAGCCAAGTACGTGTTCCTGAAGACCGGAGCTTACCGGCCGGCCGACCTGGCCCGGGCCGTGAAGTTCGCATCCAAGGCCAAGCTGGACATGCTCACCGTGGACGGCGCCGGCGGCGGTACCGGAATGAGCCCGTGGCGGATGATGAACGAGTGGGGTGTTCCGCCAGTTGAGCTCCATTCGCTTCTCTATCAGTACTGCGCTGCGCTGGCTCAGAAGGGAGAGCATATCCCGATGATTGCGCCGGCCGGCGGGTTCACCTTCGAGGACCATATGTTCAAAGCACTGGCGTTGTGCGCGCCGTACGCCGGCATGGTTGCGATGGCCCGCGGGCCGCTTTGCGCGGCAATGGTGGGCAAGACCATCGGCATCAAAGTCCAGCAGGGCGACATCCCGGTGTATATCGAGCGCTTCGGCAACACGGCCAAGGAGATCTTCGTCACCACGCCGGAGTTGCGCAAGCACTACGGAGCGGACTTCGACGCGCTGCCAACCGGAGCCATCGGCGTGTACACCTACTTCGAGCGTCTGGCCCAGGGGCTAAGGCAGCTCATGGCTGGTGAGCGCAAGTTCAACCTGAGTGTGATGAGCCGGGATGACATTGCGTCGCTCACTCCCGAGTGCGCGAAGGTCTCTGGCATCCCGCATATCATGGACGTCGACAAGGCGGAGTCCGAGGCCATCATCAACGGCTAGCCGGGCGCTATGGTCACCGCGAACATCGCCGGCTTCGTCAAAGTCGCCGACTCGATGCTCGACCAGAGCGTAGTCTAAGACCCGGTTCCGAGTTCAAACATAGAGCGGGAGTCCTTCGGGACTCCCGCTTCGCTGTCGTGCCCTCCTGTTACTCCGTTGGTTCCTGCGGTGGCGAAGCCGCACGTAGGCCTCACCAGCGGAGTCGAGGAATCTCGTCCAAACGAGACCACTCCACAGGTGTTGGGGTGACACACGAAGTCATACCGGATGCAGGGTCGTGCCCCTGCCTTGACTGTGTCGCCGGGGGCTAGATACTTAGCAGGATGCAACTCGCCTACACCGTCCACGCGCGGGACATGCTCGCAGAGCGCGCGATACCCGACGAGTGGGTTGTTCGGGCGGTAGAATCGCCGTTGCGGACTGAGAGCCACGACGACGGCACGACTCACTACCTGAGCAACGTGCCAGAGCGCAGTGGCCGCATTCTGCGTGTTGTCGTTAGCGCGAAGGCCAGCCCACCTATTGTGGTGACGGTCTTCTTTGACCGTCGCCTGAGGAGATAATCATGAGATTGAAGGTAGACAAAGAGAGTGACGCCCTGTACTTGCGACTCGATGAGGCTGCGGTAGTGGAATCTGAGGAAGTCCAGCCGGGCATAGTCCTGGACTACGACGCGGCCGGCAACATGGTCGGCGTCGAGATCCTCAACCTCAGCAAGCGCGTGGCGCCCGAGCGTCTCCGCGTCCTGCAACTGGAAACGGTGTAGGTCGCCGACTCGATGCTCGACCAGGGCGTAGTCTAAGTCCGAGTCCAACCATCAGGCGGGAGTCCTTCGGGACTTCCGCTTTGTGTTGTCTGCTGTACCTGAGGTTCCGAACATCACCGGGCGTGCGCTCTGTCCAGCAGCTCTCCCAACTATTCTCCGAACAGCTCTCCGAATTGCCATCCGGGCTGCTCTCCGGTCTGCTTCCTGAGCGATTCGCCGGACAATCTGCGGAGCTTCCTGCGGGCCAACATTCCCCGCAGCTTTCCCTGTAGCTCGTCGAGTTCTCCTCCGGATAGCCCGCCCGGTAGCTGACCGAACAACCGCCCAGGTAGCTCTCCAGATTCCTCTCCGGACAGCCGGTAGAGCAGTCATCCGAACTGCCTTCCGGGCAGCTTGGAGGACAACCAGCAGAATAGCCTGGGGGGCGACGTAGGGGAGGAAGCAGAATGACGAATAACTAATTGCTAATTAACAACTTGGGACATTTCTGGGTCTTGCTGGAGGAGGACATATAGGAAACTGGGCGTCAGCAACCCGCCTCAAATGAGTCATCCAAATCCACCCCACTTCCAAAGGAAGTAGGGAAGCGCCAGCGGCTGCCGCGCAAGCAAGGTGCGAGGCACCATGCAGTCGCCTGACATCGCCCTGTTCGCCGAGATGGATCGCAAAGGCGAACTCGACTGAACGCGGACCGCGCCGAGCCTGCCCGTGTTTGCCCCGGCCTTGACTGGCCAGCCGCTCCGGCTACGATTCGGCTGAGATGCTCCGCATCCTGTTCCTGGCCATCCTTGTCTTGTCTGCCTGCAGCTCCCCGGCTCCGGTGGAGGTCCGGCTTCTGTGGCAGCGCAACTACGAGCTTGTCTCCCCTGCGGACATGGACGGCGACTCCTCGGATGAATTCATGTGCCTGCAGGAGGGAGGCCTGCTGGACTGCCTCAGCCAGGACATAAGGCGCTGCGTCCTGGGCACGACCTATGCGAACATCGAGGGATGCAGCACGGGGATAACTAGGATGGGTGGAAGCCGGTCAGCCGGGACTTGGTACGCTTTCGTGCGACGAGACTCGCAACTCCTGTTCAGCTCGCCGGCCAAGCGGGACCTCTTCGTCGCCTGCGGCCGAGACTCACTGCCAGGGTCGGTATGGGACGGCGGGGCATCCGACGTATTCGTAGCCGACCTGAACGAAGATCAGAAGCTCGAAGCCATCGTCATCGTCTACAGCAATGCGGATGCTCGTCCGCGCGGCGTGTACGTGCTGGACTATGCCACCGGACGCAAGATCTGGGAGTACGCTACTGGACCGCCTCTGCTGATGCCTATCGTGGAAGACATAGACGGCGACTCGCATCTGGAGTTTCTGTCCGGGTCCCGAGCATGCGGAAATGGCGGTGTCGCCAACGGGACCTCCGATGAAAGCTCCTACGTGTTTCTAGTCAGTGACAGCGGAAGGACCAAGTGGGTAACACCGGTCGGACGATACTCGTCGGCAGTTCAAGCGGCACATTGGGCATCGGAGCGAGAACGCAGACCGCAAGTCGTCGCATATGAAGTGGGAAACATCGCCGGAGGCAGGGCCGGTGACAGCGTGTTCATTCTCGATGCTCGTGACGGCTCCATCATCATGCGCCGGCAATTCGGTCAGTTCAACAACTGTGGCTCGGTTGCCTACTGCTTGAACGGACGCACGCGGCTTGCTCTTGCGGGCTCGGACGAGACACTGCGGGTCCTGGACGACTCTCTTGCGGTTGAGTCCAAGACGCACGTGCCGGGCGGCATCAATGGGCTCCTCGCGGGCAGGTTCAGTGGAGTTCGTGGGATTGAGTGGGCGGTCATGACCAACGACGGTCGGCTACTTCTCGTCGACGGCGCGCTCAGGACTCTGAATCGCACCGCTGAGGCTACCAGCAACGTCCTCGGTGACCTTTACACGGTCAGGAGTGGGCACAAGCATCGCCTGCTGGTCCGCAGGGCGGTCGGCGACCAGCTTCCATGGCTGCTGTTCGACTTCAGCCCAACGCCGCTCATGAGGCAGGGCGTGCCACTGGGGCTGGTCATCTCGCTGGGCACGGTGTTGCTGCTTGGATTCACCACTGCCATCGTCGCACTACGCTCTCGCCAGACCCGTGACACACGGACTCTCATACGTGGTCTGACCGGGCAGGCGGGTGTCGTGGAGATCAACCGCAGGGGTATCGTCAGGCACGTCAACCCAAAGGGGCGTGACTTGCTCAAGCTGGCCGGAGCTTCAGATTCGGCCCCGTTCGCGGGAGCGCTCTCACCGCTGGGCGGTACCGCACGGGATGCGTCCGAGCCCCGCGAGCTGCCGCTGTCGTTGCCGAGTGGACAGACAGTCCTGGCGCGTGTGACGCCGGTGAAGTCAGGCACACTGCTCACGCTCGAAGACATCTCCGCGGTCGAGTACATGAAGCGTGTGACGTCCTGGGCTCCGGTCGCCCAGAAACTCGCACACGACATCAAGAACCCGCTCAGTACCATCAGGCTCAAAGCTCAGCAGATGGAGGAGGATGGCGTCACCGATGCCAGGGCAATTCAAGAGGAAGTGGACCGCCTCAGCCGGATGGCGGATGGCTTCGCCCGGCTGGCTCGTTTCGAGCCACTAAAGCTGGAGCCAAAGGACGTCAATGCGCTGGTGCGGCGCGTGGTAGAAGAGCAGAACCTGAGCCTGCGTCCGGTCCTGACAGTGAGGCTGGACCTGCAGACTGGTTTGCCGTCACTGAACATGGACGAGGAGCAGATGGCCCGGGCGCTGACGAACCTCGTTACAAACGCGGTCGCCGCCATGCCCGACGAGGGCACGCTGACGATTCGCACTCTGATCTTGGATGATGGAGCCCGCGTCGCACTTGAGGTCGCAGACACCGGTCCGGGTATTCCCGAGGAGTACCTCGCCAAGCTGTTCCAACCTTTCTTCACCCGCAAGCCGGGTGGGACCGGACTTGGGCTTTCCATTGTACGCAAGGTGGTTGAGGACCACCGCGGGACCATCGAGGTCGAGAGCGAATTGGGCAAAGGGAGCACATTCTCCATCGTGTTGCCCGCAGGCAAGACGACTGGCATGAGGAGTGCATAGCCGTTGGCTGACGTGAAGAAGCCGCTTGTCTACGTGGTCGACGATGACACCCGCCTGGCTGAGACGTTGTGTGGCATTCTGGCCAAAGAGGATTACGAGACGCAGGCGCTCCACAGTGGTCTGGGTGCGGTCGCAGCCGCAAGGGAACGTCGTCCCGACGCGATGCTGCTTGACCTGATGCTTCCGGATATCGATGGCATTGAGGTCATCAAACGGGTGCAGGCAATTGCGCCCGGGCTCCCGATTGTCATGCTCTCGGGTCAGGGCAGCATCAAGGCCGCACTGGAGGCAACTCGGCTCGGCGCGTACGACTTCCTAGAGAAGCCGCCGGACGCCAACCGAATTCGCCTCACCGTCGCCAACGCGCTGGCGCGAGGCCGGTTGGAGCGTCACGTTGAGAGGTTGCAGGGCGAGCTGGCGGACCGCTATCAGATGGTGGGCGCGTCGCCGGCACTGCAACGGGTGAAAGACTTGATTGCCCGGGCCGCGCCGACCAGCGCAAGCGTGCTCATCACTGGTGAGAGTGGTGCAGGCAAGGAACTGGTTGCGCGAGCTCTGCATGCACAGAGTCCACGGGCAAGTGAAGCGTGCGTCGCCTTGAACTGCGCCGCGATTCCGAAGGAGCTGATCGAAAGCGAGCTGTTCGGCCACGAGAAGGGCGCCTTCACCGGTGCAGTTGCCCAGCGCAAGGGCAGGCTGGAGGAAGCGGAGAGCGGCACGCTCTTTCTCGATGAGATAGGCGACATGCCTTTGAACGCACAGGCCAAGCTGCTCCGGTTCCTGGAGGAATCTGAGATACAGCGAGTCGGCGGATCTGATACGCTCAAGCTCGATGTCCGCGTCATCGCCGCCACCAACAAGAACCTGCCGGAGAACGTGGGGCGGGGGACGTTCAGAGATGATCTCTTCCATCGACTGAATGTCGTCGCGATTCACGTTCCATCCCTGCGTGAACGCAAGGAGGACGTCGAGTCGCTGGCCTTAGCATTCCTCGAACGCTACTGCCGCAGGCACAACCGAGCGCTGCAACTCGCGTCCGGGTGTGTGGACGTGCTGCGGGCGTATGACTGGCAGGGTAACGTGCGGGAACTCCGCAACGCCATCGAACGCATCGTGGTCCTCGCCACTTCAAACCCGGTTGAGCCGCGCGAACTGAGCGCCCTTCTGGACTCGACAACAACCATCGGAGCTCAGGCGAACGGCACATTGAGATCCGCGTACGACCGCGCCGAACGCGAGGCGGTAGAACACGCTCTCGCCGCGTCCGGTGGTGTGATGAACCAGGCAGCACGGCTGCTCGGCGTCGAACGCACCACGCTCTACCGTCTCATCAAGAAACACGACCTCCGTCCGACTGTCGAAGCTATCGTCTAGCCTGCCCTGCTGACAACCGTTGCTGTCCTGCAACCTCTGTTGCACGCCTGCAACACGCCAAGAGCGAGCCCGGAACACCTTCGGCTCACGGCCCGTCCATACCTCCTCTCTCCTGAGTGGGGGAGGACAGAGGTGAGGGTGAACCGGCACTCGAATCCTCGGTTCCTTGACCCCTCGACCCCTTTTCCTTGCCCTGGCACGCCTCGTGCTCTTCTCGCTCTCGATGATGCACGTCAGACAAGACTCCGGCAACGGTCGCGAGTCCGTGTCTCATCAAGGAAATCCAAGGGGCCGAAGAGGAGGTATCGTGAACGTAGCCAGGAAGACCGCCGCAGTCCTCCTGCTGGCACTTGCGGCTGCTGCAGCGTTCGCCCAGCAGAGCAACGCGACCAAGCTGATCGCCTACCAAGGATCACAGGACATCTGGAACCAGCACTGGAGTACCGGCACGCGGACAAACATAGATCCATCGGAACTCACGTCAAAGGAACAGCCTAATGTGAAGACCACGACGAAGTACGGGGCATGCGTCCGCGGGGGGATCGGCGCGGCAGGCGCCTCTGCGTGTCTTTCAGAGGATGGCACCGTGTCCGTTGGCGCCAGCCTGCTTGGCGGGCAGGCGAGCATCTACACAAACCCAAAGTCCGGCAACATGGGCGGGTGCGTAGGAGTCGGAGTCACAGTCGGTGCCGGAGTCGGGGCCTCGGCATCCGCAGTGGTCTGCGGCGACAAAGAGAAGGGGCTGGTCGCGAAGACGTCAGTTGGGTCGGTCGTTGGAGAAGCGACGACCACCTACTACGACGGCAGAAGGTAAATGCTGTCCATCAAGTCTGAAGTAACACCGCGTCCGGCCTCGGCTGGGCACAGCACGGAAGTGCCGGGGCGAATGTCCGCAATCACACGTTGCGGGGACAGAGGTGCGCCAGGCGATTCGCACGGAGGACACATGCTGAGCAGAGCTAACGATGACGACGCCGTGAAGGCCACGCTACGCGGCGACGGCGGCATGAGACGAGAACAAACGGACGAGTCTGAGCGCAGGATGCGGGTGTCGGGAGTTGACGGATCACAGGTGCTGTGTGAAACCGCGCGCCGGCGGTACGAGCGCACGGCCCCCATCGGTGTGCGTCAGCGTACCGGATACCCCACGTGTAGCCGCCTGATCGCCGCGCTTGTCGCAGTCGCACTATGTTGCCCGGCTCTCTCCATGGCTGGAGGGGCTGGTCCGTACTTCATCTGCAAGTGGTGCGACAGGACGGTATACACGCAGGATGCGCGGTTCATCGCCACGCGCAGTGAGACGGATGCAGTCGTGCAGACGTGGTACGGCAGACTGGGTGTCTCCATCCCGAGCACCAGCACTTTCTACGAGTACCTGTGCCCGCACTGCAACACAGCGAACGTGTTGTCCGAACTCGAGCTGTTCAAGAGCAAGGCGGATGAGAGTGAGAAGGGATGCATCGAAGGGTGCGGCAATTGGATCTGGGCGATGCTGGTACTTTCGCTGGTCGCGCTACTCATAGGGGCCGCCTCGGGTGGTTCATAGGTCGGAGGGGGATGGTCTTGGTGGTAGATAGGACGACAGCACTGCTTCGGGCACTAGCCGGTGTGGCCGAGCAGACTCGCGTATCGTCGTCGCGTTCCCGCGACTACGTCCAGGCGATGCGCAGCCGTCAGGTTCTATCTCAGACCTTGGGGCACCTGCCGGCTCACAGTCACACCGAAGATGGTGAAGTCCGAGTAATGAGCGTGGAAAGGTGCGTGGACATGGCGGCACCGAGCCAACAAGAAACAGACTGCCTGCTTCGGTGCGGCAGGCGAATGAACGGAGGTACAGAATGCGAAAGGCAAGTGTGGTAGTGCTACTGTGCGTCGGCATCTTGTTCGCGGCGGGTCCGACCATGCAAATGCAGCCAGTCGGCAGGGTCCGCGTCAACTATCTGCCGACCGGTGTGCCGCAACACATCAATCTGCAAGGGTATCTGACCGACACCACCGGCAATCCAATCAACGGCAGCAAGTCGATGAGGTTCGACATCTTCCGCGGCGGCAGTTCGGTCTGGAACGAGACACAGACGGTAGACGTCGATGGCGGGCTGTTCTCGGTCGTAATGGGCAGCACGACGCCGATTCCGTACAGCGTGTTCGAGCCCGGTACAACGTGCGAGCTGCAGTTGACGATCGGGGGGCAGGCACTCTCGCCGCGCGTGGAAATGACGAGCGTAGGGCACGCCTACCGAAGTGTGAAGAGCGACACAGCAGTCTATGCGCTGTCCGGCCAGAATCAGCAGTACGTTGACAGCGCGGGGGGTGCAGTCAGGGTTGGCGGGCTGAATCTGACCGGGATTGACTCACGCTACGTCAACGAGGGGCAGTCGAACTCGGTGACCAAGGCGATGATAGTGGCAAACGCGATAGACAGCAGCAAGATCGCAACAGATGCCGTTACCAGCTACGAGATCGAGGCCGGCGCCGTCGGCAGCGCCGAATTGGGGTTCGCCAGCGTGACGTCGGCAAAGATACTTGACGGTACCATCGCCGCTGCCGACCTCAACCAGATGGGTGCGACGACTAACCAAGTGATCAAGTGGACAGGCTCTGCATGGGCGCCTCGGAACGACAGTCTTGGTGCCGGCGACAACACGTGGATGCGGTCGGGCTCGGACAGCGTCCTCTACACCGTCAACCAGCTCGGTCTCGCCAAGGGCGGGGCGAGCAACCTGCTCTACGGCACCAACCGTTTCACCCACGTCAACTTTGGCGTCTCCTGTACCACCGGGGCTTCGGGCCAGGACTATTCCTACGCGACGGTCAGCGGCGGGTACGCCAACAAAGCCGACGGCAGTGGCTGTGCAACGGTCGGCGGCGGAAACCGCAACGCGGCGAGCGGTCAGTACGCGACGGTCGGCGGCGGGGACGAGAACTCCGCAGGCGGACGCTACGCCACGGTCCCGGGAGGAAACGACTGCATCGCTGCGGCCGACTACAGCTTCGCCGTTGGCGACAACTCGGAGGTAGTGTTTGACCACGGAAACTCGGCCGCCTTCAATGGACAGACCACAACGGCCTCGGGTCAGACCCGCGTCGGCATTCTATCCAAGGCCTCTGGCTCTTTCACGATTGACCACCCGCTAGACCCACGCGGCAAGATACTCAATCACTACTTCGTGGAATCGCCCGACATGTCGAACGTCTACTCCGGTTCGGTTGTGTTGAGTGCGTCGGGTAGAGGCGAAGTCAGCCTGCCCGACTACTTCGATGCGCTCAACCGCAACCCGCGCGTGCAGCTAACTGGGGTAGGGACGACCGAAGTCGTCTACGTGGCCGAGGATATCAACGGGAATCGGTTCGTGGTCGGCGGCAAGCCGGGCGCGAAGGTCTACTGGCAGGTGACCGGCGACCGAAAGGACCCGTCAGCCGAGATAACCAGAATCATCATGCCGGTTGAGCAGCCGAAGACCGGCCAGCTTGCCGGCCATTCCCTGGACGACGACTTCCTGCGCAGCACCAAAGGTCAGCTGGAACGGATGGGCGCGGGCGGGCAGTTCAGTTTCCGCACCGCTGAAGGCCGCAAGCTGTACGAGAGGATCGAGCGTCACGCCGAGCAGCAAGGGGGCGAAAGATGAGCCGCGTTGACTACTTGCTGGCGGTCCGCGTCGTGAATCTCGTATGTCTCTCACTCACGTTCGGCCAATACTACCGCTGCGACTGGAGCATTAGATGGTGAGGGCTACGAGCCTGTTCATCGCGTTGCTGACTACGGGGCTGGCCCACGCCCAACCGTACCTGCTCAGAGCGGCTGTGATCGACGGCGGTGGGACGGGGCTGGTATCGTCGGAGTATGTCTGTGGTCTGAGCATCGGGCAGCAGGCCGCATCGGGCGTGCTGACGGCTGGCCAGTATCGTGCCGTGCTCGGCTTCTGGCACAGCCCGTACGGAGGTGGCCTTCCAGGCATCGCGGAACCTGAAGCCGGCAGCCGAGCGGTGCCGTTGGTCTTTGACCTCGGGCAGAGCTTCCCGAATCCGTTCGGCAGGATGACCACCATCAGCTACTCACTGGCACGGGAATCGGATGTTGAGCTACGAGTCTACAACTCAGTGGGACGTGTCGTGACGACCTTGGTCAGCGGCATGCAGAGACCGGGCAGATACGCGGTATCGTGGGACGTTCGCGGTGTTCCGGCAGCCAAGCTGCCGTGCGGCACCTACTTCTGCCGGCTGGAAGCCGGAGAGTTCACGGCCACGCGGAAGATGGTGAAAACGGACTGAGAGGGTGGAAGAACGCGGTATGGCCAGGGGCGCGGGAAACCGCGCCCCTCGGCTTCCAGCCGCGAGTCGCCACAAGAAGACCCCTCAATCAGCAGCGAGGCGCGAGCGAGTGCGCTGTTCTGACTTTGGCTTGCTGCGCTTCTTAGTCTCGGCCTCAAAGCTACGGTCGGTCGGACGCGGGGCGTTACGGCTGCTTGACCTAGCGTAGCCTACTTCTACAATCTCGTTGTGACTGAACAGACGGACAGATTCAAGCTGGTCGTGCCGTTCAAGCCTCAAGGTGATCGACCTTGAGCCATCGCAGCAGGCGGTAGCTAGTCCAAGGCCAGGCTGAAGCGCAGGGCGCGGTTGACCGCAGCAGTCTGAACGGAAGTGCGTAGAGCTTCCACGCCGCACCCCGGCGTCAACAGCTTCAGGCACGGCCTGCATGATCAAACTCGTCGCTCTTGGCGTCCTTGGCGAGCTTGGCGGTTGTCCGGCTTCGAGGAATTGTCGCCGGGTCGGCGCTACCGCCCGGATCGCGCGGCGAAGGCGAAGGCGTTGAAGTAGGTGCGCCAGCGGGCGGGCGAGGAGCCGTACCCGTTGTCGGCATAGAAGTAGTCGACAAGGACTTCGCGGAGGCGGGTGAGTTCTCTGAGTCGTCCGCGGTGCCGGGCGTCGGCTATCGTCAGGTCGAGCAGTTCGAGGGCGCGTTCAATCGCTTTCGTGCTGTATTCGGCGTTGCCGCGTTGCCGCCAGTTCAGTGCCCGCTCGACCTCGCTGCCCGTATTGGCCAGCTGTTCAGCCAGACTGAACTTGCACCATCGGCCCGCTGCCAGTTCCCGGTGCTGCGCCGTCACCGCGCCACCAGACGGCCGACCACTGCGAGTATGGCCTTGCGCGTTCCCGGGTCATCAACACCGCGGCTGCGGTTGCCCTGGGAGGGGCGGATGTTGATCATCGAGTCGAACTCGATCCAGTCTTCTTCACCAATCGCCGGGTACAGGTTTATGCCCCAGAGGTGGCGCTGGTCTGAGCCATCTTCGAGCAGCAGCGCCTCTTCGTCGGAGTGGAGTTCTCCACCGATCGCCATCAGGCCGCGCTCGACGTCCACGACTGCTTTGACCATGTCCCCGAACTGGGCTTTGGCCATCGCGTCGAGGTCGGCGAGCGGTATCTGTTGGCGGACAATGGTCATCGCTGCAAGTCTAGCTTTGTTGCAGGCGCGGTCAAGCCGCCCCGGGCCACCTGGGGGACTCACCACGAAGGCGCAGAGACACAAAGAGGGTGAGGACAGAAGTCAGCTCTGTCTGCTTGGCGTTCTTGGCGGTTCCCCTACCAAAGTGCTGGTTGACGATTGGCGGAAAGAGGCTAGATTGAACCGTGCTCGGCAGGTTCTTGTTCCGCTGGCGCGGAGTCATTGGTGTGCTCGCCTTCGGCGTGGTGTTCTGGCTGGCGAGGCCGACGGTCGGGTCGTGTCTCCTCGGTCTTCCGTTCCTGCTGGTCGGACTGGCGGTCAGGTTCTGGGCGTCGGGCTACATCGGCATAGAGGGACGGGTGAGGGAGATTGGCATGCGGAGTGAGAAGAGAGGAGCGAGGATGGAGGAGGGAGGAGCGCAGCGCAGCAGAATCGTGACTGGACCCTATCGAATCCTCAGGCATCCATTGTACATCGGCAACTTCCTGCTCGTTGCGGGAATGCTCCTGGCTCTACACCCGCCGATCTGGCTGAGTGCGGTTGTGATGGTTGGGTTCATTGCCGAGTACGCGGCGATTGTCGCAGCAGAGGAAGCGTATCTAGCCGGGCGCGGAGGCAATGCAGATTGCAAAACGCAGAGGGCAGAAGTGGCGGTCAGAGGGAGTGGAGAGTCGGGAGTGGGGAGTGGCGAGATCGACCGAAGTCAGAAGTCAGAATCCAGAAGGCAGAAGGCAGAAGTGCGAACAGCGAACGGCGAACGGCGAGAGGCGATGGACGAGTCGTTTGTGATGAGCCGGGCTCTGGTTGAGTGGCGGACGTGGGTGGTGACGGGAGCGGGCTGGGGGCTGGCGATTGCCAGAGCAGTCGTAGTGGACTAGGCTTGGGACACGATCCGAAATCCCGGGAGGATTTCGGTCATGTCCCTTCGCTAGCGGCGGGGGAGGATTTCAAACTCGGCGGTTGCGGAAGCGGTGTGTGAATCATCGGGTGACGCCAGCATATCCGTGACGCGGCTGATGAGCAGGTACGGGCCAGGCTTCAGGTCCATGGTGTGGACACGTTCGACCGCAACTCCGGTTGAACCTATCCCGGTGATGTAGCGCTGAGGCGCAGGCAGCACTGCCTTCTCGCGCGTCTCCCGTTGTACCAGTTCATAGTTGACCTGTGCGTTGTGGTTCCCGGTCGAGTCCTGGCCGAGATGGTAGATCTCGTACAGCACGTAGAACGATTGGCCGCTGCGGACGCGGGAGGCGACAAGCGGGACGACGCGCGTCCAGTCGAGGCGGTTGAACTGGGAGCTCTGGCTCGTGGAGTCAACCAGTGAGTAGAATAGAACATCGGACACCGGTTGGTTGCGACGCGCATAGTCAATCAGGTTCAGGTCCTGCACCTTCTTTGATGCCGCCTGGCCGTCGGCGGTGACGGCAGTGACGCTGAAGGTGTAGATATCAGCCGGAAGATTGAAGACCTCACGGCCGACGGCGAAGTCGACGGCGGTCGTGTCGGGAGGCATGGAGCAACTAAGCCAGGAAGAACTGTGCGCGGGCGTACCCTTGGCTCGCGGCACCAGGTCGATTGCCACGTTGATAAGTGGCTGCGATTGGGGCTGGAACTCGGCCAGAATGGTCCGCAAGGGAATGCCGAACGCAAGTTCGACCTCGACTGAGTCTCCATGCTGACTCAGGCGGCCCAACGATACCTCAAGCCCTAGCGGCCGAGTAGCGCTTGCGAACTCGGGTGCTGAACGTGCGAACACTGCCGGTTCCAGAGCAGGCATCATGGCGCGTGGACCATACCTGCTCTCTCCCACGATCTTGAAGGCGGTACCTGTCCGGACAAAGTCGTACTGGCGACCAAGCGAGTCGTATGACCAGATCTCCGCCGGGTTCACGAAGATGCGACTGGTCTCGGTGTCGATGAATCGGGTCTCGTACTGCTCGCGACGGGCCGGGCCGTGGCGGATGTATGTGCGTACCCGGTCGTCGTTCAGCAAATCGGTTGCACCGAAGTACATCCGGGCTTGGAGAGCTCGTTGGCGGTAGAAGATGGAGGGAGAAGGGAGGAGAGGGGAGGGAGAAGTAAGGACGGAGATCGGCGGGTTCTTCCAGAACCAGTCGAGATAGTCGGCTCGACTCATAGCGCTGCCGGCTGACGCGTACTGCTGTGCGGCGTCAGAAGCGAGTGCCGCCAGGACGAGGTAGTTGAGTCTCTCTTCGTCGGTGAGAGCGTCGGCAGGGGAGACCTGGCGGACTTGGGAGCAGGAAGAGAGGAAGAGCAGAAGGACTGCAAGATGCAGAATGCAGGCTGCAGATTGCAGATTGCGAGTCCGCTGGGTTGTCATCCGAGCCTGGTTGGTTCCTCAGATCATCGGTATGTTGACGCCTTTGGCGCGGGCGAGGGCCTGGGCGTCTTCGTACCCGGCATCGGCGTGGCGGGCAATGCCGGTTCCGGGGTCGTTGACCAGCACTCGCTTCAGTCGCTCGTCCATGTCCGGCGTGCCGTCGCAGACGATGACCTGGCCGGCGTGGATTGAGTAGCCGATGCCAACCCCGCCGCCGTGGTGGATGGAAACCCATGACGCGCCCGAGGCCACGTTCAGCATGGCGTTGAGCAGGGGCCAGTCGGCAATCGCGTCCGAGCCGTCCTTCATGGCTTCCGTTTCGCGGTTGGGCGACGCCACCGAGCCGGTGTCGAGGTGGTCGCGGCCGATGACTATGGGTGCACTGATACGTCCCTCGCGTACGGCCAGGTTGAATGCGAGGCCGGCCTTGTCACGTTCGCCGTAGCCGAGCCAGCAGATCCGACTGGGCAGGCCCTGGAATGGTATCTCGGCGCCGGCCCTCCTGATCCAGTTGACGAGCGCGGTGTTGTCCGGGAAGAGGTCGCAGATGATCCTGTCGGTCTCGGCAATGTCCTGCGGGTCGCCGGACAAAGCAGCCCAGCGGAACGGACCCTTTCCCTGGCAGAACAGGGGCCGAATGTAGGCGGGGACGAAGCCGGGGTATCTCCAGGCAGAGAGTGGTCGAGTGGTCGAGTGGTCCAGTGGTCTAGTGGCGGAGGTGCGGATTTCGGATTCGGGGAGGAAGCCACCTTCGATTGCCTTGCCGCGCAGGTTGTTGCCGTAGTCGAATGTTACAGCGCCCATCGACTGGAGTTTGAGCATCAGGCGGACGTGCTCGGCCATGGTGCGGAAGGATGCCTGCTTGTACGCTGCCGGGTCCGCGTTTCGCAGCTCGACGGCCTTGTCGAAGGAGATGCCGCTGGGGAAGTAGCCTCTCAGTTCGTCATGCGCCGAGGTCTGGTCGGTGAGCAGGTCGGGAATGACCTTGCGCTCGGCCATGCGCGCGAGCAGGTCCACGATGTTCCCGGTCCAGGCGATACTGGTTGCTTGTCGGTGGGACTTGGCGTCAACGGCGCGGTCAATCGCCTTGTCGAGGTCAAGGATGTTCTCGTCGAGGTAGCGAGGCTTCTTACTGGCCAGTCGCCGGGCAACACGGGTTGGGTCGACCTCGGCTCCGAGATAGGTCGCGCCGGCCATGGTTGCGGCCAGCGGTTGGGCCCCGCTCATGCCGCCCAGCCCTCCGGATACGACCAGTCGGCCGGCAAGGTCCGGTGTCCCGAAGTGCTTCCTGCCAGCGGCGACGAACGTCTCGTGCGTGCCCTGCAGAATCCCCTGCGTACCGATGTAGATCCAGGAACCGGCGGTCATCTGGCCGTACATGATGAGCCCCGCTGCTTCTAGTTCATCGAAGTAGGGCTTGGTGGCCCAGTGCGGGACCAGGTTGGAGTTGGCAATCAGCACGCGCGGGGCATGCGGCCAGGTACGGAACACTGCAACCGGCTTGCCTGACTGGACCAGCAGGGTTTCGTCATTCTCAAGCGCCTTGAGGGTGCGGACGATGACGTGGAAGCAGTCCCAATTGCGGGCGGCCCGACCGGTGCCGCCGTAGACGATAAGCTGTTCCGGCTTCTCGGCGACCTCCGGGTCGAGGTTGTTCATGAGCATCCGCAGGGCTGCTTCCTGGTGCCAGCCTTTGCAGTTGAGGGCAGACCCACGGGGAGCTCTGATTGGTGTGGAATCTGGGCGGTTCATTGAGTTTATATCTCCTGTGTCAGATTATACGCCAGTAGGCATGATGTCAATCGGCGAGCTTGCACGGCGCGGACAAGCCGGTATTATCAGCCGTTGATCCCCGCGCTGCTTCTGTGCCTGGTCGGACAGCTTCGCACCGGCGACACACTCGAGGCGGTAAGATACCAGGGCAATCATACCTTCAACCGTGAGGCGTTTGCCACCCTGGTGACGGCCCGGCCAAGGAAGCCATCCAGCGAAGCCCAACTCAATGGTGACGTCGCGACCCTTGAGGCATTCTATCACAATGAGGGTTTCCACCTGGTCGGAATCGAGAAGCAGATCACGCGCGGAAGGCGGCGGCCGATCGTTACGTTCCGCATTACCGAGGGCCCGCGCACGAGGGTGAATGCGATAGCCATCTCGGGCAATGCGACGGTTGGGACTGACCGGCTGCTCAAGCAGCTTCTGGTCAAGCCGGGACGCTTCTTCTCCGTGGGCGAATTCCTCCAGAGCGCGGAAGCCATCCGGACGTACTACCTCAATTCCGGCTACCCGTTCGTCCAGGTGCGATCCGACACGACGTTGGGCGACACGTTCGCCACGGTCACATACGAAGTCGATGAGGGCCAGTTGTGCCACATCAGCAAGGTGCTGGTGCGCGGCAACAAGACGGTGCGGACAGGAACGGTGTTGCGCGCCTCGGAGGTGAAGCCGGGCGAGCAGTTCAGCCAGAAGCACCTGCGCGAAGCGCAGCGCCGGTTGTATGCGACCAAGCTGTTTGGCCGGGTTGTGTATTATGTCATTGCGGACAGTGGTCGGGAGACACGGGCCGATGACCAGGCCGGGCCGGGCTGTGTCATCATTCGGTTCGACGTGGTCGAGCAGGCCCACCGGGGCGTGTCTCTGGGCGCCGGGGTCGAGATTCCGCCCCGACTGTTGCTCTCGGCCGGATGGGAGCACTACAACCTGTTCAACCTCGGGCATACGCTGATCGTCGGCGGCGAGTTCAGCCCGACGCTTCCCTGGAGCTACCGGGTTGGGTTCGACGGTACGTACCGGGTGCCCTACCTGATCCTGACCCGGATAGACTTCCAGACTCACCCCTACTTTTCATACGAGCTGGTCGACACGACTCCGACGCGGGAGATCGGGATTGAGACCGGCATGAGTCGGAACGTCGTTCCCCAGTTTGTTGTCGGACTGACCAATCGCCTCCGGCTCGTTGCTGACACCGCCAACGGCATCACCAACTCGCTGGCCCTGACCGGTCACTACGACACCCGCAACGACATCTTCAACCCCAGCCAGGGATTGTCGGTCCATGTCGCGGTCGAAGGCGCGGGCGGGCCGTTGCGGGGCGATAATGACCTGTACAAACTGACCGGAGACATGCGCTGGTACCAGAAGATGGGCATAGTGCCGGCACGGCTGGAGCAGGTCAGCGGCGACTTCGTAGTTGCGGTGCGGGCAATGGCCGGCAGGGTCTTACCCTACGGAAGGTCAAGAGAAAAGCCGGCCTCGCTGCAGGTGCCGTACTATGAGGCCTTCACTCTGGGCGGTGGAAACAGCATCCGCGGGTACGCAGACCGTTCCATCGGACCGGACAGCTCGGAGTTGGGCCAGTATCGCTTCGGCACCGCCGTGGCCAACGGCAACATTGAGTTGCGTACGCCCTACATACTGAACTGGGTCGGGCTGGTAGGTTTCTTTGATGTGGGCGACGTGGGCTGGGACTTCCGGATGCGGGTCTACGAGTACAGCGCGGGAGCGGGCATCCGGGTAAGGACTCCAATCGGGCCGGTCAGGCTTGACTGGGGCAAGCGATTGCGGAATCCGCCAGACGGGGATTTCGGTCGTTTCTACGTGGGGCTGTTGCATGCGTTCTAACTTCTGGCGGCTGCTGTTTGGCCTCCTGGTTGCGCTGGCCGCCCCGATCATCGTTGTCCTCTTGTTGGCCGTGCTCATTCTGTCGGTGCCGTCGGTTGGCAGGTATGTGCTCGGCGCGGCGCTGGTTCGCGCGGCGCCGCGTGCAGGTCTGAAGGTGACGCTCGGGCGGATCGAGGGCAACATCATGGGGAGTATCACGTTTACCGACCTCAAGGCAGTGCTGGGCCCCGATTCGCTGAAGGTGAGGAAGCTGTCTCTGACCTACGATCCGCTGGCTTCCATCGTGCATCGCAGTTTTTCGACATCAGTGGCAACAGCGGTCGAGCCGAGGCTCTTCGTCAGTTCGGTGCGGCCCGCCTCAGGACCGCGTGACGGTGACCGTCACACCTATCCTCCCATCCGGATCGGGCAGCTCCGCGTTCTCGATGGCAGCGTCTACGTCGACGCGGTGGAGCGCGTCGACTCCGTGGACCTGGACCTCAGCCTGGCGTCCGAACCGGCGCAGCTGCAGACCCGGGTTTCCGATGTCAGAGCGCGCTTCCCGCGTGAACGAGTCTGGCTGAAAGACCTGGCCGGCAACGCGCGTCTGACACCGGATTCGCTCGTGGTGACCGGGCTGACAGCGAAGACCGCTGCCTCATCGCTACGCGCCGGGCTGAAGATGGCGTTCCAGCCGAACTCCCTGGTCCTGCAGCTTGAAAGCCTCTCCGTCGCCCTGCCGGAACTCACTCCCTTTCCCGGGCGCATCAAGCTGAATGGTGCTGCGAGACTGGACCAGAACCAGCCCTCAGGAAGCGTCCGGTTTGGAGCGGAGGGTCTTGCCTGGCGCAAGATCGAGTTGCCGACAATCAGCGGCCGGCTGGGACTTGACGATTCGGTTGTGCAGGTGACAATGGCGGGCGCAGACTCGCAACTCGGCAGTGCGGATTTGGCCGGCCGGGTGGACCTGCGCAAGCTCGACTACTCAGTTTCGGCAAGGCTGACCGGCATCCGTGCAAGACAGCTTCACTCGGCTCTGCCGGAGGCGAGAGCCGACGCCGAGATCGAGGTTTCGGGTCGCGGACTCGATTCAGTCGCCGTCGACGTCACGGTGCGGGCTCCTGATTTCGACATCGACCGCCTCTGGGTGACCGGTGTCTACAGAAGGGCCGGCCAGCTCGTTGCCGTTGATAGCTTTGAGCTGAGTGGACCAATCGGCAACGCCACGGGCCATGGTTCCTGGCAGGGTCGCAGGATCGAAGGCGAGGTCCGCATGGACAGTTTCGATCTCGGACAGTTGGCGAGGTTCGAGTTGCTGCAGGTGCAGGGTCGCGCCGCCGGCAACCTGAGTCTGGCCGGGACCATGGAAACGCTGGATGTTGTTTCTGGACTGTCAGTGACGGGTCTGGAAGTTGCCCGAGTCAGCGCGGCGAGAGCACACGTGGCTATTGCTGCAGCGCTGGGACGGGAGTTCTCCGGTCAGGTGCGGGTTGGAGTCACCGCGGCGAGATATGACGGATTCGCGGTAGATTCGGCGCAGCTGACCTGGCACGAACAGCAGTTCGGACTCGGGGTCTGGCGGCCCGGTATCTACGTCACGGCCAACGGAAGTGCCCGACTGGCAAGGGACGGTATTGGGATTGACGTCGCCGCGCTCCGAGTCACCGCCGGCAGGGAGGACCTGACCTTCGGCGATGCGTTCCACTTCGGGCTTCGGCGCGACTCGCTGAACATCCGCCTCTCCGCCGCGGGGCTGGCCGGCGGCGATGTGCGCGCGGCGTTTGCCCGGGCCGCCGGCAGGTCGCCTCGGATTGAGGCGACGGTGAGCCGGGTAGACCTCGCCAGACTCAAGGTGCTGACGGGCTTCGGGCCCGATCTGTCCGGTACTGCCAGTCTCAGTGTGGCAGGCAGTGATACGTTCGACGTTGCGATTGACGTCGAGAAACTCAGCATTCCCGAAGCCGACGTTGAACTGAGTCGGGTGCAGGGCAAGGCCCGCGTCAGCCGTTCGCGGGTGGAGTCCGACTACCTCTGGCTCGTCCGCCTCGACAGCAGCGCGGTCCCGGAGACGAGCGTTGTTTCCGGCTCACTCGAATACAAGACCGCAGGAGGTTTCGAACTGGGCGCCGTCGATCTGCGCGCCAGAATGCGTGATCCCGGTGTCTGGGTAGTTGCCTATCTCAAACCGTTCATGGTAGTGCAACAGGGCACTGTGTTCGGCGATCTGTCACTCAAGGGTAGCCTGGTGCGGCCGGTGCTTGAAGGGCGCGCGCGGATTTCCCAGGCCCGTCTCGGCGTGCCGGTGCTCGGCACGACCTTCGACCGGGTGAACGCCGAACTGGTGTTCGACGGCAACCGCGTGCACATCGAGAAGCTGACCGGCAGGTCGAACAACGGCAACGCGCTCGTTACCGGCTTCGTCGACCTCGGCCAGCGTTGGTACGTCGACTCGCTGCGCTTCCACGGTGACTTCAGCGGTACGACCATCAATCCGCGGCCGGAGATCTACGGCGTCATCGGCGGCAGCCTGGACGTCGACTGGAGGTCGGGCAGACCCTACTCGCTCTCCGGTACGGTGGACATCGAGGAAGCACTGGTGGCCTGGGATTTCGGACGGAGCTTCGGGAACGGTGCCCCCGATACTTCCCTTGTGTATGACCTCCGGGTGAGGGGCGAACGCAACATCTGGCTCAGGAACCAGCTGATGGACATGGAATTCGCCGCCGACCTGACGGTACGCAAGACGACCAGGGATGTCCTCTACTCGGGCGCGCTGAGCTCGCGGCAGGGCAGCGTCTACTACCTTGATCACACTCTGCGCGTTGACAGCGGCTCGGTGCGCTTCGACAATATCAACAACCTGAACCCGGAGTTCTACGTAACCGCCGCAATGCCGATCCGAGGTGCGTTGAGGGAGCAAGGTACGCCGGACACGGTAGTCGTGACGCTGACGGGCACCCTCGAGCAACCGAGCTTCGCTTTCCGGTCCGGACCGCCGATCTGGAACGAGACTGAGATCCTCTCCTTCCTAACGCTGAACGTGACCGAAGAACAGTTGAGACAGCTCTCAGCGTCGGAGCAGAAGGACGCGGTGACCAAGCTGCTGGGCAGTCGCCTGCTCGGCTACTTCCAGAACCAGGTTTCGAAGCGGGCGCGCGGGTTCGTCAACCTAGATTACCTCGAGTTCGAGAGTGAGCTGTGGGGCAGCAAGGAGACCAGGGTCACGGTCGGCAAGTACGTGGGCAGGAACCTCTACGTGTCCTACACCCAGAGCTTCAGCGGCCAGATGATCCCGTCCTTCCGGGTTGAATACTACATCAACCGCAAGAACCAGATCGTCGCCGAAGGCACTGCCCAAGGTGCTCCCGATGACCGATATCGGACATCGCTCCGCTACCAGTTCAAACTCCGGTACTGACATCGAGAATAGGCTGAGGCTAGGGTCGAGGTTAGGAAGACGGGACATTCCGAATCTCAACCTCGGCCTCAACCTGTGTCCGGCCTGAAGCGTGACGCGTTGAGCACAAAGCATTACTGCAATGTCGCGATACCCCATACCCGGCTGCATGAGCTGACCTACGAGTTCGACCGGGAGCACTTCCCCGAACTCGCGCCCGGGGCCTGCGTGCAGGTCCGGTTGCGGGGAAAGAAGGTGAAAGGACTCGTGCTTGAAGTCCTGAGCCGCAGTCCGGTGCCGAAGACCCTGTCGGTCGAGAAGCTCATCGAGCCGAGGCTTGTCCCTGACCAGCTTCTGCACCTGCTGCGCTGGGTGGGGGCGTACTACTTCGGCCGCATGGGGGAGGTGCTCGGCCTGGCACTGCCGCGCGGCATCTGCGGCTACGGTTTGCGCCGGTCTCGGGTTGTGCCGGCAGCCGCGACTCGGCCGGCGCCTTTCGTCCCTCTTCCTGCTGTCTCTGATCTTCGGTCTCTGCCTTTCGGTTTTCAGCCGTCGTTCGCCGTCTACGTCCAGACCAACTGCGGCACGCGGGAGGAGGTCGTCACCGGGTTCGTCGCGGCCGGGCTGGAACGGGGGACGGTGATTCTGTTGATGCCGGAATCAGACACCGAGGCCTGGGCAGACCGATTGCGTTCCCGAATCGGGATTGAGCCGGTTCGATACCATGGTGTCCAGAGCGTGTCGGACCGGAAGCAGACGTGGCGAGCGCTGCGCTCCGCCGAGCACTCGGTCATCATCGGTGTACGTTCCGCTGTGTTCTCCCCGGTCTCCGACCTCGCCGGCGTTGTCGTTCTGGATGAGCACGACAACGTCTTCAAGGAAGAGCGGCACCCACGTTTCAATGCGCGCGACGTGGCCATTGCCCGGTGCCGGCTCGCCGACTGCCCGGTGCTGCTCAGCGACCCATCTCCTTCGGCAGAGACCTGGTTGAACCTCCGCAACGGCCAGTACCGGGGCACGGAGCATCCCGCAGCCGCGCGCCGTCCGGCAACCGTTGCTGCTCTTGAGGGTGCCCCAGAGGTTCTGCCCGACACCCTCGTTGTTGACATGCGGAGGCACCGGGACGACGTGCTCTCTCCGTTGCTGGCGAACGCACTGAAGGATGCCGGGAGCGCCGGCGAATCCGCGGTCCTGTACATCAATCGCCGTGGGCTCAGCCGGTACGTGGCCTGCCGCGATTGCGGCAGTCCGCTTGTCTGTCCCGACTGCGCGGTTTCACTCGTGCTCTACTCCGGCGGTGACCTCCGCTGCCGCTACTGCGGCAAGACCGGCGCCGCTCCGGATGCCTGCCCGCTGTGCGGCGGGCTGGACTTCCGTCTCAAGGCGCCGGGCATCGAAATGGCGGCGCGCGAGGTAGCGCAGTTGCTGCCGGATGCCAAGGTTGCCGCCGTCATGACGGAGTCGGAAAGGCAGCCCTCGACCGAACCCGGGTCAGTCATCGTCGGCACGCGGGCGCTGCTCGGGATCCGCTGGCCGGCACGCGTAGGGGTGGTGGCAGCACTTGCGGTCGACTCCGATCTCTGCGTGCCCGACTTCCGGGCAAGGGAGCGGACGTTCCAGGTGCTCTCGGTGCTCTCAAGGCGCGCAGCGGAGCACGGAGCCACGCTGGTGCTGCAGACCAGCCGGCCCGATGACCCGGCCGTGCGGAGCGCGGTTGCCGGCGATGCGGCCGGCTTCCTGGACCAGGAACTGAAGCAGAGAGAGGAGTTGGGGTTTCCTCCCTATCGCCGGCTCGTGCTGGTCGAACTGATGGTGCAGAGCGGGACAGGGGCGAGTCAGCGCGGCGAGTGGCTTTGCCGCAGACTGGGAGGAGTTCAGGGGGTGGAAGCGCTCGGCCCGGTGCCGGTGCGGGGAAAGACGAACACGGTGCAGGTGATGGTCAAGGTCACCCGCAACATCCGGCTGGACCGGCTCGTTTCTCTCCGGCAGATCGAGGCAGACGGCGTCCGGGCCAAGGTTGACGTCGACCCGCTGGAAACCGTCTAGCGCAGCAGGACGCGGGACGCTACGAGGGCTTTATTTGCCGGCGGTCAGTCGCTCCAGGTTCTCCCGGATGGTCTTCACTTCCTTTGGATAGGCGACCGAGTCAACCAGGGCAGCAGCCTCCCGGAGCGCGGCACCGGCTGCTGCCGTATCCTTCATTACTTCGTATGCCACTCCGGCGTTGTTGGCGGCGGATGCCCTGAGTAGACGGACTGAATCGGGCAGGTCCCGACGCGCGCCCGAGTAGTAGGCGACCGCGCTATCCTGGTATCCCCGGCTCTGGAACAGCCAGCCAATCGTGAACCGAAGCCGCGCCGCGATCCCGGACGGGCCAGGATCCGCCGCCAGAGACCTCCGGAAGTGCTGGAGCGAGCGGTCAAGGTTGTCGGCTTCGTAGTCGCAGAAGGCCATGTAGGCTCTGATCGATGCCGACTCGCTGCGGGTCGCGCCCTTGAGCAGGGCGTTGAGTGCGGTCAGCGCCTCGTACCACTGGCGCCGCCCGAAGAACGAGTCAGGCCCGACGAGCTTCGGACCAAGCTTGTCGGTGAACGTTGCGTGTATGCTGCTGTCGAGGGTCACGTCGCCAAGCATGCGAGTGATGGAGATCAGGTCGTCCCGGCTGTTTGACAGCATCGGGATGGGTGCCGGCTCACCTGGTGGCCGCGTGAGTGCTCCCACTACCAGAACCACCAAGACGACCGCAACTACTCCGACGATTACCCACTGCATCACGCTGCTCGGAATCCGGAACTTCTTCTTCGGCCGCTGCTGACGGATGTTCTTCATCTTGGCCACGCAGCATCTTAGCCGGCCGTTGGCGGAAGTCAAACAGGCGGCAACCCGGCTCGCCGCCTGCGAGTAGCCGCGGCCAATCCGGGATCGATACTGGCCTTGATGGCCTGTCGGGAGCTGCTAGCTGACAGCCGTCAGCCGGCTTGAGCTTGTGCTGCGCCGCAGTCACCAACGGCCTCTTTCGCCACCTCCGCCGCAAGTAGCGCGAGCTCGGAGCCGCGCTAGTGATGCACCCAGCACTCCCTCGGGCAAGAGGATGGGCGTCAAGACTTCTCCACATAGGGGGGGCGAGCTAAGGGGTTGATTTGTATGATGTTACGTGTGGTGTCGTTTTGTGTGGTTGTGGCTGTTGACAGGAATGGGTGTTACGCTATGATGGCGTGCTAGCGCCGGGGGAACGGCGCGGGCCGCAACCCCGTCAGGCGAGTTCGGCAACGTGCAGCCAGAATGGAGGCGTGCTCACGGACAGGTGTATTCGTGATCGGGACCGTAACTCTCGCTTCATCACACAATCGGGTCGAGACGTGAGGCTAT
>Ga0194125_10001593_pt1 | contig 38389 bp, 26 predicted proteins | sample TA2KigC250mmetaG_FD_148626 | JGI IMG/M metagenome (GOLD analysis project Ga0194125, IMG submission 148626) | Freshwater microbial communities from Lake Tanganyika, Tanzania - TA2015034 Kigoma Deep Cast 250m | ecosystem: Environmental > Aquatic > Freshwater > Lake | place: Tanzania: Lake...
GTGCCTCATTATGCCTTACCCCGAATCGGCACAAGGGTCAAACTGCTTTTCTGTAAGTTCCGGCAATGAGGCAAAAAGCCTCATCAAACCTCAGTTCCAAATAACTGGACAACTGAAGGTTAGTAAAATACCAAAGTATTAGATCTTACTATAATAAACCGAACCCCTCTGAAGTAATTGATTTGTATAGGAAGTTGGTGCAAAAACTAGAACCAAATGAACTAAAAGGAGCAATTGAGGAATTGAAGGAATCCCCCAAATTTTCAGAGAAAGAGAGGAAAGAAATAAAGCTTCAGATGGACCGCGCCATGCATTTTGATGGGGTGGAACAAAAGATAGCTTTGGCATCGGTAATTGTAGAACACGGAAGAAAAAAATATGCAGAAACATTGTTGATGAATCATTCCGGGTAACTGATATTTTCAATATCTGCGTAACTTCAGGTCAGTAACTATTTTCCGATGGATAAGGAGGAGATACCAACTATGAATAATCCATATACTACAGATTCCGTATGTGGCGAAAAGTTTTACGGACGAAAAGTCATTATCCCAAAAATTATGGAAAGCAAGGATAATATGACTTTAGTCTTGGGGGCGCGGCGGATGGGAAAAACTTCTCTGCTCAGACAAATTGAATATATTTCTGGCACACCAGATTGGCCGTCACATATCGGCGTTTGGGTGAGTTTAGAAGGAGTTCAGACGCAAGAACAACTTGCTAATCGATTGTTTGAAGCATGCCGCCGCGATGACAATAACAAAAAATTCTCAGAGCAAATAGGATTTGATATCGAAATTCTCAGAGGCAAAGGGTTGTTTGATAGTTTTAGCCTACTGGATAAAGCCATGTGGCAAAAAGAGATGCAACTTATTCTATTGTTTGACGAGGCGGGACAATTGGAAAATGTCAGCGAGAATCTTTTGAAAGATATACAATCGTTCTTTAGGTATAATTCCCAGAGGATTCGGTTGATTCTCGCTGCGTCACAAGAGATTTACAATCTCTATGACACTTGTAAAGAATGGACGACACCGCCGTTTCTTCATGGAGTATCTGAATTGACGCTATCGCGTCTGACAGGTGGTGAAGTAGAAAGCTTAATTCGTCAGAGAGATTCCGAGGGCAAGCCTGTTATTGAAGTTTCCAACGAGACAGTATCAGAGATTGAGCGATTCACGGATAACCAGCCATTTCTGATACAATGTCTGTGTTCTGTATTATATGCCGATGGCCGTTTATTAGATGTAACGGAACAGCATTTAAAACAAGTCTTTGAGAGTTTCCCTCTTTCATGGGTTTTCTTCGACTTATGTAAACACCTCTCACCGGAACAACGACTGGTTTTGCTGCAATTCCGAGGAGTAGATGTAATAAATGAAAGTGACTTGTCCGTGCAAACGCAGTTACCATCTTATGAGATTAAGCTGATTTTGCATGAATTGACTAAGCTATGCTATATAAAAAGGTTTGATGGGGAATATAAAATTTCCAATTCGTTCTTTGAAAGATGGCTTAATTCGAAAGAGGCAGATAGGATATCAGCAATGGATAGGGAAGAAATCACACAAGAAGTGGAACAACAGCGAATGTTGCGAGTAATTGCTGATAAAGGCGCAGCATCAGAATACGAAATGTACCTTTCAAGTCTCGTGGAACTTCATAAATTAAGAAACATAATAGGGGACTTTACAGAAAAGGGATTTATCAAGATTGATAGAACATATAATCTGGGAGGGCGTAAGGTAGAATATTATTCTCTGACCAAAGAAGGCAGAAAATTGTTGGCAAGGTTAGAGAAAGCTTCTTAACCTCAATCGGTAACCGTATATACTTCAAACAAGGTAGCAGATTCTGGTTTTTCACTTCGTACAGGTTTTAGCTCCGTGCGAGCCATTACATAGACGTTCAAAAATCATGGCTACAATGGTCGTTGTGGAGGATACGTTAAATGAATCCTATTTGGGCTATAATTATAGCTTTCTTTTTAGGTATGTGCGTAGCTTTCTTTGACCTTGTTTCAACTTTCACAAAGGAATCGCTTCGTTCAGCTAAAAAATTTGATTTTTGGTTGTTTTTATTAGGAAATAGCGTTTCAGCAGCAATAGCCTGCTTAGTGTTAATAAAAATGATGAAATGGAGCCCCATAAAAGCAGGCTTCGCTGCTGGATTAGGATTACAAATTATCCTACGGAGTAAAATATTTACGTTCAAAATTAAAGGGGAAGAAACTCCTATAGGGCCTGATTTTTTGTATCAAAAATTTGTGAATTACTTTAAAAGACAGATTGACAAAGCTGGCGTTCTTAAAAATCTCGAATTATATAAGATATTAGCTCCATTTTCTCTCGTAGATCTCAAGGAAGCAGTCCGAAGGTTAACTGTATTAACAGAGTTGGATAGAGATGAAATAAAGAAAGATTATGATTTAGCTGGGAAACTCGAGTCAGAAGATGATAAAAGAACAGTATTGGAGCAGGTTCTTATAAAACACGATGGCGAATACATAAAAAAATTTGCGGAACTATATTCCCAAGAAAGTTCTTCCGAATAAATTTGGGCAAAATTTAATTCTATGTCTTTTCTGTCTTTCGGTGATTTTCCCTATAAAAGCCCATCCACAGCAAAACGCCGAATCAAATGACCCAAAATATTTGTATGACAGAGGGAAACAGTCGTTAGAAGGTCTTACAGGTTTCGGCGGCGCTACCTATCTCCAATTGGAACAGTGGCTGCATTCAGAAGAACCAGATAGAATATCTACAATGAAAGAGAAAGAAATCATGGAAATGGAAAAACTGAAAGTATTGAAGGCAATTGCCGGGATGGGTCTGGCGTCAACATATGATATATATCTTTCCAGCTTCATCACACTCCATCGTATCGGGGAAATAATGCAAAATCTTACAAGTCATAATTTTATTAAAAAGGAGAAGGAATATATTCTGGATGGGGACAAAGTGGATTATTATTCCTTGACCAAAAAAGGTAAAAAAAGTATGGCGGAATTGGAACATGCTCTTTCCTAATCGTGAGTATCACAGATTTTCATTATGGGGAGGATTCTCATGCACCCTCTATATGGTATAGCAATAGCTTTCATTTTCGGTGTACTCATGGCTTTCGGTGACCTTACCTCAACTGGTGAAAAAAAGGAAGGTTATATAAAAGATATTTGGAGCCTTTATCAATTAATGAAATCGATGACAGAATTAAAGAACTTACAGATTTCGTCCGTCCTGAAAAGGCTGATGAAATACAAAGGCAGTATGATTATGTGAAAAGTGAAGTAAAAGATCCAAAGCAGAAAAAGCGGTTGCTCGGATTAATACTTATAGATTACGGTGGAAAGGCATTTATAAAAGAGAAGTTTAAAAAATAAGCGCGGTTGTAACTTATTACTGCGATATATCCCCAGACGCTAATAAGAAAAATCTGAAATGACAAAGAAGGTTATTATGAATCTACACACCCCCCTTTTCCAATATTTAACTATTTTTCTCCTTTGCCTTTCAATGTTTTTTCCCATAAAAGCACATCCACAGCAAAACACTGAATCAAATGACCCAACATATTGGTATGACAAAGGTAAAGAAGCATTAGAAGGTCTTACAGGTTTCGGCGGCGCTAAGGGACAGCTCGACTTTGCGAAGAAGCGTCTAAACGAGATTCTCACGTTGGAAGAGATTCAGAATATTTTGGGACATGGGGAACTTACATTGAGTGATTTTTTCATGAAATTGGCGGCAGCCCATGAACAGCTCGGCGATACTATTAACACCATAGAGGACGCCTATTCTCAGGCAGCGGAAGGTTTGAAGGAGGCTATGGAGGACTTCAAGAAGGCAGTAGAGTTAGACCATAATTATACAGATGCCTACCTGAAGCTAACGGATGCGTATCTGATGATGAACAACGAACGAGAAGCTGTTAAAGCCTACGAAAGTTGTCGAAAATTGGGGTTTAATGGCATGACTTTATCACTCAAGGACTTTAGAGATATTGCTCGTCGGATTGCAAAGGTATATTCAAAAGATGAGACATTACAATCAAATGTTAGCAATGAAAGGGCTCCTTCAGAGAGCAAGGAAGAGCCTGGCGTCGAAATTATCAGGGATTATATGTTATTCGCCGAGAGTTATCTCAAAGGGAACCCGGATGAAGCAAAATCTCTGGGGTTTGATTCGAGTGAAGCCGCTTTGATACTCAACAAGTTTGAGTTGGTGCAATTCTTTATTGATAGCTATCGACCAACTGATGCGTTGCGAGAATATGGGGAAGTATACTCCAAAGTGGAGGCAGACTTGCAAAAAGAACAGGATGCAAGAAAGCAAGTACGGGACCTCAATTCACAAATAGAACAAATGGAAAAGAATGCGGCGTCTTTTACCTTTTCTTTTGCCACAAAAGAAAGAGCATCCCTCGGGCCGACGGAAGCGTTGCTAAATTTGCTCCCAGCCCAAACAATTGTAGTTGGCGAAGGGTTAGCTAAATATTATGTTGTATCTATTCGCCCAATAGGAATGAGTATAAAATTAGCGGATGAAATGGTTGTCAATAACGAGAGAAAAACAGTAAGTCGTGTAATTCCCGCAGGCAACTATACAAGTATTATAACCCTTTCACAGCCAAATATCAAAACTAAAGCGCAAGTTCCATTCCGAGTTGTTCTGAGTAGTGAAGCAGGCGATATTGTTCTTACGCCGAAAATCACGTTCAAAGACGATAAAGTCGTAATCCAAAGCCCTATTCAATTGCAATCGGGGCAGGAGTACAATTTAAGGATAGAGCCACCGCCACCTCCACCTTCATGGTGGCGGAAGATAGCGATTATTGCGCTTTTTGCTTGCGCCGCGGGCGCGTCTGCTATCACTTATTAGAGCCTATCCGAAAAACTCTGAATGAGGTAGCAATACGTAGGTTGGGTCTTCGTTTGCCCCATGCACATCAATTTAAGGTCAATCTCGCAGTCCCCCTCCTTCCTCCCCCTTGATGGGGGAGGTTAGGTGGGGGTGAAAGCACCCCACCCCGCCCTCCCCTAACTCCTCCCGTCAAGGGAGGGGAAAGGGGAGGATGCTTAACTTGATGCGTATGAAGTAGAGCACAATTGCAATCTATTGCTCTACGCTTTACGTTTCACGTTTTACGTTTTACGAATCGAAGGTGCTAATATGAATCAAAATAGATTCTCCAGAAACAAATGCAAATCGATTCTGTTTGTTTGTTTCATCTGCCTACTCTCCGTGGCAGTCATTAATACAGCAAATGCCGATGCGAAGCTATCGGCATCAATCACCGCCTCTAATAACATCACCGGTTCGAGTGTTGTGAGCGTCGGGCAAACCATCACAGTGACGATGACGGTTACAAACACAGGTGACGCTGTAGCCAATGATGTAATGCCTTCCGAACTGAAAATATCCGGCGACGGCATTGCCTCAAAAACTTCTGGATCCATTCCCCCCAAAGCGAACATTCCTGCCGGCAAAGCGCAAGACTTTACGTTGACTTACAATGCAGATGCCGCTGGCGTGGTTAATTTCTCCGGAACTGCCTCCGGCACTGGCGCGGTGGGAGAAATAACTTCTCCGGCGGCTACTTCTAATAATGTTACCATTCAAATTCCCGCTACTCTGGAGATTATCGGCATAACGGCTGGCTTCGCTACCAATCCTATTCCCACTCAGGTCAATGTTGGTCAAACCATCACCATCGAAATGAAAGTCAAGAATCAAGGACAAGCAACGGCGCAGGATGTCAAACCATCCGTCACGCCGTCAGGAAGTGGAGGTGTGAGTTATAGCGCAGGTCCAGTTCCGCCTAACGCAAATCTCAAAGCGGGCGAGGAATTGACCTTTCTATGGATTTACAAAGCGGGTTCCCCTGGCACAGTCACCTTTTCTGGGATGGCTTCCGGCGTTGATGTAAATTCATCCCAATCCGTGTCTACAAAAGTAGGCGAGACAAAAGATGTGATAATTCAAACTCCTGCGACTCTTTCCATCACTGCCTTCACAGCGGGGAATCCGGGCAATCCGATTACGAGTCAGATTACCGAAGGGCAAGAGATTACCATCACGATGACAGTTGCTAATACAGGACAAGCCACGGTGAACAACGTCGTCCCTACTGTGCAAAAGCGGCCGGACAGTACTGGCAATGCCACTTATGTATCAGGCCCTGAGCCGGCTTCCGTCAACATCGAAAGCGGCAAAAGTATAACCTTCACATGGGTATATAGCACCAAAGAAGGAAACGCAGGCGATGTTCTTTTCTCAGGACGCGTAACGGGAAAAGATTTCAATACAGGGATGGATATATCTGCTGAAGGTGTATCAAATAGGTTGGTAATTCAAACGCCTCCGAAACTTATAGCGAGTCTGAACGCCGAACATCCGGGCAATGCTATACCAACTCAGATAAGCGAAGGGCAAACTATCACAGTTACAATGACGGTACAAAATACCGGCGGGGCAACAACTAAAGGCGTCAAACCCTCTGAATTGCAGGTGGCAGGCAATGCCACGTTAGCTTCATCACCCAGCCCATCTGAGATTGACATTCCAGGCGGAAAAGAACAAACCTATACATGGATTTACAACACTACTACGGGTAGCGCTGGTCCGATTAAATTTTCAGGTTGTGCGTCAGGAGCAGATTTCAATAGTGGAGCTCCTGTAAAAACATCTGATGTAACTTCCAATGCAGTAACCGTTCAAATCCCTACTCACTTAGAAATTACCAGCCTGACAGCCGAAAATCCGGAAAATCCGATTAAAACTCAGATTAGTGAAGGACAAAGTATTATCTTCACAATGTCAGTGAAAAATAGTGGACAAGCTACGGCGAAAGATGTCTATATTACACCGTTCTGGCCTGGTCCGGGAACTGCTAAATTAACCAATCCGACACCGGAAAAAGCCACCATAGCAGGAGTTGGTGAGCAAAAGTTTACATGGAGTTGGACTACGACTTCAGGTAACGCTGGGACTCCCCGTTTTACTGCCAGTGCCACCGGTACTGACTTCAATTCCAATATAACCGATGATGTTCATGTTTCGTCGGCTTATTTAAGCGATATAACAATTCAAACCCCGGCGAAATTGAGTTTGAGCTCCGTCAAGGCGGAACATCCGGGTAATCCAAATCCCTCTGAGATTACCGAAGGACAAACCATCACTGTTACAATGTCCGTGATGAACACTGGTCAGGCGACGGCAACTGATGTCCGGGTTGATGCACCCAGTTGGCCGGGGACGGGAAAGGCTGACCTGACTTCCAGTCCCGAGCCATCTTCAGTGGCTATTCCAGGCGGTGGAAGTCAAAATTTCACGTGGATTTGGACAACCGCCCCTGGCACTGCGGGGACTGTTCAGTTTTCAGGCAGGGTTACTGGAAAGGATTACAATTCACGTACCGAGAAGTCCTCTGCTGGTACGTCCAATAGCGTCCTTATCCAAACTCCTCCTAAATTGAGCGCTACCATCGATGCCAGGCATCCGGGCAATGAGATTGAGACTCAGATTAGCGAAGGACAAACCATCACCGTTGTGATGACTGTTACCAACGATGGAGATGAAACAGCAAACAACGTTACCCCGCCTGAACAGTTATCCACATCTGGCAGCGGGAATGCTACTTATGAATCAGGGCCGGAGCCAAAATCAGCGTCCATCGGAGGGCATAGCAGCACAACATTCGAATGGACTTATACGACAGCAGATGGAAATCACGGTAACGTGACGTTTTCAGGATATGCAGTTGGAATCGGTTATAACACTGGATATGCAACATCTACGCCTGAAGCGACGTCCAATCTAATGACGATTCAAATACCTGCTTTCTTAGAGATTACCAGTCTGACCGCCGGGAATCCGGGTAATCCTAAACCTGACCAGGTTAGCGAAGGACAAAGCATCACTCTAACAATGATAATAAAAAATAGCGGCGAAGCGAAGGCGGTTAAGGTTACCCCCACCGCCAAACTTTTGACTGGAAATCTGACGGTGTCAACTATCCCATCGCCGATGGACATTAAAGGTGGTGAAAGCGAAACCTTTATCTGGGTTTATAACACAGGGCCGAGAACCTCTGGAACGGTTTTGTTTTCGGTAAGCGCGTTGGGAACTGATTTCAATTCTAAAGAAACGAAAAGCGCCTCTCAAATTTCTAATAGCGTATTAATCCAAAAACCTGCGAACATCTCCATTTCAAGCTTTACAGCCGAACGCCCCGGTAATCCTATTGCGGCTCAGATTAGCGAAGGTCAAACCATCATCTGCACTGTTATTGTTACCAACAATGGTGAAGCGACAGCAAATTCGGTCAAGGTAGCTACGCCAACATGGCCTGGTTTCGGAAGCGCGAATTTAATCTTCGCGCCATCGCCCTCTTCATCAGACATTGAGGGAGGAAAAAGCGTGTCCTACACATGGACCTGGGAGACAAAGACAGGAACAGCAGGCTCTATCATATTTAGCGCCAACGCGTCGGGAACCGATTTCAATTCAGGAGCCACAACTACCGCCGATAAAAACTCGAATCCGATGCTGATTCAAACTCCACCAAATTTAAAGGTTACTCTGAATGCCGAACATGAAGGGAATAGGAAACCCGCCCAGGTAAGCGAAGGACAAGAGATTACTGTTACCATGACAGTTGCAAACAGCGGGCAGGCGAAAGCGATAAACGTAACTCCTTCAACGCAATTACAAATCAATGGCGCTGGGAATGCCATTTACAAATCGGGGCCTGAACCTGCATCCGTCACAATAAATGGCGGGGAGAGTAAATTGTTCAGATGGATTTACAGTACAACAACGGGGTATGCAGGCGAGATTACCTTTTCTGGTAAGTCTTCGGGTTACGATTTCAATTCCAATGAATACATTCCCGCGCCTGATAATACCTCCAATTCCGTTTTGATTCAAATACCTGCTGTGTTGAGGATTACTAAATTTAGCGCAGGGAATCCTGACAATCCAAAGGTTACTCAGATTAGCGAGGGGCAGAACATCATCGTTACAATGACTGTCGAGAACACAGGTCAAGCCACCGCAGTCGGCGTAAATCTAACCCCAAAGGAGTTGAAACTGGAAGGGAATGCAATCGGCAATATCGGTTCAATCATCATATCGCCTGATGCAAAAGATATTGACGGAGGGAAGAGCGGAGATTTCAGGTGGATTTATGCCACCAAGCGAGTTCAGAATAACCGGAATTACGAAGTGGATGATACTATTGCATTCAAGGGAAGCGTTACAGGCGAAGATTACAATTCGCGCGAACCAAAAGCGACAGAGCCAATAACTTCCAATAAGGTAGTCATTCAAATGCCCGCGGCTTTAAAAGCTGAAGGCATGGATTTATCAGCGGTGGAAATATATGAGAAGCAGTCTTTTGAAGTGAAGTTAAGGGTGCGAAACTCAGGGGAAGCAGACGCCGAAAATGTCAAGGATTATATCTCTTCACATGGGTATACAAGACTCAAAAAGGCGATGAAGGAAACATCCAATTTAAAGCATCCGTTTCAGGCGAAGATGGCAACTCAAAAATCCCATTACGACCAGAAGAAAGCGTTGCTACGGTTGAGATTAAAACGCCAGCCAACATTTCATGCGTGTTGACAGCATCACCGCAAAAAGTTAGCGAAGGGCAACCTATCGACATCACCATGACGGTAACAAACGTCGGTGGGTCCACGATAGTCGATGTTTTTCCCTCTACGCTAACCGTTAAAGGACTTGACGGACTTCTTGAATTGTCATCTTCCTTTGAGAGAGAAACTATAGAACAAAATCAATCGAAAAGATTCACCTGGACATACACACCACCTGAAGGCAGCGCGGGTAAAGGAGGGACGAATACAATCACCTTCAGCGGTTATGCAGGCAATGAAGAAATCAAATCAGGACCTTGCGAAGTTGAAGTGACCATCGAAAAACCCGCCGCTTTGTCCTCAAAAATTGACGTTGAGCCAACTTTAAGCAGTGAAGGGCAGGAGATTACTGTAACTATGACGGTGGTCAACAACGGCAAAGCTACCGCAAAAGAAGTTGCTCCATCAATGCTTGCCCTATCGGGCAAAGTTTCAAAAGAATCTGGCCCAACCCTCAGAGATGGGCCAAAGCCGACGAAAGCAGATATTCCGAGCGGCGGGAGTAGAGAGTTTATTTGGCGTTATACCACCACGAGCGGCGATGTCACAGATGGCGCCACCTTTGCGGGCAACGCTAAAGGGATTGATGTCAATTCAGGGAAAGAGGTTTCATCGATTGAAACAACCTCGCCGAAAGTTACTATTCAAACCCCTGCTAAGCTGGAGGTCGCCAGCCTGACCGCCGAACCTGCTCAAATTAGCGAGGGACAAATTATTACCCTCAATATGATGATGAAAAATAGCGGGCAAGCAGCGGCGATAGACATTACACCTTCTGCTCCGGAATTCATGATGGGGCGTTTGATTAATCCAATGCCCCAAGGGCCAAACCCGGCAAAGATTGATGAATTAAGAGAAGGTGATGAACAAACATTCACCTGGACATTTCAAACCCAAGGGAAGGATGAAAATCATCCCGTTGGAGATGCAGGAAAAGTTATATTTGAAATAAGAGCCACCGGTCGTGATAATAATTCAAAGAAGTTAATTCAATCGGATAAAAGGCGCTCAAATGAAGTTCAAATCCAAATTCCCGCCAAATTAGAGGTTGAACTTAAACCCGACCATCAGACCGTAAGCAGTGGTAAGGAAATTTCGGGGGCGATGATTGTTACAAATACCGGTGAAGCAAAGGCAATCGAAGTTCAGTTGAAATCATTATCTGTGCAAGTTAGTTCAGAAAAACCACAACCTATAACAATAACTCAAGAACCTGTGGAGATTGAAGGCGGAGAGGCAAAAGAGTTTTCATGGTCCTACACAGCTCCTGACAAAATTAAGGAAAAGGTTCAAGTTTTCTTCGATGGAATTGTCGTCGGCAAGGATGGCAATTCCCAAAAAACGATTGAAGCAACAGCCCAACGGGTAGCAGTAACAATCATTCCGCGTTCCAGCCTGGTGATTTCGGGTTTTGACGTATCGCCGAAGCAGATTACCGAAGGGCAATTCATCACCGTGACCATGATAGTAAGGAACATAGGTGAAGCAACAGTAACCAATGTCAAAGCCAGTGTAATTGTTCAAGGTTCAGGCAAGGCTACCTTTGAATCCGGCCCAGCCGATGAAGGCAAGACTATCAAGCCGGGAAGTGAGCAAATATACATCTGGCGTTATAGCACAATTGAAGGGGCCGCCGGTGACATCACCTTTACTGGTCACGCAGAGGGCATAGATGAATTGTCAGGCGAGCCGACTCCACAGGTAAAAAAGTCGTCTAATGTCATCATTCAACGCCCTGCTCATCTGGTTGTTTCTAAGATAAAGGTGGAGCGTGAGAGAATAACCGATAATAAGACAATCACCGAAGAAATAGATGGAGAAATAAAGAACATAAGCGAAGGGCAAAAAATCATTGTAACATTAACTGTTAAAAATGATGGCGGAGCAAAAGCAATTCAAGTTACGCCCTCCTTAGAATTGGCTGGGACGAGTAACTTGAAGTCAAAAGCTCCTTATCAAACGCCACCTTCTATAACAGTAGATTTGGAGGGCGGTGGTAAACGTGATTTTGTATGGGTTTATCAGACTCAAACTCAACAAGGCAGTCGGCCTGGAGATGTTGGAACCGTTAAATTTATAGCAGACGCCCGTGGCTATGATGAAAACACACGAAAATTTGTGCAATCGGAAAAAGTCATCTCTACTGAAGTTACTATCCAAATCCCCGCACGGCTGGATGCTACATTGGAAGCCAAGCCCGAAACTATCAGCGAAGGGCAATCAATTACCGTCACCATGACGGTGAAAAATATCGGTCAAGCCACCGCGCTTAATGTAACTGCGCCTGAGAAGTTGGAAATCGTCGGCCGAGGAGAGAGGGCAACGTTGGTATCACAACAAGTTGTAAAGGAGTTATCCAGAGACAAAAGCATTCAATTCCAATGGATTTACGCGACAACTTCTGGCGACCACAAGATCGCCGGAACGATTTTATTTCAGGGAAAGACAGAAGGCGTAGATGAAAATACCGGCTTGACTGTTTATTCCAATACAACTGCCTCTAACTTCGTCACAATTCAGCGGCCCGCTTCATTGCGATGAATCGGGCAAAATAAAGGTAAGTGAGGGACAAGATGTAATCATTGAATTTAAGGTGACGAACGCTGATAACGTGCAAACAACAGATTCTACACAGGCAGCGGCAAAAGAGGTTATTCCATCTATTGAGGTGGCTACAGACAAATCCATAATAGACAAAGTCATCTTACCAGCCCAAGACACTCTCCGCGCAGGTCAAAGTTATCACCGCAGGTGGACTTACACTACTAAAACGGGGGATGCTGGGACTACAGGCGCAAGGCAGGTATCCTTTAAATTAACCGTTGCTGGGCGTGATGCAAATAATTCCCAAAATGAAGTTAAGTGCGACAAAACTTCGCCTGAAGTAACTATTCAGCGTCCATCTTTCATTCAGATTACGAAAATAGAAGTAGGCAAGATCGACCAACCTGAAGAAGAATACATCGGCATCGAACAACGCTTTAACATTATCGTTTCAGTTAAAAATACGGGAGCAGCTACCGCTGAGATTACACCGAGCAAAGATGACCTCAGTTTGATTTTACTATCGGAAAATCGCGTTCTGATTCCTAATATAGAATATGCTGTTACACCGCCGGGTCAGTTTTCGCTGAACGGAGGCGATGCTCATTCTATTGTTTATGAATTGCGCACTATCAAAGATAAAACTCCAGGCGGCGACGTTGCAATAGACATTGCTCAACTTGCAATCATAGACGCAAATAATCCGAATCAATATATAGGTTTTGATAAACCAGCAGATGTAAAAGCTAAAATCTTTGTAGATATGGAACCTCCACAGCTTGATGAAGTGCTTTACGAAGATATCAATAACAAGAGTGTAGTAGAAGCTGGAGACAGATTGGTTTTGACGTTTAATGAGAAGATGAAGGCAAAAGAACTATCCGCCGACGATTTTGTGCTCTACCCTGATGATAACTCGTTGGGAGTAAATCCGAGATTTTCTGTTGATGCGCGGATGGTTATTATAACTCTGGGAGATAATCCTAAGTTATCTCCTGAAGGAATATACGATGGCAAATCGGATTCATCTGGTATTGGCACAAGAGTGCGCGATTATCATCTCGTTGACTTAGCAGGGAATATGCCATTGGCTTCAGAACCACTGGATATAGATATCACAGACGACAAACCGCCGAGGGTTGTCAATGCTAGTCTAAGTAATGAAAACACAAATGAAACGCCGTCCTTCTTCTTAAATCTGACAGATGAAAGCGCCGGTTTCGATAGCGGGATAAATTTGAATCATCTGGAATTTTTGTTGGACGGCTTTCCAGTTAAAGAGTGGACTGTTAATAATCAAGATATTCGTGAATCTTTGCCAGACGGCACAAAAGTCACAGCGATTGCAGAGCTATTTAGCACATCTTCCCAAGCTGCTGATATCCTTCCACAAAAAGACGTTGTGTTGAAAGTGATTTTCAATAGAAAATTGGGATATGGCGCTCATGAATTGGAAGTTATTGTTATAGACGATAAAGGTAATAAAACTTCCAAAAAGATTACCTTTAACATCGTAACTCCGCCTTCAGGAAAGCCGATAATCGACCTTGCGACTTATCCGAATCCTTTTTCTCCAGGGAAAGGCGAGAAGGCTGTTATCAGGTACGTTTTAAGCCAGGATGTCAATGATGTGACGATAAAGATATATGATGCTGCCAGTCGTTTGGTCAGGATATTTAAACCCTCAGGTAAGCAAGGGCTTAATTATGATATTAAATGGGATGGTAAGACGGAAAGTGGCGAAGAAGTAGCTGCCGGCGTCTACATTTGCGAATTAACCGGCGCTGGTCAGCGGGTATACTGGGCGATTATTGTCGGGCCTAGTATTCAGTCAAAATAGCTATTTGGAGCGCGTCAGTCTCTGCTGACGCATATGCAGAAGCAAAGACTTCTGCACTCCAAGATATGTAGGTCAGGGTAGTTATTATTATGATACAGAAGCGAATATATGTTAGTTTGGTTTTTATCAGCATTATTTTTGTAAGTTATTCCGCTCAACTGTGGGCGACGAATGAGGGCGCGGGCGATGCCTGGCCCTCTCTGAGGATTGGCGTCGGCGCGCGGGCTGTTGGGATGGGTGGAGCTTTTGTCGCCCTTGCTGACGACGCTACTGCAATACGCTGGAATCCAAGCGGCTTGGGGTTTATCAAGAAAGTTGAGGGAACTTTTATGCACATCGGCGAAGCGGCGTTACCTGTCTCAGACCCAACCGCTCAAGGAATTACCAGACGTTACGAATATCTGAGTGGGGTAATGCCAACCAGGTTAGGTTGCTTCGGTTTTTCCTCCAATTATTTTAACATCGGCGGTATTCAGTATACGATAGGCACATCGGAATTGGATTTTCAACGCATCAGTGGGTTTGACCAGCAAGCAACGGAAAGAATATTTACTCTTGCCTATGGATATCCGATTCAAAAAGAGTGGGTTTTGATTTCGATGGGCGGAAGCATCAGGAGAATGCGCCAGCAGTTCTTAGGAGTTTCTACTGATGGATGGGGATATGATGTCGGATTTATCGTAAAAAAAGAAAACCTGAGACGCCTCAAAAATCCCAGGTTAGGGTATGTGTTCCGATGGCAATCCAGCCGCACATGGAAAGATCGACCAGATATTGAAGCGCCTGAACAAGAAGACGGCTATATCGGTTGGAATTGCGGAGTTGCTTTTGACCCCATTGTCAGGGAAAAGCTTTCCTGGACAATGGCATTCAACTTAGTCAATCAACGAAAAGGCTCTCCGCTGACTCTATCTGCCGGCGCAGAAGTTTGGCTGCTAAACAATCGCCTTGCCCTCCGCGTTGGCATAGATGACTGGTGTTTTCATCAAAGAGACGCATCACAAGTAGTCTGGGAAGAGACAAAATTTCGCGGCAGGTTGACCACAGGTATGGGGTTATGTGTCTCAATTGCGCGAATTGACTATGCGATAGATTTTGCCCCTTTAGCACCGAAGCATAGAGTATCTATAACTTTAGGTAGATTAAGGTAAACATCGCCGGCAAAAAAATCTATACTTCACCTGCGAAAGCGTTTGAGGGCTTCTGTTTTTTGAATGTGTGGTGTGGGAAAGGCGAAGGATATTATGATATATCTATTTTGCCGATCCGCCAGATGAAATTCCAATGGTTGTTCCCTCTTTGGTCACGCGTAACACTGCTTGGGACAGCATCAAAGCCAATCACTAAAGAGATGAAAGAACTCGGTCGGCTCAAAAAGGGTTTTGCCTAGTCCAGAACCCGATGGCATGAGGATTTGTTGTTTTGAGATGGTTGTGTTCACAAACGAGATGGTTTGTGACCAAAAAATTACACGATTTTTCCCCCAATATGTTCGCTTCGCTGATTCTTCGCAAGCTCAACTGTTTACTTCGTAAACCGCCTCACTTTGTTCCGTTCGTTACGAAGCCTGCCCTTGAGCGTAGCGAAGGGTAACTCACCTGGGAATGTGAGCGGTGACATAATATCCGCTTCCGAGAACGTTCAGAACTGATAATTCCATAGAACTTTTGCCCTGACTTTAATATAAGGTGATAGATATTTAATCAACATCAAAGAGATGAGTGCAGAATCAATAACACTCGAAAGAGTGTTTAGCAAACGATTACGAATCTTACGAAGATATCAAAGGAAAATTAGTGCCGATGTCCATCACAATAATGGCGCATGGGGAAATAAGCTCGAACATTGTTTTCTTATTAGGCAAGCATGTCCTTCAAAATCAATGAGGGCAAATTTACACAGCAGGAACAACATTCAGAATCGGAGAAATTGGACGAAAACCCGATGCTGCTTTTGTTTCAAAAGATCGTATTCCTGAAAATAGACACCAAGCCAGCCCTATTCCTCCAGACCTTGCAGTCGAGGTTGTTTCGCCAGGCGATAAGGTTTACGATGTTCAGGAGAAAGCATGGGAATACTTAACGGAACCAGAATGGTTTGGGTAGCAGAACCGATTGCCAAGACAGTCACCGTCTACCGTTCACTGAGCAATATCAAAACCCTCACCGTCAACGATACACTCACAGGGGAAGATGTCATTGAGGGAGTTCAATGTGCCGTGGCGGAGATTTTTGAGTGAAAAGTGATGCTTACCTGTCCGAAAACTTCCGAAGTCCCTAGGAGACTTCGGAAGTTTGGACAGTAGCATCCTGTAAACGACGAAGTTTGAGGACAAAGGAATCTTCGTCGAGTTCTACCATATCGTAGGCAATTGCAGTTCCTTGCGCCACATCCTGTTTCAATTTAGCTCCGAAAGAAAGACCCAATGGAAGCAAATTTTCCGTGCGGGCAATCTCCGCTTTTTCAATCAGACCATTGACTGTATATCCTCCGCTTCCATCCAGTTTCTCGCCTTTTTTCAGGTTACGCTTGGCTACGGTAATTACCTCGGCCACCGGCTTGTGCAACGGCGCGCCGGTGGGCTGTCCGTAGAGAGCAGCTTTGGCAATGGAAATCGGGGCCTCTACTGCCACCAGATGATACGGACGGTAGAGCAGAAAGTTTTTGCCATTGCCTCCCGGATAGAGATGATAGCTGGTCAAATCTTCCTGAATGAAGGGATGGTCGGTCCGAATGACCACAAAAACCCCCATCCTCAGAGGTGAGTTCAGCGTTGTTTTTCCATCCTCCGCCACGCTATTGGCAAGTTCTACCACCCCATGTTGGCTTAAAATTCCACCCTCTTCCAGCAAACTGAACACGCGTGGAATATCTGCGATATTGACCGAAGGCTCGTGCATTCCTCGCATGTCCGGCGGCAAATCCGCCATGTTCGCCAAGGCCGTCATCTCAATTTGAGCCTTCGTGCCATCCCGGAACGAGTTGTAAATCTTGAAATTAATCGTCCTACGTGCGATTGTCTCCTCGTCGAAGCCAAAGCGAGATGGCACTGTATCCGGCGTTCCCTGCCTATCATCGCCGTAGAAAACTGTCCCGCGACCGGCAGCCACAATCTCAAAACCGAGAGTTCTTGCCCATTCGACCATGTTCATGGTAACCCCTGGCTGGTCGCCGTCCACAAGAGTATAGACCACGCCGGCGCTGTCGGCCAAACGCTTTAGAATGGGACCCACGGTCACATCAGTTTCCACATTGACCATTACTAAATGCTTGTTATTGGTTACAACATGATAGCCCATACGAGCCCCTACTTCTGGAATCCCGGTTGCCTCCACCACTACATCTACTAAATCCGAACGAGCAATGAGCAAGCCATCCTCGGTTATTGCCCGTTTGCCTCGATGGATTGCTTCATTCATCTCTTCTACGTTTTGTACGACCTGTATGGCTTCTTCTGGAACGCCGCTGGCCGTGTAGGCATGTTTAGCATGCTCCAGGTTGATATCAGCAATGGCGCAGGCTTTCATGCCTTGCATGCGGGAAAGCTGGGCAACTAAGCCTCCGCCGAACTTTCCCATCCCAATGATGCCTACCTTGATTGGATTATTTTCCGCCGCGCGTTGAGCCAGCAATGAACTGAACATATAGACCTCCGTTTTCATTATCTACAAACCTTGAAAAGGTTCAGAACCTTTTCAAGGTTTCCTAAAACGCATATCCCAAGGCGAAACGTTGCCACCATTTAAGGCGCAGACCTTTTTCAACTTCTCCAAGCGGATAACCATAATCTAAACGAACTGGTCCGATAGGAGTCCCTATCCACAATCCGGCTCCGATTGACGATGCAACCCACGGTTTTTTAATTTCCTTAAATTCATCCCAGATATTGCCTGTATCAAAAAAGACCACACCACCGATTTTCTTGGGGAGATAAGCTTGGGAAAGCGGCACATTGTAGATAGGGAATCGCAATTCTGCATTGAATATGAACTTTATATCGCCTGGTCCTAAGGAATCTTCTTCGTAGCCGCGTATGGTTGTAGAGCCGCCAGCTCGGAACCGTTCAAGGGAAATGATATCTTTAGTCAAACGCAAGCCACGGGCGCGCCCTGCTCTCAACGCGAACGCCAAAACCGAACTCTTACTAATCTGCTGATGATATCGAATGTCGGAACTTAGCTTGTAGAAACTATTATCGCCTCGGAGCAATGGGCCGCCTGCGTACTCGAAATTGAATTCATGCAGCCACCCTTTGGTAGGGGAGAGAATAAAGTCACGCGAATCTCGCCTAAAGGATAGTTCTACGCTGCTTATGGTGCTAAGTGGTTCATCTTTTTTAAGTTCACTTTGGTCTATAAGTTGATACTGATATTTCAAAGCAATGGAAGCGAGATTCCAATCTCGGGCGAAGCTAGCGCTTCCGCCTTTCACTAATACGTCATCCTGTTCTTCGAGATTATCTCGAAATATACGCATCATACTTCTAGTGCGGGTATTCAGCAACCAGGGTTCCATAAAATTCACTTCGTAACGACTACCTCTCCTGCCCTGGCTTAATTTTATTCCTAATTGTTGGCCTCTGCCGAATAGATTTTTGTAGAAACTTTCAATACTGCCGCGATATCCTTCTGATGGATTATAGCCGCCGCTGAAGTAAAATGAATTCATCTTACGTTCTTTCAATCTGACGAACAGGTCAAGGCGCTCTTCTGCTATATTCATACCGGGACTTTCAAAATCAACACTGGAGAATAAACCGAGAGCATACAAGCGCTGTTGAGTTTTAGCGATTTTGGTGGTGTTAAATGGTTCACCTTCTTTGACGAGAAATTCACGCTTCAAAACGTTCTCTTTGGTTTTTTCATTCCCAAAAAATCTAAGTTTGCTTAGATAAGCGCGTTTTCCCTCATCGATTTTAAAAGTAACAATCCCACCATGAAAGCTTGATTCGATTTTGGCATATACATATCCTTCTTCGCCGTATTTCGAGCGCAAATAGATTTCGTCCTTCGAAAGAATATCGGGATTATACGGTTGCCCCTCCTTGGTCGTCAGATTTTCCCTAATATTATTTTCACTCAAAGTTGCCCCCTTGCTCTCTTGCTGACCTTTCGTGGCAGTTCCTCTTGCCTCCTCACCTATAAATTCGACTTTAGGCGGCTTTTCTATCAATAATTGCGGTCCTTCGTCGATAGGTATCGAAAGATGAATGCGGTTTTCTATTATCTTAGGCTGAATGTCCTTAAGATTGGCAATCTTTACTTGATGGTATCCCTGCTGTTCGTAAAGCAGATTCAGGGCATGGATATCAGTGGTGAGATTGTCTTCATCATAAATGCCTTTTGCAACCCATCGTCGCAAGATAGGTACACCTGCCAAAAAACTACGTGGTTTGGTCGCTATATACTTGCGCAATTTTTTCGCTGGAATAGAATTATTGCCTTCGAATCGAATTTCCCCAATATAAATTGGTTTTCCTTCATCAATATGAAAGTTGAAGATAAATTCTTGCGGCGGTTTCGGTATCATTTCATAAGTTACTTTGACAAGATAATAACCTTTTTTCTTATAATTTCCTTCGATTGTCGCTACACTTTTCTTCAGCGTAAAACGCGAAAGATTTCCTCTTTCTAATAAGGGTAAATCCTTGAGAAGGTTTTTGGATTTTATATGCTTGTTGCCGGAAAACTGAATGGTTACGTTCACGCCTTCTACAATGCTTATTTTGATAATGACTTTGTTTTCTGCCGGGATATATTCGACATTGGATTTGATTTGAACTGTTGGATAACTATACATAGCCCCATCGGAGTGGCGAAACTTTCCTTCCTTTCCATCCTCCCATTTATAATATTCTTTCAAGCGTATAATATCATCATTTAGCTTTTGGGGAGCATACTTACGACCCTCCTTAGTTTCTTCAATCTGATTGAAAAGTTTTGTATCATCAGCGATGCGATTACCTTCAAATAGAATATTCCCAATAATGGCCTGATTACCCTCACTGATGTCAAAAGTAAGCGCGACGCCCTCTGCAAGTTGATGACTTATGACAGTGGCTTTGGTTTGAAAATATCCATACCGGCGATATAATTCGACAATTTTATCCTGGTCTCTTTGAACAACAGCCTCATCGTACTGACTACCCGGCTGGGAGCTAACTTCATGCAAGATCGCGGATTCATCAATCTTTTGGTTATTGATAATCTTAATATGTTTGATTAGTTGACCGTATGTCCGTTGTTCAGTTTTTGTAGAGTCAGCTTCGATACCTGCCTCTGCTCTTATACACAACAAACCGATTAATATACAAATAGAGAAAATCTTTTGCCTCATCTTCAATCCTTCGCTGTTCGGAATTTGGTAACCTGGTATTTCGGTACTTTGGTAAAACGGAAATTACCCAATTACCTAAAACTCGTTTCAGTTAGATTCATCCCTGATAATGTTATCCAATTTGCGGGAAAGATGCTCCAGAGGGATTAGAAGTTCTTTGCGATGCCGCCTCGCACCTTTGGGAATGCGCGTCTTCCGAGTAAAGAAACGCGCCATCGCCCTGATGAGTCGCATGCGTCCGTTGATAGCCCAACCTGACGCCTGGAGCAAAACCCCCAAATCACGTTGGCGCAATTTCTTCCAGGCGGCGAGAGCCGTTACCAGGATAGTGACGACGAGAAAAATACCTATCATTATCAAGAGCATATAGAGGGTTTGGGGTTGAGTCAGTTGTCTTGCGGCATCCACCAGGAATTTCATTGCTGTTCCTACACCCGCAACGAGAAAACCAGCGCCAATCATTAAGTCCCGGAGAGTAGAATTACGTGTGGTTCCCGGTACCGTGGGGCCTGGCACGCCGGCAGGCATGGCTGGTGGTTGGGGTTGGACAGCCGTGCTTGCCGCCGGTTGGTCGGCGGTCTGTTGCACCTGGCGTAGCCCCGTTTGGATGGTCTGTTGCGAACTCGTTGTTCCTGTGATAGCGGTCTCGGTCTCTTTCTGGATGGCGGTGGCAACTTGTGTGAAACGCGCCCCTATCATGGCATAGACGCGACGAAATGGCTCTTTGATTGATTCCCACAGGCTAATTGGGTTCTCGATAATCTGCATTATCTGTGCATCAAGTTCTTGACCGGTCACGGTGAAGAAAACTCCTCGCTTGCCGACATAGAAATTTTTGGCATCCCCCCTGGTAACGGGTACAGCAATTTCAAAGGTTTCTTCAGGCTTGGCGCCTGTAATTTGAAGGTACAAAAGATAAATACCGCTGTTTTTGGCAAGGAGAGAGTGGACAGCACGATTTTCCACCCGTATACCGAAGGTGAACTCGCGTCCCCACAGAACTAACGTTCCCATCTCAAACGTGGCGCGGCGTTTTGGATTGAACAAGTACGGAAAACTGACGTAGTTATTGACGAACTCAAAGAGCCATTGATGATAAAGCAGCAGTTTTTCAAGATTCTGCAACTGTTGAATTTCTCCTGCCACAGCTTTGTCCTCAACAATCAACGCGCGGATAGCGGCATCGTGAGGCGCAGCAAGATAAGCGCGGAGTTGGTCAACGCCAAGCGGCTCAACTGCTGTACCTGGTTTCGCCTTGACCCATGCCTCGTAGCGGGCAAACTTCTCTAATATTTGACGCCATTGGGCTTCGGTAAGCACGGTTGTTTCTTCGCCGAACAGTGGAACAAGCACTTGTCTTCGGAGGGCATTTATGGGCCCACGATAGACTTCATTGATGCCTTCATCTAAAGATAAAATTCCTTCTGGATTGGGCCTGGCAAGCGGCGCGAGGCGTAGATGCTCCAGGATAGCCTGCCGGTCCTTGTAGTCGAGCCTGGCGAGTTCTTCATCGCGCGGACTAATGCGTTCTGCCATTCGAGCCTCGAAGCGAATCAGCGCACATTGGGTGAAGAACTGTTCCACTTTGTCTGCCGTTGCCGCAAGCGCCTGAAACATCGTGGGAGTTGCGGCGCCAAAGGGCATAATAGCGGTTGCGGTCTGCCCTTCCGGGATGATTCCCTGGTCATACCATTGGAGATAGGCATTTGCCTCTTTTTTGAACTGGTCTAAAATAGCTTCGTTAATTCCTTTGCGTCCACTGGCGTCGGAAACACCGGCAAGCGTTGCAACTAAATCGCAAGCAAACTGTGCCGTTTCAGGCTCTTTTATGATTTCAATCGGAATAATGCCATCACCATTGTAGTCAGCCTGTGCCATGATTTTCTGGCCATTGCGCACTTGTTCAAGGGAGATTTCCGTCGTGTTCGGTAAATTAAGGTTTCTAAGAAGACGACGCGCAGTGCTTTCGAGAGCTTTACCGTCGGGATGGTCTATGTTAATGATGTTGAGCGGAAGGCTGGCCTGCTTAGTTATCCAGGTATCGTAAGGCCGGAGACGTTCACGCAACCAGCGTACGGCGGCGCGAACTTCACTACTGACAATACGGCCATTGCCATCTGCGTCGAGAAATCGAAGCAGGGCAGGGTCTACATTCAGCCCAAAGAGAGGACAACTCGTCGCCATCCACCGTCCATCAGCTAACATGAGCAGATATTCTAAATCTTCTATCTTCGAGATGCGGAGATGGTAATACCCGCCATACTTTTCAAAAATAGGTCTATAAGAATTTTTCACTATCAATTTTGGATAACACCCTATATGGATTTATGAAACGAACCATTAGTCCCATTTTCCGCAGTTCTCATTTAGGGTTATTTTAATCTTTTGCGGATGGCAAGGAACACAGATGCAAATCGCGCTGTGGAAAAGGAATGGTAACATCGTGCTGCCGGAAAATAGCGTCGATAGCATAATTCAGGTCGCTCTGAATTTGCTTACAGAGAATGGGGTTGTTAATCCAGGCCAGCAGTTCAAAATTAAGTGATGAGTCTCCAAAGCCGACGAACCAAACATCAGGAGATGGTTCGTCCATTACCTGCGAATGGTCTTTAGCAACCTTCAACAATAACTCCGTCACCAACTGTACATCGGAACCGTAAGCCACACCGATGGGAATGTGAAGCCGTACTTTTGGGTCTTTGTGCGACCAATTTATGACTTCCTCGGAGACGAGCTGAGAATTTGGAACAATAATTGTTACATTATCTCGTGTCAAAACAGTCGTAGCTCGCATCTGGATTTCTTGCACCCTCCCTTCAGTATCTCCAACGCTAACCATGTCACCAGGTTTAATGGGGCGCTCAAACAGTAAGATTAATCCTGAAACAAAGTTGTTGGCGATGTTTTGCAACCCAAAGCCGATTCCCACAGATAAAATCCCAACGAAAAAGGCTAATCCTGTCAGCTTGATGCCTATCATCGCAATTGCTTGATAAAACACGATGCCAGCTATACTGTACTGAATTAGCCTCAAGATGGTATATTGAATGCCTTCATCCAGGCGGGTCTTCGCTAATCGTCCTTTGAGAAATTTTAATAGTTGCTTGGTGAACAAATATCCCACTACCAATAACGCAACAACTTCCACGAGAAGTAGTAAGCTGATGTTTTTCTCCCCTATCTTAAATGGAGAAAAGGTTAGAATTACCCAGGATTTTCTAAGCCATTGAACAAATTGAGCATACATTTAAAATATTATTCTCCTTGACTCCTACTGTTTTTCGCAGGTTTATGCAGCAGACATTGATAAGTCATTAATTCCTTAGAAGATGCCACCCGGTCGGTAATGCCTGCTGCCATGCAAGGTTTTTTGAGTTTCCTCATAAGTAAGTTCCCAAAAAGATCTTGCGCTTTTGGGGAGTGCATCAGCTTTGCTGATGCAGCGGAAGCAGAGCTTCCACACTCCAAAGAAAAAATTCAAAAACTTAATTGGAACTTACTTACGCTGTAGAAATCATTACTCTTTGTTCTTCTTACCACGGTTCTGTTCAGCAACAGTAGTAGTTTCGTCAGCAGCAGCGCTACTCTCTTCAGCAATAACAGCAGTTTTCTCAGCCGTCGTTACAACCACAACTTTCTCAACAGCAGCCGGTTCCTCTTCGTTTTTCCCGACAGCAGGTGGTTCCACCGTGGAAACAGTCTCGACCACTTCTTCCTTCTTACTCTCACTGTTCGCTTCGCTCACCGACGCCTGCAACTTACGGTGAGGAATAGAGATTTGCTGTAACAAAGTGACAACAGCCTCTATACTGTCTGCGGCACGCGACAGCAAGTCTGACTGCGAAATAATTCCCACGCAACTGTTATTTGGGTCGACAACGGGAACACGCCGAACCCGGTGTTCACTCATCAGTTGAATCGCTTTCTCAACTGCATCTTCTATCTGGCAAGCGACGACAGCAGTAGCCATACAATCGCCGACCTTCACCTGAAAAGGATGAGCACAAGCATGTTTGACGACATGCATGGCAATATCCCGGTCGGTGACCACACCAACCAATTCGTTGCTCGTCAAATCTTTCACCACCGGCACAACGCCACAATCATAATCCCACATGAGATTAATGGCAACCGCCACATTATCTTCAGGGGTACACATCTTTGGGTTTGGTGTCATTATCTCGTTGCACTTCATGGTAATACACCTCCTTTGTTATCGGAGATATAAGGTTATCAGGTTATTGCTTGATAACCTAATGCACTAAGTAACGGCAAACCATAAGACGAAGTCGTTGATGAGCGAAGCGAACATAATTCAGGATTTTTCTGCAACCGTACAGGCTTATCAAATATGTTCACTTTGTTCACCGACGCCAAAAGCTTGCGGTCTTTCATCGCCCAGTAAGTATAGTATATCCCACAAGACCGGCTTTGTCAACCCCAAAATCTAACATTGTTTAGCTCAATCACGGCATGTTTCAGAAAATAGTCCCCCTTATTAAAGGGGGTAGGGGGTTGTACATTTCGATACGTGATGCGTGATGCGTGAAACGTGATACGTGAATTTACATCTATCACGCTTCACGTTTCACGTACAGTCAACTAATTTTTGCGAAAATTTGAACCATGCCCTTTTCTTTTTAGGTAATTTTCTAAGCCCAGGTTATCAGATTCATGATAAAAGGATTATCTAAATCCTCATGATGCGGTAAAACACGCACAGAATATCCGTATAAACCGCTGCTTGCGCAAGGGATTGTTCCCTCAAAAATATAAACCCCACCTCCCCTGGGATTTACTTCCTCCATGTTAGAATCCTGTCCAGATACTATCTCACCATTGGCGTTAATCTGACCGGAATAAAGCTGTACCGATACATCTGTAGGTTCTAATGCGCCAAGATATACTTCGGCCTGGACTTTAACCTCAGAGCCAACTTCTAGCTCATCAACGTTTGATATCACATTGCCTATCCTGACTTGCTGCCAATTTGCCCGCAGGTGGGATTTCCAGGCTGCCAGACTCCTGGCATGAGCGAATTTATCCACTGATAAGTGCTCTAACATTTGAGCACATGGACGATAAAAATTACTGTAATATTCATAAAGCATTTTATTGGTGTTAAAAACGGGACAGATGGCACGCATGCTCGCCTTCATTCGAGCTATCCATCGTCTGGGAAGTCTACCTGCCCCGCGCTCGTAAAACATCGGGATAATCTCTTTTTCCAGTATCTCGTATATAGCGTTGCTTTCCACCGTGTCTTGATAATTGAAATCCTGATATATCTCACGGTTGCCAATCGCCCAGCCGACACCGGTTTGGTATGCTTCGTCCCACCAGCCGTCAAGGATACTCATATTAATAGTGCCGTTCGCCGCCGCCTTCATTCCGCTTGTACCACAGGCTTCATTGGGACGGCGAGGAGTATTCAGCCACAGGTCAGACCCTTGAAGCATATATCGACTGACACACATGGAATAGTCTTCGATAAAAACAATTTTGCTTCGAAATGGCTCCTGACGTGCGAGATGGATGACCTTCCGGATGATGTCCTTAGCCTCGTTATCCCTTGGATGCGCTTTGCCAGCGTAGATAATTTGAACCGGTCGTTCCTTATTCGAGATAATGCGCGCCAATCGTTCAGGGTCCCTAAGCAACAAGTCAGCACGCTTATAAGTAGCAAAACGCTTGGCAAAGCCGATGGTAAGTGCTGATGGGTCGAGAACCTCATCGGCGGTCTCAATTTCGGAACGCGGCGCGCCTCGCCTTTCAAGTTGTTCGCGCAGGCGCCGTCTTGCGAAAGCCACCAACCGCTCACGACGCCGCTCATAAGTCCGCCATAGTTCTTCATCAGGAATCTTATCAATCCTATCCCATATCTCTTCTCTTAGCGGGTCCTCCGCCCATTCCGGTCCCAAGTATCTATCAAATAGCGCTGCCATATCCTTTGAAATCCATGAGCGGATGTGGATTCCGTTAGTCACAGAAGCAATCGGCACCTCGTGTTCAGGGACTTGTGGCCACATGCTCTTCCATAACTTTCTGGAATTTTCACCATGTATCTTACTCACACCGTTAGCAAATGCCGACCCCCGGAGAGCGAGCGATGCCATGCAGAATTCTTGACTATCACCAGAACGTTTTGCCAAAGAAAGAAATTCATCCCTGGATATTTTTAGCTCTTGGTAATAGTTGGAAAAATACTTGTCAATCAAATCATAAGGGAACATATCAATGCCCGCTGGCACAGAGGTATGAGTGGTGAAGACGTTTGTCGCAGCAGTAATCTCATACGCTTCTGCAAAGGTGAGGTTATGTTCGCTTCGCTCACCAACGCCTTCGGCTTTTGGTTCTGACATAAGTCGTCTGATGCGCTCAAGAACAAGGAAGGCGGAGTGCCCCTCATTCATGTGGTACACCTTGGGATAAATCTCCAAAGCTTCCAACGCGCGCAATCCACCTACGCCCATCATGACCTCTTGTCGAATACGATACTCCTGGTCTCCACCGTAAAGACGGTCAGTGATATTCCGGTCTTCAGGATTTGTGTTTTCGGAAATATTTGTATCCAGCAGATACAATGGCACGCGACCTACCTGCGCACGCCAAATTTGCGCTGTAACTGGCCCTTTGGGATATTCCACTCGAATCTTTACAGGCTTGCCTTCTTTATCCCGTTCTAATTGAATCGGCAGGTTGTAAAAGTCGTTTTCGGGATATGATTCCTGTTGCCAGCCGTCTAAGTTCAGATACTGATGAAAGTATCCTTGTTGGTATAGAAGACCAACACCAACCATCGGTATACCCAAATCGCTTGCAGACTTAAGATAATCCCCGGCGAGCACGCCAAGGCCGCCTGAATAAAACGGCATGCACTCGGTGATGCCAAATTCAGCAGAGAAGTAAGCGATGCAAAAGGTTTGGCCGGTTTCATCAGGATGTTCCATCCGCTTACAGTACTTTACATACCAGGGCTCTGCTTTCATGTAGTTTTCCAGGCTATCGCACACCCTGTCCATGTAAGCCAGGAAGGCATCGTCCGTGGCTGCTTCCTCAAGCCTTTCCTGCCTGATAACCCCTAACATTAACACCGGGTTATGCCCTGTTTCCTCCCAGAGGTCTGCATCCAATCGGCGAAACAGGTCAATAATATCGTTATTCCAGCTCCACGATAGATTGTAGGCAATTTCTCTTAAACATTTCAACCTATCCGGCAGCTTAGGGGTGATAGCAAATGTATGAATAGGACGCATGATTAAATACTCTCCTTTTTTGATTGAAGATTGAAGAATATTTCTAACAATCTTCAATTGTAGTGTCCTCCCTCCACGCCAGCGCAGCCTCGCGGAGAGAGAGTTTACTGGTGGGCCCCTCCTCCAATGACGCGTCTACCTGCTGAAGCAAGCCGTTGACATACTGCCCGAATGTATCCTCTAAGTACAATTTCTCCGGGAGTGTCGTTCGCCTTCGGAACGCAAGGAGCAATTCTATCGTCACGGTAGCCGGGTCTCGCGCTGGTAGGTAGCGTTCGCCGCCGTCAATGGATCGAGCCAGGATATTTGCTGTTACCAAAGGTTCGAGAATATCACGTATGACGGGTTCCGGCGTGCGAACTTCCTTTGCCAATTCGCTCAGACTGGGCGCTTCCACTCCCGTCGCGAAATCACGGACGATGCCAAGAACTGCCCGCAGCATAACGAAGCGGCGCAGCGTGTCTCCATAGCGTTTTTCTAACTCTTGCCATTCCATTACACCGACATGTTGTACCACATAGCTAAGTTCAGCCCCTAAGAGCGCGATGACCCAGCCAATATAGAGCCAGAGCAAAAACAGTGGCAAAGCCGCGAAGCCCGCGTAAAGCACATCTCTGGCACTGGCGTGGCTTGTGCCAACTACAAACTGGGCAATCCCCCAGTTCGATAGTTGCCACAAGATACCGGAGAAAAGTCCTCCAACTATCGCAGCCTTGAATTTTACACGCATGTTCGGAAAAAATTTGATTGACAGTGTAAATAACAGACAACTCAATACATACGGAAACAGCCTGAGTCCAACTTCGATAATCGGCGTGAAAACCCTGTGGGTGACAACCTCTCGAACAAGCCCGATTGAGGTTACAAAGGCTGTCACAGCCAAAACTAAAAGCACCGAAATTGGCCCAACCACAAGCAATAACGTATAAGCCGCGATCCGGCGTAACCAGGGACGCATGTGACGCAAATTCCAGATGTCATTGTACGAAACCTCTATGTTGTTTAAAATACCGAATACTGTCAGGAGGAGCGTAGCAAAACCAACCGCTCCGAGTGTTCCAGCCTGGGAGTTCTCTACAAATTCCAGGATTTTCGTCGCGATTTCATCTCCGCCAGGTCCAAGAGGTGAGAACCAATTAGATAAGGCCGGCCCCATGTTCGCATGCAAACCGAAACCTTTGAGAATGGAAAAAATCACTGCAAACAACGGCACAATCGCAAGAAGACTGGAGTAAGTGAGAGCGGAAGCGCGGGTCAAAATCTTATCCACATTAAACTGGCGATAGAGAAAGATAAGTACCTTAACTTTACGGACCCCAAAAACCTCCAGACGCGTCAATTTATCCCCTCTCCCGGGAGGGGCCGGGGGTGGGTTAGTCAAATCAAGACGCCAGATGCCCTCCGTAAGAAAGCCTCGAATCTTATTGATTAGACGTTGGACTCTCTCCCACAACGATTGTTTTTCACCTTGTTCCGCTTTCTCCTGTCCACGCTTAGGTAATAATGAAGCCCAATTTGGAAACCTTTTCTTTTTTGACATTTTGGGGATTTAGGTCGCTTTGACGAATAAACTTTCGCTTGTTATTAAGCCGTCGCTCTGCTTCTCTAAAACCACAGCTAGAGCATAGAGCATAGGGCATGGCTCTTTGCCCTCTCCTCTGTGTTTTCGTGTCTCTGGGGTGATAAAATGTGAATGGATTGATGATTGATGATTGATGATTGATGATTGACCCCACGCCTTACGGCGGGGGCTTCCTTCAATAAGGTGTCGGGTTAAAACCCGACTCATCTTAAGATTCGGCAATTCATCTGCACGCCTTACGGCGGCAGCCTTCTTGCCTGTTTTCTGTAAACTTTGATAATCAAAATTACTTAGGTAGTTTTCAAAAATAAACTTGTACTTTTGTAGTAACGACTTCAGTCGTTACTGCAAGCGGGCAAACGACTGAAGTCGTTACTACAAGTATCACGCGCTTAAAAAAGGAAATTTTAATCTGAAAATTACCTAAGCAGTGCATTGTTAAATAAGTCTTATCAAGTTTTGCCGTTGGAGTTGTAATTTAAGCAATTAAGTTTACAATACTTGGCAAACATTGTTTAAAATATACCATAAATGGGTCTGGATGTCAAAATTTTTTCTTGGAGAGAAGTTATTTTGTCGAAACTTCGGAGATATCAAATTATCAACATAATGACATCAGAAGGAAGGACGGTTGGAAGAAATGCGATACAGGAGGGAAAAAGTTTAGGGGACGTGAAACGTGAAGAGGGATGAGTGATTTTCCTACCGCTTTGTACTAATACCGACTTAGGCTTGCAATCCCCCTTACCACAACAACCCCCCTACCCCCCTTTATTAAGGGGGATGGGGCGTAGGGGGTTGTCTGTATTGCGTGATGCGTAATGCGTGAAACGTGAAACGTGATGCGTGAAACGTGATGCGTGATTTTCACGTTTCACTCTTCACGTTTCACGTTTCATTTTTCACGTTTCATACATCACGCCATCTGCTTTATACTGAACTGCCCCGCTTCTCGGGACGAACAAATATTCTCAACCATTTTTTGAATATACCATCGCTCTACTTAATGAGTAACCTTTGACCAGGCTTGAGTTCTCTTGAGAAAATATAATCCTCCAGGTTTTGATTTACTCTTATTATAGTTTTCGCCTGGCTTTTATCATCATAAGTATCCGGTCTATCGGCTATTCTTTCAAAAACATCCCCCTCTCCCGCTACATCTTCCTCTGTCACTTTATACCAGCGCACTCGCGGCGGAGTTTTCAGTTCAAAGCTGAAAGTATGAGTGCCACTCATCACATTTCCCACTACATCCTTAGCGCCAGATATACTTACGGTATATTTGCGCGCTGCTTTTAGGGGAACACTCGGAGTAAAGCTGATGGTAGTGCTTGAATTATAGTTCACTACCCCAGGGATATCTCCACTGGCTGTTGTCAGAGCGTCTGGCAATGTTTCCATCGCGACGGTCATGGTAACTGAACCTTGTTGGATGGGTTCGCTAAAAGTTGCGCTTATGGCAACCCCTGTATTCACTGCGTCTGTATAATCGGGACTTGAGCCATCAGCGGGAGTTGTACTTGTGATAGTTGGAGGCGTTATATCAGTATAAATATAAGTAAACGTTTTTGGTTCACTTGCCTGTTCTACTTGGGGAGTTTTCACAACAACATCAACTGGTCCTGCGGCGCCTGGCGGCGTAACTGCGGTGATTGTCGTCTTTGACTGAACGGTTACATTTGTTGCGGCATTTCCGCCAACTGTTACTGTAGCGCCCTCTTTGAAATTCTTACCGGTAAGGGTTATAGGTGTTCCACCTGTGTCCGGTCCGCTATTTGGTGATATGCTCAATAACACAGGCGCTTTTTTACATCCAGCGCATCCTCCCATCATCCAGACCAGCATTAAGTTTAGGATAGATATGAGCGCGATGTACTTTGTCCTTTTCATTTCCTGCTCCTTTAATCAATTTTAATTGTCGTGCCGAAGAAACCGAGTTTCTTCTGAGAAACTCGGTTTCTTTTCCTTTTTATTCGACAATCCCAGAGGAATAGACAATAACTTCGGCTCTACGGTTTTTAGCCTGCCCTTCTTTGGTAAAAGCAGAAGCTATCGGTTCAGTATGGGCGCGAGCTACGGCTTCTATAGGATTATTAAAGCCCTTTCCCTTCAAATACTTCGCAACAGCGTCAGCCCTTGCTTGCGACACGTCCCAATTGCTTTGAAAACTTCCGCCAAGAACAGGATTTCCATCGGCATGGCCCTTGACTATTATGCGCGCGCCTTTGTATTTTTTAATTTCGTCTAAAGCCTTATCTAGTTTCGCTTTAGCTTCTTTAGTCAATCCTACTTGCCCGCTGGCAAAGTTGACAACCGCCACTGTGATAGGTCTTATTTTGTCAACTTCGACACGCAGTTGCACGATGTCTTTCTTGGCTTCATCGGCTGTGTCAGCGGCGCTATCGGCTTTATTCATCGCTTCCCTTGCGCTTTTCTCAGCTTGCTGCCGAACTTTTTCTGCCTCGGCTTGCGCAAACTTTCTGGCATTTTCCTCCGCTTCTTGAGCCAGCCGTTTGGCATCCTGGCGCACTTTCTCAGCTTCAGCTTGAGTCGCGTCTAATGTATCGGCATCTCCTTGTTCCACCGCGGCCATGGCGTCATTCACTGCTTTCTTCGCTTCATCGACGCCTGCTTTGCGGTCGTTAGCTTCCTTGTCCAATTTCTGATTAACACCAGTTACCCTGGTGTTTATCTCTGTATGAATCTGCTCCTGATTATCTTTGTATTCAGTGAAGACCTGGTCAAATTCTTTTTTCTTCAAATTACCGCAGCCTGTTAAGGCTATACTCAGAATGAAAATCCCGACTATAGCCAGACCAAAAACTTTCTTCATTTTTAATTCCTCCTTGTATAACTGATTTTGGTTGTCAAAATTATTTTTTCACACCATAACTCCCACTGGTTTCCAGGACAATCTGTCATTGGATTAAACTTCTTATGGGGTTCAACTGATAATTGAGGGTTAGGTAGTTTTGACGAATAAACTTTACCTTTGAGCTGAATTTCAAAGAAGGTCTTGGAGCGTTGGAGCGCTGGGGCATTGGAGCGCCATTTCTCCACTGCTCCAATGCCCCATTGCCCAGTCGCCAGTAACAACCCCCTAACCCCCTTTGGTAAGGGGGAGCAAGGATAACACCAAAACAGAACATGACAATTTTCTCTGTGTGTAATTGTAAAGATTAAAATATCTCCTCATATTATTCCGACTTAGCTCATAATTCATTAATAACACGACTTTTTCACTTGGGAGAAGTTTCAGGGTAAAGAGGGAAAAGGGAAAAGGCTAAACGGCAAGAAGGCAAAACGGCAAAACGGCAAACTTGCCCTCTTGCCGTCTTGCCCTCTTGCCACTTTGCCACCTTGCCATTAACGTTTCACCGGCCATCTTGACCGTCAGCAAGCGATAACTGAAAAAGTCGTATTAATAACAATTACAACATCGTTAATGCCTAAAATGCTGTTGTTTCATACAGAGACGCAATTAGAAAAGACGCGTCTTGGAACACTTCTTTCGTGGGAAAAACTTTTGCTCAGTTACTTACCTTGCGCGGCGGCACATCTGCATCGCAAAATTTACAACGCACGCTTTCCAGCCTTTTGCTCACCGGGACAACTTGTTCTCTCTGACATTTAGGACATGTCCGCTTAAGATGAAGAACGGTGCTAATCATTGCCTGAAATATTGGATTCATTGACTTACCTCGCTTTATTCTGGATTATGGACTAAACTCGCGACTTCGAGGATTTTATGTGGCGGTCCAAGGACAAAAAGCACATCGTTAGCACAAAGTTGTATATCTCCGTATGGATTGGACAATATTTGTGAATCCCGCCGTATTGCTAATATAGTAACTCCATATCTCTTTCTCAACTCAATCTGAGCCAATGATTTTCCTGTTAAGGGTGATTTTTCACCCACTCGCAACGTACAGATTTCGATATCGGGTAGCTGAAGTTTCACATCGGAAAAAGACGCCGACTCTTTGGCAAGGCTTCGAAACATCTCGTAACCATCTGACCGCACTTCAGTGACCAGTTTCTCAATTTCGTCTCTGGGTATAAGATATTTAGTCAAAACGCGGGCGAATATTTCCACTGATGTCTCAAACTCTTCTGGGATAACTTCGTTGGCGCCTAATTCATACAGAGGTTTCATCTCTTGCAGATAACGCGTTCGTACAATGAGATGAACATCTGGGTTAAGCATCCGAACTATTTCAGTAATTCCACGAGTTGCTGCAGGATATGAGATAGCTACCACCACAACTCTTGCGTCTTTAATGTTTGCATGTCGAAGCACGGCCTCGTGGGTGGCATCGCCATAATAAATTGGTTCGCCTTTTGCTTGTTCGCTCCTTACTGTCTCAGGATTCATTTCAAGGATTACGTAGGGGATACCTGCTGCCCTGGCGGCTCTGGCTACATTTCTACCGTTCACTCCGAAGCCAATGATAATAAGGTGGTCTTTTTTGGCTGCGATTTTGGTTTCCGGCACAGGATACCAACCCGATTTTAATCTTTTAGGCAGTGGCAACCGCAAGACCAAATCTGCTATGTGCGGCGCTAGAGCTATAATGAACGGCGTCACCGCCATGGTTAGCACCGAGACAGCCAGAAACAAAGGATAAATATTGCCAGTAAGTAGACCATGTTCAACACCGATTTTGGACAAAATGAAAGAAAATTCACCTACTTGACTGAGTGCGAAGCCAACCAAAAACGAAGTGCGAAGTGGAAATCCCAATAAAACAGTTACAACGCTAGCGATAATGGTTTTTAAGCCCAAAACTCCTAAGGCAATCAGCGCAATCAACCCTGGCTGTTTGAAAAGAAAACCGACATCCAGCAGCATGCCAATAGAGACAAAAAAGAAACTCGCAAAGACATCCCGGAAGGGTAAAATATTGCCGAATGCTTGCTGGCTGTATTCAGATTCAGAAATGATTAATCCGGCTAAAAATGCCCCTAAGGTAAGGGAAAGCCCTATGCTAGAAGTTAACCACGCAACGGCAAGACATATTATAACAACGCTCAATAAGAAGAGTTCCCGGCTTCGCGTCCGCGCGACTTGATACAATACCTGTGGCACAACCCATTTAGCACTAATGAACACCAACAGGATAACACCGAGCCCTTTAGCCACAAGAACAACGAGGGATTGGGTTAAATCTCCTGTCGCGCCAGCCAGTAAAGGCGTGACCAGTATCATTGGAACAATAATAACATCCTGAAATATCAAGATAGCAAGAGTTATGCGGCCGTGAGGGCTATCAATTTCAGCCCTTTCCTGAATGAGTTTGAGCACAATGGCCGTGCTGCTAAGGGAAATAAGAAACCCTATAAAGACCGCTTCACTGACCGACTGACCGCTTTGCCTGGCGATGACAAAAGTAGCTAAAATGGTTAGCAACACCTGAAGCGAGCCGCCCAGCAGGACCGATTTCTTGATTTGCAACAGGGCTTTAAGCGAGAACTCGATTCCAATAGTAAAAAGCAACATTACAACGCCAATTTCAGCTAATATTTCAACTTCATGGACAGCTTTTACCAACCCCAGACCGTGAGGCCCTGTCAAGATGCCGGTCAGGAGGAATCCTACAATTTCTGGCACTCGAATTCGATAGCAGATAAAGATAACAACCATCGATAGTCCAAATATAATAACGATATCCTTCAGTAACGGTATTTCCATACCTTAGCATCTCTTGATTTCAGAAATTAGTCATTCGCTCTACTTCAAGAATCTTCTGTTCCACTTTAAGAATCCTCTGTTTTACTTTAAGAATCCTCTCATATATTTCTTCCCATAAGCCGACCTGTCCCGAGAACGTAGTGAGCGGGAAGGCATCAGTGAACCCTTCCCCTTCGCTACTCTCAGGGTCAAGGGTAAACTTCGTGAACTGAGTTATCGGTTGTTCTTCTGGTTGCCCATGAAGTATGGGGTTTCCCATCATGAGATTAACCTGGTCTGCAAAAGCTACCGGAATTCCAACGTCGTCGTCAGTAGTTGGACAATTAGAGGCATTATCCACAGCTATTACATCCATTTTTTTATCTTTAGAACGCAAAGGAACAGTAGCAAAAGCCTGACAAAATAGAAACAGACAAAAGTTAGTTGTCATTCCATTCCTCCATAAATGTTTAGTAGCATTACCCTTTAGCAAGTAGAAAGCCTAATAACACTCCTAATACTGTTGCAACAATTACGGCGACGATACCAATGAATACTATCAGAGTTAGACCTTTCTTTGTTTCCTTAGAACTTTTTGATTGTGGTTCATGCCGTTCGAGGAAAATTGTTTTATCATCTGGCGCTTCATTTATAGACTTCTTTCCCTTCGTACGGCGGAGAATTACTATCTGACCTTGTTCCTCCGTAGGCGCGGGGCGTGCCGCCGCCCGTTCCGCAACGGATATAGCATTCTCAATCTCTGACCTTGCCGGCTCTTTATCTTTTTTTTTCTTCACCTTACGACTATATTCTCCAAACCATATTGCTTGACGATGTTCTTTATATTTTTCTTGCAGCGCTTTTTTCTCCTTTTCATCCAATGGTATATTGTCTACCTCCTGATTCCACGACGCTCCGCATCTTTGGGATATCGATTGTTCTGTTCGCAGTTAAAAATCCGGGCTAGACTTTATCTCCAGGCGCTTCTTTCCATTGATGAACACACTGCATCCAATTTTTTGCTAAGGATTTCCAGATAGTCTTTTAATGTGGCAGACTTTGTAGATTTACTCGAAAGCGCCTCCTTTGCAACCTTCGCATCGTAGATTAGCTCATCTATCGCGCCTTTAAAAATAACATCTTGCTGTAAACTTATCCTGGCTGCATCCTCAAAGCTCTGTATGGCTTTTTCTAACTCCAATCTTGCAGTGTTGAAATTTTGTTCCATTATCGAGGCCATGGCTTTAAGGATTTCGCTCTTCCCTTTCAGAAGCAGCCCTTGAGAACGCAAGTTAGCAGTCTCCTTGGTCGTCATCTCCTGCTTATTTTTAAACAACGTCTGGTATTCACGAACTTCAGCTTCTAAAATGGATATCCGCGAGCCCAATTTCGCTTCAATAATCCTGATATTCTGCTGTGTTTCGACAAGCTCCTTTTGTGTTTTCGCATCCCCTAAGTAATATCCCAAAGTAACTGACAAGATTGTCACGATAACGATAAACAACACAGTGTTCTTTTTACCCATTGACATCAATCCTTCGTATTTTTATACAACGATGGCTCCGTCGCCAGACCATCGGGGTTTGTTGAAAACCCCGATGGTCTGCACAGTAGAAAATTATGAAGTATAACTGAATGCAATACCCATTAAAGTAGTTATAGCAAATCCTATGCCAAAGATGCGAAGAAGGAAACGTGAAAGGAGAAAGAGTGAGAGCATCGTGAGATGCAAAGAAGTGGAAAATCTTTTTACATATCGGCAAGAAATTTTACAGGTGGGCGGGATTATGAACCTCGAAAAGGTTCATAACCTTTTCAAGGTTCTTTGTCTGATACTACCTGAATATCATAGTTGATGCTATATCTGGCGAGCCGCTCGCGCAGAGTTGGTCGTGTGATGCCAAGCATCTCGGCGGTTTTGGCCTGGTTACCTTTGGTCTGCTGAAGAGCCGCAATTATGAGTGACTTCTCAAGCATCTCTATCAGATGACTGTGAAGTCGTCCAGCATGTTGTGGCAATGCTTGTTCCATGAATCTCCCAACCAATAGCCGCATTTCAGTTTCCATATCATCTGCTGCCACAATTTCGGAAACGGGTGAAATGCTTTTCAGACTCTGTGTCAGATGCTGGGGGAGAAGCACCGAGCCTTTGCCTAAAACTAAGGCTTTTTTCAGCACGTTCTCCAATTCCCGAACATTGCCCGGCCATTGGTGTTGCGTCAGAAGCTGAAACGCTTCCGGCGAAATTGCCGTCATGCCTGGGTTCAAATTATTATGTTTTCTGAGGAAATGGTTGACAAGTTCAGGGATGTCTTCTACGCGTTCTCGCAACGGCGGAAGATGAAGGGTTACGACGTTTAACCGATAGTATAAATCCTCGCGGAACTTATTCTCTCTTACGGCCTTTTCTAAATTGGTATTAGTCGCCGCGATTAGCCGTACATCTACCTTGATGATGTCGTTGCCTCCCAACCTCTGGATTTCCTGTCTTTCCATGACCCGCAGGACTTTGGCTTGCGTCCCCAGTTCCATGTCCCCTATTTCATCAAGCAAGATGGTGCCGCCGTTGCACTGTTCAAATTTGCCGATGCGACGTGTATCCGCACCGGTGAACGCCCCTTTTTCGTAGCCGAAAAGCTCGCTCTCAAGGAGTTGTTCAGGGATAGCGGCACAGTTGACTGGAAGAAAAAGGTTCTTACTCCTGTTGCTGTGATGATATATTGCACGCGCTACCAATTCCTTCCCCGTTCCGCTCTCTCCACGCAGAATCACCGTAACATCTTTCCCCGCAACTTGCCCTATCATTTTGTAAACTTGCTGCATTCGCTTGCTGCTACCAACCAGTTTTTCCTCAGAAGGCCCAGGCTGCTCGTCAGGAAGGCTGACCCTGGTTTTCATCAGCGTCCTTACTTCCAGAGCTTCCATAATGAGCTTATTCATTGCCTCAACATCGAACGGTTTCGTAACATAGTCATAAGCACCCATCTTCATCGCTTCTATGGCTATATCGGCAGTTCCATAAGCGGTCATGATAATAACCATGATTTTGGGGTCGAACTCCTTCATTAGCCTGAACGTTGCTAAACCGGACATGCCGGGCATTCTGACATCTAAAAGGATAAGGTCAGGAGAAACCTCCTTTACAAGCGCTAACGCCTCTGGACCATCTTTGGCGGTGAACACGTCAAGTCCCCTCCCCTTCAGAAGTTTGCTAAAGGATAGGCGGAGATTTTTATCGTCATCAGCTATTAGCACGCTGCTCATCTATCTTCCCCCTTAGGATTGTCAATTGTCGATTGCCATGGGATTGTCGATTGTCGATTGTTGATTGTTGATTGAAAAAACTATTCGAAATCTACAGTTTTTTCAATCATCTGTATTAGTCAAAAACATCTTGCAATGCAAAAAAACGACTTTTTTTAACGCTTTAGGCTTTCTATACTTTTGCGAAAAGAAGCAGAACTCTCTGCTTTCTCAGCGCCTCCTCTGTTATCTCTGCGGT
>Ga0194125_10001595_pt1 | contig 38388 bp, 37 predicted proteins | sample TA2KigC250mmetaG_FD_148626 | JGI IMG/M metagenome (GOLD analysis project Ga0194125, IMG submission 148626) | Freshwater microbial communities from Lake Tanganyika, Tanzania - TA2015034 Kigoma Deep Cast 250m | ecosystem: Environmental > Aquatic > Freshwater > Lake | place: Tanzania: Lake...
ATTGATGATAATACTAAAGTGCTACAGAAACGTAGCAATAATGGTGGTTACGGTACGACCTGGACAGATGTGATTGGTGCTTCCAGCCAATTTAACATCTATGGAATTGATGTAAGTTTTTCGAGCAGTAATATAACCTTTGATTTGTATACGAATTTTAACCACGACGGAATATACCAGTTGACTCCATACGCAATTTACACTTATCTTGCAGATCTTGCGCTTGATGTAGATCAAAATGGTACATATGAGTATGGAGTTGTTTTGTTAGACCATGACAAATGGACAGACGGCAATTTAAAATACCCGACATCTTTAGTAGACCTGGACGTAGGTCTATACTCTGTAATTGACTGGTACACATCTATTGATTTCATGAATGGATATACAAACCCCATGGTTTACTATGGTGGAAGGTGGGATCAAAGTGTTCCTGTCATAAAAATCCCAAACGTAGCGGTAAAAAATGGTATCCCCAAAAGTACTGCTACTGTTACATCTACTGATATACCAGGTGATAATCCCAACTATAAGTGGACAGCAACATTTAATTATAGCTTGATACCTGGATTTGCTGATGGACTTGCTAATGGATTTGACGTTTTCTGGGGTGGAATGACTTGTTCCAATGATGCCATTAGTGGTTCACTTGCAGGCCCGTCAATTCCTGAACCTGCTACCTTAGTTCTCATGAGCTTTGGTCTAATCGGTTTGGTTGTGATTGGAAGATGTAAAATGAAGAACAGTTGCCGCAGAAAGTTGTGAAGCGGAAAGGCAAGGTCACAATAGTTAACCTTGCCTTTTCCTTTCTCTGATGAGCGGTGACTATGTTTTTCGATCTGCGACTAAATGCAGGATCTAACTAATTTTGTCACGAGAGGAAATTTGGGTTGACAAATAAGATGTCATCTTCTGGGTAAAACATGCCAAACATCTTAAAATTCTCCTGAAAACTCGGTGTTTTCTGTGTCAACATAGGGGGAGAAATTTTTAGATTTATGCAAAAACTATGCCATGACCCACCACAGAACATACTACACAAATGTTTAGTGTGTAGGGTGACTTGACACTTTTTTCAAATCTTGCTAAGCCACGTGGTTACTGGACTGAAAGCCATTTTTTAGAGGACATCTCAAAATTTGTGTCGGAGAACTTGACACTTTTTGACAATCTTGCGAAGCCTTATGGTTACTGGTCTAAAGGCTGATTTTTCGCGCAAATCCAAAAATAGTGTCGGAAAACTTGACACTTTTTAAAAAATTTTAAAGATTTTGGCGTAAAACCTGAAAAATTACTTTGCTGAAGAATTCAGTGTTCATGCGGGTTTGTACGATTTTTTGCAAAATTGTCCAATTTGGCATGAAAATTGCTCATATAATTCAGTGAGGAAGTAACTATCCCAAAATTTTGGGCATTTTGTTCGTAGTTAAGCGATTCGTCGCTGTTTGCAAAGCGCAATCAATTGCGCTACTACGAACTTCCAAAAGCGAAAGAGCATTCCGGATAATTACTTACCCCAAAAATTAAAAATAAATCAGGCAATACGCAGACGGTGACGACGGACGCTTCTGGTAACTGGACCGCGACGGTTCCACCAGGAACCACCACTGCGGATATACTAAATCCACCCGCTGGCACGACCCAGACCGAAGGCACTGACCCAACGACGGTCACCGCTGTGGCAGGACAAAACACCAGTGCCGGCAACGATGGCTACTACCAATCTGCTTCGCTTGGTGACTATGTGTGGAACGACCTTAACAGAGATGGTATCCAGAATGATGGAACTACTGGTATCTCAGGTGTCACGGTAAATCTCTACAAGAGCGACGGTACCCCTGCAGGTACTACTACGACTGATGTTAATGGCTACTATAGCTTCACTAACCTTGTGCCTGGCGACTACTACGTTCAGTTCATAGCGCCTTCAGGATACACCTTAAGTCCACAAGACCAAGGTGGGAATGATGCTATCGACAGCGATGCTGATACCACTACTGGTAAGACTGTTTCTACAACGCTGACTTCAGGTGAGAATGACTTGACTTGGGATGCTGGGATGTATCAACTTGCTTCTTTGGGTGATTACGTATGGCAAGACAGCAATGTGAATGGCATTCAGGATAGCGGTGAGCCTGGCATTGCTAATGTGACTGTGAAACTATATAAGAGCAATAGCAGTTTTGTTGCTTCTACGACCACTGATGCTAATGGCTCCTATAGCTTCACCAATTTGATGCCTGGTGACTACTATGTGGAATTTTCGAAGCCATCTGGTTATTACTTCAGTCCAAAAGACCAAGGCAGCGATGATGCAATAGACAGTGATGCTGATATCACTAACGGTAAGACAACTGTTACCATATTGGTCTCAGGTGAGAATGACACTTCATGGGACGCTGGACTTTATCAAAAAGCTGCTATTGGCGATTTGGTGTGGAATGATATAAATGCGAATGGCATTCAGGATAGCGGTGAGCCTGGCATTGCTAATGTGACTGTGAAACTATATAAGAGCGATGGTAGTTTTGTTGCCTCTACGACCACTAATGCTAACGGCATTTATAGCTTCACCGATTTGATGCCTGGTGACTACTATGTGGAATTTTCGAAGCCATCTGGTTATTACTTCAGTCCAAAAGACCAAGGCAGCGATGATGCAAAAGATAGCGACGTTGATACCACTAACGGTAAGACTACTATTACCACATTGATTTCAGGTGAGAATGACACTACATGGGATGCTGGACTTTATCAGGCTCCGAAACCGTTCGAGGGTCTCACGCCCGGCTACTGGAAAAACCACCCAGAGTCTTGGCCTCCAACGGGTTACGTCACAACCCAACAAGTTAAAACGGTGTTCATTATCCCTAGTGCTATTGACCCAAATATTGCCAAGAAAACTCTCATTGATACATTGGGTGGCGGCGGTGGTTCTGGTATCAATGGGGCTGCAAAGATCTTGCTTAGAGCGGCTGTCGCAGCGCTGCTCAACGCGGCTCATCCAAATATAAACTATCCGCTCACGGTGGGTAAGGTCATCAGCGATGTGAATACCGCTCTCGCCAGTCTCAATCGAGATACGATGCTTGCTCTGGCCACGACGCTGGATAATTACAACAACTTGGGTGGAGACATTTCCGCTGCACCAGGCTTGCTTCCAAAGATGCAGGCACCGGAACCGCAAATCGCACCGATTGTTGTTCCGCGTGAGACACGCCTGCTCGCGAACTATCCGAATCCATTCAACCCTGAAACCTGGATACCTTTTGAATTAGCAGAAGCTGCTAACGTCAAAATCGAAATTTACGATATGACAGGTCGATTGGTTCGCATGCTTGATTTAGGTTACCGTCCCGAAGGTTACTATGTAGACCGCTCTGCGGCTGCTTACTGGAATGGACGTAACTTCTCAGGTGAACGCGTTGCCAATGGCGTGTACTTTTATCAATTGACAGCAGGAGACTTTTCTGCTGTCCGGCGAATGCTGATTCTAAAGTAAATTACCCCCTCCCAATAGCCCGTAGTAGATACTATGTCTACCGCGGGCTTTTTTGTTTCTACGAGCAGCATCTTTTGATGCTAAAATTTCCTACCTCACATCAATACCCTAAACGTCACTAAAATCCGCGTCTAATCCTGATTCAGCGCAGATATGATAAGTGCTGTTATGCGAAAAGGTCTTACGAGACTGAGATTGTCGTCAAAAATTAGTTGACCATTTCGCAATCATATAGTATAATCATATCTGATGATATGGAAAATGAAATGATTACAGAACTTAGACATCGTATGAGACGTTTTTATGAAACGTCAGAAATCTACAAAGGCTTTCTTGATGCTCATAACGCAAGCTATCTGCACACATATATTGAGTTGGTATCCAAATACTCGAAGCCTGGCTCAAAAATCCTTGAAGTTGGCGGCGGCAATGGTCTGGCAGCCCGCTTGTTGAATCAATTAGAATATCATATTATCAGTACAGATATTTCTCTGTTTTTTCTGAAAGACACTCAAGAATGGAATAACGAAAAATTAAACTACGCCGTATGTGATGCTTTAGATTTACCCTTTAAAACCGGGAGCTTCGATGTAGTTTGCTCAAGTGAGTTAATTGAACATGTGCTTGATGCCGAAAGAGCGTTAGCTGAAATGGCGCGGGTAGTCAAAAAAGGTGGTAGAATTATTATCGCTGGTCCCAACCTCTGTTCACCGCTTCTGCCTTTCATCGATTTACTGCGGATGAGTGTGGGCGGGAATGGGCGTCCAATCTGGGCGGAAACCAAACAACAGGCGATAAAAAATATCTATATCAATTTCACGCGCTCGCTGAAAAAAAGATTTGCCTCACAACCGACTTTTCTATATCGGAAGCCAGATATTGAACATCAGATTATCGGCGGAGATGCTGATAGCGTTTACTATGCCAATCCCCTGGATTTAGAACGTTTTTTTCAAAATGAAGGTCTGAAGATTATTAAATTATCTGTTGGCTTTGGTTTCAAAGGCAGACTGATGGCCGCGTTGTGTCCGCGGTTTAGTCTTTACATCAGCATGGTGGTGGAAAAGAAATGATACCCCCCCTTTGAAAAAGGGGGTTGGGGGGATTTATGAGAAATATTTCATCAACCGATTTCGTGCTGGAAATTGGCAGTGGACATGACCCCAAAACCCGTTCGGACGTGCTATGCGATAAATATATTGACGAAGATCTTCAACGCGGTGGCAAAATTGTCACTGACCGCCCTATCGTTGCAGCCGACGGCCAATACCTGCCCTTTGCCGATAAATCTTTTGACTATATCATCTGTTCGCATGTATTAGAGCATGTGGAGAAGCCAGAATTGTTACTCCATGAATTGATGCGCGTCGGTTTTCGCGGTTACATCGAAACCCCTACAGAAGTGGCGGAAAGACTCTACGGTTGGCCATATCATAATTGGATAGTCAATCTGGTCAATGGGAAATTACTGATTCAAAAAAAGGGTTGTGATAGTCAATTTGGCCAACTATTTCACTGTTTGGCAACTCATGACAAAGATTTTGCCCGGTTTCATAGTCGGTATCATCAACTTTTTCTCGTCCAGTATGAGTGGAATAAAAAAATCGACTATGCCATTCTTCCTCCTGACCCTTCACCGCTGGATTTAGGTTCGATGGAAACGGTCGAATTAATGGTTAATCAAGCATTCAGGAAGTCATTAGCAAATAGTCTGAAGTCGAAGCTTAAAAATGCCGTGCCACAAAGCATCAGAGCCAAAATCAAATCTATGCTGGTAAAACAGAAAAAGGCTCCAAGAAAGGAACTGAAAGAAATCATAGTTTGTCCAGCCTGCAAAGGGAAAGTAGAATGGCGAGAAACCGAGATTCTTTGCAAAAGATGCGATATCAGTTATCCCATCAAGAATGGGATTCCGTATTTGTTGATTACACCCGGTTACCTTTATTGAGCACATTTAGGTTTTGTAGCCGAATTCGCCAGAATTCGGGCATAGCATCAGAAATCTGGTTTAGTCAGTCCCGAGTATCGGGACAAAAGGAGGAAAGAAACATGCTAGCTCCACAAATCACAACAAAATTCACAATAGAACAGTTGTTAGGCGCGCTTGAACAGTTAAGCCCTCAAGAACTTCTGGAGTTTGAGGAAAAATTTTTTGACATGAAACAACAACGCATTGTATTCCTCGCCGATGAAAAAGTCTTACAGCAGCAGATTGCCTACCGATTTCCGAAAAGGAAAAAGCAACGGATGTGCGCCTTGCTTTCAAAGAGTAACGCGGGTGTGATTACCCGAGAGGAAAAGCTTGAACTTGATGGGTTGATAGAGGAGTTTGAGCAGAAATCGTTGGAGAAAGCAGAGGCTATGTACCTTTTAGCGCAACGGAAACAAAAGATAGATACGATTCCAGACGAAGGTAAGGAGACACGCTCGTGAACCCATCAAGAATCCCACCAAGGCTCCGGCGGCAAGTAATTGAACGCGCAAGAGGAGTTTGCGAATACTGTAAAAACCAACAGGAACTGATGGTAGAAGAATTCGAAGTAGACCACATTTACCCAGAAGCTCTTGGCGGGCCAACAACATTGGACAATTTAGCTCTGGCTTGTCCCCACTGCAACAGCAAAAAATTTACTAAAATTAGAGCAATTGACCCACTGACAGGGCGGCGTGTGGCGTTGTTCAATCCGCGCCGACAACATTGGAATCAGCATTTTAAATGGAGTGGCGATTTTAGTGAAATCATCGGAAAAACCTTATGTGGCCGGGCAACAATCGAAGCTTTACAGATGAATCGTCCACGTACCGTTCGGATTAGAAGTTTATGGCGGGCTTTAGGATTACATCCGCTGATACCATAGAAACCATGTTTTTTGAAAAATTATTGATTCCACCTGGTTAAAGAAATAACGCGGCAGAAACCGAGTTTTAGGGGAAAACTCGGTTTCTGCTATATCTCTTTCACGCTTTACGTTTCACGTTTCACGTACCAAAAATCTTTCGAGGTGTTAGCATAAAAATGATTATACTTTGTATCAACTCTGGAAGTTCATCAATAAAATATCAACTGTTCAATATGGATGGTGAGGTATGCCTTGCGAAGGGTTTGTTAGACAAATTGAACATGGCAAAATCCTCGTTAAGTCATGAAGCTATCGGAAAAGCGAAATATGAAATTGAAACTGAGTCCTTGAATTATGAAGCCGCGCTCAAATTGGCCATAGACGCCCTACTTGATTCAAAGCACGGTGTTATCAACTCAATCGACGAAATTTCCGCTGTTGGGCATCGTGTTGTCCATGGCGCTGAGAAATTTTCAAAATCCACTATCATTACCGCGGAAGTTGAATCAACTATCAGAGAATGTTTTCCGTTAGCGCCATTGCATAATCCGCCGAATTTGATGGGATTTTTAGCTTGCAAAAGGATTTTGCCCAATATCCCGCATGTGGCAGTGTTTGATACCGCTTTCCATCAGACCATGCCTGAACATGCGTATCTGTATGCGATACCTTATAGGTTATATACAGAATATTCTATAAGACGCTACGGCTTTCATGGAACTTCGCATCGGTATGTTGCTAATCGGGCGGAGAAGTTGCTGGGCAAATCATTGGAAGCGCTGAAAATTATAACTTGCCATTTAGGCAACGGTTGTAGCATCGCCGCCGTGAGCCAGGGCAAGTCTGTCGATACCAGTATGGGACTTACGCCACTTGAAGGGTTAGTTATGGGGACAAGGTCTGGCGATATTGACCCAGCGTTGGTCTTCTTTCTGATGGATAGGTTGGGCATGGATTTTCAGCAGGTTGATAACCTTTTGAATAAAGAAAGTGGTTTGTTGGGAATATCCGGAAGAAGCCGCGATGTTCGCGATTTACTTAAAGCCTCCGAAAATGGTGATAAACGGTCAAAACTTGCGCTAAAGGTCTTTTGCTATCGCGTCCGAAAATATATTGGCGCTTACGCTGCAGCAATGGGCGGGCTGGATGCTGTCATATTCACCGCAGGCATCGGCGAAAATGCAGTCCAACTTCGTAAGGAAATTTGCGAAGATTTGGAATTTATGGGGATTGAATTTGACCCAGAAAAGAATAAATCGGAAGCGCGCGAAAAATTTATCAATACGGAAAATTCTAAAGTGAAACTTTTGGTTATTCCGACTAATGAGGAATTGTTGATAGCGCGTGATACTCTTGAAATTGTATCAAGTTTACGTACTGGATAGGCGCCATTTATTACTTTGGTTTTGCCAAGAAGGGAAATGGCACGAGGGCAAAACGGCTAAACGGCAAGGGGGCAAGGGGGATTGATGATTGTTGATTGATGACCCTGGATTGATGATTGATGATTGTAGATTGTTGCTTGAAAATGCAATCATCAATCGACAATCGACCATCGACAATCCAAGGGCAATCAACAATCGACAATCGACAATCAAATTGCCACCTTGCCACCTTGCCACTTTGCCCTTCACGTTATAAACAAAGTATTAGATGGTGGCTTACATACTGGAAAGGAATAAAAATGAAAAAAATTTTTTACGTTGTCTTAGATGGATTAGGCGATTTACCCATTTCAAAGCTTGGAAATAAAACCCCTCTCGAATTTGCCGACACTCCAAACATGGATAGTTTAGCAAAATTGGGAAAAACAGGAAAGATGTATTCAGTCGCCGAAAAAATTGCCCCACAATCAGATGTTGCGGTTATCAGCATTTTAGGTTACGACCCAGATGAATTCTACACCGGCAGGGGGCCGTTAGAATCCTATGCCGAAGGGCTCGTCGTAAATGATGGCGATTTGGCTCTACGAGTCAATTTCGCCACAGCAGAAGGACGTAACATTATCGACCGTCGAGTAGGTAGAAATTTAAGCACGGAAGAGGCAAAAGAATTGGCGAAAGCCATCAATGCGGAAGTGAAGCTAACCAGCATTCCCGCCACGTTTGAATTCCAAAGCACCATCGGTCATCGCGGCGTGTTAGTCATCCGCAGCAAAGAGGGAAAATTATGCGGCGAGATTGAGAATGTTGACCCTGCTTATTATAGAATAGGAAAGTTGGGCGTAGCTAAAGAGAAATTTGACGACATTGTTCAAGAGTCGAAACCGGTCGAGGGTTATGAAAACGTCCCTGAAGCGCAGAACGCCGCTAAATTGGTCAACGAATTTGTCCAAAAAAGCCATGAAGTTCTGGAGAACAACCCCGTCAATCACAAACGCGCCGCAGAAGGTAAACTCAAAGGGAATATGATTTTAGCGCGCGACGCCGGCGATTGCTTGCCCAAATTCCCGCCTTTCAAAGAACGGTTTGGAATCAACTTCGCTACTTTCGTCGAAATGCCAGTGGAGCTTGGCATTGCTAAACTGATGAATATTTCAGTTGTAGAATTGCCCCAACCCTCTGGCGATTTAGCGGCGGATTACCAATTACGTGCAAAGATGGCATTAGACAAAATCAAAAATTACGATGGTTTGTACATCCACATCAAAGGTCCTGATGAACCCGCCCACGATGGGAAAGTAAAAGAGAAAGTCGAGAGCATAGAGTTAATCGACAAAAACTTCTTTGGGCCACTTCTAAAAGACCTTGACTTAAAGCAATCCATAATCACTGTCACGGCTGACCACTCCACACCCTGCAAGATAAAAGCGCATTCCGCTGACCCGGTGCCGTTATTGATTGCCGGAGGCAACATCGAACCGGATAATACAACAAATTTCAGCGAGAAAGAGTGCAACAAAGGTAGTTTGGGGTTGATTAAAAAAGGTACAGAACTGATGCCGAAACTCATTGAGTTTGCAAAGTAATTTTTACATTTCGTCGCAGAAGTCCCCTACTGATTGTCCCCTCCTGGAGGGGTAGGGGTGGGTTCAATCAGTAGGAGATGAATACAACTATCTCAAAGCAAATATTTTCATGGAGCACATCTCCAGTGTAACAACCTTCTACGTAATCGATACGACTTTTTCAGTTAGCGTCTAATCCTCTGTTAACCGCAGAGTTCGCGACAGAGGCGCAGAGAACGCAGAGGTTTTTTCTCACTCTTTGTTCGCCGCGTGCTCCGCGCCTTCTCTGCGCTCTCTGCGGTTAAATCTTCCGTTAAAGACAAGGTCACGAAAGTCACGCCTTATCTTCTGATAACTGAAAAACTCGTGTCATAAGAAACACTGAGGAATTTCTGTTCTTTCGAGTGTGTACTCATTCAGGCACCAGTTTTATGACAAAAGCATCGCTATTTCCCGCAAGTGTTGTTTGAGCCGCATTGGGTGTCACAGGGAAATTCTCTGATGATGTACTACCCACAAGATATACTTCTCCATTTGAGCCAAGTGCCAGACTGCGAATTAAGTCACCGCCACTCCCACCAAGGTAAGTAGCATAGAGAAGTTTTGCACCATCGGGGCTAAACACTGCCAACGCACCGTCGTTATCGCCGCCGCCATAGGTGGTTTGCAGGGCATTGGGAGTGGTAGGGAAATCCTGTGACTCGGTTTGCCCGACGATGAAGATATTTCCCTCAACATTGGCCAGGGGCATGAGCCAAAATTCACCGCCGGAACCACCCAGTAGCGTGGAGAAGCTAAAACTTTTGCCGTCCGCCGACAGTTTGGTTAGAAATCCATCGGTCTTACCTTTCAGAATGCGTTGGAAAGCACCTTCAGTGGTAGGGAAATCAGACGAGCCTGTAACTCCAGTCAACAGGACGGTCCCATCGGGTGCCAGACCGAGACGATGTTCGGCGTATTCATTCTCTGTACCTCCGAGATACGTTGAGTAAATTAGCTTGCTGCCGTTACTGGAAATTTTTGTAAGAAAGCAATCTGACTGCCCCCCGGATTTAGACTGTGGCGCATCTACAGTGAGGGGAAAGTCTGTGGATTGAGTGTGTCCGGCAACATAGACATCTCCTGCTGCATCTACTCTCACACCCATAGTGCCCTCCCCGCCGCTCCCGCCAGGCAGTGTGCTGAATACCAGCGCCGAACCATCCGGTTTTAGTTTTACAATTGCCGCGTCCTCTTCTCCCTTGCGATTTCGCTGGAAGACTCCTGGTGTCGTGGGGAAGTCGGATGATGCTGCTTCACCCACCACATAAACATTGTCTTGCTCATCCACCGCAAGGCCGCCGCGCGGAAAGTCGTCGCCTGAACCTCCAATGTAAGTACACCACAAAAGTCTTTTGAAATCAAGAGAAAGTTTCGCCGCAAACCAATCGGCAGGTCCGCCGCCATATTCAGGCTGAAAGCAACCTGCCGTCGTGGGCAGGTCTGGCGACCTGGTAGCACTGGTGATAACGATATTACCTTGCTTATCCAGCGCCATGCCATAGACGTTGCGTTCCTGCTTGGAGCCGCCGAAATAAGTAGCGCCGAGTATCTTCTGGCCATCAGAGCTTAGTCGGACGAGGAAACAATCGCCGCCATAGATACCCGAATGCCCAAGGGCAGGGTCGTCACCGGCATAATTAGGCTGAACAACCCCTTCAGTGATAGGTAAGTCGGTCGAGTTGGTTTGACCGCCTACAAGCACGGAACCGTCAGGCAACGGAATAACTTCTCGCAACTGTTCTCCGCCACTGCCACCGATATAGGTAGCATAAGCAACCTTGTATTGTAATTCTGCTATGACATTCTCCTCTGACAACGGCGCAATTGTTAAGGAGAGGAGAAATACCAATAACCAAAAGTTTCCGGTCAATTGAAATCCTTTTGTTTCTTTCATGATGTAAAGCCTCCAATACTACTATGAAGTTTTATACCATTTTGAGTTAGAAATGAGACTATTACACCCTCCTCAACAAATCCCCCCTACCCCCCTTTACGAAAGGGGGGAAAGGCTTCCCCCTTTTTCAAAGGGGGATTGAGGGGGATTTTGAAATCGTCTCATTTGAAACTACAAATAGTATTAGTCCAATGTTTAACGCGAACGAGTGATGTTGCTGAATAAAAAAAGGGAAAGCAATAGGCTTCCTCTTGAAGCAACGTCATTCCCAAAAGATAGGTAGTGGCTCTCTTTTTTACCGGTCGAAAAAGCTGTCATTTAAATCTCCGCTGTTGGAGTATCCTCTGCTTTCCCAATATCCCTTGTAATTAACATCATCAGATAATTCGATTTTCGTTATCCATTTTATCCATTTGTATCCCCATTTACTTTCTGCCGCGAGTTGAAAAGGGAACCCTCTCTCTGGTGGAAGAGCAATATTATTCATTTTGTGCGCCATTATTATATTGTTATTTATAATGTAATCTATTGGAAAGGAAGTTGTATAGCTATCATAAGCATGGAATATGACTATTTTTGCGCTCGCTAAGGGTTTTGCCGCCGCAAGCAAATCTCTGACCAATACACCTTCCCAAAGAATATCTACGCTCCATCCCTCGACACAGTCCAACGTTATGACTTTTTTATAATTTTGGCGTTCGTTAATGACCTCGCCATAAGCGTAGTTTTTAGGCTTATCTACGAGACCAATAATTTGGAGAACATAATCTTCTTGGTTGATACGTTGTGGACCTTTTATGGAATTTTCCCTGAAATCATTTGTAGATGAAAGTTTTTCGCCTTTATACTCTCTGACCTCTACAGATTCCAGGACCTTCGTTTCATCTGACTCTTTTCCTATCGGAGGAACCAACTCTTTACAGGACACTAAAAACCACAAAATCAATACTGTTACCGAAACTAAAACTGTTATTTCGCGTCTTTTCACTTTCATTTTGGCACTCCGTTTTGTATAAATTGGATTTGTACAGAATTTTGTGTAAATCGAAATTCGCATCAGTAGTAGTGCGGATTCATTTTTAGTTTACACAAAATTCTTGACGGCCCCATAAATTAAGAATTTTCCCATTAATTTAGCCAATCCCCATGCATCCGCCTGACCGTGCACCTTAGAACCTTTTCTTCTTGCCATTATACTGGGGAAAATCTTCATTTTAGAGCCAATCTACGCCTAATTTTTTCAAGGCCTCTTGGACAATTTTTCGAACATCATCATCATTTTCCTTATCTAATACGACTTTTTCAGTTAGCGTCTAAGCCTTTTTTAACCGCGGAGTCCCCTCCTCGGAGGGGTCGGGGGTGGGTCAGAGGAGGCGCGGAGAACACAGAGGTTTTTCTCTCACTCTTTGTTCTCCGCGTGCTCTGCGCTTTCTCTGCGTTCTCTGCGGTTAACTATTTTCTGAAAGACGCACTATCTTCTGATAACTGAAAAACTCGTGTATCTAAGAGTTTTTCTAACGGCTCTACTGCTTCGAGAATTTTCTATCTCGCCTAACGCCTTTGCTGCTCGCCATTGAACCTACGCCCCCTTTGGTAAGGGGGAAAGCACAAGGTAAGCATTGTAGGCATTTTAACTGCCCCGTTGCCATTGAAGCAAGATAGAATTCAGGAAAAATACCGGGTTTACGCTTCAACCGGCGTAGATAATTTTTCTATTTGTTCTTCCGTGAGTGGTGTTCCATATCCTACAAACTGCATCTTCGCTGCCTCCTTGCCTCCTCTTATTTGATAACCTGATAATATACTTCATTCTGTTGGGTTACCGACTTGACGCTGTTGTTTTTTTGCATCTGTTCGATGTATTTGATGACTTCATTTATGTGCAGTGAGAGGGCTTTTGAAATATCCAACACTGTACAAGGACGGCGTTGTAGCATTGCCAGGATTTCGGTTTCAACATCTCCCTTGTAAATTTTCTCCTTGTTCCTATCGAAGTGGGCGATAACTTCCGCTTTTTCGCCCATCTTCTCTTTTATCTGCTGCATCTCTTCGGCGTTTAAGGGAAGTGCAAACTTTTCGGTAGGTGGACGAATGACGGTGTTGAGTTGAATCTTAGCCAAATTCATGTCAGCCGCTACTTCCGCCATCCGCTCTATTTCTTCTTGCCCATCGTTTATTCCTTTTACTAACATGATTTCCAGCCATATTTCGCCATTGAAAGAGTTGCTGAACTCCTTGATGCCGTCAATAACCTTTTCAATCGTCAGAGAAGGATGCGGTCTATTCACCTTTTGGAAAACTTCCTCCGTCACGGCGTCTAAGGATGGAACTACCAAATCTGCATTACTGAGAGCATCACGGACATCCTCGCGATACAGTAGAGAACCATTTGTCAGGACTGCAATAGGAATATCTGTGATAATTTTGAATTCTCTTGAAAGATTGCCTATGGCTGAATTTAGGGTGGGTTCTCCTGAACCTGAGAAAGTGATGTAATCTATAGCTTTTCTGGGGGATTCTAAAGTGGAAAGAAGGGATTTTAGTTCAACTATTATTGCATCATTCTGGACATATTCTTTTCTTTCTATTGTTTTGTTTGTTGTCCGGCCTAATTGACAGTATACACAGTCATAAGAGCAAGTTTTGTCGGGAATTATATCAATCCCTAAAGAAGCGCCCAATCTACGCGACGGCACGGGACCAAAGATGTGTTTCATTATTTTCTCCTTGTAAATACCACGGACTTTATAGACGAACGCGGACAGGGAAGAAAGTAAGTGGGTGAGTAAGATGTGTTTACAAACACCCACCATACGCATTAAGTTAAGGGTTTACAAACACCCACTTACCCACTCACTCATTTACTCACTCACCATCTTTTTAGTCCGCGTGCGTCAATCAGGTCAGTGGTATCTATTTAATGTGTTAGTTAGGGCCTACTGCCCTTTTTGGGTAAAGCTCATGTAGGGCCTGTTTTGCAATCCGCTGCTTTTCCACTTCCGAAAGATGCAAAGCGTGAAAGTAACTTTTTAGGCTCAAGCTCTCCACATTCTGGACAAGTGAGTCCTTCGTTATTTGCCGTTACGCTTTGCAATACTTCAAATTTTGAGTTGCACTTGTTGCATTGGTATTCATAGATTGGCATCTATTATTCTCTCCTTTGGTGATAATACGAATTTTTCAGTTATCATTCTTTTGCGGTAAAAATACAGCATAGGGTAAAGGGGAAAAATGGCTAAAGGGCAAGACGGCAAGATGGCACCGGGATTGTCGCTTGAGGAATATTTTTTCAATCAACAATCATCAATCATCAATCCAAAGAGGAAGTGGGCAGAAATTCCCCTCTCGAACTATGGCTAATTTCACTTCAGCGGTATTATCTCCGTTTTTGCTAAATTGGATTTCCCCTGTTGCGCCGTCGAATTTTTCTATATGGGCGATGGCATCTCGTATCTTGATGCGATTTAGCCCACCGGCTTTTACCGCCGCAATAATAATCCTCATGCCATCGTAAGCATAAGCGGCAAAAAGGTCGGGCTCCCTGGCATATTTTGCCGCAAACTTTTCTCTAAACTGCACGGCTTGGGGCTCATTTCGGGAGGAATCATAAGGCCGAGCCACTGTAACACCTTCAGAATAGAGTCCTGTCGCCTGCAAAAATTCGGGCACAGCTAATAACCCACTGCCGAAGACCGCCTGTTTCATCCCCGTGCTCCGCATCTGGCGGATAAACCAGGCCGCTTCTTCTGGCGCGCCCCAAATAACCACGGCCTCTACCCTTGAGCCATCAATAAGGGAAAGGTGTTCGCTGAAGTCGGTCTGACCAGGGTTGTATTTCAAGTTGAGGGCGAGGGAATAACCCAATCTTCTTGCCAAACGCTCAAATTCAACCATGCCCAATCTCCCGTAATGGTCATTTCCGGCTAACCCGGCGACCCGCTTATAGCCTTTTTTGTAGAATATGTATTCCGCCAGAGCCAGAGCTTGCTGTTGGTCTGTAGGCATACAGCGAAATATCCATGGGACGTTGATTTGTGTCAGAGAAGGGTCGCTTGCGGTAGGCGCTACTAACGGCGCCCATGATTTGGTAACGACTTGCTCAGCGATGTGGGTATTTGGGCCATCCACTGAACCTAAGACAGCCCATACCTTGTCCTCATAGAGGAGCTTCACCATCTGGCGAGCCGTCGTGCCCCAGGGGCCATCATCTGGTCGGAATACGAGTTTGAAGGGTTTACTCTGATAACCACCATCAGCATTTGCCTCATCAATAGCAATCTGAGCTCCTCTACGCAGGCTTTCACCAGCGCTTGACAGTTTTCCCTTAGTAGGGCCAAACACGCCAATCCGAACCTCTGCTACCTCCGTACTCTCTTTTTCCCGACCAGGTCCATTGAACTCCACAGGGTTGGCAAGCAGGTCACGGTAAGGCTTGTCAGCTTTCCAAAGTCTTCGAGACTTTGGAAAGCTGGCGTTGCTCTGGGATTTCGCGGGCGTGATTTCTAAGGTGAAACCCAACGTCAATCCCAATAAAATAATCGTCCCTGGATGTAATGTCATCATTTCTTGCCTTCCGTAGGAATGAGATGAGCGATTCTTTTCCATCCATTCTCGTAATTAAATTTCTTCCCTTTTAGAACTTCGTGGCTTGTCTTCTCCTTATGACACATCATACAATCTTCCTTCGTTAGTCTCTTGAATTGCGCTTTCACCATCGTCTCTTTATTCTTCTTCATAGCCAGGTGTTGGCTTGCCGGCCCGTGGCAGACCTCGCACTGGACGCCATCTTCGATGTGGAACGTGGACTCTAAATAGGATTTATCCACCGTAGTTGCTGGCGCATGACATTTCAGACATTGAACGCTATTTTGGGGGTTGCCTTTGACCCCAGCGTTTTCCGCAACTTTCTTTGCCTTTGAGCTTTGCAGCATGACCCAAGTACGAGCATGTTTGGTACTTAGCCAGACACCGTACTGATTGCCAAACTCCTTCTTCGCATGACACTCACTACATACAACAACGCCCATGTAGGTAGGCGTTGTTCCTTTGTCCGAGGGAGTATCTTCAGCCGAACTGTAAGTAAAGAGTTGTATCGGGTTTACAATGAATAGCCATAGAATCAGAGACAACGAAAAAAACATTTTAACAAACACAATAATATCCTCCCTATACGTGAAACGTGGTACGTGAGGAGTGATGAGTGAACTGCATTATCACGCATCACGTTTCACGTTTCACGCATCACGTATCACTTCTTGAATACCATTTTTCGCGGCAAGTAGATGCCAGCTTTCTCTTCGGACATAAACTCGAACTTGCCGTTCTTCACCATTGCCAGAGCTACTGGACCCACGTCCTGGTAGATGTAATCTAAAGGAATTTCTCCGGTGACCCCATGGTAGATATTGGTTCTCATCTCATCAAGGGCATCGCGGATTTTAGCGCGGTTTAAGCCGGCCTTCTCTATCGCTTGAATAACCATGTTCATCCCATCATAAGTATGGGCGGCATAGGTTTCCGGAGACACTCCGAAGCGCTGGAAAAACCGTTCTTTGAACGCTAACAGCATTGGGTCGTCACGCGTAGGGTCCCATGGATAGGCGGCCACTATGCCCTCGGCATCCTTCCCGGCAATTTGCAAGAACTCATCGAAGACAACACGGTCGGAGCCCAAGAGCGGTTGCTTCATCCCCATCTGGCGCATCTGCTTGAGGATGAGCGCCGATTCTTTGGCATTCCCCCAGGTGAGCACCGCATCCAGATTGAGGGTTTTCATTGCCTCCAACTGCATTGTGAAGTCGGTCTCACCGAATTTATACTTGAACTCTGCAACCAGGGGATAACCCAGACGTTGAGCCGCTTCCCTAAACTCCTTGACGCCAACCCTTCCGTAGCGAGAGTTGACTCTGAGGGCAGCGACACGCTTATAGCCCATCTTCTCGTAGGCATGCTTCGCTAATACATAGCATTGTTGCCTATCATCGCCGATGCAGCGAAAAGCCCACGGAATCTTCGTCTCTGCATAGGTAGGGTCGGTATTGGCGACATTCATTATCGGCACTTCCGCCCGCAGGCAGATGCGAATAAGGATGTGGGAGTTTTCCCCACCGATGGTAGTGACTATCGTCCATACCTTATGCTTGTATATTAAATCTACCACCTGGTTGGAGAACGTCCCCCACAACCAGGTATCCTTGACCTCAAGGACCGGGTCATTATATTTCACCAATTCATAAGGTATCTTCCCACGGTAACCGCCGCGAGCATTGGCTTCTTCAAGCGCAAGCTGGGCACCATAAAGCATATAACGCCCCATCTCATAATACTGGTAAGGCATAGAAACGCCTTCGGCAACAACCTGATACATTGGGGCCAGAAAGCCTATCTTAACCGTGTCGATATTCGTTGGCTCCGGCTTCAATCTTCCAGGGCCGAGATACTCAAGGGGCGTTACAAATTCCCTCTTGTATGGCGCCTTTCTGGCATAAGGAATAAGTTCATCCGGAGTGCTGCCGTAACGTTCCTCTTCTGTTATTTTGGGCTTGGGTTTTTGGGTCTGTTCACTTCGTTCACCAACGCCTTCCCGTTCACTACGTTCTCGGGATAGGTCGGCTTTTGGTTCGCTTTGCTCAGCGCTTACTTCGTGAAGCGCCCTGAAAGTTGCTGAACCAATGACAAGGATTATAATAATCGACCCGATGAACAAAATTTTTCTCTTCATGAATATTCTCCTCATATTAGATACCACTGACCTTATAGACGGACGCGAATAATAGACGCCGTTGCGAGGAACGAAGCAATCTCTTGTCCGCGTGCGTCAATTAGTTCAGTGGTATCATTCTAAACTCGGTTTCTGACCGTGTTTAATCCTCGCGCAGGATAATAGCAATTGCCTCAATTTCCACCAGAAGTTCCTCCCGACAGAGGTGGCCCTGAATGCCGGTGCTGGCTGGAAGTGGGTCCAGGCTAAATTCCTGGTAGAACTGGGTGCGGACTTCATTAAAGTCCTTGTAATCCCGTTCGATGTCTCGTAGGTAGCAGGTAGTGCGCACAACATCGTGCCAGTTGGCACCTTCAGAAGCCAGAAGCGCGGTGATATTACGAAAGGTGCGCCAGGTCTGAGCGCGGAAATCCCCTATATGAACGGTGTTTCCGTTCTCATCGACACTTGCTGTCCCGGAAATGAATAAGAAAGTAGCCCCAGGCAGTTCGACGCGCAGTCCTCGTGAAAAGGAAGAGGGACGAGCGTAGTTATACGCCTCATTTAATACCTCGGGAGCATGGATGGCGGTTTTTTTCACCTGCTTGCGGCATACCGCTTCAGAGGATGATATCATCACTCGAATCGCCTCAATTTCCTTCCTCTCAGCATCAGAGAGCTTGGGTTCAGTGGAAATGTTTTCTTGTTTAGTTTCTAAAGTCATAATTTTGCCTTTCAATTTGGGTTAATTCCTCGTGTGGGCGTGATGCATAATTATCTTTTATCACGCATCACGTTTCACGTTTAGGTAGTTTGCGAAAATAAACTTCTACTGGTCTTTTTTAAAATTCCGTATAGGGTTTTCGCCGGAGTGGAAAATCACGTAGCGTCGTCCCTCAGTGGCGACAACTGGCGGGACTGAGCCACGCCGCTACGTTATAATTATTGCTTCAGAAACCTTATACGAACCCTTCGCTTCGCTCAAGGGCAAATTTGCGAAACGAACCACTAAATGCAAGTGATGGCTCACGAATGGTTATTGAGCCAAACCCAGAGCCACAGACTTGCGGACGCCGCGACTGATGCCGTGAGAGGTTGCCACCCACACGACATTATCGCCTTCCCAATCCACGCCATAGACGAATTGATGGGCGATGGTTTGGCACTTTCGAGTTTCAAGTAAATCTTTGCCCTTATAAATTTTGATTCCCTCCGGTGTATAGTTCACCCACTGTTCGGTATCGTAGTTAAGCATGCTGAGCCCCTTATCTGTGCAGCTCCAACCATTACGGGTTCCTGGCTGGGAGCGGACCACGTTGATGAAATCACTGGCAAGGGCGCTGTCGTATTGGTTATAGTTCCGCCAGCGCCGAAAGTTGTAAGTGCTCAGTCCAAAATAGGTGGAGCCCCACAATATCCCATTAGCATAAGAGACCCCTGTAGTGATGTTATGCACCGGCCCATCATCGCGGAAAAGGTCAATCTCGAACTCTCCATCTGGGTCCTGATAAGCTTGCCAGTGGTCAGTTGCTACATCATATTCTAAGAAGCCCCCACCCCAAACGGCAAAGAAGACTTTTCCTTCGCCGCCGGAGACGTTGTAGCACCAGTTCTCATCCATCGGCGCATTCTGGCTGTCGTAGACCTGCCATGCACCGGTCTTTTTGCTAAACTGACTGGCTCCGGCAGTGGTCGCAACCCAGATAGAATCACCACACACGGCTACGCCATACAAAACATCGTTGGCTAACCCGCTGTTGAACTGGGTGTAGGTCTGGAAGCGCCCAGCGGAAAAACGGCTCAACCCACCGAAGGTAGCAACCCACACGTCGCCAGTTTCGCCATCCACATCCACGCACATCACCGCTTGATGAGCCAGGCCGTCCTTCGGCGTGTATACCCTCCACTTTCCTTCTTGATAACAAGCCAAACCGTTGTCGGTACCGGCCCAGACGCAATCATTGATTTTATCTACCTTCACCCAATAGGCATGGTCATCTAACAACCCATCTTCTGTGGTGAAGGACTCCCACTGTTCATATATGGGAAGCGATGCGGAATTCGGAATTCGGAATGCGGAATTCGGAATTTCTGTCGTCGCTAATGTTGCGGTGAGAACAAAAATTACCGTTAATGCAATTGCTACTTTACTATATCTCATGTGTTTCCTCCTTACAGTTTTGTTTTAAGATAGTTCTGACGTAATGCTGCTTGCGTGAACACGAAACACGAAACACGTTTCACAGGGTCTTCAAATATTCTATAAGGTCAATTAACTGCTGTTTGGTTAAGTCATTCACCACCCCATGTAAGTCCTCCGTGCCATGTATGGTCCAGATCTCTTCTATCGACCAACAACGGCCGTCGTGGAGATAAGGAGCCGATTCATGAAGATTGTTAAGTTGAGGGGTATCGAAAGCGCCGCTTGTGTCAAAATAGGCTCTGGTGCCAACATCATGCGTTTTTCTATCTGTATAGTATGGCGCTGGATGACAGGTGATGCAGCGATTCGCTATCGGAATATAGCGTCCATCATTTGTATAAGCCCGCTCGAAAATTGCCTTGCCACGTTGCTGGGACGGGATAAGCGCTGGATTATTGTTATGCCGATTCGGTGGAAGTGGAAGCGATTCAATAAATGCCACAACAGCGTCCCGGTCTTTTTCTTCAAAACCATGTGAGCGGAAGAAAAGCTGGGCGGCTCGAGGACCCTCCTGACGAGCAATGGTGGGGTTTTTACCGCTCCATTTGAACGGCGCGGTATAAGCAATTCCTCGCATCGTCCGGTTATCCACAAGATTTCCTCCCATCCCGCCATCTACGGCGATGTCATAGATTAGCGCATCTACATGGTTCTCGGGGTGACAGGTGTTGCAACTGAGTTGCTTCTGAAAGCTGATGGCACTGTGGTTGAAAAGATATTCCCCCCAGCGAAGCAGAGTCATCTTCTTCGGTCCGCCAAGGTCAATAGTACCCACTACTTCCTGACGGTCAGTCTCGACAATAGTGATAGAATCTGACAACCTATTTGTTATATAGATGAACTGCCCATCTTTTGAAGCAACCATCCCCTTAGGATTATATTCTGTGGGAATGCGCTGCACCACGTATTGCTCGCTGAGCGCAAGGTGACGGGCGTAACGCTTCAATTTCTCCTCCGATGCCAAAATTTTTCCATCTTTAATCTCCAGCAATTCTTTAACCTTTTCCATATTGACTACGGACACCGCATCCACGCCGCTGGAGCTAACGTAGGCATAGCGACTATCTGGCGTGAATACAATCTCAAAGGGGTCGGCGTAGTAAAGGTTCATTTCATCCAAAAGGAGAAAAGCTACTCTTCCCCTCGGCTTTGCTTCAAGGATTGCAAGCCCATAAGTAACCATCCAACCCTGGTAAATCTGGGTTTCGGGCAGGAGATTTTTGGGCAACTCCAACGCCACGAACACCAACTTTCCATCCGGAGAACAGGCTATTCCTTGTGAAATGTCGGTGGACAAGAGCATTCGGCGGTCTACGACGATTTGCTTGCGTGTGTCGATAATGGTAACTTCAGAGATAGGTGTGGTGCGAAACGGCACCGGGTTGGTGAGCTGATTGCTCACATATACATACTGACCGTCCGGCGAAATCGCAACCTCAAAAGGCTGGTTTCCTGCGGACAACCGCTTAATTTCTTTAAATGTTTCTAAAGAGACAAGCGCGATAGTGTTATGATACAGATTAACCACATATAGGATTTTCCCCTCTTTATCGGTCACAATGCCATGTGGGTCGCCGTCGACCGGGATGGTGCGAAGAACTTTAAAAGTTTCAGCATCGACTACAGAAACCGTGTCATCCCAGCGGTTAGATACATAAAGGTAACGCTCGTCAGGGCTAATGGCTACGCCATAGGGATTCCTTCCCACGGGGATTTCTGTTACAACCTTTTTGTGTTCTGTATCCACCACTTGAAGCGCATTTGCCTTCTCACAGACTACGTAAAGTCGCTGTCCATCTTGAGAAATGACCATCTGGATAGGGGACTTATACAAATCATCCTCTGGCGCTTTGTATTGTTCAATCCGACTTCCATCGGGTCTTGTATCGCGCGCCTGCTGCTCCTTCTCCGTGGACGAGGAGGATTGAGGAAGGGTGGCTATGGTTATGAAACCGATGAAAATAGATATTATAAAACCGATAAGGAAAAACCTTAGCTTATTCATAGTATCATCCTTCTTTCCTTGCTGATTGTAGCAGAAGTGGCAGACACTTCTGTTGGGCAATGCCCCATACTGATATTTTCCAGCTTGACCTCATGTTGTTGGTTCATCATGATTTTCTCGGCTGTGGTTCGCGAGTCTTCCCTACCTTCCCAATTGTCGCCGAGTGCTTTGGATGAGAGCTTGTAACTCCTCTTGGCTCGGCAGGTGCAACAAGTAGCGCGACACGAATATGGAGTTGCTCAACCCACCGAGTGCGTATTCAACGTGCGTCTCGTTTTTCTCGGAACATAAGATGATGCCCACCGGAGGATTTTCACCCTCCTCCACCTCCTCTGCTCGCAGGTAATTCAGGTAGAAGTTCATTGCCCCTGCGTATTCGTGTCGGAATGAGCCGAGAACCAGGTCGAGCGCCACCAGGCACTTGAGCCGCCGATTGTAAAAGAGCAAATTAATATAGTAATACTCGTTCTCAATGGTGATGCGCTTCTGGCGTGCCACGAAGCAGAACCCTTTACCCATCTCAAGAAGGAATTTTTGCAAGTGGTCAAGCAACGCCCGCTCCAATTGTGACTCGGTGTAGAGTTCCTCCCGCGTCGATTGTCGATTGTCGATTGATGATTGATGATTGGAAGATTTTCAAGCAACAAGCAACAATCATCAATCATCAATCTTTCTGAGTTCCCGCACCGACCAACGATTCTTCAGGGTCTCGACTTCGTAGAAAGCGCGCTTGAGCGGGTCATCCATGCGGATAAATTCGATGAAATGCGTCCACGGCAACTCCCGGAACAATCGCCCAAAGTAATTCAGGTAGAACTGGCGGAACATTTCCAGATACCGCTTTGTGAAGCCCCTGCCGATGCGTCGTCTCAGGTCTCGGGCAAGTTCATCCAGCAGCCGTTCTCCATACTTTGCGCGGTCGCTGCCGCGTTGCTCGTATTCGACGATGTCGTAGCCGATAAGCCAGTTGCGCATAGTCAGCGCCACGTTGACCGCCTGCACTGCCTGCCGTTGGGCGCTGTTGTGCGTCTGCTCAATAGCGGAAACCAGCGCCGCATAATCCATTGGTTGCGTTACCTCATCTAGCGAATCATTTGCCCGTTCGTCTTTCTGTTCGCTTCGCTCACCAAATCCCCCCTCCTGTCCCCCCAGCGGGGGGAAGCCACATTCGGCTTTTGGTATCTGTTTTTTCATTATGATATACCTCCGTTATCTTTCCTCTGTCACAGTAAGGATTTGGTCAGCTTTGACGTCCGTGAAGGTCTGCACTATCCCGCTGGGCCATCGGATTTCTAAAATATCTACTTTGGTATGCTTGCCGAGTCCAAAATGAACCCGCGGGTCATTACAGGAAAGATAACCTTCACCGGCATTAACCTCGGCAATTTGTTTAAAATCGCCAGCGACAACTCTGATGCGCGCCCCTATACCATCCCGATTGCTCTTTGTCCCAATAGTGTGCACAGTAAGCCAGTGGTTTGGGTTTCCTCCATCATTGCGTAACAGAATGGTTGGACCATGCAAATTGCAGACGAGGACATCAATGTCGCCGTCATTATCGTAATCGCCAAAGGCTGCGCCGCGTCCGACATATTCTTCATTGGTGAAGTAGTAACCTGACCTCAAAGAAACATCTTCAAAGGTAATGGGAGTGCGAGGCTCCTGCCGGGCATTTCCGTTATTTCTGAATAACAAATCTTCTTCGGTATACAAATGATGGGCGTCGCCGTTACTGATATAAATATCTGGATAGCTATCATTATCATAATCAAAGATGAGGCCAGACCAACTTGTATATTGACCGCAAGGCTCAGAAATACCTGCTTCCACGGTTATATCCTCGAAGAACATATTGCCATCGTTCCGATATAAACAGCAATATGCCATATCCGGGACGAAGAGGTCAAGGTCGCCGTCGTTGTCAATGTCTTTGAATGTGGGTCCCATAGCCGATGTCACTTCGCCAAATCCCCCTAAAGCCACGCCTTTTTCTAAAGCCACATCGGTGAATGTACCATCGCTATTGTTACGATATAGGTAATTGTCCATGGCATCATTAGCGACAAATATATCCTGGTCGTCATCATTGTCGAAATCAGCGGCTGTGACGCTCATTGCTCTTCCATCGGGATTGTAAACGCCAGCCTGCATGGTCACATCAGTGAAAGTTCCGTCTCCATTGTTATGGTAGAGAACATCCGGCTGTCCCTGGTAATCCAACGGGCCTGGGAAGCCCGTAGGGGCAAAGAAATATCTGTATTTCGGGTCAAATGCCAGGTAATTACCCACATAGAGGTCTAAGTATCCATCTTTATCATAATCAAGGAAGCAAGCATGGACGCTCCATTTAGGAAAGCCTTTCAATTCCAGAGGGCCAGCCACCCCTGCCGTTTGAGTCACATCGGTAAACCGCCCATCCCCATTGTTATGGTAGAGGACGTTGGGGCCGTAATTACAGACGTAGATGTCAGGATAACCGTTGTTATCATAATCTGCCACGGTCACACCCATTCCATATCCAGTATCTCCTACGCCTGTTTCTTGCGTGACGTCAGCGAATGTTCCATCCCCATTGTTGCGGTAGAGATGGTTGTAAAGTTCCTTTTTCGGGTCGCGGCCGGCAGGATAGGGGTCATTGATGCCGGGTAAATAACCGCCATTAATCACATAGATGTCCAGATTCCCATCTCTATCATAATCCAGAAAGGCACCTCCTGGGCCTGTGGTTTCCAATATGGAACTGAGATTCTCATCGCCAAAACTATGGGTGAAATCAATCCCCGCTTGCTTGGTGACATTCATGAAGATAGGGAGTTGTTTTTGAGTTGATGGTTCTTGAGCAAAAGCCGTGAATACCACTAAAAAAATCAGACATAAAGCCAACTTCTCTCTAATCATTTATACCTCCGTTTTAAATTTCGGATTTCGGATTTCGGATTTCACATTCCGCATTCCGAATGCCTTGTTTCTGCAGCCTTTCCCGCAATTGGGCTAACTCCGCTTCCGCCCGTTCAGCACGCTGACGTTCCTGTTCAGCACGCTGACGTTCCTGTTCAGCACGCTTTTGTTCCAACTCCCCAAAGGTAGGCACTAATTCCCCATCAGTATCGTAAAACCGCAACCATATCCCATCTTCCTCCAAATACCTCCCCTTCCACAGACCCAACCACAAACCCAACCGCTTGCTCCAAAACCATCCTCGTTCGTCCGGCTTAATTTCCTCATAAGTCATGTCCTTAAGCCGCCATCCCCTAAATTCATGCACATAAGGATTATAACAGAAATACTCTGGCGTCCGAAAAATCTTCTCATACAAATCTTTCTTCGTCGTTAAATCCTCGTAAGCTGTACTTGGGGAAAGGAGCTCAACTATCACATCAGGATACTTCCCTCTTTCTAACCAAACAACCCAAGCGCCACGGGAGTAACTCCCGTCAACATCTAACGCGACAAAGAAATCAGGACCACGAAAAATAGGCCTATGTGCCTGCTCGAGCATGAAGTAAATGAACATATTCCCACCTGCGTAATAGTCTTGCCGACCACGCCAGTGTACTCTCAGGCTCTCAATTAGCAGGTTTATCTCAGAACGATGCCAAGAAGATTCCAATGGTTCACCATCCTCCGTCGGCAACTCCACAGCGGGAACGGTGATTAATCCACCATATAGTGAGACAATTTCCTTAGTTTGAACCGCCATGTCTGTGCCTCCTTTCAATTTTTCTGATGACTGATGAGTGATGAGTGGCTTATCCCTTATTGCTTATCACTCATCAGTCCGAATTTACTCTTGTTCTGAAAGATTATCCCACCGCGCGCCAAGGTCAATCCACTCCACGAAGGTTCGCTTCTCTTGTTCAGTCAATGGAATATCCGGCGGCATCCGATTTTCGTATAGTAACCGGATAAGAATGCTGTTTCGTGCGTTGCCCGGCTTTACATACTTCTCGCTTTCCATCGGATTCAACAGATTGTCATAAGCGCGATTGAACGTTTTTGTCGGCTTCGAGGAAAGTTCGACGCCTTCCTTTCGGGTTTCCTCGCTATGACAACGGGCGCAGCGTTGTTCGATAATAGGCATGATATTGTGTTGAAAGTCAACGGCCCGCCGTTCTTGTTGCGGTAAGATGAGAAACTGAGGCTGTTTCTTAATCAGTGCTTGTGTCGCCCGGTTCTCCGGCGCCAGTTCCTTATCCTCATGACATCCGATGCAACCTCTCTGGTCGCCTGACCTGACCCACGTCCAGGCACGCATAGTTTGCAACGCCATCTTATCCTTGTCCAATATCTGGATATAAAACGGTGTATTTCCAACTATGTTTACATAGAATGAACCGTCCTCTTCCACTGGCGCCTCACCTAAGATGCGCGTTTTTACAAAGGGCGGGGGCCAGGAAGAAGGCGGATTTCGGAATTCGGATTTCGGAATTGGAAATTTTAATTCCGGATTCCGAATTCCGAATTCTGAATTCCGAATCGGTACTCCCTCTATAAATCGCGCCCATTTCACCTGTCCTTCTTTTATCTGCGCGGCTTCTGGTCGGTCCGACTCGTAAATGTTCATGCACTGTAGTTGCCCTGCCGCCTCAAAGCCACCTAAATCAAGCACCGAGGCGAATTCCACCATCGGGATTCGGGCCATCGGTTCAGGACGAGGGGAAACCGCAATGGGGTCTATTTCGTCCCAATCAGGGTCATCATAAATTTTGCGCCCTGGCTGTCCCTTTTGGAAGTCAAAAAGATAAATGCCATAGCTTTCCGCACCAGAAGTATAAGATACAACTAATCCATCATCAGGAAAAGGATGTGGCGTCCGATACCGCCCTCCCCCATTGCTCAACACCTCATGACTGTGCAATGGCCGTCTGAGCCACACCCGTGCAAGTTGTCCGCTTCCGTCGGGCGTATTCCCCTCCGCTTCAACGAAGACCACACTGCGATTAGGCATCTCACATGCCATTGTTTTCATGATTGGGCCTTCATGAGTTCCGTAGAATGGGTTTATGTCTTCTCCAGCCCAGCTTATGGCCATCAGCGCGAAGCCTCCCCGTTGCCGGCTGGAAAATAACACGCGGCCGTCTTGCAACACCGTCGGCGATATGTCGCCACCAAGGTTATACGTGGTTCGCCAGAGCACTGTGCCTCTCCCCTGGACCGGCGACAGGCTTATTACGTAGAGAGAAGGCGCCAACTCTTCACCTTGCTCGTCGAGCACTCTAGAAAAAGTGCTTGTGAAGGTTATCCACCGGACTTTGTCGGCAAACTCCGGAGGGTTGACCGATGCCATAGGCAAATAGGCCGGGTCAAAACAATCGCCAGACTCTTTCGTTACCTGAATCTTCCCCGAACCATCTATATTCATTTCCCAGATGTTCCAGTTATCTTCTGCTGTGCGCTTCCCTGCAAATAAGATGCGCTGGGCATCAAAGGAAATTTCCGGAGAACAAGCGGTAGCGAATTCAGGAGTGAGATTTGTCAACTTACCCTTTTCCTCCATCGGGTTTAACGCTACAATTCGACTTCCAGGAGGATAGTTATAAAATGACCTGAAAACAGAACCACCTTCCTCTTTCTGCGAGGCTTCCCAAAGAATAAATTCCTTAGTGTTTCTTATGATGGAACTTTTCTTTTTAAAAGAAAAGTTTGGGCTCTGAACAAATATCAGCGTATCAATAACTTTGTCCCGACTTATTAAATCTTTGTTCACTACTAAACCGACAATTATGACAAAAGCAATCAACAACAAGCATCTTTTTGTTGGCATAGCGCCCCCCTCCTTATTATGCTATGTTTTTGTATTTGGGCATGGTTCAAATTGGGTGGGTTCATGATGAGTACGTGGTCGACATTTTTTATCGCTTCCTTGATATTCGTCTCAATTCGATTGGCGACAAAGTGAGCTTTGTCAAAATCATGGGTTTTCAGGACGATATCTGCTTCCTTGTATAACCCGTAGGGAAACTTTGTTGATTTGCGTTTGGCGAGCATCAACCCGCCGAAAACCGTCAACGATGCTACGACATCGGACAGAGAGTGGATTGCCTCTGCCTTCAGCGTGATGCTTTGTGACAACATAGCAAACGTGAATTTTATTCCAAACAACGCTAAATTTACACTTATGGCAAAAACGGCTATCTTTTCGCTCTTTTCCATTCATATTTCCCCCAGTGTGCTGTATGTTAATTATACCACACGCGATTGGGTTTTGTAAAGCGAATTGCATGAGGCCAGAAAGTTTGATCAAAAGAAACACTAAGGAATTTATTTTTCTTTTTATGCATTACGCATTACGTATTGCGTTTCACCCTTCACGTTATAAACAAAGTAATAGATGGTGAGCACCGATTGTTAGTGGTCGCAAATATTCTCCTCTGTTTTTAGTTCACCGGCGAGGAAAGAATTGATAACATCGTCGGGTGTTCCCCGCGCGCCTGCGATAACTTCAATGCCAAAATCAGAAAAGAGCATCTGCGCGCGCCTTCCTATCCCGCCAGCAATAACATATTCAATGCCTTCCGCCGCTAAGAGTTTGGGCAGTAATCCGGGCTGATGCCCCGGATTTTCAAGTTCTTTTCTGCTGATTTCCTTGCCGTCTTGGGCATCTACAATCAAGAATTTCTCACAATGTCCAAAATGCGATGATATTTCATTGCCGTGTATGGCTAAAGCAAATTTCAATGTATTCTCCTCCTTCTTTCTTTTTGAATAAGAAAAATTATGCTTTATTTTTAGTTGCGGCCGCCGTCGACCGAACCGTAAGATGAAGTCGTCGGTGAACGAAGTGAACAGGCTACGGTGGAAAAAGCAACTCCATACCCTATAATTTACTGATACTCTTGCGCCAGATATTTTCTATTATCAGAGCAATTCTCTTCCTGGGCGCGTATTCAACGATAGTTTTAGCTTCTGTGAGGGCTCTCACCATAGCTAGGTCGAACGGTATCTTATCTACCAATGCGATATTATTTTCCCGCAGAAATCGCTCAATTTCTCGGGTATTGTTCAGATTAATGTCATATTTATTGATGCAAACGATTGCTGGCGTCTGGAAATGTTCAGCCAAACCGAGGATGCGTTCCATGTCATGCATCGCAGATAAAGTTGGTTCAGTCACAATTAACACCAAATCAGTTCCGCTTAAGGATGCGATAACAGGACATCCTATGCCGGGCGGGCCGTCGATTAGGACATATTCTAAATTCTGTTCAACAGCAATCTTTTCCGCCTGCTCTCGCACTAACGAGACAAGTCTCCCGCTGTTTCCCTGTCCTGGTGCCAAACGCGCATGAACCATTGGTCCAAAACGTGTGTCTGAAATAAACCATTTACCCGCTTCTCGAATGTTCAACGTTATCGCGTCTACTGGACACACATACGCGCAGACATTGCAACCTTCGCAATCTATTGAGCTGACAATAAATTTATCGCTAATTGCGTCGAAGCGACACACTTCAATACACTTGCCGCATTCGGTGCATTTTTCTGGGTCAATATATGCTAATTTCCCACCTTCAAAGTGTTGTTCGGATTTGATTTCAGGTTGGAGTAGAAGATGCAAATCGTCGGCATCAACATCGCAATCCGCCAAGACTATACTTTCCGCGACCGCGGCAAAGCCGGCGGTCAACGTTGTTTTGCCCGTTCCACCTTTGCCGCTAATGACTGTAATAGATTTCATTTTTGCAAAATCCCCCTACGCCCCCCTTTGATCAAGGGGGGAATCTTCTGGAACAAGTTGGTGAATTTCTCTTTATATTCTGGCAACGCTTCGACGAGTGGAATGCCGTCCGAAGATGCCTCTGCTATCTTTCTGTCCATCGGTATTTGCATCAAAATCTCAATATGTTCGGCGTCGCAATATTTATATACCTTGTCATCGCCAATGCCTGCGCGGTTGACAATGACACCGCAGGGAATGCCCAATTCTCGCACAACCCCTACGGCAAGGGTTAAGTCATGATACCCAAAAGGTGTGGGTTCAGTCACCAAAACGCAGTAATCGCTGCCTTTGACTGATTCTATCATGGGACATGCTGTGCCCGGCGGGGAATCTATAATGGTAATCAAATCCGGCTTGGCTTGAGCTTTTACAGTTTTGATGATGGGCGGCGCTATAGCTTCGCCAACATTAAGAACGCCGTCGATGACGGGCATTCCATAAGCTTCGCCGATTTCCACCACACCTATCTGCCGCGTTGTTTCAGATATAGCATCTTCAGGACATACCAACATACAACCACCGCAACTATGACACAATTCACTGAAAACAATGGTCCTCCCTTTTACTACTGCTAAAGCGTTGTATTCGCAAAATTCCGCGCATTTGCTGCAACCAGTACATTTTTCTCTATCTATCTTCGGGAACGGCAACTCGACAGGTATAGTATTCTGCAATTGGGGCTTGAGAAGAACGTAGGCGTTTGGCTCTTCGACATCGCAATCAAGAAATTGTATCTCTTCGTCAGAAGCCAGCGCCAGACTTGTTGCCACAAGCGTTTTTCCGGTGCCGCCTTTCCCGCTCGCCACGGAGATTTTCATTGGTTTTTGGTTTAGCATCTTTTTTACTACCTCCACGTCGATTGTCGATTGATGATTGGAGGATTTTCAATCAACAATCAACAATCATCAATCCGTTATTCATATGCTTCGCTAAGTAATTCAGGTGCGTGCACCGTTTCCTTTTTCATCAAAAATTCCTTAGTGTTCACTTCGTTCACCAACGCCTTCGGCTTATGGTTTCTTTTGTTCAAACGTCCTCGTTCTTTTCTTTTTGGTCAAAATTCCGCGCAGCCTCCAAAGCTGCTTCAACGGAAGCAGTATCTCCGAAGATTGCTATCATTGAGAAATGTTGGGGACAGATGCCTCTTATCTCCGTTACCAGGACGTTTGTATTCTTCTCAGCAATATCTGCCATCGCAAACAGGTCAGCTAATTGCGTTTGTATAAGCCCAACCGCACCCCATTTTTTACTTAAAATCTCCTCACGTTCCTCCGCCTCCATTCTCTTAGCCAGAAGTTTAATAGTGTTGTCAGTAGGCGATTTGATGAATCGAATTCGTGCCATTCTTTTACCCTTTCATTTTAACGTTTGGTGTGAATTATACCAATTTGCATTTTATCGCATCATTCTTGAAGATAATCTTTCCCGTAGCAAAATGTGGCTGAAGTGGCCATCACTTCAGGTTATATTCCAACCAGCAAGCGCAGGCTTTACTTTATGCTGAATCGTCACCTTCAACAAATTCTATAACTTCGGCAACAATTTGAGTAAATGCTTCTGCTGCTTCTGAGGAAGGATATTGGCGGACAAACGGCAGACCAAAATCGGCCGCCTTAACAATTTCGGGTTCAAACGGCACCCGTCCCAGAAACGGTACACCAAATTGCAATGCGGCTCTCTCGCCGCCGCCGGTTGTGAATAAATCAATCTTCTTGCCGCAGTATGGACATTTCAGCCCACTCATATTTTCGATGACGCCAATGACGGGAACATTTAAGGCTTTGGCAAAATTGATAGCCTTGCGTGAGTCCATCAGCGCGACTTCTTGGGAGGTGGTCACAACAATCATACCGTCCATCCCTTCTATCAGTTGCGCAATGGACAATGGAGCATCTCCTGTGCCTGGGGGTAGGTCAATGATAAGATAATCTAACGCTCCCCAGCTTACGTCCCCAAGGAATTGCCTGATAGCGCTGGCTTTCATCGGCCCGCGCCAGATGACGGGCATATTTTTATCCTGGAGGAGGAACGCCATCGAAATTACCTTCAGATTTTCAGAAACCGACACAGGCATAATCTTTCCATCTACTATGGAAATCTGCTGTTCCTCTATCCTTAGCATCTTTGGGATGTTCGGCCCGTCAATATCAGCGTCAAGCAAACCAACCCGAACGCTATTCCTTTGCGATAACGCAACTGCGAAGTTCGCTGATACTGTGCTTTTACCAACTCCACCTTTCCCACTGATAACAGCTATCTTATGTTTGATTGCCGCAAGATTCTTGGAGACATCCGGTTGCTCAAACAGAGGACTTTTTTCCGCGTCTTTGCTCTCTTTTTTCCGTCTAGAAAATTCCATCTAAACTTTTCCTCCTCAATTCAAGGAGATACCACTGACCTTATGGACGGACGCGGACTTAAAGCTTGTCTGTTCTTTCACTTCGTTCAGAACTTCACTTAGGGCAAGCTCTTGACCCTTGAGTCCTGAGTGAAGCGAAGGAACTGAAGCGGAAGGATAGTTTTGTCCGTGTCCGTCTATTCAGTCTGGCTTCGCGTTCGTTACTTCGTAACTCACTGGTATCTACTCTTTTTTCAAAAATGTATCACGCCAGTAGCGATTAACTAATGGCGCAGCAGGATTGTGACACATTGCTCGGTCTTTCACTACAAGGGTCGTGACAGGTGCTTGTGAAAACTTTGAAAACAGTATATCATGCCCCATGCAGAGTCCCATGATGACATTCAGATTAGTTTGTTGTTGATTTAACGTTCAAGCTTGCCCGACCGGGTTGCAGCCGCCGTTGACCGAACAGGCTACGGGGGAAGGATTAAATCCATGACTTTCCAGAATCTTTGCCAATTGCGCCGTTTCTTCTTTGAGACCTACGCAGAAGGCGACGCCAATTTTCTCAATTCCCAGGCGCTTTGAGAATTCTATCAGTTCCTGCACTCTCGGCCATCTTCTGTAACCTTCAGTTTCAACGGATTTAGCGACCTGGACTTTTACTAACCTGGGCAAAAACGCTTCTTTCAAACGGTTTACATCACCAAAGGGCGTCAAGGACCGTATCCTCTGGCCTGTTATTGGAAAACAGGAGAGGATGAACCCTGGTTCCTTGCCACCGATGACACGGCTTCAGGGAGGACACTTTTCGAGGATAAACAGCGCTTCCATACCGAAGCCATGTTTTCCGATAACAAGAAACGTGGGTTTCAGTTAGAAACGACCCGAATCAAAACCAAAGAAAGACTCAATCGACTCTTGTTGGTCATCGTTTTGGCTTCCCTTTGGATATCTCAACTGGGGCTGCGTTGTATCCGAGAAGGCCAAAGACGTTTTTTTGACAAGAGCAAATGCAGGTTTTATAGTCTGCTTCAATTGGGAATCGCTTCTTTGGTCGAACAACTGAATGGCGATAAGGTGCCTCATTATGCCTTACCCCAAATCGGCTCAAGGGGCAAACGGCTTTTCTCTAAGTGACGGCAAGGAGTCCAAAAGCCGCATCACATCTCCGTTCCAAGTAACTGGACAACTGAAGGTTAGTAAAGACCTGGACTATCTTCATCACTTCGGAGTCAGTCGCCCGAATCGCTTCTGCCTTCTCTAATGCTTCTGCTGTTATTCTTCGTGGGCAGAAATTAGGTGTTTTTTCGACTTCATCCGTGCAGGCACGCGTTTGACAGGATACACATTTCACTTCAGCCATTATTTCGCCTCCTTCATAATTTGAAATGCTGTTTTGGTGTGGAGTTTAAATCTCCCACCAAAACAGCACAATGTAGGCATTGTCGGCAATTTAACTGCCCCGTTGCCATTGAATCAAGATAGAACTTAGGAAAAATACCGGGTTTACTCTTCAACCGGCGTAGATAATTTTTCTATTTGTTCTTCCGTGAGTGGTGTTCCATATCCTACAAACTGAATCTTCGCTGCCTCCTTGTTTTGAATTTCGACCCACTGCTCACCATCTTTATCTAAATATGCCCATTCCAACTTGCTCGGGATAGTCGGGACGACACCTTCCCACGGAACAACTTTGTTGTCCTTGAATACCATCATCGGCACAGACTTGCCTGCTTCGAGAAGCTTCATCGCTGAGTTTGCGTGACATTTGTCGCAAGTTTTGCCTTTTGCTTGTATTGCATGAGTAAAATATGGTGAATAAAGGATGAACTTCTTACCCTTATAGACCATAGACATGGCGGTGCCAGATGTTACTTTCCCATTGTAGTTAATGAGAAGCATAAAACTTTGCATAGGAAAGAAATTTCCTGGCCTCTTGCCCGTTTCCAAAAATTTATCAAAGTGACAATTCATGCAGGTTGTGGTGTTATCGACATGGCAAGCGGAACAATCTAATTTGTCTCCATGCACTGTATGGGCGGAGATTTCTTGATTGACGGTATGGCAGGTCAGACATGAGACTTTTACCGCTTGAACATCACGCATAGAATGATAAGACGTACCGTTGCCATGGACATCTTCTCCTTTATGACAGTTGGCGCAAACCATACCTTTGTCCACATGGACATCAAGGGCGTTCTTCTCCTTACCAAGTTTGAAAGTTAAACCTTCTCGGCTATGGCAGGCTAAACAGGTATCAGTCTTGTATGCCTTGACCACAGTGAAAAAGTTTGTTTTTCCTACTTGTTGAGCGTGGCAAGGGTCACATGATTGGACATGGCAATTTTTGCAGTCAAGTTGGTCATAAGGGATTTGTGTCATGTCCATGAACCCACCCTCTTTTTCATACCAGTATCGCATTCCTTCCCCGGTGTAATGCAAACTCTTGGAGAAGAAATCTTCTTTACTTATACTGGTTACCAGCGACCCGGCTGCCAGCAAGACAAACAAAATAAACCCGCTTATCCATATTTCCTTTCTTCCAACACTTTTCAATTTCATTAAAATCTTACCTCCTTCTTATGAAATGCTTGAATGCTTCCTTTTCATTTTTATAAACTGAAAGCGCCTTTTTTACTCCAATTAAGTTAAAGAGCCGCTCAACTTGTTCAGGAGGCGAACAAACCTTCATATCTCCTTTATGCTTCCGCAATTCATCAGCAATACTAAATAAAACTCTAATCGCTTTAATATTCATGAACTCGACATGCGACAGATTTACGAGCAAATTGTAATTGCCTTTCCGTACTAATTTCTGAAATTCCAGAAGAATCTTATGAACAGTATAGCAATCAAAAATACCCCCAATATCAACGATTTTAATTCCATTATATTGGCGAACTTGAACTGAAAATTCTTCCATCATTTCTTCATCACCATGAACTGATTCGGAATAATAAGTTGGCGACTTTCTCTTTCATCCAGACAAAAAGGGCGATTGATATAAGAATTACCCGGGTTTGATGTCTATAACTGGCGATTCATCAAAGGCGTCTAATCCTTCGACTATTAAGATGTCGTCTTTTCTTTTGACCAACTTAACCCTGGTCAATCCTATCGGGTTGGGACGCATTGGACTTCTCAAGGCGAAGACGCCCTTTTTCTCCTTCGTTACATCTCCCATAGGATGAGCCTGTAGCTTTTCTCTGTCTTCTTCTGATAACTTGTGCATCCAATACAATATCCATAGATGCTCGCAATTCTCCACGCCTTTCAGCCCTTCGGAAAACTTGTCGTGGATGTGAAGCTGCACTGTATTGCCTGGATGTTCAGTATCCTTATCATAGTATTTCACAAGCCCTATCGGATACAACTGCATCGTTATCACCTGTCCAGTCCCTCCCTTAGTTACTTCAGTCCCTTATACATTTTTCATCGATAGAACAAGGCGGCGTTTCACAACGCTCATCTCTTCCACAACAGGTTTTACCCTTGTTTTCTCGCAAACCACTGGATACAAAGGCTGCGGAAATCAATTTTTTAAAATCAGTGCTGCCACAATGAGTGCATTTCAGGGAAGGTTTTTCTGCGCTTCCCTGAAGCATTTCCTTTCTTTGTCCGCATGCTTCGCATTTGTATTCGTAGATTGGCATCCTAAACTCCTCCATGACATAATATTTGGCATGCTTCAGAAAATAGTCCCCTCCCTGGATGATTGATGATTGTTGATTGATGATTGATGATTTACCTCAATCGACAATCGACAATCGACAATCCAAAGAGGGGCATGGGTGGATATATTTCGGCGGGTGGAATACGTGATACGTAATACGCAATGCGTAATGTGGCATGTTTCAAATTCCCTAAAAAATTAGTTTACACTTTAGGGAAAGGGGGAAAGGAAGGAAGGGAAGGATTGATAATTGATGATTGTTGATTGATGATTGTTGATTGAAAAGATTTTTCAATCATCCATCGACAATCAACAATCCTTCTTCCCCCTTTCCATCCTTTCCTTCCTTTCCCCGCGGTAAAAAGTGTAACCTATTTTCTGAAACATGCCCAAAAACAGAGCCTGTAAGAAACCTTTTCAAGGTTGCCTATGCCGCTATTTACCAAAGTCAAAATACTTCTGCAAATGAAACTCATTCTCTTAATAAGAGAATATAATCCCCACACGTTGCTTTATCCTCTTGTCATGTTAGCGCCGCATTTAGGGCAACTGACGTTATAACAGGGCGTGCCGACCTGATGAGCGACGGTAGCGCCGCACGCGGGGCACACACACTGTCCACCTGGACCGGCGCCTGGAAGATTACCGCCCATTCTACCCATGCCTCTGCCTGCGCCACGTCCCGCGCCTCGACCTGCACTGCGTCCCCGCCCTGCCCCTCTGCCTGTGCCTGGGCCTTGCCCTGTGGGGCCTGTTCCATCTCCTCGTGGCATTTATCTACACCTCCCCTCGGAATTCGGAATGCGGAATGCGGAGTTCGGAATTAGAAAGACTTCCTTCCATCTCCGATTTTGAGAGTTTTCCGTACTATTATTCTTCCAATTGTTTAATCCTCTGGTTGAGTTGTTCCAATTGTTGTCTTAATGCTTCTGCCTGTCCTTTCAACATTTGTAGTTCTTGGGCAGTGTTCATTTGCTGCGGCGGTGGCATTGGTGGCTGTGGCATCGGTTGAGCGAAAGGAGGACCTCCGCCCATTCCCATGCCGCCTCCGCGTCCCATGCCTCCACCCATACCCATTCCTCGTCCCATACCGCCCCCACGTCCCATGCCTCTACCCATACCGGGTTGTCTTACTCCGCCCGTGCCAAAATATTCGGGGACATTAGCTTGAGCTGTAGGTTGGAATTGGCCGCTCTTGTATCTTTCAACAGCTTCTCTTATTATTCCAGAAACCCCTGTTATCACTTGTACCCCAGCAGCGGATAGTGTCTGGAAAGCATTTGGCCCACAATTTCCCGTGAGTACCGCCTGTACACCTTTATTTGCGACCAATTGCGCGGACTGAATTCCTGCGCCGCCTCCCGCGGTGATGTAAGGATTTTGTATCGCTTCAAATGCCATCGTATCGGTATCGACTATTATAAAATATGCGCATCTACCAAATCTGGGGTCGATTTGGGCATTCAGGTTAGTTCCCGTAGTTGAAACTGCGACTTTCATTAGAATTCCTTCTCCTTTCACAGTAGAGCGAGCCGCTGGCTCGTTTTAAAACAACCAGCGAGTCACTCATTTTAAAGGCGGAGCCCTTGCCGCCCGAAGAATGCAAGGACTCCGGAGCGGAACGTTTCTTATCCGCTCAATTTTTCCAATTCACTTATTCTGGCATTTATCTGTTCCAATTGCTGACTGAGCATATCGGCCTGGCTTTTAAGCCAGGCAAGCTCTTGTTCTTCCATGGTCCCAGATGCCACTCCCGGCTGGCCACCCGGCGCAAAGGGCGGTGGATATGCCCAAGCGCCACCATAGTATGGATAAGTGGCTTGTCCTGATTGCACAGCTTGCCAGTATGCTTGCGCTTGTGGCGTTGGCCATTGTCCTGTCATGAAATAACTCGCGCAAGGCCCTAAACCTGTAGGGCTTCTACCAATCCAACCCGGACTAAAACCAAACCGCATCCAGCCCGGAAGCCCAGTCGCGTAGTACATCCATCGGTTTCGCATTGTTTTTCAATCCTCCTTCCAAACTTTTTCTTTTCCTAACAGAAAAAGTTCCATCATAAAGAAAAGTGATTATTTACAAAAACTCTATTACATTGGCGCGTAAGCTACTCGTGGCACGTATGGAACCGGTGCTGGCACATTGTAGGGATATGCTGGTTGAGACGGTGGCGGGTATATGCCATAAGCCCACCATCGGCGCGGCAACCAAGGATAAAATCGGCAGAATGGATAAGGATTGCCTCTGCCACCACCGCCCCAAACAGGATAGGGCATGCCGCCATATAGATATGGCGAATATGCGCCTCTCCACCAAAATCCTCGTCCGAAGAAATTTCTTCCTCTCGGCATTTTTATCACCCCATTTTTTAGGAAATAAGTACTAAGCAAGTTCCAAAAAACATTGTAACCTTTTCCTACGTCGTTTTTTCTCACCGCAGAGGTCGCAGAGGAGGCGCTGAGAACGCAGAGAAAAGATTATCTCTGTATCCTCTGCGTCTTCTCTGTGTTCTCTGCGGTTT
>Ga0194125_10001596_pt1 | contig 38386 bp, 20 predicted proteins | sample TA2KigC250mmetaG_FD_148626 | JGI IMG/M metagenome (GOLD analysis project Ga0194125, IMG submission 148626) | Freshwater microbial communities from Lake Tanganyika, Tanzania - TA2015034 Kigoma Deep Cast 250m | ecosystem: Environmental > Aquatic > Freshwater > Lake | place: Tanzania: Lake...
CGTGCGCCGGGCTGATCGCCCCCTTCGCCAAACGCCTGGCCGAAGGGCTACCGTATGTGACGCTGAAATTGGCGATGACCCTCGACGGCAAGATCGCCGACCGCCACGGCCGTTCGCAGTGGATCACCGGCGAGACAGCGCGGGGCTTTGTGCAGGAACTGCGGCGGCGCGCCGACGCCGTCATGGTCGGCGCGGGCACAGTCTGCGCCGACGACCCGGCGCTGACCTGCCGTCTCCCCGGCTGCGGCGACCGCTGGCGGGTGGTGATTGACGGGCAGGGCCGCGTCAAGCCCGGCGCGCGCATCTTCAACGATGGTGCCGCCGGCCCGACGGTGGTCTGCACGGCGTCCGGGGTCCCCCACCCCGTCGCCGCCGCCGCCTGTCGCAACACCGTGCAGGTTTGGCCGTTTGCGGCGCGCAACGGACGCTTCTCTCTGCGCGCGGCCCTTAAGCGGCTCGCGTCGGCCGGGCTGATGCACGTCTTGTGCGAAGGCGGCGGCGCACTGGCCGGTGCCCTGCTGCGCGCCGACTTGGTGGATGAATGCGTGATCGTTCTGGCGCCAGCCTTTCTCGCCGACCCGCGGGCGACGGGAGTCGCGGGCGCCGGCTTCCTGCTTGATCGGATGCCCCGTTTTACCCTCGCGGAAACGCGCGTGTTCGGCAACGATGTCATGATCCGCGTCACACGGAGGCGCTCATGTTCACCGGTTTAGTGCAACGGCTGGGCCGTTTCCACGGGCTGAGTCACAGTGCGGGCGGATGGGCGCTCGCCTGCACCCACGAGGCGTGGGATGCGCCGCTCGATGTCGGCGAGAGCGTCGCTGTGCAGGGGGCGTGCCTGACCGTGACCGGAGCACGCGCGGACGGGTTCAGCGCCGATGTGCTCGACGAGACGCTGGAGCGCACCGCGCTGCGCACGCTCGCGCCGGGTGCGGCCGTCAATCTGGAGCGCGCGTTGCGGGTGTGCGACCGTCTGGGCGGGCATGTGGTGACGGGGCACGTGGATGCGTGCGGCACGGTTGCGGCGGTGACCAGCCGCGGACGCGACCGGGTGCTGCGCGTGCGATGTCCGCACGCGCTGGCGCGGCAGACGGTGCTGAAGGGCTCGATCGCGATGGACGGCGTCAGCCTGACCGTCTCGGGCGTCGGCGACGACTGGATCGAGGTCAACGTCATCCCGCACACGTGGGAGGCGACCAGTCTCTCGGCGCGGCGCGTGGGCGACGCCGTGAATCTGGAAGGCGACATTCTGGCGAAGTATGTGGAGAAACTCTGCGGCCGTGCCGGCGGCGTCACCGAGGCCCTGCTGGCGCGGTCGGGGTTCTAGGCGTGCGATCGGGTCACTGCATCGCAGAATTGGGCAAGAAAGGGATGGGTGGGCATGACGCAGACAGGCGATACGGACGGCATCCTCTGGCACAACCGCCATGCGTGGCTAAACGGCGTGGATCTGGATGTCGAGTTGCTGCAGGCCGAACAGGAGGGACGCGATCTCACGTCGGTCCGGCCGTTGATCCGCAGGCTGCAGAAGGCCAAACGCGATCCGGGCGCGGGAGCGATGCCGCTCGGCGGCGAACGCGGCACGGCGTGGCTGGCGGGATATGTCCGGCTGGCCGAAGCGATCCAGGCCCTGCCGCTGCGGACCGGCTACCCCTACGACGAGCCGGACGCGCTTGACGCCATCCGCCAGGCCCGCTCACCGGCGGCGATCCGCGTCCCTGCCTGGACGGGAACCGCCAAACAGTTCGGCGACAAGCTGCACGGCGGGCTGCTCGGGCGCATCTGCGGCTGCCTGCTCGGCAAGCCGGTCGAGGGCTGGTACCGCACGAGCATCGAGGTGACGGCGAAAAGCACCGGAAACTGGCCGATCAGCCGGTATCTGCGGACACCAACCAAGACGATGGCCGCGCGAATCGACCGGCTCAAACCGGTCCAGAAGTTTGATTGCACGCGGGCCGCGAACCTGAAAAACCGGTGCCTCCTGCCCCACATCAGCGGCATGATCGAGGACGATGACATCAACTATACGGTGCTGGGACTGGCGGTGCTCAAGCGGCATGGCGCCGCCTTTACCCCCCAAGATGTGGCGGCGACGTGGCTGAATGAGCTGCCGCTGCTGCACACCTGCACAGCCGAACGCGTTGCCTACCGCAATCTGGCGGCCGGTCTCGCGCCACCGGGCAGCGCAACACTCCTGAACCCCTACCGCGAGTGGATTGGCGCGCAAATCCGGGCCGACCTGTTCGGTTACGCCAATCCGGGGCGGCCGGAGCGGGCCGCCGAGTGGGCCTGGCGCGATGCCTCGATCTCGCATGTGAAAAACGGCCTGTATGGCGAAATGTGGGTCGCCTCCATGCTCGCAGCCGCCTATGTGCGCGACGACTGGGAAGCGGTGATCCGGGCCGGGCTCGACCAAATCCCGGCACACTGCCGCCTGCGGGAGGACGTGGAGACCATTCTTGCGCTGTGGGCGGATGGCGCCGATTACGGGATCGTCTGCGAATACATCCACGCCCAGTGGAACGAGCGGCGCTCACACGACTGGTGCCACTCCAACTCCAACGCGCAGGTTGTCGCGGCGGCGTTGCTCTGGGGCGATGATGATTTCGGCCAGAGCGTCGCGCAGGCCGTGATGTGCGGCTTCGACACCGATTGCAACGGCGCGACGGTCGGGAGCCTGTGGGGCGTGATGCACGGCGCCAACCGGATTCCTGCGGACTGGACCCGGCCGGTGCGCAACACCGTGCAGACCGGCGTTTCGGGCTATCACGAAGTCGCGATTGACCGGCTGGCCGCCGAGATGGCCGCCGTGGCAGTAAATCTGAAGTAAAGGGGAGGGACTACACATGACGATTCAATTTTTCGGCGCGGCGCGAACGACCACGGGCTCCATGCATCTGGTGGAGGTTAACGGCCTGAAGATCCTGCTCGACTGCGGGCTTTTTCAAGGGCGCCGCAAAGAGTCGTTTGAGCGCAATCGCTCGCTGCCGATCGATCCGGCGCAGCTCGATTATGTGATCCTCTCCCACGCGCACATCGACCACAGCGGCAATCTGCCGACCCTGGCGCGGCACGGGTTCCGCGGCGCCGTGATCTGCACGCCGGCCACGCGCGACCTGTGCGACATCATGCTCCGCGATTCGGCCCACCTGCAACAAATGGATGTCGAGCATGTAAACAAGCGGCGGGCGGCGCAGGGAAAGAACCTGTTTGAGCCCCTCTACCTGCTGGAGCATGTTGAGCAGATTTTGACGCAATTCCAGCCCGCACCGCTCAAGCGGCAGATCGACCTGGGCAACGGTGTGAGCGTGTTGCTGCACGAAGCGGGACACATCCTCGGCTCGGCAATCGTCCAGCTCGACGCCAGACAGCCGGACGGAACCCGGCGCAGGCTGGTCTTTTCGGGCGATCTGGGCCAGCCGGACCAGCCGATCCTCCGTCCGTATGACACGGTGTCCGATGTGGACACGCTGCTGATTGAGAGCACTTACGCTGACCGTGTCCACCCGCCCAAGGCCGACGTCATCGGCCGCCTCAAGGGATTTATTGACGACATCCATCAACAGCGTTCCAAGCTGATCATCCCCGCCTTCAGCGTCGGCCGCACACAACAGATCCTCTTTTATCTGAACGAGCTGGTCGAGAACCGCCGCATTCCGCGCACCCCCATCTTTGTGGACAGTCCGCTCTCGCTCAAGGCGACGAAGATCTACGCCGCGCACCGCGAATGCTACAGCGAGGAAGCCTCCAGCCTGATACGCGCGGGGGATGATTTCCTGCGCTTCCCCGGCCTGACCTTCATTCAGTCGACCGAGGAGTCCAAGGCGTTGAACGACCAGCCCGGGCCCATGGTGATCATCTCGGCATCGGGCATGTGCGAAGGCGGCCGCATCCTGCATCATCTCCGGAACACGGTGGGCGACCCGCGCAACATCATCCTGATTGTCGGATTCCAGGCCGAGAACACCCTGGGGCGGCGGCTCGTTGAATACGTGTCCCCGCTGCGGATCCTGGGCGACGAATTCGATCTCAAGGCGCGCGTGCATACGATCAACGCCTTGTCGGCGCACGCTGACCGGAACGCGCTGAACGCCTGGCTGGGGGCGATCACGCCGCCCGTCACCCACGCCTTTGCGATACACGGCGAAGAACCCCAGGTAATGGGGATGGGCGACGTGTTGCGCGCGCATGGCGCAAAGCACGTCCACGTGCCCAGCCCCGGCGAGCGGTTCACGGTGTGAGGAAAAAAATACCATTGCGCGCAAGCCCGTATATTTGCTAATCTGCATCCACTTTTCTCACATGGGGCGGTAGCTCAGTTGGTAGAGCATTACGTTCGCAACGTAGGGGTCGGGAGTTCGAATCTCCTCCGCTCCACCATGTTCAGTCCTTTTTGTGCACGCGGAGGGTTCCGGGTTCCGGGTTTAGTAAGCGCTTCATCCCTGGACCCTGATTCCCGTCTCTTGCAGGGGGTCTGCAAGAGCCTCCTTTGAATACTCATCAAACAAGAAGCGACCCTCTTGATAACCCGGATCATCATGACGGCAGCGCTGCTGCTGGCCTCCCTCCCCGCCCCGGCCGCTGAAGGCCAGGTGGAGACGGCGAAACTCTCTCCAGAAGTCCGCGTGGCCATTGACAGGGGTCTGGTCTTCCTCGCCAGCCACCAGCGGGACGACGGCAGAATTGAAGGCCGTGGGACCGGCGGCAGGCAGCATCCGGTGTGCGACACCGCTCTGGCGCTCATGGCCTTCATGGTCCAGGGTCACGTGCCCGGCAGGGGTGAGTATGGCAAGACAATGGACGCGGCCATCGCCTATCTCGTTAGCGTCGCGGAGACCCGCTTGGGCTACATGGGCGGAAGCATGTACGAGCACGGATTGGCCACGCTCGCGCTCTCCGAGGCGTGGGGACACAGCAAGAATACCAAGATTCGCGATGCGCTCCGGGCCGCAGTTGATGTGACCTTGCGCGCGCAGAACGGCGCCGGCGGATGGAGATACCAACCGCAACCGGTGGACGCCGATCTTTCCATCACCGTCATGCAACTGGTGGCATTGAACTCCGCCAAGGAAGCCGGCATCGCCGTGCCGGATCAGACCATCCGCAAAGCGGTGGACTATGTGCTGAAATGCTGGAACCCGGCCGGTGGCGGGTTTTGCTATCAGCCCAGCGGCGGCGAGGAGAGCCCGCGTTTCGCAACGACTGCGGCGGGGGTGATGTCCCTGATCATGTCCGGTCAGCGGGACCATCCGTCAACCCGCCGCGGGCTCGCGGTTCTCGTCGCGTATCCCGACGTAAAATTCAAGGCGGGCCAGAAATACTTCCTCTATGCCCATTACTATGCCGTGCAGGACATGTACCAGGCCGGCGACACGTTCTTTCAGCCGTGGTATTCCAAGATCGCCGCGTCGCTGGTCAACGAGCAGTGGAAGGACGGGAGCTGGAACATCGAAGAGGGACCGATCTTCAGCACGGGAATGGCGATCCTGATTCTCGGCGTGCCCTACCGTTTCGTGCCGATCTACCAGAGGTAGCGGAGGTTTGGCGGAATAGGATTATCGAAAGGTCAGGCGCGTGAAGGTGCAAGTCAGGAGGGCCTCAGATCGATGTTCCGGTCATTGACAGCTTTGTCACGGGTGGCGTGCCTGTTGGCGGGTGTATGCCTTGCCATCCGGGCCGCGTCTGCGGCGGAGGCGCCAGTCGGGACAACGGGCACGCCGCGCGTGCCCGACCCGGTGGCAATCGAGAAGACCCTCGCGCAGCTTGAGTCCTCCGACTGGATGCTCACATCCGAAGCCATCGCGCTGCTGGCGCAATGGAAAACGCCGGAAGCCGTTCCCCGGTTGACGGCGATGCTGGACAGGAGGCAGGAACCGTGGCTGGCCGGTGCGGCGCTGGTTGCCCTGGCCAGGATTTCCGGAAGCAACGTGTTGTCCAAGGCGGCAGGGCTGGCCGATGACCCCGCGCCGGAAATCCGCGGATCCGCCACGGAAGCGTTGGGGATCATCGGCGGCGCGGAATCCATCGGAGTGATCCAGCGCCGGCTCTCGGATGCCGATTCCCGTGTGCGTTACCGGGCGGCTGCGGTGTACGCCAGGCTGCTGGGGAAGGATGCCTGGAAGGCTATTGCCGCGCTCGTCGAACAACCGCCGGCCGAAGCCCTTGAACAGGCGGCACGCGCCCTCGGGTATGTCGGAACCGCCGAATCACGGGCTCGGATTCACGCCCTTCTCGTCACGAACAACGTGGCTGGGTCGTCCGCCGTTCTGTGGGGGCTGAAGGACACGCGCGATCCGGACGTCGTGCCGGTCGTTCTGGGGTTTCTTGCCGGCCTCCCGGCCACGAGCGAACTGGCCGGGCCCTGCATGGAACTCCTCCAATCCTACGGGGATAAATTTCTTGCCGATCCCCTGGTCTCCGTTTTCGAGACCGGCAACGCAAACGTTCTGCTCGCGGCGTGTCGGCTGCTCTACGCGCATCCGGCGGAGGAACCAGCGATGGCGCTGGCCGCGGCGCTGGATAAGATGCCGAATCCATCGGACGATCTGGTGCTCGCGGCGCTGGCCGCGCTGTCAACGGCACAGGCAAGCCCTGTGCGGCATGTCGATCTGTTCGGGCGCTATCTGGCGCACCGCAACCCAAAGTGCCGCGCCAAGGCCGCAGCCTCCCTCGGCCTGTGCGACAACGCCGATCTCTACTCGCTTCTCCGCACATCGCTCGCCGACTCCGAGACGGCTGTCGTGCGCAGCGCCTTGCGGGCCCTGACCAGAATCCCGCCTGAGTCAGCGCCCCGGGAGGGAATCGTCAGCTATCTGGGCAAGGTTTTCGAAAGAAAGCCCAGCGATGTCGAAATCCTCCGCTATGCCCTGAATCTCATGGCCACCCACGGCAAGCCGGAGGAGTTTCCGCCAGCCCTGGCCGCGTTGAATCCGATCCTCAATGGAAAAGACGGCCGGTTGCGCTATCAGGCCGCCGTTACGCTTCGACAGTTGGGTGGACAGGCTATGGCGCGCCAGATCGCGGAGGCGCAGGGGTTCCTCCTCGATTGGATGCTCATCGGCACGTTTTTCAACGACGAAAGCAATTCGGGATTAACCAACGCCTATCCGCCGGAGACCGAGATCAATTTCAAGACGAACTACGTCGCGCACTACGTTTGGACCGGGCTTGAGTCAAAACGAGAAGAGGATCGGCGAGCGATCGGCGAGCGAAACGTGGAATGGCAGGAATGGAAGACCGATCAGGTTGACGGACGGGTGTTGCTGAACGAGGCCATGCCGCCTCCCGCCTCCCTGTCTGTCGCCTACGGTGTCGGCGACATTGTCGCCCCCGCTTCAAGCACGGTGTCTGTCACGGTGGACTCGGGCGATCCCTTCCTGCTCTGGTTGAATGGAAGCCGGGTGGCCGAGGTGACGAATCGAACGCGAGCATCGGTGCAGTTTTCCGCGACGCTGAAGCCGGGAGACAACCGGTTCATGATCAAATCGTGCAACGTCGGGGGGGAGTGGTGGTACAGTGTCCAGCTCAGGGATGAAACTGTGGCAGGCGGCCGCTAGGTTGCGGGAAGCGAGTGTGTACGGATGAAACTGGATCGCAGCAATCTTCTCGCCCGCGCGCTGGCGGCGCTGTGCCGCCTCCCGGCGGCGCTGTTCGCGCAGCCGGTGACCCCATCGGAAGCATGGGATGCGCCGCGCATCGCGGCGTGCCGGAAGTTAGCCGATAACGCCTATGCCGCACGAGATGTCGAGGCGGGCAATCTGCATCTCCGGGACCTGATCGCGAACTGTCCCGGCCGCTGGGATATTGCCTGCCCGGCGCTCAAAGTCATCCTCCGCGCGTCGAAAGATGGCCCGGACCACTGGCAGGAGTACGCGGCCCTCCGGTTGATCGCGGCCTATCGGGCTGACCGTATCCTCCCGACGGACCCGGCCCTGCGGGACGCGTGGGGCGCGCTCATCGCTATTCGGGGATACCAGGACCGGTTTCTCGAAGCCCAGGCGGAGATTGCAGCGCTTGAAAAGGCCATCGGCAGGGATGTGTGGGTGCAGTTCCTGGAGGCCGAGCTGTGCTATCAGGCGGACTCGTATGAGACAGAGTCCCGCTTCGCTGAGATTGTTTCCACGCTCAGCGCCGACGACAACAGCGATCCGTACGTGCGGGCCGTGTGGCAAGCCATATACCCGGCTGATGGTCGTAAGCCGAGCGCCAAATATCTGGAAAGTGCCCTGGCTTATCAGCCGGGCCGTCTGCAACCCTCCAGCGCCCCGAGGAATCTGTCCTTCAAGGATTTCTCAACGAGATGGGAGGCGGTTCGCGATCCGCCGCCTGAAACCGTGCCGTCGCAGACGCATGCTCTGATTGGCGAAAGTCTGGAGCCGGGGCGATTCATTGCCGACGACAACACGGCCACGGCCGCCTGGCTGTGGACATTGATTGACCGGCATCTGCTGTCGCAAAAGCCCGACGCGCTGCTTCCGTTGCGCCGGCTGCAGCATGCTGAGGTTTCAAACGCCGGCACTGGCGGCTCGGCCGGAGCCCGCGACGCCGGTAGTCCGATCGCGCTCTTTCGCCGGTATCCGTGGACCGACGCCGGGCAGCGGCAGCTAATGGAATACGGCAGGCGGGAATTGTTGAACGGACACGCTGGATCGGCGCTGCGATCCTTCCGGGACGTCCTGTCGCACGCCTCGGACCCGGCCCTGCGCTCCGAGGCTCAAGTCTGTCTGTGGCTGGCGCTTGCCCAGCAGGACGACCGGGACGCGTTCGAGGGGGCCTTCCGGGACGTGAATGCGGAGGAGCGCTATCCCTGGATGGGCGGAACGGAAACGGCCCGGGGCATCCGCGACCGGTTGGAGAAGGGCCTGCCCGAAGCCGCCCCGGAGCGACCGGCGCTGCGACTGGGCGATCTGGACCGGCACCTGGTCAGGATCCCCGCGCTCGCGCCTTGGCCGTCTTCCTGGCGGCAGGCTGGCGGCTCGAACGGGTCCTACGACACCACGCTGATGAAGTCTCTTCCATTCATCCGCATCGGAATGCAGCTCCAGGATGGCGGATTGCTGGTCAGCGCCCCCAACATGATGGTCTGGTATCGCGCGGACCATCCCGGCAAGCCCGTGTGGCAGCGCACGGCGCGCTTCACGGATTCAATATTCAGGCGGCACCCCGGGATCTACCGCCCCCCCCTGATCGGCGGCCGCATCTACACGCGATGGGGATACAGCGATAGCTGCCCCTTCGACGTTGCCGCGATCGACAGCCGGACGGGCAGGCAGCTTTGGTCAACAGCGCAGGACAACACGTGGCGCAAACAATCCGTATCCTTCCGGGGCGTCCGGCATTGGCCTCTGAACGATCCCGTCTACGCCGAGGGCCGACTCTACGTCCTGGCGGCCAAAATCGTGAACTCCGAGATGGAGGGGGTTTATCTTATCTGCATGGACCCCGATACCGGGGCGAGGATCTGGGCATGCCCGGTCTCCCGCGATAAGATGAGAGGCACCTCGGGCTGGTTGCCCGAATATAACACCGATCTGGCCCTCTATGGAAACGCGGTGACCTGCCATCAGGGCGCCGTGTACTGCGCCACCGGCGCGGGTATCGTTTCCCGCGTTGATGCCCGCGATGGCAGCCTGGAATGGGCGCACCGTTATCCGCGCACAAGGTATTCGCAGAAAGAAAGATCACGATCGTCCCCCTGGGATAGGGACCACTCCGTCGCGTGGGGGGCGCCGCCGCTGGTCGCGGGAAATCGGTTGATCTGCATGCCCCGCGACCACAACGGGGTGCTTGCCCTGGACGTTGAGACGGGAAAACTCGTCTGGCACAACGCGTTCGTGCATCCGTCGGGAGCGGTCGGGATCTTTGCGGGGGCGCTTCTAGTGTACGATTATCGGAACGTCGTCGCGCTGGACCTGGCGACCGGCGCAACGCGCTGGTTCCGGCCTTTCGAGGAAGGCGATCTCCGAGGCGCTCAACGGATAGGATCGTCGATCTACGTCGGCACTCCCGGCGGCCTTTGCCGGCTCGACGCGCGCTCGGGTGTCGTCGCCGAGCGGATGGCATGGGGCGAGACGGATCGGCACGTCCTCGATTACGCGATTCTCGACACGGCCCTCTACGTTGTTTCGGATGAGGCCGTCCCGGTGGACGGTTTTGAAGAGGTCGCGTCCGTGAAGCCACCCGCCGCGGGCTCGGAAGGAAAGCTGGTGTTCCCGTTGCGGCGAGCCTGGCGGCTCGTGCGCGCTAATTCGCAACTGTATGTTCCGCCGTCCGAGGCCGGGCTGGGCGGCGCTGTATTTCTGCTCTCGGACGGCGTCCTCGAACGCCTTCGGCTCGACAACCCCACCCCCTCGGTCGCCTGGCAGCGGCTGGTGCATCCGGACCTGGCAGGCGTGCGCTTTGCCCCCGGCGGGGTCGTCCTCGACTACCCGGCGCGTCCGATGCTGCTGGACGGGGAAACCGGCGCCGTGCAACCGGCCGGCACCAGGCAGCCATACGATCCGCCTCCGCTGTTTCGTCTGATCGGGAACGGCAACACGCCTTCCCGAATCTTCTCTGCCGCATTCCCCGGGAAGGAGGGCGAAGTCGTCGGCGCGAGGCCCGGCTTTATTCACGGAGAGCGCTACTACGACGCCGTAAACGAATCCGGCACCGTGAGAGCTTTCGATCTGAAGAGTGGGCGGATGCTCGCGAGCGGCTCGATCCCATCCTGGCCGGTGCCGGACCCACGAAGGGTCGCCGGGATCACCGACTTCCGCCTGGCAGGCGATTCGCTGGTTGTGCTCTCGGCCGTCCGGGGTGTGCGCGCCGATGTGTTCGACGCCGAGACCTGCGTTCACACGGGCGGTCAGGTGCTGGAGAAGGTTGAATGGACGCGATGGTCGCCGGATAAGCACAGCGGGGGCGACATGGCGGGCCGTCGAACCTGGGAAAACGAGATCGTTTCGGGACCGGGCTTGATCGCGGTGACCGACAGGTCCGGGCTGCATGTTTTTGTCCCGGCGGATCGGATGGGTGATCCGACGGGCGCGCTGCCATTTCCGAAGCTGTACCGCCGGCGCGAGCCGATCGTCGCGGATGGTTTGATCAATGAATGGGAGCGGGGCGAACACGTGGAGGTGCCGCTTCGCTGCGCGGACGGCAAGCCCGCCAGCCTGTTCTTGGCGCAAGACGGCCAGAATCTCTTCGCGGCCCTCGCCTACGAAGACGCGCGGGTTGACCCGCTGCGGGGGACGGGCGTGTACAACGACGGAGACTGGGTAACCGTCGAGCAGGGCGACGGACCGTTCGTGCGCAACGCGCGGATCGGCCTCGACGGGAGCGGCGGAATCATCTTGACAGCCGAGCCGCGCGGGAAAGGGCGAACCATCGAGGCAACGGCAGGCATTGGGCATGACCTCAAGACCCTCCGGCATGTCTACGAACTCGTCCTGCCTTTGACGCGGACCCGAACGTGGGCCCAGGGTTTGCTTTCCATGGAAGCTTTCGACGAGCGGGGCCTCGCCGGCCCGACCAAGATCATCGCGTTCAATGATCTCCAGATCGGGTATCACGCCCTCACGCGCGATGAGGAAGACGCCATCTTCACTCTTGTCCGCGAATTGCCCGACCTGCCGGAATCGCGCGCCTTGTACGCCAAGCTGGGGAAGATCTATGATGCGTGGTCGCTCAAGATGCCGCCGTATCCGCCCTCAAAAGGCCCCGTGGATGCGGCCAAGGCCGTCGAGGTTCTGCGTACGTACACGTCCGTTATCGGGCCGACCCAGTTCCCGTACACATGCTATAAACTCATGCAACGCTTCGGGGGCGCGGACGTCCTCCCGCCAGAGGTGCGCGCATGGTCGCAGCGAAAGGGGGAGATCGAGGCCAAACGACAGGGGCCGCACCAACTGAGCGCATCTTTCTGCGTCACCAACTGGCAGGTGCTGGGGTATTTTCCCTACCCGCCCGGCACGTCCAGCCTGGATATAGACTACCTCCAGGGTGTCGGCGGGGAGCCGCGGCACGTTCCGCACGACGATGTCGCCATCGCCACCGGCGCGGGCGGGACAGCCCGATGGCACCCTTACACCTCGCCGGGCGACGAGGTGGATATCTTCGATGTGAAGGACCTGAATCTCCCCTTTAGCGCTGCGGAGGAGCATTTCGTCGTCTATGCCGCCTGTTGGCTGAAGGCGGAGACGGACACCGAGTGCGAACTGCGAATGAGCACGGTGGACGACAGTTGGAGGCTTTACCTGGATCATGAACGTCTCGAGGATTACTCCTCTGTAAGGGGGGCGCCTGACGCCAACGGCCCCAGGGTTCTCCTCGAAAAAGGATTGCACCTCGTTCTGGTCAAAGTCGCCGGCACCAAGCTGCCACCCGGAGCGGGCCATCGGGGGGTGTTCTCCTTCAGCCTGCGCGTGACGGATCCCTCCGGCGGCCGCCCCTTGGGCATTACGGTGTGGAATTGAACGATAGTATGAATGACGGCCATAAGGAGAGGTGCTAAAGTGAGACTTGCTTTTTCACAATCTTGTTGTCGGCGGGCGCAGGGTGCGCAGCGTCAGGTGAGCCAGAGGATGGCCCGTGCTCTGGTGTTCTCTGCGCTGGCCTCGACAGGTTGTGTGGGGGGCGGCATCGAGCCCGGACCTGTGACGGGGAGGGATAATATGCGAACAGATGCACGCATGGGAGCCCGCGAGGCCGACACTCAACCTGCGGCCTTCGTCGAACTCGCTCCGGGCGACGATATCCAGAAAGCGCTGGACCGGGCCGAACCGGGCGACACGATCATGCTGAAGGATGGCGTGTACTACCAAAGCCTGCTGATCGCCCGTGGCGGCTCGCCGGGGAAGCCGGTGACGCTGCGGGCCGCCCATGGCGGCGGCGCCACCCTCAGCGGGGCGGTGCCGCCCGCGCGTGCAACCCTGACATTCGAGCGGGTCGAGGGCGATCTGTACAAAGCCGCTGTTCCGCATCGCGTGTGGTGGGTGATGGTCGGCCCCCGCAACCTCGTCAACTATGGGCGCCTTGATTTGCTCAAGCAATTTCTCTTTCCGAATCAGTCCAACGGCACGCTCAAGCCGTGCGCTCCGGAAGGCTTCGCGTGGCACGATGGGATCCTCTATATCCGCCTGGAGAACGACGGCGACCCCAACTCCGAGCCCGTCGAGATCAGCCGCCTGACAGGAGGCGACGTGGACCCCGAATTGGGAAAACCCGGCCACAAAGGGGAACATTGGGCGCCGGACACCGGCTTTGACGTGCCCGGGCTCGGCCATCTGTATTCCGAAACCATCGGCCTCATCACCGTGAAGGCCGACAACGTCGTGATCGAAGGTCTCCGCCTGCACATGGGTGTGGGCGCGGCAGTGATCGTCCACGGCAACGATGTGACCGTCCGCGACTGCTATATCACCGGCGCGCACATCGGCATTTGCCAGCCCGACATCCTCGCGCTTCCACCGCACCAGACGCCCGGCGAGCGGCCGATCAGTCGCAGCAACCGCACCGGCTGCGGTCTGACCGTCGAGTATTGCGAGTTCACCGCCCCGCCCGGCTACGAAGCGGCGCGCCGCGGCGCCTGGAGCGGGTTGTACGCATCTAATATCTCGGCTGTGTTCATGAACTACGGCGGGGCGCGGTCGGTCGTTCGCCACAACTGGGTCTATGATTCGTCCCAAGACCACCTCCAGCCGCGCGGCAACGGAACCACCGATCCCAGGGACGCGGGCGAGATCGCCTACAACTTCCTCCAGAACTGCGGCGATGACACGATCGAGTTCGACAGCGCAACGCCGCTGAACCTCCGGGTGCATCACAACGTCATCGTGGATGCCCTGTGCCTTCTGTCTCTGTGTCCCGTGATGGGCGGCGGGCTGACCATCGATCACAATCTCTTCTACGCCTCGCCCGAGAACAACCCCCCGCGGTGCCCGTGGCTGAAGCTGGGCACCCCCTGGGGCAAGGGGTTGCCGACGCGCGGCGTGCGCCTCGTTCACAACACAGTGGTCCAGCCGCGTGGCTGCCTCCAGTGGTTCGGCGACAACCAACGCTATGAGGACATCCTCATGGAGAACAACGTCATCTACGTCGGTGAGGCGCAGGCATGGAATTCCACCGACTTTTTAATCAGCCGTCACAACCTCTACTGCGGGCCGGGCGTGAAGGCGGAACACATGCCCCAGATGACCCATGGTCAGCAACCGTTCGTTTCGCTCAAGCCCATCGATTTCAACATCCGTCCGGACAGCGCGGCTGTGGATGCCGGCGCTACCGGTAAGGACGAGGAATACTTCCACACGTCTGCCGGCAAGGCCCCGGACCTCGGCGCCATCGAATGGGGCGAGACCTGGAAGTTCCCGCGCCCGGGACCGCGATGGGCCACCGGCCGTGAGATTTCCGGCCGGCCGGCGCTCCCGGCATCATTGCCTGGAAAATGGGTCGGAATGGAGTAAATCTAAGTCCCGGGCGCAAATCCGCTACTGGACGGTGAGTGGGAGCGTGTGGGCGGTCTTGCGGTCGAACAAGTCGCGCACGGTCAGCGCGTACTCGCCGGCCGGATCATTGAAGGCCACGGGCAGTTGCACCTCTTTGGGCTCGCGCCCCACGATCGCCACTTGCTCCCAGTAGTCGGCCGGCGTTCCGTCGGGCCGCGCGACGGTCAGCTTGAGCGCGTGCAGCCCCGCGGCTTCCGGCACGTTCAGGCGCAGGATCGCCGTCTCGCCGGGCGACACCTTCGAGGAGGTCAGTTCCAGGTTCGGCCGCGGCAACTCGCGGGGCATCAGGGCGAAGAACGTCGCCCGGGAGGGGATCACGTCCATGACGAAGTCCCCGCCGAACCAGCCGGTATCCACCTTTCCAACCGCCATGTCGTTGCGTAAATCATACACCCAGTTCGTGGTGCCCCGCCCCGCGATGAAATGGGCTCTTATCTGCTCGCCTGTTTCGCGGAAGACGGCCACCAGCTGCATCTCGCCGTTGCGCCAGCGCTGCAGTTTGACGTTACCCAGTACCTTCGGGCCCTTGAATTGGCACAGGTCGACCACCGGCGTCACGCCGGCCTGGCCGAGCAACCGCCGGAAGGCGTTCCAGACCGCCGGAGGCGTCGTCTCGGTGGACCCCTGATGGGTGAGTCCTGTGGCCACCTGGCGTGTCGGGAACTGCGACAGGGAGAAGTTCAGCAGCACCGCGCGGCCTTTGTCGTGCTCCCGCACGATCCAGACGGGCGTTTCACCGGCCGCGCCGAGGGCCGTTCCGCCGTCAAGGCGCGTGCCTGGGTCGACGACCGCGTCCTGCCAATCCAGCTTCAACGGCGCTTTCTCGTCCGGCAGTTGCACCGTCATCGCCGCCCGTGTTGCTTTCTGCCGGACGGGCCCCGCGACTCCGAAGAGGTCGTCGAGCGCGCCCCGGTCGCGGGGCTTGCAGTGGCCGTCGAACACGCCCGGCCTGAGATCCGCGATCACGGTGCCGCCGCGGCGGACGAAGTCCCGGACGATCTCAGCCTCCTTGTCGCCAAGCGCCAGGGCCTGGGCCAGCACCAGCACCTTGAACGTGTCGGGGGCGAACTCGCCGCGGGTCAGGGTGCGGTCGGTGACGTAGCGGAACTGCAGGTGCAGATCGTGGATCACCGTGAACCACGCCCGGTGGTTGGGCTCGTAGTCGTTGTACGACGGGCTGTCCTGCAGCGTGGCGGCGAAACCCGACGGCATGGAATAGAGCATGGCGATGCCGTCGTCCAGCATCTCGCACTGCATCAGCAGGTCGCCCAGGCCGTCGCGCACCACCTGCGTGTCCTTCAGCATCTCCCCGGCGATCGGCAGGATCCCGAGGTCGGGATCGATAAACCCTTCGTAGGCTCCCGATGTTGACCACATCCACCACCAGGCGCTATTGGCGCCGTTGACGACCATGCGCCAGTACTTGCTTATCAGTCCGTCGGCCGTGTGATCGTATCCGAGCCAGTTGCCATACACCATGCTCTTGGGCGCCAGGGAGCGAATCATCTCGTCGGCGCTGCTGGCGTAGGGAACCCAGAAGTCCATCTCACGGCAGAACGCGTCGATGTCGCCACTCCGGGCGAAGCCGCCGCTACCCTCGAAACCGATGGCGGCTTGCGGATCGAGATTGCGCATGACATTCCGCCGGACCTTGGCGTACTGAACGAAGTTCCAGCGCAGAAAGGCCTGCCGGTCGTACCAACGGGGGTAGTTCCCCGCCTTGAGCGCGGCCTTCTCGTCCCCATCGTTCTTCTCGGACAGGTCCACTTCGTCGAAACTCGCGAACGCGGTGCCCCAGGACGCGTTGAGCGCGGCGATGTCACCATGCATCTCCTTGAGGAAAAGGCGGTAGCCAGGCAGCGTCTTGGGGCCGGGCGCGGCACCATACACGGCACCCTCGTCGCCGAGGGAGTACTGGAAGACGCCGTGGCCGCGCGCGCCGGTAAAATGTCGGGTGGACCAGCAGAGTTCCTCGGTCGGCGGGCTGATGGTCAGATGTCGCTGGGCGCTGACATTGCCGCCGGTCATCGGCACCCACGCCAGTTCGGAGGCGGCCGCAGCCGGCATGGGCTGCTTGGTGGTCACGATCGTGTTCACGCCGTAGCGCTGCATGCTCTCGGCCATATAGGGAGCCAGCGCCTGCTTGTCGCTGATGTCCCAGAGAACGAAGTTGTGCTTGCCCCGATGACGCTTGGTGACGTTGAAGAACCGGTAGTCAGAAGCTGCCTCCCGGTCGCCGTCCAGCACCACGGCTTCCACCGTGATTAGCATCGGCATCTCTTTCCGGACGGGAAACTCAAAGTGAGCCGTCTTGACGTCCTGGCCGTCGCCGGCAGGTTTCACGTCCTGCCGCGCCAGAACGCGGCCGCGCCGGTCCTTGAGCTGAACGCGCACCGTCTGCCGGCCGATGAGGTTCGTGACGCTGACCGTGCCGGCCAGCACTTCACCGATTTCGGCCCAGGCGGTTTTCAGGGCGATGTTTCTCACCGCAGTAGGGTCCGTCACCTGAAACGGCGCGGTGGCCCAGGTTTCCACTCCGCGATCGCCGCGGGCGATGATATCCACGTGGTAGCTCCCCGTGCGCAATATGGGCAGCCGCAGGCGAACCGCCTGGCCTACCTGGCCTTCGCCCAGAGGGCTCTTCTCGCCGTCACCGCGCCGCAGGACCGCCTGCCAGCGGACGTTGCCCTTCGGAACGTTCTTCCAGGCGACGGCAACGGAATCGGCCGGCAGATCAGCCCGCCGCACGTCCGCGGGCACGGTCATCTCGATTCGCATTTCGGGCGCGCGCCCCGCCGCCCAGAGCACCGCCCGTCCGAAACCCTCCTGCCAGTAGTCGTACGCCATCTCCCATCCGACCTGATAGGGGATGTCGGGCAGGCCGGGCAGAATGACGCCCCGGCCCTTGTCGGCGGTGAAGGCATGGGAACCGGCGGATCCGGAGAGATAGGCCGGCAACTCCCGGCCGTCTTGCCGGTTGGGAATCAGGCCGCCGTCTGAGGTGCCGACGAGCACGACGCCCGCGCCCGCCGCGACCGCCCGCGCCAGGGCTTCCTTCGCGCCGTCCTGCGGCCATGTCGGCAGGTTCGTCGGCGACACACCCTGGAAGATATAGACGTCGTACGGCTTTTGGGTCATCAGGGCGTGGATGCGCCGATCACCCGCCATGCCGCCCAGCCAATGGTACTTGTAGAACTTGTACCAGTAGACCGGCGTCACCTCGACGTCGAAGCGCTGCATCAATTCGATGACGTGGCGTGCATGCGTTTCCATGCCTTCGCTGTTGCTCGCAACGAAGTAGAGCACGCGCGTGGTTCCCCCGGCATAGGGCTTTGCCCACTTCGTGTGCGGCGTCTCCAGTCGTAGCGACACCTTGTGGTATTCTTCGACCTCAGCATGTGAGCTCTCCCACGCCTCAGCCGGACGGGCGGCGGCCAGAAAAGACAAACCCGATAAACCGACAATCGCGAACCGATGGAGTATCATGGCGACTCCTGTCTATGGGTATTCAGTGTTCAGTTCTCAGAAGATCTGCGAACTTCGTCTGAACACTGAATACTGAACACTCTCTTAAGTCCCATCCGGCCTATTCCGCGAGGACGAAACGCAGATCGGGCCCCATTTGGACCCGGTAGCACTGCCCGAAGCCGTCATCGTCATCGAACACGACGGCGTTGAAGCCGAACGCCCCTCCCGGCTTCAGGCCGAGGGCTTCCAGCGGCAGGCGCAGTTCGTAACGGGTGACGCCACCCGCGTCATCCCGCACGGCCGCGAGATTAGCGGTCTTCGCCAGCGCGTCGCCCGCGCCTTCCCACTGGTGAAAGGCCACGCCCGTCTTGGTTAACGCCAGCCCGAAGTTCCAGCGAACGCCCTCTCCGATGACGATCCCGATCTGCAGCGCGTCGCCGCTCGCGATGTTTTGCGTGGCATAGGCGTTGAAATGTTTGTCGTCAGTCACTTCACCGGCCACACAGAGCGTATCGCCGTCCCATCCCAGATACAGTTTGGCACCAAGATCCTGGGGGCCCTGCCAGAACGCCGCGTCTGGGCCCGCGTCTGCGGGCGGAGGCAGGCGAAAACGATCAGGAAAAATGTCATCCGGGTCGCTGAGCACGGCAACGGGCTTCGTCCACTCGTCCAGCACGCCGTCAGCACGGAGGGCTTTCGCCAGGCGCGCGACGGCGCGGTGGGCCGGGTCCGGCTGAAGCCCCGTATCGCCTGCCGCCGCAGAGCGCGCGGCGCGCCAGCCCGGGAACGGCCATACATTGCGATCTGCGTGAGCGTAGGGCGCGCTGACGCGGCCGGCCTTCGCGAGGTGCCGGCCATTCATCGGAGCAGCATGCAGCACATCGCCGCGAAACACCACGCCGCTCAGGTCCTTCGGCCAATCCTCAGGTACGCCAGGCGTGCCATCGCCGTGGGTTCCCGCAAACGTGCGCCCCATGGCGCTCCCGATTGAAACCGCGCGATCATAGACGCCGCCGTGGCCGGTTTCTGGAATCTCGCTCCCGGCCTTCTCGTATTCGAGTTCCGTCATCGGACGAAGTCCCGCCCAAGCTGCAAACGCCGCGCCGTCCGCCCAGGACAGCCAGGGGCACCGCGCGCCAGGCACCGACGCCGTGTACGTGCCGTTTGAACGCCCATCCGAGCGCGTGATTTCGGGCCCGTGCCCTTCGGCGTAGAAGCGTTGCTCCGCCTGCGCCTCCGTCAGCGTGTTGAGAAAAGCGGCGTATTGCCCCTGTGTGATGAAACGCTTCATGCCGTAGAAGGCCGCGTATCCGTTGGGAAACGACGCTGGAATCTCGCCGCCGTCTTCGGGCGTAATGCCCGCCGCCCAGAGTCTCCCCGGCTGCCGGCCGGTGGGTATCGCCCCCGGGCCTGTCACGCGATACGGCGGAGTATTCTCCGCAAAATCGTGATAGATGCCGGATGTGCCCACCCGCATGGGCGGAGAAATGTCTTGACCCGTGTATGCGCACAGGCGATTGAGCTCGACTCCGTCCGAGGACCCCAGTTCGAAAGGCCCTTCGGGCACGTAGGCCATCTCAATGGCGAAGACCAGAAGATTGGTGTTCAGGGGTTCGAGCGAGATCACCGCCGTGATGGTGCTGGCGGTCACCGTTCCCTTGCCGTCCCCGGCGCGGCGCAGGAACATGCCGGTGAAGCCGTCCTTGCCGTCGGGAACGACAAACTCCAGCGGGGTCCCCGCCCCTTGGCCGAAACCGGACGGGCTGAGGACCCTATCCGCAACCAGGCGCGGATGCCGCCACTCCGTGCCGTCTCCGGCGCGCGCCTTGAAGAACACCCACACGGCATCATGCCGCATCCCGAGGCGCAAGGCATTCGGCCAATTCAGGTCAAAGCGCACCTGCGCGGTCTGTGCATCGCGCTGGGTCACGGTCACGTTATCAATCTGCGGGTTCTCCGCGCGGGCTGCATCCGCCCCGGACAGCATCACCCACGCGACGGCCGCCGCGACCGCATGCGTGACGAAGAGTTCTGGTCGTGTTTTGTTTTTCTTCATGGTCTGAACACGTCCCCTCACGGCGCGGTCCTGACGCAACGAAGGCCGACCGTGGTCTGCCCCGGCCTGAAGGTGCCTCCGACGCTGCGAGAGGCGGCCCGATCCGACACGCGCATCATCAGATTGTCACGATCGGATTTCCATCCGAACCCGCCACCCCGGCAGCTAAAAGCACGAGTCGGATTGGCACGGTCGTCGTAATCGAGACGCCAGAAAGGAGACGGGGTCGGAGCGCCGTCCCCGTGCGTACCCGCGAAACGACGCCCCGACGCGCTGCCCACCGTGATCGTAAGCTCCCACAGGTTGCCGCTCAGATCCAGAATGCCCCAGTACGAAGCGCCGGCTTCGGCGCGCCCGGTGCGCGGTCGGGCGAAAGCCCCCGCGCGCAACGGCCCCACAGAACGACTTCCACTGGCGTCGGGCGCTTCGCCGCCGCCGTCTTCTTCCTCTGCGGGGGACGGCTTTCCGCCGTCCTCGGCGATGCCGGGGGCCTCGCCGCTGTTGCTTGGCAGGTTCGTCACGGCGACGGCGTCTTCGTACATATCGACGCCAGGGGTGCCGACGGTTCCCCACCAGGCTGCGTTGCCGGCGCGCTCGCTCCCCACCATGACGACGTGCTCGTCGGGCTTGCCGATGCTACCGACCTCGTACCGCGCCTTGTGCTTCTTGTCTCCCGTAACGTTTGCGTCTCCCCACGCGTATTCATTCGGCATGGGCTTGAGTGGACCGCGGCAGGCCTTTTCGAACTCCAGTTCGGTCATCGGTCTGAGCCCCGCCCAGCCGCAGTAGGCAACAAGGTCTTTCCAAGTCATGTGGCCGCAAGCCGCATAGGGCCCATCGGTCCGGTACACCGCTGGCACGGGTGGCAGGCTGACCGACGCGATGGCACCGTCGTTTCGGGCCACCGGCGCTTCGACACGCTGATTGCCGGGAACCGCGATCGTGACCGAGTTCCGGCAGGGAGACCGCCGCTCGCTGTTTGTCTGACACAGAGAGGCCGAGCCGACCGCAGCATCGGGCGGCACAAGGGTCCGGTCCCGCTGTTGCGCGAACGTGAGGGTGTTGAGAAACTCCACGTACTGTCCTTCCGTGATTTCCGTTCGCATGCAGTAGAATGGCGCAAACCCCTTGGGAAAGTTCGCGGGAAGCGCCCGGGTCACCGCGCGGCCGAAATCTTCGCCGCGTATCAGTCCCCAGCCGTTGCGGTTGCCCAGGTTGGTCACGCTCGCGCCGCCCAGCGTGAGCGCTCCTTCACTTTCGATCCGCAACGGGTAGGTCGTGTCGCCCGCCGAAAACTGGGCCGAGATATCGGCGGTTCTCCACGACGTCTGGGTATCCTGTGAAGCGCCCTCGTAGAATCGAGCCGCCGGATCCCTGACCGCGCCGTCGCCGGCCCAGAATGCCCCTTGTGGAACATAGACCATCGCGATGCCGAAAAGCCTGATTTCTACGGCAGCCGGGTCGGTCACGCCGTCCACCGTGTTGAGCCACCTCAGCGCAAGGTCCCGCCAATCGTTCGCGCCGCTGCCGGGGCTGGAGCGATAGACAAAAACCCCAAGTCCGCGCGTGCCGGTCGCTCCCGACGATGCAGACGTGCTGTCCTTCGGCGCAGGCGAAGGGAGTGTCGTGCCGCCGGCGGGGGCGTCGCTCAAACCGACATCCAGCGCGGCTTCGGGCGGAGTGACGTGATCGGAAGCAAGAGGCGAGAGCGTCGCGTGGCGCCATTCACCCCCAGGCGCCCGGAACTTGGCGAACACCCAGGCGGCGTCCCAATTCTCGAGTTTGATCGGCGGCTTTCCTTCCCATTTCTGATCCTGCGGTCTGTTGTAAATGGGGTCGGGATAGAAGAGTGTATACGCGTGCTCCGGCACTTCCCAGACCGCGCGCCAGGAGTGGTCCCAGGCGACATCGCAGGTGATGATGGACTGTCCCGGGGCCGGACCCGCCGCGAGGCGCACCTGTCCGATTCGGATGGGATCGGCCTGGCCGCTTCCCCCGAACCGGGCGTCGGCCGCCGTGTCGGCTGCGGGCGCAGCCAGGGCGGCGAGCAGCGCAACCGTACAGGAAGCCCATCCCCGAAGCGCACGCGCGGCGATTGCCCTGTGGCCTGTCGTAGCCCTCATAGTCTCCGTCCTGTGTCTTGTTTGCCCTGCCCGGCTCCCGTCGACGGGCCCCGCAGCGTCACCGCCATCGCGGGATCCGCTTCAGGGGGCACCGTGCGCACGCCGCGCCAGCGGTGATGCGGCTGCCGGTCCGGGTCCACCAGCGCCGCGTTGAGCCGATCCGACAGGCGCGCGCGAGGCATCTGTAAGGCGCCTTCGTGCGCTGGAATGTAGAACGGAATATCCGACATCAGGGCGCGGCTTCTCGCGTTTTCCAGGTTGCCGAAACCCCAATAGCTGCAGCGCATCCCAGCGCCGACGGCATCCTCCTGCGGCCAGTCTGCGGGCAGGTCAAGGGATCCGTGGCCGTGCGTGCCTCTGAACAGGCGTCCGGCGGCATTGCCGATCGTCACCGCGCGTTCGCTCTGGTGGATGAGTTTAAGCGCGTGCCAGTCGTGCTCCGAGAAACCTTGGAGGCCCCAGACCGACGGCCCGACCTCGTTCTGAATGGGATCGCATGGCCCGCGAACAGCCTTCTCCAGTTCCATTTCTGTGATCGGGCGCAGCGCGGCCCAGGCGGCGAATGCCGCGCCGTCGGCCCAGGACAGGCCGACGGCTGTCGTTCCGTACCGGTGGGCGGCCGCATACGGATGATAGACGTGGTCAGGCCCCTTCCCCGAACGGATGACGATCCGGGGATGGTAGCGCGCGTCCGCCTGCGCGGGCGACAACGCATTCATGAAATCCGAGTACTGCCGGCGCGAGATGGTGTCTTTCATGCAATAGAAAGCCCTGTAGCCATTGGGAAACGCGGCCTGAATCTCGCCGCCGTCCTGCGGCGTGGCGCCTCCCGCCCAGAGGCAGCCGTTCTTACGGCCGGTCGGGATCGGATCGGCGCTCGTCACCCGGTACGGCTGGGCGTTGTGAACACCGTCGGTGTACTGGTAGAATGCGTTGGCTTCCGCTCCGCCCGTGCCAAGATAGAAGGGACCCTCGGGAACGTACACCATCTCGATTCCGTATCCCCGGACCTGCGCCTTGAGCTTCTTCGTCACACCTTGGGTGGCCGTGAGATCCCACAGGACGGTCACGCCGTTCGCCTTGAGGGCCTTCGGCCTGCCATAGGTCGCTCTCCGCAGAAACACACCGGTGAATCCGTCCGGGCCATCCGGCACGATGCATTCAACCGGCGTGCCGTCTCCGGTCTGGCCGTAGCCGTCCGGGTTCATCACGCGGTTCGCGGCCAGCCGCACATGCTGCCAGGCCTTCTCGCTCTCGGCCTGCGGCTTGGCGGCCTTCCCGGCGGCCGCAGGCCTGGACCAGTGCGCCGGAAGCGCCGGCTCGTCCTCGATCTTCGCCTTAAAGAACACCCAGGCCGCGTCGTGGTTGACTTCGTTGCGCCAGGAGCCCTCCCAGGAGATGTTGAACTGCAGGATCGCAGTTTTCTCGTCGCGCGGCACGACCGACACGTCCGATATCCAGAGCGTCACGCCCAGCGCGTTTGGGCCCAGCAACACAGCGCAGGCAACCGCCGCACACACGCGGCTGAACCGCTGTCTGGAATGTCCTTGCCTCATTGCCAACCTCCGCGCCGGAAAATCTGAATACTGCACACTGAATACGTCCCCTACGGCACCGCCGGAAATTCCAAGACCACCCGGAATCCAACCCGGATGTCGGAAAATTTCTCCCCGCCCTTGTCGCGCCCCGACGATGCCAGATGCCAGGGGGTCGAATGAAACCACGACCCGCCGCGCAGCGTCCGGTCGCCTGTGCCCCGCACATAGACCTCTTCACACCATTCCGCCACGTTCCCGCCCAGATCGAAAATCCCGTATGGGTTGGCGGGGTAACTGCCGACCGGCGCCGTGTATTCGTGCGGGTCCACCCCCCGGCTCGGGGCGTAGTTCCCGGCACCTGACGGCGGCGGCCACGGCCCAACCCAGGGATAGACGCCCTTGATTCCTCCGTCGCGTTCGTGGGGAGTATCCCCTGTCTCCGCGCCAAGCCCGACGGCAGCGCTCCACTCCAGATCCGTGGGCAGGCGGTACCGATGCCCCGGAGGCAGGAACCCGACCTGCTGCTCCCGCTCTGTCAGCCATCGGCAAAAGGCGTTCGCATCGTCCCAGGTGACGTTCACCGCCGGATGCGTCGGCCCCTGCTCGAAGGTCGGCTTGAGCCATTTCCGCCCCTCGCGCCGTGCGAACGCCGCATAGTCCTGCACCCGTGTTTCCCATGTGCAGAAGAGCACAGTCGTTGTGGAAATCGGAACGAATTCCATGCCCATCGAATTGCGCCACGGACGCCCTACCGCAGGTTGCCCACCGGCGGTTGGCACCGGCGCCGGCTCTCCGGCCGTCGCTGCTGGCGAAGGCGCGTCCAATTCGGGTTCCGGCCGTGCGTCGTCCGCAGCCGCGCCTGCGGCCGCGAGAAGCAGTGCCGCAAGGGCAAACGGTCCCACACATCTCACATCCGGTACTCGATGACGCAGACGCACGGCTGGCAATCCTCTTCTTGGCGGACACGGGGTAAATCCGTGATCCGTGAGGCTCTTGCAAAACCCTGACATAAGGGTCAGTGTACAGCCCCCTCCCCACGAAACGCAAGCGGTAAATGTACGAGGCGCTTGCAAAACCCCTTCGGGGTGTTTGCAAGAGAGAAGTCAGGAGTCAGAATATGAGAATACGCGGCCCGTGAAAGGGTTCCAATTCTGAATACTGAATTCTGGCTTCTGAAACCGGCGCTTGCAGAACCGACGAAGGAGGTTTTGCAAGCGCCTCGTACAGCAATTCTAATTTTGAACACATCCGTACAGTCGAAATCGAAATCGCTAGCGCTATCGGGGTCGGAGTCGGTATCGGGGTCGGGATTTTCATTCCCAGTTACCCCCTCGTTTCTTCGCGGCGAAGCCGCGCGGCGGCCTTTTCAGCTTTTCTCCCGTCACTCCGCCAGCACCTCATAGTAGTCCGACACCTGCTGCCTGAACTCCTGGGGCAGCCTGTTCACGTAGTTCTGAAAGACCGCCGCGCGGTTTCGCCGTTCCAGCGCATGGATCTGCTCCGGGCTGAGTGCAACGGCTTTTCCACGAAGATCCGACGAGCTGCCGGCGACCGCCGACGCCGCCCCCGCCGGAGGGGATGAAGCAGACGATGGCGCGCTCGGTATCGGCTGAGTGGCGTCCCCTCCCCCGCCCTCGATGATATCCCCCATGTCCATCAACTTACCAGATGGGACTTTGTTCAAATCCGTCAGTTCCTCGATGTCGCCCGTGGTCACGTTTGTCGACACCACCTGGACCTCCCAGGGGTATTCGGGCATCTCGGGTAGCGCGATCGGAGGAAGCGCGCGTATCGCGTTCAGCGCCTCGATGGCGGCCATGAGGCACACGATCGCTTCTTCCTGCTGCATGATCGCCGGCTCCTGCCGGCTCTTGCCGAAGTCCGTCTGGGCCGCTTTCATCGCATCCTGCGCCTTGCGAACGGCGAAGGCGGCCGGGGTCTTGACCGCCTGAGCACTGCATTGCAAGAGATCCTTGCCGATGTCCGCCTGTCGCGCCTGCATCTGGAAATGCCGTTCCTGAAACTGCTGCGCGTTCGCCTGACTGACTTCCTGCTGCAGGTCCTGCTGAGCCTTGAGGATCTGCCGCAGATGCTCCATGACATCCCTGACCGTTGCCATGTCGTCGGTGATCTGCCCCGCCAGAGCCTCCGCTGCCGTGCGCAGGGCCTTGAGCGCGAGGTCCTGCTGTTCCACCCCGCTGATCGGCTTGCTGGCCTCTATCGCCCGCGCCGCCTCCTGCATCGCCGCATCAGGACGTCCGATCCGAAATGCGGTGACCGCAGCCTCGAACCGCCTCCGCCGTGCCGCATCCAATTCCTGCCCGACGGCCGCCACCAACTGTTGGAGAAACAGCTCCATCTGTTTCAGCACGGCATGCTGCGCCTGGATGAGTTTGGGCTGCGTGAGTCCCGTGCGTTCCGGATCGATGTAGAGCTGCTTGCCCCACTCGCCGGTCTCGCGGCGAATCAGTTCCTCGGTCTTGATAATGGAACGAAGCTGGGCCAACAGGACGTCATCGGTCAGGGTGAGCCCCATGTCTTTCAACAAGCCGTCCAACTCCCGGACGATCATTCCGATTTCCAGATCGGCATGCTCGATATGCGGCAGGGCGTTGACCGGATCCTGTCGCGCGAGTTTCAGCGCGTCCTCGGCCCTCGGAACGTGATTGGTGTTGACCGCCGCCAGAGTCCTGTTCAACTCGATCACGCGTTCCCCTCCGCCCTCCGAGAAGAGGTCGTTGGAGGTCAGGTCAATCATCAGCAGATTGATCCGGCGGACAACGCCGGACAATTCCCGGCGCACGATTCCCTGACGTCGTTCTTCGGTGAGCAGGCGCCCCCGTGTCTGCAGAAAATCGGCATCCTGACCCTTGATCTGCTGGATCTCCGAAAGCGAGGTCTGCTCTTCCGCCCACGCCTTCCGAATGTCCGCCCGCTGTTCGTCGAGTTCATCCGCCAGCCAGCGCAAATAGCCCGCGTCGCCCACGATCGCTAACCGGCGCACAACCGAGCGTCCCCAGCGCGAATCGGTCGCCTCGTGCGCATCGCAGGCCTCGACCGCCACCGTCACCACGTCGCCGTCCTGAAGATCCGGTATCGTCGTGCCCAACGTCCAGTCGAACGCCGCCTCGGTCTGTCGGCCGGTCAGCGGCCCGAGGGGATATTGAACATCCTCCGCTCCGTTGACGGAGTAGACCAGCCGGATTTTCGACAACCCGTAATCATCGGTGGCGCGCACGAGCAGCCGTAACCTCTTGCGAACGGTTGCCGGACCGTCGTCGGTCGGATCCAGAAGCGTGACGTCCGGGACGTTGTCCGCAGTGACGCGTACTGCGTGCCAGACGTCGTCATATTCAAATCCGTGCGTCTTGTCCGTCAGCCGGAAGGAGTATTTGAGACTGTTCCGGAGGGTCACGGAATACCGCAGGCTGGATCCGCTCGAATCGAGTTCCATCTCGACGGGATCGTGGCCCTCCACCAGCATTCGCGCGGAACGAACCGCGGGTTCACACCGCAATTCCCACGACACGGTGCTGCCATCGAGCGCTTGCACGTTCAGATCGTCGACGCAGGTGTCTTTCAAGCCGGTATAGGGCGGGTGGACGATGCGGACGCGGCGTTGAACGAATTGCGGGGGTGGAACGAGGGTGATGCGGAACTCCGCGGAGCGATCGTCGCCGATTCTGAAAAAGTAGTCTGTGTCTCGAAACAGCTCCTCGATGCGGTGCGAGAACTCGGAACCGCTACCGGCCGGGAGGAGGATGCTGTGCCAGGCCTGATCGCCCGCCGGCCGGACGTACAGTTCGCCCGTCGGCGGCAGACGGCCCGCCACGGAAGCGGCCAGCGTGATCGTGTCGCCCTGTTTAACCGTCTGGTTCCCGGTGACAGACACGATCCGGGTCTGGGTCGGGTAGCTGATCTCCCGGTCAGCCAGCCTCAGAAACAGCGCGCCGACGTGCCTGGGCCACGTGACGCTGATGGCCGCGAAAAAGAGGATCGTGCCCACCGCGAAGAGCAGCGGGCGCCTGAACTGCCGCGGGGCGACAATCTCACGAAAGTCGAGCGGCTTGATTGCGGCGAGCGCATGGAGCCGCATCGCGGCAAGCAGCGCGGGCGAAATGGCTGGCTGCTCGGCGTTCTTCAGTTGAACGTAGGAGATCAGCAGACTCGCAAGCTCCGGGTGCCGGCCTTCAATCTGCAGGGCAATCCGCACGTCGTCAAAACGCCTCAGATGGCGGAGCCATTCGTAGTAAAGGGCCCACAGCAGGACACCCGCGTTCGCGACAAGCAGCGGCAGCCGCCAGGCGGCGGGTCCTCGCAGCCGGAAGATGAAGAGCCAGTCCACGAGGAAGTCCAGCGCCACCAGGGTGCCCGCCCAAATCAGCGTGCGCGACACGCCGCGCAAGTGGAAATAGCGGCGCTGCCGCCGCCACGCCTGCCGCAGCTTTCGCTCGACCAGTTGTTCGTCCGATGTCACACCAGGTTCTCCCTCCGCCGCATGAACCACTCGGTGCCGCACAGGAGCGCCAGCAGCACAAACACCGCCGGCCAATCCCACAGATCGCGTTCCACGCGGATGACCTTGACCGGGTTCTTTTTGACAATGCGGTCTGGCAGCGACGCAAGCTCGCGGATCGCGAAGGCCTTGCCTCCCGATAGTTCCGCCATTTTTTCGAAGACCTGCCGTTGCATGGCGGTCTCGCGCCGCTCCAACGGGATGGAGAGCACATCGAACGTGGCGGAGTTGGCCGCCGCTGGATCGTCTTGGCCCGTTTGCACGACATAACGTCCGTCCTCGCCCGCCAGAAAGAGCCCCTGGTAAAGCCCGGCGACCGTCGGGACGGGCGTCAGTTCCAGCTCCATCGGATCGCCGCGGGACGCCGTGTTCTGAACGCGCACGGGAAACGATGGCAGCAGGACCGGTTCGTAGGCGTCGCTCAACACGTTGGCAAAAACTTGCACGTGCTCGCCGGCCACGTACGAGGCTCGGTCAGTCTCGATCGTGATCCGCTTGTTTTCGCCGAGCAGCCGCGAGAGGGTGAGGAATTGGATGGCCTGGCCCCAGAACCGAGCATGGTGCGTGTCGCCCGCCTCCCGGCGAAGCCTCCAGAGATCCTCGGTCCCGACGAACATGGTCTTGCCGTTGCCGTAACGCTGCCAGGCTACGAGCGGATAAGGCTTCGAACGGTCGGTCGCGTACGAAAGCGACAGCAAAACGGAAGCGCCGGGCTTGGCCCCGGACAACTCGGGGAGGCTGCCCAGCGGTTTGACCGCCTCCCACAGCCGCTCATTGCGCTCCCTGGGCAGCACGAGGGACACGATCCGGCTCTGCTCTCCCTCCGGCGTGACGACGGGATGCACGGTGTCGGACACGGGCATCCACTGGCCGGAACCGATGACGACGGGCAGCATCCGGCTGATGGACGTGTTGATATAGCTCGACGGCGCACCCATGGGACCGGCGAGCATCAACAGCGATCCGCCCCTGGTTTTGACAAGCGCTTCGATGAGATCAATCTGCGCGGGCGTGAAGAAAGTCGCGGGAACGTCGCCGATGATCACGAGGTCGTTCTTCATCGCCTCGGCGCTGTCTTCAGGGTACTTCGCCACGTGGTATGGCGAGATCGCCGCCAGATTGGGGTCCCCCTGCGTCATCAGAAACTTCACGTCGAGACGAGGATCACGCAGCAAAACCCAGCGCAGGTAGCGGTATTCCCACCGGGGCATGCCTTCCACGTACAGCACCTTGATCCGATCATCGATAATCCGCACGGGGTGTGCCACCTGATTGTTGTTCGTGCTCGCCTCCTCAGGCAGGGGAATCACCGCCACCTCCAGAGTCGCTGAGCCCGCTTCCCTGGGGGTGAAGAGTATCTCTTCGAACTGCGTGCCGCCCGCCAGTGTCACGGTCCGACTCTGCACCGGCTTTCCATCAACCCGAAGCGTCATCTTGGCGTCCTGCCGATCATAGCCGACGGAGTCGAACTGGACCCGGAGAGGAACCTTGTCGCCGGAGAATACAACGTCCGGCGCCACGATCCGCCGCACGTAAATGTCGGGGGGAGCCGGAAGGCCGATGCCGACTGTGTAGATGGGAATGCCCCTCTCGCCGAAGCGACGGGCCACAACCAGCGGATCTTCCCCGGCGTTCCAGGCAAAATCGCTCAGCACCACGACACCGGCGATCATCTGTCCCGCGTAGCGCGCAACCGCTTCTTCGACGGCTGAGCCGACGCGCGAGACTCGGCCGGTCGCCTCCTGCCCGAGCAGCCATTCCACCCCCGGGCCTTCTCCGTCGCAGGGTCTGAGGCTGTCGTCGAAGGTGAAGAACCGCACGTCGTGGTCGGCGTCGAGTTTGGCCGGCAGGGCGATGGCCGGATTCTCTAACGCCGCCTGCGCCAGCTTCAATCGTGAGACGGAGGAGACGTCTTTCCGCAACGCCTCAAGCTGCCCCGGGAGGAGCGTCTCCGCCGGAGATAGCCTGCCCAGCGCGACGGTGGCTTCCTCCACGTCGCGCGGGTCCTCGCGCCTATCCACGAGGGCCATGCTTTCGGAAGCGTCCAGCAGAATCAGGACGGTCTGGCGGATCGGCCTGACCAGCTTGTACGCAATGGCGGGTTTCATCAGCAGGGCGCAGATCAGCGCGACTGCGGCGGCCTGACACGTTGCCATCAACGCGCATCGAATCCGCGACGGACTCCTTTCGGCGCGATAGAGCCAGACCGCGAATGCCACGGCACAGAAGATCACCAGCAAGGCCCAGCCCCAGCCCTGCCGCAAGAATACGTCCGGCTCGGACAGAACATCGCTCGCCTCTAGTCCCAGTAATTTGTTCAGAACGCTTCGCATCTCCATAGCTCTCGCCGTGTGTTCAGAACACTTCTCCCCACACCCCACGCGCTACGCCTTCCTCGCGGCAACCACGTCTCGCTGTTGAACCGTGCGGCTCATGTCGCTCAGGCCGCCAGCCATTCGCTTGGTATACCTCTTTGCCAGCAGGCTCTGCGCGACGAACGCTGCCAGCGCCAGCCATAAAAGTGCTCCGCTCAGCTCGCGTCCGACGCGGCTTTCCTTGACAATCAGAGGCAGATTGCCATCCGGTTGGACCAGTCGTAACGGGATATCCGACAGGTGCGTCTCCATCGCTTGCCGTCCGGCGATCTTCACGTCCGATTCGCCCGGGTCCACATTGACCGCAACCGATAGCGAAAGCCCCGTGCCGTCTTCCGAGCGGAGTTCGTAGAACCCGGCGGCGTCCGCGCCGTCGACTGCCGCGACCCTCTGTCCGTTTCTTTCGACAACCTTGACCAGCGTATCTGTCGCGGTCGGACCGCGCAGGATCAGCGTGCTGCCCGCCTCACGGTCGCCGACGGGCAGGAACATCGGCTCTCCGACCGTGACGTGTTCCGTCGCCCCTGCGTGAATCAGGCAGGTGATCATCTGCTGAACCAGGATCGGATACAGGGGCTGCACCGGGAAATCGGTCCACGCCCGATCCAGCGTGGTCGTGAACAGCAGCACAGACCCGCGTCCCAGCCGCTTTTCCAGGAGCAGCGGCAGATCGCTGCCGGTGAATGTGAGGATCGCCTGCGCGTCACGATCCGCCTTCACCCGGAAGGCCTTGTGAAATCCCCCTGCGTCCAGCAGGTCCGGCGGCAGGAACCTCAAAAGGGCCGACAGCGGATGCCGGGATTGGGACGGGGCAATCGACCATCCGTCCGTCCCTTCTGCGGGACTTTCCGCAAGCCCGACGAGTTCCCCTGGCAACAGCGATTCGCCGTTCTCCCGGAAAACCGAGTTGTAGTGTTCCGAGTCGACGTTGCCGCCCAGCGAGACGACGAGTCCGCCGCCGTCCCGCGCAAATGCGAACAGCCGGGCGACCTGCTCGGGCGGCACGTGGTCCACGTTGGCCATCAGAATCACGTCGTAATCGCGGAAGGTCTCAGACGCGAGCTCCTGGGGCACCACCGTCGTCACCGCAACCGGACCGTTCTGTGCCAGTTGCTTCAGGCGCAGAGCGGCACTCACAAAGTCCGTCTCGCTCTCGAACGGCGCCCGTTTGCGGTCGCCATCCACGCAGAGCACGCGAATGGTCGCCGGAATCCGAACCACCGCGCGGCTGATATTGTCGGACGAGAGTTCGTCGGGGCTCAATTCCACGCTGAGCGTGGCGTACCCGGGAGCATCGAAACGGCTCACGAACGAAACCACCTTGGTCTGCCCCGGCTCCATCGTCTCCAGCGGTTGCTGCCCGACCGGTTCGCCGTTGACACGGAAGGTCACGGACGCGCCCGTCCGGGGCCGGGTCCCCCGATTATGGATCTCGGCCGCGAAACGCGCCGTCCCCGATTTTCGCACGGTTCCGGAAACGAACTCCAGTCCCCCCACGGCAAGGTTTTCCTCGCCGTCGGATTGAACCGGCACAATGAAGAGATTGGCCTGCGAGCTTATCTGCCGAAGCGAACGCCTGGCCCTGTCGGAAAGCGATTCCCAGGTTACGGCCTGCGCGTCCGTGATCAGATAACACTCCCTGACGGGCGTCTTGAGCTCGCGCACAAGCTCTTCAATCTGGTCGAGACCTGGCTCCAGGTTCAGCCGCTCCGGCAGTACCGCCAGTTTCTCGTCGAACAGCGTGGAGACCTGCTCCGGCATGTAGCCGACAGATCGCTGGAGGATCCGTGGACGGCTGCCCAGCAGCACGACTGTCACTGGATCGCCAATCACGACGGTTCCGAGAATTTCCCTGGCGCGCTCGACGGCCCGGGCAAACCGGGTGGTGAACGCGCCGTGCGCCATGCTGTACGAGCCGTCAATCGCAATGACAACGCCCACGCGGCGCTGCCCGCCCACCCATTTGCCGGCTTCGGTCCTGATCGTGGGCCGCGCCAGCGCCAAGGCCAACAACGCGATCACCAGACACCGCAACAACAGCATCAGCCGATCCTCGATCCGGACCTGGTTCGCGCGGATCACCAGCGCCCGGCGAAGCAGTTCCATCGCCGCCCATTCCGTCCTTCGCCCGTAGAAGCGGTTCAGCAGGTGAATGGCAATGGGAACGGCGACGCCGAGGAGCCCGAGCCCCATCCAAAGCCAGATTGAGTTAAGAAATGCCATGTCGTTGCGCTTTCACTCACTCCGAAACACCACGCACGGGTCCCGCCAATCGACCCCGCACGGATGCAGTATCCGTCCGCCGAAATCGACGTCGATGGTGAGCGTGTCGCCCGGCGGCAGCGGGATTGAAACCGCCACCGGTGCGTTCGTGGGTGCCAGCAATCGCTCATACACGATCTCGCCGGAGACCCGCAGGCCGATCCGCACATCGCCGCGACACCCCGTGACCGGAGCCGCCACGGCGTGGAACATCGAGTCTTGCCCCTTTCGTGCCGGCAGACGATACTGAGCGACGGTGCCCGCCTGCATCCGCACCGCCGTCAGGCAACTCGGCATCGGCGGACGCCGCTCCCCGTCATAGCGGTAATCGATGAGCCGCGCAGCGGTGGGCCGACCGGCGGGATCGCGAATCGCGATGTCGCCGGCGGGCGGCACTCCAAGGCGCATCAATCCAGGCGGCGATCGCCTGACGTAGCGCACGGCGGCCCAGGGAACCGATAGCGCGCCCAACGCGGCATGCGTCATCTCCAGACCGTTGGCGCCCAGACTCAGGCGGCCGTGAATAATGCTTCCGTCAATCAGGCCGATTTCGTCGTCCGGTCCCGCCGCAGAAGGGCTCGCGTCATGCTCGAACAGGTAATAGAGCGTCCCGACTCTCGGGACGGTCAATGCGCCCAGCGGGCAATCCACCGCCAGCATATCCTCCCCGATCCACAGAAGCGTCCCTGGAATCGGTTCTCCGTGTGTGCGATAGAGCGCTCCGGTTCTGTGTAAAACGCCGGGGTCGGGCGAGGATGAGAAATCCAGCGCCGCGACAGATTCGGTGCCGATCGTGCAACGGCCGAAAAGATCGCTGATCACCGTCAGACGGTTCGACTCCAGGCCGAGAATTCGGGCGCGCCAGATCTCGCCGTTTCTCAGCCGGATCGCCTGAAGGGCGCCGAACGTGTTTGCCCCCGTGTCCCGGATCACGGCGATGATCCCGTTCAGCGGGACGGCGGAGCCGCCAATCAGGATCGCCCGTTCCCGCACCGTCGTCTCGCCCTCCAGACGGACCCCTGCGGTCTGGATCGTATCGGCGCGCGAGGCCGTGCAGGCGCTCCACGCCCCGGCGAGGCACACAAGAATGGCAAAACGCGGTGTCACGTGGGTCACCTCATAGTCCTGGCCATGGAGCACTGAACCAAATAGCTGGCGATGGCGGTCTCGACCGGTTGGCGGGTGTTCACCAGGACATAGTCCACCAGCAACTTGGCGCACGCGCGTTTGATCTGATTGATGAACCCTTCCACTTCAGCCAGATAACTGGCGCGTATGCGGGAGGCGTGCGTGATCGTTTCTCCCTCGTTCTCCATCCCCTGGAAGCGACGCATTCCCTGAAGCGGAAACTCGAGTTCATAGGGATCCATGATATGGAAAACGATCACGGTGTGGCCGCGAAAGCGCAGGTGGCTGAGACCCTGGATAAAGGCCTCGGTATGATCGAACAGATCGGAAAAGAGAATCACCACTCCGCGCCGGGACATCCGTCGGGCGAACTCGTGAAGCATCGCGGCGACATCGGTGCGTGGTTTCGACTGCGCCTGCTCCAGTGCGTGCGAGAGGCGGCTCAGCACGGCTTTCGAACTCGTCGGCTCTATGTATTCCTGCAATTCGCCGTCAAAAACGCCGGCCCCCACCGAGTCATGCTGATCCACGATGAGGTACGCCAGGCTGGCCGCCATGTACTTGGCGTATTCCAGTTTGCTGATCTTGCCGGACGCATAACGCATCGAGACGCTGGCGTCCAGCAGCAGATTCGCCGTGAAGTTTGTTTCGGCCTGAAACAGCTTGATGTAGTACCGTCCGGTACGGGCGTAGAGTTTCCAGTCAATGCGGCGGGTCTCGTCGCCGGGAACATACGGACGGTGCGCGGTGAAATCCGTGCTGAAGCCGCGGAGGTGACTCCGGTGCATGCCGACCCGCATCCCCTCGACGATCTGCCGTACAACGACATCGAGCGGACCCAGCTCGGAAAGAATTTCGGGATCGAGGTACCTAGACCCCCGTTGCCCGGTGTTTGGGCTTGGCATCGTAGAGTTTCTCTTCACAGGGGATACTCGTGAGCAGCCGCTTGACAATGTCGTCGGTGCTCACGCCCTCGGCGTGCGCGGCGAAGTTGAGCCCGATCCGGTGGCGCATAACCGAGGGGGCCAGGGCCCGGATGTCTTCGATGGCGACGTGGAAGCGCCCGTGCAAGAGGGCGCGGGCCTTACCGCCGCCAATCAGGCACAGACAGGCACGCGGACTCGCCCCCCAGGACACCCACTGGTTGACAAAATCGGGCGCCCCGGTTCCGCCGGGCCGGGTGGCCCGGACCAGAGCCGCCACGTAGTTGAAAATGTGATCCGCCACCGGCACGTGACGCACCAGGTCCTGCAAGGCCAGGATCTCGTCCTTACGCAAGACGGCGTCCAGATTCATCTCGGGCTCGATCCGGGTGGTGATGGTCTTCATGATCCGGATTTCATCCTCCTCGCTGGGATAACCCACCAGAATCTTGAGCATGAACCGGTCTAGTTGGGCTTCCGGAAGCGGGTAGGTGCCTTCCTGTTCCAGCGGGTTTTGCGTCGCCAGCACGAAGAAGGGCTTGTCCAGGCGAAAGTCCTCCCCTCCGGCCGAAATCTTCTTCTCCTGCATGGCTTCCAGCAGCGCCGCCTGCGTCTTGGGCGGGGTCCGGTTGATCTCGTCTGCCAGAATGATGTTGGAAAAAACGGGACCCTTGCTGAAAACAAACCGCCGCTGGCCTGTTTGAGGATCGTCCTGCAGGATTTCGGTTCCGGTAATGTCGGAAGGCATCAGGTCCGGTGTGAACTGAATGCGACGGAAGGACAGGGAAAGGGTCTTGGCGAGGCAACTGATCAACAGCGTCTTGGCCAGTCCCGGCACCCCTTCAAGAAGTCCATGGCCCGCACTGAATATGGCGACCATGACCTCATCAATCACCGGGTCCATGCCGACGATGACTTTATTCAACTCGGCCTGAACCCGGGCGCGAGCCTCGCCAAGCCGCTTGGCCGCTTTGACATCATCGGGGAGGGGTTCCAGGCGGGATTCCTCGGATGCATGCGCGTTGACTTGCATGGGTTCCTGTCTTTTCTCTTAAGGGCGTGTCATGCCCATTAACACACCCTTCGTTGTCAGAACGTTCGTGACCGTTCACGGCCATCGATGCTTACCGAAACAGATGGGCCACAATAGCACGAAAGATCGCTCGTGTCACCCCTCATCCCAGAGACACATCAAGAAGCATCATCACCGCGAAGCCCACCAGGGTTGCCATGGTCACCTGATCGATGTTGGCCTCGTTCCGCTGAGATTCAGGAATCAGCTCTTCCACCACCACAAAGATCATCGCGCCGGCGGCAAAGCACAGGGCATAGGGGAGAAAATCCTGCATGTACAGAACAAATGCGGCGCCGAGTACCCCTGCCAGGGGTTCGACCATCCCGGAGGCCTGCCCCATGAGAAAGCTCTTCATCCGCCCCATTCCCTCTCTCCTCAAGGGCAGGGACACCGCCGCCCCTTCGGGGAAATTCTGTAGGCCGATGCCGATGGCCAGCGCAAGGGCTCCTCCTATCGTGGCGGAAGGAAGATTCGCCGCCACGGCCCCGAAGGCCACACCCACCGCAAGGCCCTCCGGAATGTTGTGCAAGGTGATCGCGAGAACCAGCAGCGTGCTTCGCTGCCACGAGGTCTTGATCCCCTCGCTGTGCCCGATCGACAGCCCGGGATGAAGATGCGGCAGCACACGGTCGGCCAGCCTCATGAAACACCCGCCAACCAGGAATCCGATCACCGCCGTCAGCCAGGGAATTTGTCCCATGTGTTCGGCCATCTCAATGCCCGGTGCGAGCAAGGACCAGAAGCTTGCGGCAATCATGACGCCAGCAGCGAACCCCAGCATCGAATCCATGAGTTTGGGATTGACCGTTCTGGTGAAGAAAACGAGCGCCGACCCCGCTGCCGTCAAGCCCCAGGTAAATAACGTGGCCATCAGCGCTTGATTGATGGGACTGTACTGCTGCATGAAGTCGATCATGAGGAGCCCTTTGCTTGTGATCGCCAAGTGAATGTCATGAATGGCGTGTATTGTGGCGCGTGCGGGCGCGGAAATCAAGCGCGATCAGCATAATAGGTGAATCGGGGTCGGTATCGGTTATTCATTCGTAATTCTTCGCGTGCATACGAGCGGTTGCCTCCCGCCAGCCAGTAGCCAGTGCAACACTGGCTACTGGCTGGCGGGAGTTAGTGGACGGAGATCCCGCTGCACTCCTGCCTATAACGCAAAACCGTTTCTGAAATCCGAAAAATCATTTGATGTCCTATTCATTTGGGAGTATTGTTCAACACGTAGCAGTTCATTGCTTCCCACCCACCGCAGGGGGCAGGCTGCTGAAAAAAAGTCCAACACGCCGGACGCGAGGGACGTATCAGGGATGTAACGGCCCGTAGAGGAACGCATATGCCTCCCCCAACGGATGAAACAAACCCGGCCCCGGACCTGCGGCAGCAACGGATCGCCGCCGTGGTCCGGGACTACCAGCAGCCCTTGTTGCGCTACACCTCCCGGTTATTGCGCAATGCCACTCTTGCTCAGGATGTCGTGCAAACGGTGTTCATCAAACTCTGCAGCAACTGGAGCCCCTCGCAGGAAGCCGGCGGGGACCTCAAGCCGTGGCTCTTCCGCGTCGCCCATAACGAGGCGGTGGACCTCATCCGCGGCGAAGCGCGCCGCAAACGCCTCCACGCCTGCGGCGCGGCCGAGGCCGAGATCCTTCACGGCGGGACCCACGCCGACGCGGCGCCTGATGACGACCGCCGCGCCCTGGTCCTCGGATGCCTCGGCGCGCTCGACCCGTCCGAACGCCAGGTCATCCTGCTGCGCCTGCAGCAGAACATGAGCTATGACGAAATCGCCGCAACCGTGAACCGCCCCCGAGGCACCGTCGGCGCCCTGCTCCACTCCGCCGTCAAAAAGCTGGCCCGCCAGGTCCGCCGCAAGGAGGGTGTATGACTACCTGCCCCACCGAACCCCGCCTCACCGCCTGCCTCCTCGGCGATCTTCCCCAGGCGGAGGCCGACGACGTCCGCGCCCACATCGCGTCCTGCCCCGCCTGCCGTGCGGCGGCCGCCGAACTCGCGCCCCTGCTCGACACCCTCCGCGCCGCCCTCGCCGCCGACGCCGCCGCGCCCCTCGCGCTCGACCCCGCCCGGCTGACCGCCATCCTCGCCACGCCGCCGCCTACTCGTGCGCGCCGCCGCCGCACCCGCTTCTGGCTTGGCCCCGTGATCGGCCTCGCCGCCACCCTCCTCATCGTCCTCAGCGCCGCGCTGCTCTTCCCAGCCTTCGAATCCCGCCCCTATCGTGTGATGAAAGGCAGCGGCGTTCCACAGCCGTGTGAGCCGTCCATTGGCCTTGAAAGCAAGGAAGCCGCCGATGGCGACGGTGATGGCTTCATCCATAGGGCTGAGTACAATTTAGGACTCGGCGATAACAAGCCCGTGCTCATCCGTAGGCCCAAAAAGAGGGCCATTGTCGACAGAGAGAGAGATTTGCCCGAC
>Ga0194125_10001597_pt1 | contig 38361 bp, 47 predicted proteins | sample TA2KigC250mmetaG_FD_148626 | JGI IMG/M metagenome (GOLD analysis project Ga0194125, IMG submission 148626) | Freshwater microbial communities from Lake Tanganyika, Tanzania - TA2015034 Kigoma Deep Cast 250m | ecosystem: Environmental > Aquatic > Freshwater > Lake | place: Tanzania: Lake...
AGACTTCAGAAGGAAGTCCCGCCCGGCCAGGTCGCTCGTCGGGGGATAGCCCTTCTTGGCCCGTGGCTTCTTGGCCATGGACTCGGGAGGGACCCTGTTCTTCCAGGAGAGCTTGGTGGGCGACCCACCCCCGGGCGCGTTCCGGTTCCTCCCGAAGTAGGTGAGCCTGCGCTCCCCCTCGCCGACCATGGGGTTCTCGACCCCGTACACGCCCACGCCTCCACGGGCCCTGTTGACGATGAAGGTCTTCCAGGGGAAAGCCCCGTCGAGATAGCCGATGCGGATCTGAACGACCAGGCCCGCCATGAGGGTCTCGACCTGCGTGAACTGCCCGTCCCAGTTGTCTAGGACCCACTCGATGTGATCGAACTCCCGGGTCCGGTCTGTGTAGATCAAGGACAGGGTCCGATCCCGGAGCAAGCTCGGGTCGAGCTCCCCTCCCGGCACGGAGATGTGAAGCTGCCGGTTCCAGGTATCGAAGTCAGTGACCGGCATCCGGGTGTCTCTCTACCTATATCTCCCTACAACTGGGGATACTCCGCCAGGGAGTCTCCCAGGCCCACGGTTTCGATGTAGTCGATGGGGGGAATCAGCACCGTCCTTCCGGCAGGGATAGGCTCCAGCGGGTCCAGGATGGGGAAGGGCTGGAACTGTTGGATGGCCAGCGCCCGGGATACCGGGTCCCGATAGAACCGGCGGTAGTACCGGGAAGCCAAGTGGTAGACCGTGTCCGACCCGCTGGAGACGTGCTGCACGACGCCCGGGATATCGAGATAGGGCAGTCTCTCGGGGAGCGTCAGGTGGAGCACCCCCGTGGCTTCCTTCAGGTACGCGCGGCCATGCCGGGCGAAGCCGGGGAGGATCACGCCCAGGGAGGTCACTTCGAGGGAATCCAGGGGGGTTGCCATCTACCGTTATTCCTCGTTGATGTGCACGCCCCCGGGCAGATCACTCACGGGCATGTCATGGTCCCCCACGTCGCCCACCGTCGTGTTGTACAGGCTGTCCCCCAGCATGCCCCTTCCCTCATTGAACCGGTGATCCTGCCAGGTCTTGAAGTCCTTCCGGATCTCGACGAGGTTCACCTGAACGGAGGCCACGACCGTCCGCAGGTCCACGTTGAAGCGGGACCTGTTCGTGCTCCAATCCAGGACGATGACGTTCTTGGTCCGCGTGCGAGGCCAGAGGAGTCGCAGGATAGGCGGGGCCTTTCCTAGCGAACGGGGGAACACGCATCCCTCGAGCCAGGAGATGGCATCCTCGATGAACAGGTTTCCCATCTTGTGGAAGGCATAGAGGTACTGTGAGAAATAGATTTCCACCGAGAACCGCTCTGCCCGCGTGTACCCGGATTGGATGATAGGCGAGCTCCATCCCACGGGCTGCAGCTCGCCGATCACTTGACCGCCCGTGCCCTGGAGAACCGTCGGGTTGCACAGGCACTCCAGCTTGTTCGACGGGAGATCCACGTCGATGAACTGCACTCGCGCCAGCGCTCGGGTCGGATCGTACTGGAACTTGCCGTTCGGATCGGCCACGAGCTACTCCTGCGTCTGGGATCCCGCTATGGGGTCCCCTTCCTTGATGTTCGTGACCCGGACCTCGGGGTTCTGCACCCACTTCGCCAGAAGAGGGATAAGCTGGCTCAGGACAGGGGCCAGGGCAGTCCCGAGGGCTGCACCTCCGACGGCAGCCAAGGCCTTGGGACGTCCTCCTCCAATAGCTTGAATGGCCTCCCAAGAGGATCCCTCTTGTGGAAGGTAGGCCTCAGATCCGGGTTCTCCTCGCAATCTACCGGCCAGCCCGATAGCCTCGGCCAGGACTGCCGGCATATCCGGGATAATCCCGCCGATCCGGCCCAGCCACTGCGACGAGATTGGCCGGGCTCCAGTCATGGGAGACTTCCCGCCCCGCACACCAAGGAGCCCCTCTGCGTATAGCAACCCTTCTGGGCCGGATTGCGCCCAGGGCGTCGCGTACTTTCCGCCGAAGCCCCTGTACCCTTCACGGGTTATACCCAGTCCAGGCTCCCGTTGTGCGATATCCACGCCCGCGATGTAGGCCATGCCCATCTGCCGCAGGATCGTTTCTCGCTGCTCGGGAGTGAGCGGCCTACCCGCGCGATGGGCCTCGGCCAGGGTGCCTCGCACGGCCTCCATCGCGCCGACGCCCCCGGTAAGCTGCTGGAGGTTGGCCATGGCCTCGCCGAAGCCGCCGTACTTGCCCGTGGCGACCATGCGAGCGATTCGTGCTCCGGCTGCCCCCTTGGCCCGGGTCATCTGCCGGTAGTACCGCTGCTCGTACTTGGCCTCCGGGGTCGGGGGCTCGTACCCGAACAAGCCCTTCCACTTGTTGAGCACGTTATCCATTTCCTTGGTGCCCATCTGGAGATATCCGTAGGCGTCCTTGAAATGGCTCACGAGGTCTCGGCCCATGGCCTTGAAGCCTTCCCAGATATCGCGTGCCGTCTCCTTCTGCCGCTCGTAGAGTTCCGTCTGGATCCGGGCTATCCCTTCCGCGAGGGCCTTCCGTCCCTTGTCGCCGAAAGTTGCTTCCGCCGTATATTTCTCCACGTAATACTGCGGCGTGTAGATCAGCTTCCCGGCAGCCAAGGATCTGGCACGCACGTCTGCCAAGGCCTTGGCTCGTCGCTCCTCGTCGTAGGCAGACATCTTGCCCGTCATGCGCATCAGGACTTCTGCCGCAGCGCCGACGATGAATACGGGAATGATTGCCTTTCCGGCCGCGAGGGCTGCAGATCCAAGCCCCTGCATGGCACCTTGTGCCTGGGACAGCATGGCCCCGATGCTCCCTTGAGGCGGCGGGGCCACCTGCCAAGGAGTCTGCGTCAGCCTCCTTCCAAGCTGTAGCGGAGCCATGCCCGCGATGGGAGGTGCCATGGGGGGTGGAACCATAGGAGCCATAGGCCCTGGAGACCACGCGGCTGGTATTGGATACCTGGATAGGACGGCGGCTTCCCTCTGCGCCTCGAGAGCTGCCATCTGTTGCTGCCTGGAGGCCTGCCACAGGGAAGCACGGCCTGCAGCTTCTTGGCGTGCCGCTTGCGAGACTGGAATGCTCCAACCGGCTGCACGGGCTTGTCCTGCCAGGAGAGCCTGGACATTGACGGGGAAGCCTTGCGGGATTCCTCCCCTTGCTCCTTGCGAGGCGGCGGATCGAGAAGCCGAAGCCCCCATAGCAGCCGCTGCGGCCAGAGCTGCCGGAGACGTGGCCGCAGCGAGCCCCCCGGCTGCGGCAGCGGAAGCACCCGCAGCGGCTGCGACGGCAGCTCCAGTCCCGCCTGCGGCTGCGCTGGCCCCGGCGCCCCCGGCTCCAGCGGCCCCGGCGAAGAGACTCCACTCCCGGATGTTCGCGGTGACGTTGGCCGCGATCCGGCCCACGCCCCAGAGTGCGGCCTTCAAGGCCCAGGCGGCGGCCGAGACGGTGCCTATGACCAGGGCCCACTTGATCATGGTGCCGTAGATAGGATGCTCGACGAGAGCCGTGAGCGCGCTCACGATGGGAGAGAGGGTCCTGGCCAGCTTGTCCAGCATGGGGAGGAGCTTGTTCCCCAGGGCTACGGCCAGGGTGTAGAAGTTCTCTCGAAGCACTTCGACCTGGGCGCCGGCGGTCTGTAGGTACTCCTCCTGGGCCTGCTTGATCGATCCGCCCGACTCGCGCAAGGTCTCGTTCAGGAACTGGTAGGCCTGGACGCCCTTGCGGACCTTGCCCTCGTTGTCCACGATGCCCTTGGACAGAGAACCGAGCATGGCCAGGACAGGCTTCGCGGCGGCCGTGCCCATGGATTCCCGGATGACGTTCCGGACCAGGACCGGGCTCTCCTCGTACCTGTTGGCCATCTCGAGCATGATCAGGCTCATGTCTCGCACGCGGCCCGTGACGTCCGTGACCTCGATCCCGAGCTGGCCCAGGCCCGCCCGCGTCTTGGGCGAGCCCAGCTCCGTAGCCAGCCGGATTATCTCCGTGGCTGCCCGCTCCGAGGAGGGCATGGTCCGTCGAGCCAGGAGCATGGACTTGAGCATCGCGTCGAAGGACTGGCCTCCGGCCGTGGCTGCCATGCCTAGCTTGCCCATGATCTTGGACAGGTCCTGGATCTGGATGCCCATGCCTCGAGCTCCGGCATAGACCTTGTCGGCGGCAATCTCCGCCGCGTCCCCGGTCATGCCGAAGCCCTTGATGATGTCACCCATCATTATGGCCGCGCCCTCCGGGGTAACCTTCCCGAAGCTGGCCATGGCCAGGCCCAGCGTGGCATGCAGGTTCTTGATGGCAGCTTCCGAGGAGCCCGTGGCCTGCCGCAGCCGGAGCATGGACTCCAGGGTTTCCTTGGGCCCGTAAGGCGTCACACGGGCGGCTTCCTTGGCCGCCTTGTAGAACTTCTCCATCCCCTCTGTGTTCTCCCGGACGAGGGTCTGCAACCGGCGCATGACCATCTGGACGTCCATGGCCGGCTTGACGAGGGCGGTCAGGCCCCGAGCCACGTACCGGGCGGCCATGACGGCGGTGAAGGCACCGGCGAGCTGCCGCAGACTGCTGTTGAGGTGAGTCGCTGCCTGCCCCGCTTGCTGCGCCGCGCCGCTGAAGCTCATGAGCTGCCGGCTGGCGTCGTCCCGGGCGACAAGGCGAATGCTGGCAGTCCAGAGGTTCAGGGCCATGATGGATCAGTCTATCACGGCAGTCTCCGAGGAGACACACTTGCCATAGGCATTTCCATGTCCTCGCCGGCCATGGGAGTCACAGGGGGCTCTCGACCCTTCTTGTCCCGGGTCGCGCGCTGGCGCTGGATGGCCAGCTCGTTCATCTCCTCGATCAGCCAGAGGGGCAGCTTGCGGATCTCCGAGTACCCCCCGAAGTCCACGTAGCCGCCCATCGGCTCCCGCCACATCAGGTCCAGAACTGTCCCAGCGTAGTCGGTGGGGTGGATCCGGTGCCCGAGGAGTAGCTCTGCCGCGACCGTAGCCTCTTCTCGGGATCCACACCGAAGAAGGCCATGTCCAAAGGGAGCACCGTGGTCTGCTTCCTCGTGCAGTGGACGCACTCGAAATCCATGGAGGTGTCCACCCCACCGAAAAGCCGGTCCACGTCCTGGTCGAGCTGCTGCTGGAACGACCACGGGGCCGTCTTCCAGAACTGGAGCAGCGGGTGCATCCCCGTGATCGTGCGCGACCCGACCTGCAAGCTCTCGATGTGCACGCAGGTCTGGATGGCAATGGCCCTCGAGGGCTCCGCCCCCTGCTGCTTGGCCATCTGGATGGAGTCCGCTCCCAGGATATCCCGCAGGATCACGGTGATGATATCTCCTTCACCCTTGCCCTCACCCTTGCCCTTGCTCTCTCCCGTGGTCTCCTTGGTCTTCTCCTTGGCCTTGCCCTTGGCGCGGCCGGAGCCCCTGGGAGGCCCCTGGGACAGGTCGTCCAGCACGTACTGCCGGGCGATGCCCTTGCCCGTCTTGAGGGCCTCCAGGGCTTCCTGGGAGTAGGGGATGATGGTGAAGTCCCGGAGGTCCACGTCCTTCACGCCCGCGCCCTTGCCACAGAAGCGGCAGCTCGGCTCCAGCTCCAGGGTGGTCGGGGGCGTGGCCGCCCGGACCGCGATGTTGGCCAGGGTGATGTCGCTGTGGGAGACCTTGTTCAGGTCCACCTGCTCTCCCACGGGCAGGGTGAGGTAGGGCCCCGGGTCGAGGACCTTGCCGGCCACGAGCCGGAGCATGAGCAGGGGCAACGGAGGGGAATCCTCGCTGGTGGAACCCAGCAGATCCTCGATGTCCCCGAGGTTCCAGGGACGCGCCTCGAAGACGAGACCGGTCAGACACTTGATGGGAAACATGAGTGAGCTCCTTGAACGTTGTCAGGGACCCGGGAGGTCCCCTGTGTCAAGCTCTGTGTCGAGGACTTGTGATTCTAGGACTGCCTCTCGAAGTACCAGTAGGTGATGGTCATGGACTCGATGGTGACCTCGTCGGAGCCGAAGTTCCAGTCCCCCGGGGTGTAGGCCACGGGGAAGGCCGACCGGAGGACCCACGAGTTGACGTAGGCCCCGGTCCGGTCCATCTCGTACAGGACGATGTCCTGGGCTAGGTCCTTGTGCTCCAGGCCGGACCCGATGGGCAGCTTCGCGGCCATGTTCACGTTCTGGAGGATCCAGTTGTGCATGGCGTAGTCCACGCCCACGCCCCGGGTGAACGAGACGTCCGCGAAGGTAGCCTTCATCGGCTCCTTCATCGGCGCCATGGCCCCGCCCTCGCCGTAGCTCGCGGCGGCGACGGTCATGCTCAGGCCGCTGAAGGTCTGGAATGCCATCCAGCCCCCGAAGTGGCTGGGCATCTGCACCTGGAACCGGTAGGCCGACCGGAACTTTCGGTTTCTCGCCTGTGCGCCCATCTTGATCTGCTCCTTGGTGCTCGTCTCCTACCTGGGCTCCCTTGCTGCCTTCACTCCCTGGCTCAGGTGGTGCTGCCCTGGCCGGTCAGGGCGGCCTGGATATACTGCTGCAGCTTCCGGTCGTCCTTGTAGATGGTCAGCTCGCCGAACCGGCCGGCCTCGGACAGGGCCAGGCCGACCAGGACCTTGTAGGTCTCGGCCGCCTGCACCTGCGGGTTGTTGATGCTCTCGCCCTCGGGGTCCGTGTCCACCTGGAACGCCTCGGAGGCGTCCTCGGAAGCGAACACGTCCGTGCCGACCCACTGGAGCAGCTCGCCCTCGATGCGGAGCTTGAGCTCCCGGCGGAAGCGCTCGCTCATGCTCTGCGTGCGGACGGCGTTCATGTAGATCTTGCAGAGCTTGATCACGTAGGCGACGAACCGGATCTGGCCCACGCTTTTCCAGTTGCCCGTCGCCTTCCCGGACATCACGTCGTCCATCCAGACGCTGAAGCCGCCGGTCTCCGGATTCGTGTCCGCGACGATCGGGTTCACCCGGTAGTCCGTGAGGTAGTCCCGCACGGCGGGCGCATTCACGGAGGTATCCTCCACGCCCGTGGCGATGTTCAGGGCCCCGAAGTTGTGGTTGCCGGGCTGCTTGCCCATCTTCTCCCGGTACAGCTCGGAGTTCTTGACGTAGCGCCCGACGACCGCGCCGGACGGCGCGACGGTGATCGTGTCCCCCTGGCCGTACACGGTCTTGTCCGGGTTGGCCATCTTGATCCAGGGCCAGTACAGGGACGTCCTGGACTCCGAGGCCGTGAGGGAACCCGCGTGCGCACACACGCCCTGGTAGTCCAGGCTCGCGGGCGGGTCGGGCACGAACACCACGGTGCCCTGCTTGTCGTCCGAGCACCAGAGGGTGGCGGCGTTCTGGAACGCGGCCGAGGTCTCGTCCGGGCAGATCAGGAGGTCCCCGTCGATCGTGTCGTCGAACAGATGCAGGCCCGTCCGGTAGGTCTCGGACCCGATGAAGTCGTTGTAGTCCAGGGCGGAGAGCCCGTCCTGCCCCCCGGTGAGCGCCTGCGCGGTCACGTTCGTGGGCCTGCGCTCGAGCTCCGTCCCTCCCGCGCTCAGGTCCGTGACCTCGATCAGCTTGGACCCGCCGCCCTTGATGTTCACCTGGGTCACCACGTAGTCGGGCGACGTGGCGAGCATCGTGCAGTTGGGATACCTCTTCTGGAACACCCCGGCCCGGTACTCCACGAGGTCGAACCGGGAGGGTACCCCGCTCGTCGCGGCCTCGATGGTGGTGGTGATGGTGTTCCCTCGGGACCCGTAATACTTCCCGTCGATCCGGATGGTGCTCTGGGAACCGGCGTTGAGCCCGGCGTGGAGGTCGTTGTCCAGCCCCAGGTCCGTGTCGGCCGTGGAGATGGCCTGGATCTGGATGCTTCCCGCAGCGCCGGCCACGTTGGTCCGTACGGTGAGGTAGCCCCCGGAGCTGCCCACGGTGATCCCGCCGATCCCCGCCTCGAGCCAGGTCTTCACCTCGGCGAGGGTCACGGAGAAGTGGTTCGCGCAGTTGCCCGACCCCGTCGAGGCGGACACGGGGAACTTGAGCTTGGAGTTCGCGTCGGCGCCGTAGGCGCCCGCGCCCTGCGCCACGCACTGGATGGAGGACCCCGTGCCCTTCTGAAGCGTGGTCACGCGGACCCTGCCCGTCGCGACCGTGGCCACGACGCCGGACACCTGGGCGTTGATCACGGCGGCCACCTCGGCTGCCGTCGCCACGGTGATGTCCACGAAGTCCCCGGAGACGAACGTGACGGTCTGGTTCGACCCGCCGTTCACCTTGAGGACGAGGCTGTCCCCGTTGGCCAGGGCATAGGTCTCGCTCTCGAAGGAGTCCATGGTCGCGGCCACGGCCGAGAAGGTGGCCGTGCCCGGGGCGCCTCCGTCCACGGCCGCACGGATGGTCTCCCCGTGATCGATAGAGAAGGGCGCGGCCACGGTGCCTGTGACGGTGCCGTAGGTGATCGTGCCCGTCGCGGTGGTGAAGTTCCGGGTGGCCTTGGCCGCCGAGGCCGGGTTGGCCCCGCTCATGTGCACGACGCGGCCGTACAGGAGCTTCTTCAGGCCCATGTCGAACAGGTTCTTCACCGCGATGGGAGCCTGTCGCCCGGAGATGAGCCCGCCGTACATCTCCTGGAACTGAGGGTAGCTCCGGATTTCCTGGCGGGTGAGCGGGCCCCACTCGGTGACCCCGAGCATGAGCAGGACGTCGATGTCGAGGAAGACGCTGCTGGGGATCGTGGAGGTCCCCGACTTCACGTCCACGCGGCTGCGACCGGTTGCCATCGGATCAGACTCCTTCGAGGGTTACTCCGCCGAGACCCGGGTGATCTCCGCCGGGAGGTCCGTGATCACGGCCAGACCGCGCTCCACGGCCGTCTTGACCTGGGGAAGCAGCCGGGCAGCCGCCGGGATCTCCGGAGAGGTCTCCCCGGGCTGGAGGCGCACCTGCTTCGGCTGATGAACCACGACCGGCTTGGCCTGCCCGGGCACCTGCTGGCGGACCACCGTGCAGGTACACTCCCCCGTGCGGGCGCACACCACGTCGTGCTCCAGGCAGAAGTCCAGCGGCAGGTGTTTGCTGGTGTTCGTGACGGTGATCTTCTTCATGGGGTGCTTCCCTCCAGGCTCCATGCTCATGCTAGAGCACCAGGGGCAGACGAGCAAGATTTCCCGCTGGTTCCCCGCAACCTCACGAGGTGAGCACGCTCCTCTCCAGCAGGTTGTCCCCCTCGATGTTTCCTAGGATCATGTAGGGAGTCATGGCCGGGTAGACCAGATCGTCCGGAGCGTCCCGGATCACGGGGATTCCCCGCACGCGGAGCTGGAGGCTCCAGGCCATGATCTTCGCGTTGCCCACCACGTTCCCCTGCGTCGGGTCCTCGGAGATCTGAAGCTCGTACTCGTTCGTCTCCCCCGGGTACAGGTCCGGGTCTCCCTCCACGACCAGGTACGGCCACTGCTCCACGCACTCCAGGAAGGCATCCAGCAGGTAGCTCGACTCCGTGATCCCTCCCACGTCGGAGCCCCCGGCGAGGATCGTGTCCAGGACCAGCATCCGGGTGACCTGGTTCCAGAAGAGCTGGCGGGGCAGCGTCGAGGATCGTTCCACGTCCTGGTTGTCCGGGAACCCGAACTCCCGGTCTCGAGGCCAGGACACCCTACGGAACACCACGCAGGGCACCGTGGCCAGAATGGTCGCCGTCGCCCCGGATTCCCCGTACTCCCCGCTCGTGGCCAGAGAGACAGGCACGACCAGCTCCCGCTCCAGCCGGGCGATCAGCGCCTTGAGCACCCGCAGTTGCACGGGTTCCTTGCGTGGAGCGCGGAGCCCCCACCTCTGGTAGGTGTAAGCCCCAGAGAGAGTGGCCCGCTCCAGGGGCTGAACAGGAGTCGCTCCATCCGCCTGGAGGTTGGTGACCACGACGGCAACAGGAGGATGGCTCGCCTCCCGGTAGGCCCCCGTGTAGGTGGGGACCTTCACCCGGATCCGCGTCGAGCTCTCCACCCGGATGATCGAACAGGCGATTCCCCCGAACGTCACGGACACCCGCACCGGCCACGCCACCAAGGGAACCGTCACGGTCCCGGTCTGCACCTGGAAGTTGGTCCCCGTGATCGTGACCCAGTTGTGCCCCGTGGCTGGGCCCACTGCGGGGGATATCTGTGTGATCGTCGGCTGCGCCATGGGATCCCGAAAGATCCTACCCCGTCGAGAGGAGAAGCGGAATCAAAAAAAGAGAGGCCCAGGGGTAGGCTGGGCCTCTCACAGGAGGGACCTCGACCGTGCAGGGTCAATGCAGAAGATCGAGGACGGGCAATGGCAAGGGAGATGGTAGCAGTCCGAGACGGGAAGTCAATCAGAAGAAGAGGAAGAGGGAAGCAGGAACGTGGCAACCCGTCTTCCCCCGTACTGCGAGGCGAAGCGGCCCAGGTGATCTCCCAGGTCCTGCGTGTACCTCTGGAAGAAACGCCCCACGTGCTCCGCCACCTCTCCCCAGACAGGAACCCTCGTGGGGGACAGCACGATGGGGCTCCCAGAAATCTCGATGTCGGGAAGGTGCCCTCGCTTGCCCTTGGGGTTCCCTCCCTCCCCCCGGCTCAAGGCCTGGAGGTAGCCCACCATCCGGTGCGTCCGGCGCAGGGACACGACCGGCGGCGGACTCTCCAGGAAGTTGGCAAGCATCTGAAGAGATTTCCCTCGCCAATCCCGCGCCGCGGGCTTGATCCGGATGGTGTAGACCCGGAGATGCTTGGACGGGATAGCGTCCATGGAGACTTGCACGTTTTGCGCGAATTGCTCGTAGCTCCGGTCAATCCACTGCGGGGCGGGATCCCAGGGCGGGTTCACGGCGCCCGGGGCCTTGCCCTGCCGCTTGGACTGCGCCGTGATCAGGTGGTCCCGCTGCTCGTACCGGCGATATCCCCGACGGACAGCGGCGCCGATCTTGCGGGCCATGTTGTAGGCGGCGCGGCTGTTCATCTCCGCGAGGGCCCCGCGACCCAGGTCCCGCGCACAGGCCACGAACTGGTCGATGACCCGCTGGAACTCGCGCTCCCCCTTCTCGGTGATGACCCCGTGGGCCATGATCGGTACCGGTCACGCGGCCAGGGGATATGCCGTGCGCTCCGTCGTGTAGACGATGTGCAGGTCATATCCGTCGGGGCCCATGCCCCAGGAAGCCGGGAGCACGGCGTAGATGAAGAGGGGTTTCTGCGGCGTGAGGATCACTCTCCCACGCTGCTCGAGTCGGGAGATCCTGTCCTCGGCTTTCAGCAGGCAGTTGCCCGTCGTCGAGCTGAGAAGGCTCAACCGGGACAGATCCTTCCGGTGCAGGACCAGCACGGTGGTCCCCACGGGATCGTTCCCCGTGAAGATCATCCGGAGCTCCTCGTAGGTCCGCATCTCCACCTGGCAAGGCACCCGAACGGCGGCCAGCTCCCGCCGCGGAGACGTGCGCACGCCGGCCTGATCGTAGCCCACGGGCTCCCGCAGGATGTCGTCGTACCCCGCCGTCGGTGCCCCAGGAGGATCCACGGCCCGGGTCGTGGCCAGGTCCAGCCGATGGATCACGGCGGTGACCGGGAACAGGAGAGGAACACGGATGGCCACGGGATTTCTCTTCTCTTCTCTTCTCTTCCCCTCTCTTACTTCTTGGGGATGTTGTGCCCGGCCGCTCGCGCCTTGGAGATCTGAATCGCCCGCTCCTGCGCTCGCGCCTTCTCATAGGTATCGTGCGTACCCAGCTTCTTCTTTCCCTTGCTGTCGTACAACACCCACTTCTTGCCTTCCTTGCGGATCACCTTCCCCACGGTCCCTGCACCAGCCGTCTCCGGGAACCCCACGGGGAATCCGGCAGCCTCACCGGTCTGGATCTGGACGGGGTCCACAGACACCCTCGCCATCTGGTCGAGCGGAGGACAAGGAAGCGCATCAGGGTCCAGGTTCGAGAACCCGAGCACCTGATCACAAGGGCTCTGGAAGTCTGGGAGTCTGGCCATCTGGTGATCTCCTCGATCTCCTACCCCCCAACCCCCCAACCCCCCTTTTCCTACAGGTCGGCGTGCTCCTTCCCCGAGTAGTCCGATGTCACGGGCTTGGCGAACCGCAGCAGGAGCCTGTCCAGGTACGGGTCTCCCGTCGGGGAATCCGGAGCGACGGTCATTCCCGATCCACTGCCGAGCTTGATGGACTGGTCCCGCGTCTTGTACTCCCGGATCGACCCGGGAGACCAGACGGTCGGGTTGCTCATCGTCGGGTCCTCGATGGACCGGGACACCAGCGTGGCCACCACGCGCTGGACCTCGGGGGGAATCTTCCCGAGAGGAACCCGCTCCCCTGATGCGTGCGGCTCGGGATCGGTAAAGCCCCAGACCCCGCTGATCTGGATGTTCTGCCGGCCCCAGGGCCACTGGAACGATCCCAGGATAGCCACCGGGTCTGTCCAGCCCGTGACCTCCAGCTTGGGGTTGTACCGGTCGTCCTCTCCAGGGATCTTGCCGTCGAGATGCCGGTTGTACACCCGGTAATACTGGTCGTCGTAGGCGAAGGTGACCTCCTCTCCGGAGGTATCCTTCCAGACGGCCTGCACCTGATCGGTGCACAGGATGGCCTCGGGAAGGAGCAGCACCGGGGTGTCCCGCCCGGCCACGTTGATCGTCAGGTACCGGGCGCCGAAGATCCTGCCCAGCTTCTCCTCGACGTCCCGGGACCACTGGTCGATGTACCGGTGCAGGGCCTGCCGAGTCGTCCCTGCCCCGATGAAGGACTCGTCGTACATCCTCCGCGTGGAGACTAGGCCATGGTACTGCGTCCCGGTGATCCACTCGACGGGGTCCAGGAGCTCGAACTCGAACACGGCCACGTGCGTCGGCCCGCCGACGGACATCACGAACCGGCAGGTGACCCGGTGCGTGCCCACGTTCCAGGAAGCCGTCGAGCCCGTCGGGATCACGTACCGCCCGGTCCCCAGCTTGTGCGTGCTCGCCACAAAGGAAGTGGAAGCGACCCGGTTGACCAGCGCGGAACCCCCACCGAGAACCTGGTCGATCTGAAACGTCCCCGAGACCAGGTCCTGCAGGTGCTCCATCCAGCGGCAGCACAGGTACAGATGGGGATTGGCGAGAGTGGACTGCTCTCCCTGGGCAAGACCGTACATGGCTGAAAGCTTACCTCATCCTCTTGGGGAGGGCTATCTTCTCCGGGGGGGAGTCCTCATCGGCCGGACCTCCACCTGGGATCGTCCTCGGTTCCCCGAGGGTCTCTCTGATTCCGACTCCAGATCTTTCCGGCGCATGAACGACTTCAGGTCCCGTTGCACGGCCATCAACCGGTTCGCGGCGATGGCGCCCCCGTTGTTGTAGAGCATCTCCAGGGCGCGGAACGCCCGTCGGGGATCGTGGAACACGATCTCGTGCTTGCCCTTCCCCACCCGTCGGGCATCCACGTAGGGTAGCCCACAGGCGGCGACGAACACGGCCACGTCCAGGTTCCAAGTCGTGACCTCGTCCCCGTCGTAGATGACCGTCGCCGTGTGATCCATTCAGGGGACCCGATTCAGTCGTCGACGTCCATCCGCCCACGAGACACGATGGGGTCTCCGGACTCCTCGTCCGTGTCCTCGACCAGCGCCTGCCGGCGAGCCCGCGATGTTCCGCGCCCCTTGCTCGCCTCGGCCCGCTGGATGTCCTCCATCACGTCCGGCGCGGTCCCGTTCATGACCCTGGCAGACAGGTCCTCGGGATTGTTCCTTCCCCGAGGGGGTTCAACTCCAGCCTCACCGGAGTCCTCCAGGGTGGCTGCGGGTGGGGGTGGGGGCTCCTGGAGGAGGGCTTGCCTCCGGGCGCGGGCGGCCGGCGACGTGTCCACGCTGGGTCCTTGGAGGTGCGCCTCCGCGCCGCGAAGCAGGGATGGGGCCTCGCGGACGGCGGGCCCGGTGTCACCGCCCTTCATGCCCGGCAAGCGGGAGGCCTTGGCGGCCGTGGACATCCGGACGAGCGCCGGGTCTTGCCCGGCCAGCACGCGCTCCCGGGCCCGCTGCTCCGCCTCGTCGATGGCCTGGCGCTCGGTCGGCGTGACCACGTCGAAGAGGGCCGGCGCTCGCGGGTTGTCCCCGGACTGGCGGTGCGAGAGCACGGCGATGCCCACGCTGCGCGGGACCTCGATCCACTCGGGGATGTCCCCGGGCAGTCCGGTTCCGCCCTGGATAGGCCGGGGCAGGCTCGTCACGCTCTCGACCTGGACGAATTGGCCCGCGTCTGCGTCCCACCGGGGCCGCTTGGTGGCCCTGGGGCGGGTGATCTCCGGGACGGACGCCCGCTGCACGAGCTGACCGGCGGCCGGGTCGTAGGGCTTCAGCCGGACGAACACCGTCTCGCACCCGGCGAAGAGTTCCTCGGCGGTGCCGGACGCGAACGGCTGGGATGTCCCCTCGAACTGCTCGAGCAGCTCCAGCGCACGCATCCGATCCCCCTTGGCGATGGCCAGGCGGATCTGATCGATGACAGAAGAAGGAGGGGAATGGGACTGGTTCTGGGACATGGGAGCCTCCGTTGAACGTTGTCAGGGGTCCGTGACCCCGCGGGAGAGGCTGTCGTGGAGGTCGATCAGATGTAGTAGAACGAGAGCTCCACGTTGGTGAACCCGGACAGGTCCGCGCCGTTCGCGAACTCGACGCCCGTGGCCGGGTTGATGACCATGAGCCGGTCGTTGGCGCGGTCCCAGTGCAGGAGCGCCCAGGTTCCGCCGGCGGCGTTCTCCACGATCTTGTCCGGGATCTCGATGACCGTGACCCCGGTGAACGCGGAGATGCCCTGGATCGTGCCCCCGGCCGTGTTGGCGAAGGAGGCGTACCCTCCCGCGTTGGCCGGGTAGCTGTTGTCCAGGTCGAAGTCCAGCCGGCCCATGCTCTGGACCTTGAGGGGCGCCCGCAGGCCCTGGGTCCCGGTGGCGGCAGCGTTCGTGATGGCCATGTTCTCACTCCTCCCAAGGGTTCCCCACGGGGAACCCCATCGGGTTCAAAGGCACTGGTTCCCCCCTACCAGGGTCCCATTTCCCAGGGTTACCCCTGGGCCAGGGATTACCCGTTGACCTGCGTGGTCTGGACCACCATCGGCTCGTGCTCGTACTGCTGGGCGTAGGTGATGGTCATGACCACGGTCCACACGTCCTCCCGGATGGCGTACTCCGAGCGGACGACGAGGTTCTCCTCGACGGCGTAGATCATGTTCTTCGGGTCGAGGTACAGGACCACCGTCTCGTTGAGCCCGCCGCCCAGGTTGCCCGGCATCAGGGGGACCTTGACCACCGGGACGTCGTCGTACATCAGGGGCCGCTTGTCCACCACGTGGGAGTCGCCCAGGCCACCGATGCGGAGCCCGAGCTCGCGCCGGTAGGCGGCGTGGGCGTTCCGGTTCGTGAGGAACACGGCCCGCTCCTCGACGTCCTCGAACGCCAGGGGCATGGTCAGGATCGTGGTGTCCAGCACGTCGCCGGACAGGTCCACGTTGCCAGCCGGGAACACGTTCGTGGTGGCCAGCGCCCGCATGCCGTTGGCCTGCCGGAGCCACGGGGTGGCGCCGGTGACCGTGTTGCCGTTGAGCAGCTTGTCGCCGATGTCCCGCTTCACGTGCAGAGCCAGGTAGGCGAGCATCGTGTTCTTGAACGCGGGGCCCTCGACCTGTCGGCGGAGCACCTCCTCGGGGAAGTCCACCTGGCACTTGCCCTTGAAGGTGGTCAGGATGACCTGGCCGAACCCGGGTCGCACGCGCTGCGCGATCGTGAGGGCCTGCGACTCGACGGCGGGGTGCATCACGTTCCCGCCGAAGGTGGTCATCTTGGGGATCTCCCGCTGGTTCCTCCCGATGGTCATGGTCCGGACCAGCGGGAGGAGCGTGTCCTTCACGATCATGATGACGAGGAAGCGGTTGACCTGCTCCCGGACCTCGGCTCCACCGGCGGCAAGGTCGGCCACGGCCATGTCGGCCTTGGCGACCACGGCCTGGATCAGCTCTCGGTTCTCCTTCATGGTGCGTCCCTCTCCGTCAGCTCGTTGGTGAGAGCCCCGTGGCTACAGGGCCGGCACGTCCTTCTCGACGTCGAACAGCTTGATGACCTCCGGGTTGGACAGGTCGTCGAACGCCTGCCCGCGCAGCACACGCTGCTTCTGCTCCTCGGGGGTCTCCTTCTTGATCACCTCGGTGCTGGCCTGCGGCGAAGCCGCCGACGGCGCGGAGGCCAGCGCTCCCTGCAGGGACTTCACGGTCTCCGTCATGGGAGACAGGGCCGCCTGCAGGTCCTGGAGCAGCTTGGCCGTGAGCCCCTTGCCGAACTCCTCGAGCTGCGCCCGGGTCACCACCGTCGGGTCGCCCTGCCCCTCGGGAGCCTTCCCCTCGGAACCCTTCCCGTCGCCTTCCGGCTTGGTCTCCGGTGGCTTGGTCTCGACCGGCTTGGACTCCTCGGTCTTCTGCTCGGTCTTCTGCTCGGTCTTCCCTTCGACCTTCTCCTCGGTCTTCGGGCTCTCGACCGGCTTGGTCTCCTCGACCTTCGGGGGCTCATCCTTGGTGGCTACCTTCTGGAGCTCCACGAGGGCGGCCTTGACGTCGTCGATGCCCGCCGCGAGGTTCACGTCCAGTCCGTTGGCGGCCACGGCCAGGGCCTCGAGGCTCTTGATCACGGGGGCCAGGGGGTCCTTGCCCGGGAGCGTGATCTCCGGGGCGAGGTCGGGCATGCTCTCGGAGAGCAGGCCGGCCGCGCCGGACATCCCGTCGAGGACGGCCTGGCCGGCCGGGTCGTCCAGGGGCTTGCCGGACTTGACCACGGCCGCGATCTCCTGGAGCTTCTGGATGGCCAGGTCCAGCTTGTCGGCATCCACCTTGGGCTTCGTGCTCATGCGATGCTCCTCGATCACCCTCTTGATCACGACGAAGGGCGTGCCATTTGCACCCTTCGGAACCAGTCGGTTCTCGAAGGGCTCCATGTTCACCAGCCGCCTGACCTTGAGGGTCTGTCACTCTTCCGAGCCATGGATGACTCCCAAGGACAACCTTGCGACAGGTATCCGGGGGCCGCAAGATTTTTCAGGATTCAGATTTCCAGGATGGGCAGGGGAAAGATAGAGAGGAGACGGGGAAGAAATCCCACAGGTCGGGGACACCTACTCTTCCTGGGCTATCTCCTCGATCCGGTACTGCATGTTCATGCCCACGGACCAGCCGGTGAGCTTGCCGGCCTTGATGTCGGCCCAGATCTTGTCGTTGTGCACCTTGTGGGTCTGCATCCAGTCGCCGAGCTTGATCTCACCCCGGTCGGTCTTCCAGCCCTGGCGCTCCTGCCAGTTCTCGAGGAGGACGATGTCGTCGTCGGTCACGGCGTAGCCGCCGTCCACGGAGTGGTGCACGCCCACGTCCCGGCAGTGCTCCATGTACCAGCACATGGCCTTCCAGACCTCCCCCTCGTCGTAGACGTCCCCGGCGGCGCCCGTGGCGCTGCCGTCCGGGTTGGCCACGGTCTTGTCCACGACGCCCGGGCGGAGGATGCAGGCGGTGATGATGCGCTTGTCGTCCTCGGAGACCTTCACCACGGTCAGCGGGAGAGCCAGGGGATCATACTGCTTGAAGACCCGGGAGGCGTCCTGCGCCTGCCCCCGGACATCCTTCACGACGGCGTCCCAGGTGGAAACCTCGGACCAGCCGTAGGTCTTCTGGAGGGCGAGGGAGTAGACCGAGGCGGTCTCGACGAAGGTGCCCTTCTTCGCGTTGGGCAGGCGGAGGACCGTGACGCCCGGGGGCATGAACCGGTTGACGGCCCGGATGATCTCCTGGACCAGGGGCTGGAGGAGAGAAGCCCGGACCTCGACGTAGACGGGCCCCTGGTCCGTGCTCTGAACGAGGTTCACCGCGCGGGAATCCAGGGCGATCGGGTCCAGGTAGGCCATGACCTCCCGGATGGTGGGCGCGGGGATATCCGTGAGCTGGGTCCCGGCGTCCTTGGACAGCTTGTCCTTGTATCGGTTGGGAAGGCCTCGCTGGCTGGCGGCAATGGAGATCTTCTGCTCGAGCTCCTCGGCCACCGCGTTGGGCTTGTCCCCGAAGTTGGTGTGCAGATCCCGCCAGACCATGACGAGCTCTTCGGTGGACCAGTATTCGGGGTTGTCCCGCCACTGGATAGCGTTCACGAGGGACTTGATCTTCTCAGCTTCGGTCATGGTCTGTCACTCCGCCTTGGAATCATCGTCGTCCGGGACGTTCCCTATGCTTCGCACGTCCCCGAGGTCCGCGTCCAGGTTTCCCAGGCTTTCCGGCTGGACCTCGTGCATGTCTTCCTGATCCACCGCGCGGAGGACGGGCTTGTTCTGGGTCTCCGGGTCCTGCCAGCGGCCCTTCTGCGTGCGTTCCTCCAGGATGTCCAGGAGACTTCGCCCCTCAATCAGGGAGGTCATGAACTGCCCGGGCAGCTCGTCCATGGTCTGCTGCAGGGTGTAGCCCAGGTCCCGCCGGAGGATGATCGCCGCCTTGCAGACGATCGCCATCCTCTCCTTGAGGACGGCACCGATGTCGCTCCCGATGAGCCGAGGTCTGGTCCGGGGGTCCTGCATGCTCGTAGCGATGGCCTGGGTCAGCCTCTGCATGAACTCCCGGGCCAGGTGCTGGTTCATGCGCAGGTCTTCCTGCAAGGCCGGAGGGATCGAGATGCTCACCTCGTGCGATGCGAGCACGGGCATGTCTCTCGGGGGGGCCTCCTCACGCGGGCCCGTCGGGGTCGCGCCGAACCGGGGATCTCCCGGAAGAATGATGTTGCCCATCAGGAGTCCCCCCTTTCTGTGTTCCGGACGACCTGGCACTGGACCTTCCTGGGAGCCAGGAGGTCCAGGGCCCTGTCGATGATCCGAGTCAGCAGGCGGGGCTCTCGGAGGATCACCTGGAAGGATCCCCCCGAGAGCTTCAGGAGGACGATCCCTCCCATGGGAACGCAGTCGGTGCAGGCGGCCAGGAGCAGCCCTTTGCCGAAGGCGATGGTCACCTGGTCATCCAGGCCCCGGACCTGGTGGCAGATCATGCAGCGGGCCTTCCCTTGCGAGAGGAGCCGCTGCGCCTCTTGCTCCAGGGTTTCTCTGGGGGGAGTCCCTGGGAACTCTGTCGGACCGGGTGTCCAGTCCTCCGATCTGAATGCGATCACGATCCAGCCTCTTTCTCTTCCGGATCCTCGTGCGATCCTTCTTGGGGTGGTACTTCTTCTCGAGGTGTACGTTCTGATTCCTTCCCTGACAGGAACTCCTGGCGAAGCGCTTCCTGGAGAGCAGGAAGCAGGTCTCCACTTCCTTCCGCGCCCAGGAGGGCGGCGGCCGTGACATGGTTCTTGGTCTGGAGGATGGCCGTGAGGATCCGGCTGGGGATGCGGGACCAGGCGCCGGCGAGGTCCTTGTAGTCCCGGCCAAGGATCTCCCCGGCGATCTCCCGCGACTCGTCGGGGGTCAGGCCGATCTCCGAGAAGATCTTGGTGATGTTGGCCAGCTCGGTCGGGTCCTTGGGGGGCCGGCTCAGGAACTTGGCCCGGACCACCTGGATGCCCAGCTCGGGCAGGACCAGGGTGTTCAGCGTGCTGGCCATCAGGTCCCGTCGAGGGTCGTGCACTTGCTCCTCGGTCTGCCGCAGGGACAGCATGGCCGTGGCCTTGTTCAGGTCGGCGTCGTCCCCGAGGGCCATTCGGGAGATGCGGTAGCCCAGGCGAGCGTCGAAGTAGCTGGCCTTCTTGTACTGCAGACCCAGGGCATCGTCGGTCTGCGCCTGCTTGGTTTCCTTCCACTCCACGGTCGGGGTCTGCGCAGCGACACCCGGGGTGGTATCCCTCCCGTAGGCGTGGATGATCCAGATCCCGCGTTCCCCCTTCTTCTTGCGGTCGGCGATCTGTTCCTGGAACCGCTTGACGGCGGCTGACATGGCTCCGGGATGCCCTCCACAGATGGACATGATCATCTGCGGGATCTCCTGGTCGGTCACGACCCGCTTGTTCAGCTCGTCCAGGTCCCGAGTCCCTTGCAGGCTGGGGTAGCTCCCGCCCCACCTGCCGCGCCCGTACACATGGCTCCCGGCGTAGGGCAGCCGGAAGTGGAGCAGCTCGTTGGCCGGCAGGTAGTGATGCTCGACCCCCGTGGCGTCCTCGTACCTCTCCTTGTCCGAGGCCTGGAACTCTTCCATGTCCTTGTAGTACCGGCCGGTCGTCCGGGACATCACCCGGGGATCCCCGTACTCCTTGAACCGGGCCAGGATCTGCCCCGTCGAGGGATTGATCTGGAGGTAGGGACGGAACCGCCGGGGCTGCACTTCCCGAGACCAGTCCAGGGCGTTCCGCTGGCAGATCCGGGACGTCACCACCAGGGTCGGGTCCTGCGTCTGCGCGCGGACCGTGGACGCCGGGACCCAGACGAACCGGGCGGGCCTTCCCTGGGTATCCCGCAGGACTTCCCAGTAGGCGTTCCCGCTCACTTCCAGATCCAGGCCGGTCTGCCAGCCCAGCTCCAGGAAGCTCATGTCCGGGCAGCATCGGGACAAGAAGCCTTCCAGGTACACGGCCTCCTGGTACGCGCGGGAAGTGAGCTTCTTGATCTCCGCGTCCACTTCCTCGTCGGATACCTCCGGGGTATCCCCCAGGACCTCCCCGGACTTCCGGAGCTCCAGGGAGGCCCGGATCCGGGGCGTGATCGCCTGGGGCTGGCTCAAGGGAAGCCGGGGCGTGAACACCAGGCCAGCCGCGTACACGTTCACGCACAGCGCGTCCACGATCCCGGACAGGTAGACGGACAGTCGGTAGAGCTTGTACGCCTCGTCCACGTTCTCCGGGGGCTCCAGGTACGGATCGCCCGTGGAGAGCTGCTCCTCCACGTCCAGCCCGCCGAACAGGACCGAGCCCTCCACTCCCGTGTCGAGCTGCCTCCCCGTCGGAGAAGTGATGGAAAGCCAGCCCACCTCAAAGGCGGGCCGATCCCCCGTGGCAGGAGCGGAAGACCCGTCCGCGCGGGTCTTGTCCTCTCCATTCCCTTCTCCGGTAGCCGCCTTCAGAGCAGCCTGCAATGGCCCGGGAAGACTCACGGGGGGATGCTGTGCGTCAATGTCGGACATGTGGAATCTCCCCAGGAATTATGCGACAATCCGGGTATGCCCAGCAAGAGAACCCTGGAGACTTCCCCCAGCATATCCCCCGGCGAGAGGAGCCACGCCTGTCTCGCCACCGAGGAAAACCACCGGAAACGGGTGGGCAGGATCCTGGTGGACCTGGCCCGCCGGGGAGGCCTGGACGTCCGATCTCTGGCCAAGAAGGCCAAGGTCCCGCTCGTCATCCTTCAAGGAGGCTCCCGCCGGCCCCCTCGAGCCAAGGCCATCGCCCGCCTGGCCCAGGTCGTGTCTCACCTGCATCCCTGACTCTCCTCAGAAGACAGCCGTTCCCTCGTCAGAAGACAGTCAGCTCGAGGCCTGTCCGGCCTTCCCGGCCTTCTCCTTCCCGCTCCAGGTAGATTCGCCCTCCACGGGCATCCACGAGGAGACGGGCGTACTTGGCCAGGACGCGGCGGATCAGGTCGTTCTTCCCCCCCGTCAGACGGACGGCAGCCTCCTGGGCGATCAGGTCCAGGTTCTTCCGATCCTCCTGGCTGAACCGCAAGGTCGTCTTCCGCCACCGGACGGGCGGCTTGCGAACGGACATTTCTGCTCTCCTTTGCTTCACTCTCCCCATATTTTCCACTCAGCTCTATGCTCCTGACAGGAGGACAGGTTAATCACCCAACCCGGTGAAGTCAAGGGGAAACTTCCCGAAAGATTCCGTCCCGTACCGCACAAGTGCCACCCGGGGGCCACCTGGGAGCCGTTTTCTTGACCCTCCTCTCGTTTCCCTACCTTGTGCCCTTGCGCTCCTCCACCCAGCCCGCTACACTGGAAGCTCAGGAGGATCACGGGGCATGCACGAAGAGAGAGATCGAGGCGACATCGACGACATCGGCCCGCTGGGCTACCTGCTCCACGACGAGATCTACACCCTCGAGAGAGACATCCGCTTCCTCAAGATCATCCTGCTCCTGTCCTGGCTCTGCTGGGGCATCACCCTCGTCAAGTTCCTGCTGTCCCCCTGACACTCCCTTCCCCCAGTTCCTCGTTCCCTTCGACTGCTCTATTTCCCCGTTGACGGGAATGTCAATCTCCTGTAACATGGATGGAGGTAGGGTGGGGTGAAGAGGGGGGATAGGGGAGGGGGCAGGGACATCCACCTCCGATGCCGAGGACATCAAGGTCAGAGCTACGGAAGATCCTGGCTGCCCGGACTCGCCGGGAGAGGCTCTTGCACAACCTGCGTTGCCGGGGCGGGGGAATGCCCTGGGCGATGGCCCGGGACTGCCTGGGCGGGAACCGATCCCAGACCCGAGGGGACCTCCGGTTCTTGGTGGAGTCAGGTCAGGTCCGGCTCCAGGAGAAGGAAGGGAAGGGCGGGGCCGAGCCGGAGACCTGGGTCTACTTGGACGAGGGGGCGTTTCCCTGGAGGAAGACCCCTGCGAGCTGAAGCAGGCGAGCGTCCCTTGGCTCCGCCTGCACGACCCAGGGGATGCCCGGCCCCTGGTGCGTGCGGAGCCAGAGGGCAACGCCGTAGTGCAGGGGGGGTTCTCCGGGGGACTGCCGGAGCCAGGCCAAGAGCATGTGCCAGGGCGGGACACGCTGGCCGTGCTCGATGAGGCTGACGTAGGAAACGCCGTAGCCCAGCCGCTGGGCCAGGTCGGCGAGGGTCAGGCCCGCCCGCGTCCGGATGGCAGCCAGGAACTGGCCGAGCTCCTGCGCGGCGTGCGCCCGATGGGGCTGGAGGGGATCGTCTTGCGCGGCTCGAGGCATTGAAGTCAGAGATCCTTTGATCCGAGTCCTACAGGTTACACAGGTTCGTGGATCCTGGCAAGTCCTGTTCTTCCGGGGGATACCCTGGGCTGCAATCTCTTGCCGGTTCCCGGGGATAGAAGTACCTTCGAGGGCAGATTGAAGGAGGCCATCCCATGGCTCTCGTGACGCTCCAGACTCTGATCGCTGCCAAGAAGTTCGGCGGCGGTAGCCGACTGTACGGGAAGTCGGCTGCCGATCTGAGCGGGATCGTCCGGTCGATCCAGGCCACGGTCAACGAGACCGTGAACCGGATCAACGGAACGACCGCCTGCCACGCCCTCCAGGTGGGCACGGTCACCGGCTACTACGCCGGCGGGACCAACCACGGCTGGCTCCTGTGCGACGGGACGAACCCCCCGTTCGCCAGCAAGTACCGGATCCAGGATCAGAACACCGGGTCCCTGTACGACATCGAGTGCCAGGCCGGCGCCCTGGTCCTCGTCGGCCCGCTGTAGGATCCGGCGTTCCGGTCGGGGGGATTCTTCTCGCTCTTCATCTTCCTGGGGATTCCTCTTGACGTTCTCTCCACACACCTGTAAAAGAGAAGGACAGAAGGACGGGAAGTCCTGCGATGAGACCCACGGTAGCCATTGCCTTCGAGCGTCAGGGTTGGAGCTTCTCGAACATCGGCAAGGCCCTCGTCCAGCGGCTTCAGGACGAGTTCCAGCTTGACTCCCGAGTCCACCTCGAGTTCGTTCGAGGTCCCTGCGACATCGTGGCGGCGCTCTGGTGGGGCTTTGCCCTCCGGCTGCAGGCCACCCTGAAGGCGCGGGCGTGCCTGCCCTGCGTGTACGACGCTTGGTCCTGGAGGAGCTCCGGGGATTCCCGGAAGCAGTTCGCCCTAACCCTGAAGCAGGCCACGGCCCTGGGGGTCGCCAACGAAGCGTTCCGGGAGGCGATCCGGTCGGAGTTCCCCACGGAGACGCGGGAGCTGGAGATCTTCATCCTCGAGGATGGCGTGGACACGGTGCTGTTCCCGCCCCAGGCATTCCCCACCAAGTTCATCGTGGGCTGGACGGGCAATTCGGCGGCGGTGATCCCCGGGGCGCCCGAGCGGGGCAAAGGCCTGGCCTTGATCAAGGAGGCCTGCAAGCAGGCCAAGGTGGAGCTGGCCTACCTGGACGCGGCCGAGGGCGCGGACTGGCCGCACGAGCGGATGCACGAGTTCTACCGGGAGATCTCCGTCTACGTCTGCATGTCCGAAGAGGAAGGCACGCCCAACCCCGTGCTCGAGGCCATGTCCTGCGGAAAACCCGTGGTTTCCACCCCGGTGGGCCTGGTCCCCAAGCTGATCCAGTCCGGCGCCAACGGCTGGATCATCCCCCGAGAGGTCGAGGCTCTCGCCGAGCGGCTCCGCATCCTGAAAGAGGCCTCCCCGGGAACCCTGTCCCAGGTGGGTGCCCTGGCCCGGAAGGCTGCCGAACAGCACGACTGGAACATCAAGGCCGAGGTCTGGAGGCAGACCTTCCGCTGGCTCCTCCAACGAGCCGCCCTCTCCGGCGGCCGGCAAGTCCCCATCGTGGTCCCCCAGAGGCACATCCAGAGGATTCCCGCTCCCATCCGAGAACCCGAAGCTCTCTCCTCGAGACCAGAGACACTTCAAATCCAGGATCTTCCTGTACCAGAGCCCATACCTGCACCCACGCAGGTATCCATAGGGAAGAGACCTCGGGAGAAAACTCTCCTGGAAATCTCCGACATCCGCTTCCCCCGCCCGGTACTTCCCGTGGATGGGATTCCCCGTGCTCTCCTGATCTCGGACCAGCCGGACTGGGCCTTCCGCCGGAACATGCTCGACCTGGCCGAGTACCTCCGGGACCGGGCACGCTTCGAGCACTGGATGATCGCCGACTACCAGCGCACGGGGTTCGTCCCGGACATGCAGCGGCAGGATGGCGTGTTCTCGGTGTACCACCGCTGGGGCATCGACCGGCTCCTTCCCTGGAACCGGACCGTGGGCTCCCTCCGGGCAACCTGGTTCTGGCCCGAGCGGCCCGAGCCACCCGGAGAGCTGGAGTTCCAGATCGTGAACCAGTACCGGGCCTTCCACGTCGTGACCTGGAAGAACTTCGAGGAGCTCCAGGAGCGATGCCCCAACGTCGTGTACCTGACCAACCCGGTCAACATGCGCCGGCACCCCGAGATGACCCCCGTCCAAGGGGAGATCGTCTGCTCCTGGAACGGGAACGCCAAGCACTTCAGCCCCGACGGCAAGGATGTGAAGGGCTTCCACTCGATCATCCGGCCCGCCTGTGAAGCGGCCAAGGTCAAGCTGGAGTACGCCGAGTACAACATCAAGAAGCTCTCCTTCGAGGAAATGCCCCGGTTCTACCTGCAGGCCAATGTGTGCCTGTGTATGTCTCTGTACGAGGGTGCGAGTAACAGTACGACAGAGGCTATGGCGAGCGGCCAGGCCTTGATCACCACGGACTGCGGGAACCACCGGGAGATCCAGGAGAGCCAGATCCGCGAGCTGGGAGACACGGGCATCGTGATCCTTCCCGATCGCACCCGGGAAGCCCTTGCCCAGGCCATCCTGGAGCTCAAGAAGGATCCGGCGCGGGTCCGCGCCATGGGCGAGATCAACCGGGAGGAGATCCAGAAGCGCTGGAGCTGGGACGCCTGGGCCGATCGATACTGGGATTTCCTGCAAAAAGCCTGGAACACGTAGGCAGGACAGGCAGGACAGACGAGCATGCCACGCAGCGCCAACTTCCAGCAGGACCTCCACACGATGCCCCTGGAGTACCGGTTGGAAGGGGCATCCCACCAGTTCCAGAAGCACTGGTATCAGTTCCTGGCCAAGGAGCTGGAAGCGGCTCGGGAGATGGGCCCGCACGTCCTGGACGTGGGGGCATCCGACGGGTACGGCGTTCGCATCCTTCAGGAGGCGGGGTTCGCCTCCTCTGGCATCGACATCGCTCCGCTCCACGAGTCGGTGAAGAACACGGACATCTCCGCCATTCCCGGGGGGTCCTGGGATTGGGTCCTGGCCGTGGACGTCGTCGAGCACGTGGCGAACGACATCCTGTTCCTGCGGCACCTGCTCCGGGTGGCCAAGCGGGGGGCCTTCTTCTCCACGCCCAACTGGAACGTCTGCCGGGGGGCCAACCCGCACCACATCCGGGAGTATTCCCCCCAGGAGATCAAGGCCCTGATCCTCCTGCTGTGCTTGCACCACGACATCCGGGGCGTGCAGATCTACACGTCCGACGGGCAGAACGACGTGCACGAGCGCCTCGAGCTGCCCTTGCTGTTCCACCAGATGCAGGACGTCAACTTCGGCGTCCTGCTTCTCCTCGAGTGACCGGGAGGCGAAAGACCATGTTCAAGGACATCCTGTGCCCCCTCTGCTCCCAGCCCCTCAAGCGGGTGGGCAAGGGCATCCAGTGCGCGACTCCGAGCTGCCCGGGCTCCAAGGGCGCGTGGTCGCTGAAGGACAAGGTCGTCTGCCTCACGGAAGACAGCGACGACGGGTTCGACACCCGCTGGCTGAACCATCCCCGGCCCCAGGCCCAGACGGAGCAGCACCTCCGAATGAAGACGGGCTGGGAGCCCAAAGACGTCGATGGGAAAACCATCCTGGACGCCGGCTGTGGCGTGGGCCGGTTCATCCAGGTGCTCCTGGCATGGGGGGCCAAGCACGTCGTGGGCGTGGACTGCTCTCCCACGGGGATTCAAGCTGCCCGGGAGAACCTCGCGGAGGCCATCCAGCAGGACCGCGTCACCCTGATCCGGGCCGACCTCACGCGGCCCTACCTGGCCCCCGGGTCCGTGGACATGGCCCTGTCCATCGGCGTCCTGCACCACACCCCGGACCCGGCCGGTGCCTTCCGGGTCCTGGCCAAGATTCCTCGAGAGTCCCTGGCCGTCTGGGTCTACACCAAGCACGTCTCCGACGACCGGTGGCTCCCCGTCCTGGAGATGTTCCACGAGATCACCAAGGGCGTGCCCCCGCAGCGGCTGTACGAGATCTTCCAGCGACTGGCCCCCCGCGTGCGGGACGCCTACAACAAGGAATGGGGAGCCCTCCAGCAGATCCTGCGGGTCTCCAATCAGGAGGACGACTCCGCCTGCATCTCCGACACCATGGACTGGCACTCCCCCGAGTACAGGTCCTGGCACACCCCGGAGGAAGTCCGGGGCTGGTTCGCCGAGGCCGGGTACCAGGTGGACCGGACCGGAGAGTTCCCTGTGAGCGTCCGTGGATTCCGAGCCACTATGCCTGGAAAGGAGTGACCTCCGGTGGCTGCGACAGGAGGTTCCTGCTCCATGACGACGCACCTTCCCACGCTCCGGCTGTCCCAGACCATCGTGGTCCATCACTGGGGTCTCTGGGGGAAATGGCCAGAGACAGCAGACCTGGACTTTTCCGAAATCCTGTCCAAACGGTGGACGGAAGTGTACGACGTTCAGGGGATCCGGGTGGTCTTCACGAACCGGTACGTCCCTGCCTATTACCCCTACGTCCATGCTGGAATCACGGACGTCTCGGCGCTCCCGGTGCCCCCTGGATGGATCGACAACCGGAAGACTCCTGACCCTCGTGTAGTTGATTCCTTCCTGCAGATCCTGGCCGATCCCCTGACGGACGTGATCACATGGCAGGGTCCTTTCCAGTGCTATCCGGAGGTCCTTCGCCGGGTCCGCGAGCTGGGCTGCCTGAACATCATCGCCACGGGAGATGACTGCCCCGGTTCCTCTGAGGCAAAGACCTTCCCCGTGGCTCCATACGCCGATGCGGCCTGCGTGGCAATGCTGGTCTGGGACTACACTTCTGGAGCCATGACCGAGGCCATGTACAAGGCACAGGGATGCCCTCGTGTGTATCCATTCGGGTCAGGCCACGTGGTCGGTCTCCCGGAGGCCTACGACAAGTCCGGAAACGCTGTGGAGGACAAGATTGCACGGGTCCTCGTAGGAGACTACGACTGGGATCTCTGCTTCGTCGGATACGCAGGAGGAGGAAATCCTGTCCGGAGCACTGTCATTTCCGACCTGAACGGCATGCCCAAGGAGCAAGGAGACCTGCGCATCGCCCTCCATGGCGTGGGCATGCGTGATGGAGAGCTCCCTGAGCGAGGCAGCTCTCCTGGAGGACCGGTGAGCCGGCTCTACCAGCGCTGCCTGTGTGGCGTGAACTTGCAGCAGAGCGGATTACTCAACACGCGCTTCGTGGACCTACCAGCCTGCGGCGTGGTGCAGATTCTCCACGACCGGCATCAGGAGCTGAAGCCCCTCGGCTTCGTACCAGGCGAGCACTACTTGCCTTTCGACGGGACCACGGCAAACCTCCTCGCCATTGTACGAGAGGCCCGGCGCATGCCGGGCCCCGATCTGGCCCGACTTCTGCGCTCCGCAGCAAGGAAGGCAAGGGAGTTCCTCGCTGAATACACACTTCCTCAGGCAGTAGCCCGCGCCTGCGCGAATTACAAAGATCGATTTCCACACGAGCGCTTCCAGAACGAGTGAGGTCCTCTCATGCCTGACACCGGATTCCTCCAGGGAAGGCAAGTCGTCGAAAAGCACGGGTTCCGCTGGTGGTTGCATCCTGATCAGCTCATCGACCTCTCGATCCAGAACCATCCGGGAGGCTGGGAGCACCCGACCACGGCCGCAGTCCGGCGGATCATCCAGCCGGGCTGGGTCTGCCTCGACGTGGGCGCCAACATCGGGTACTACACCGTGTTGTTCTCTTCGCTGGTCGGCGCGACCGGCCGCGTGATTGCCCTCGAGCCCATGGAAGAACCCATGCAGGTCCTCCGGGAGCACCTGCGTCTGAATCAGTGCGTGAACGTTCAGGATATCCAGGCCGGGGCAGACTGGATGGCCAGGACGCACAAGGGAGACCTGGGCTTCGGATTCAGTTGGCCCGTGCAAGGTGCACGTGTCCTCCATGCCCCACGGGACCTCCAGTTCGTGACCATCGACGGACTCTGCTTCGACCATGCGGGAAGTCCGTCGCTCCCCAGTGTGAATCTGATCAAGATCGACGTGGACGGCTACGAACTCCGTGCCATCCTGGGTGCCACCCGTACCCTCCTCCACTTCCGGCCGGTTCTGGTCCTCGAACTGTGCGAATACACCATGCGCCCCGTGGGCCTGGGGCACATTCCTAACAACACGCGACACGTGGACACATTGGTGGACCTGCTCTCCTATCTAGGCTATCAGATCCAGGACGAGGAGTCCGGTCAGGCCTTGACCCCGGAGGGCATACGAGCCCAATGGGACCTGAACCTGCGGAGCATCAATGTCATCTGCATCCCGCAGTGACACGCAGGGCACGCAATTCGTCGGGATCTTGGCGCAAGAATGGTCCGGGGCCACCGTGTTGTCCTACATGCTGGACACACACGAGCGAATCTGCAGCGTGGGCGGACTGGAATGGTGGTACTGCTACAGCAAGCTACGGGCTCCGCAGGAGCCCAGCTATCCAAGAGAGGCAGGAATAGGCTTCTCTACAGGTGCCGCAAGCATCTGTAATATCAAGTGCTGTCATGATGCGTATTGTCCCTACTGGGACGAGATCGGCTTCCAGCCCATCGACAAACTCTTGGCAGCAGTTGCCTCGACATTCCGTAAGCCGTTCATTGTAGACATGAGCAAAGGTCTCTTCTGGTACCAATGGCTCCTTCCACGAGGGCAGCCCACGAGCGCGTTTTTCATTTTACTGCACAAGGCACCGCACGCCTGGTACTCCTCGGCTGCACGCAACATCGCCCGTGGGGGAGGCTCTGTTGCCGAAATGCCATTGCGTTTGTTCTTGACCTGCGTTGATATCTACTGCGAATACTATAGGAGGGCAAGGGCGCTCCTCCTGGAGAATCCAAGGATACCGTGTATTTCGGTTCCATACGAATCTTTACTCACGGACACGCAGGGCACGCTCGGAGACATCCTGGAATGGCTTGGCCTCCCCTGGGATCCCCATGTGCTACAATGGCACCTGGCAGATCACCATCTCATTGGGGGGAATGGTCCCCTCAAATACAAATACGAACGTGGCCTCGTAGAGGGAACCCGGAGGTCGGATTACCTGGATGAAATGCCCATGGAAGCCCGTGCCTTTCTCCATGGCAGACCCGAGATTCAACAGTTGCTCCCCTTCCTGGGACGGAATCCTGATGGCAGCGCCATTGCACGGACCACGAGACTGTAAAGATGAAATTGCACCTCGGCTGCGGAACCAAATACATCCCCGGGTATGACCACATCGACGTCCTGGACCTGCCTCACATTCAGATCCGGCATTCCATCGACAGCTTGCCCATGATCCAGGACGAGTCCGTGGAAGTGATCTACGCCTGCCATGTCCTGGAGCACTTCCTCCGACAGGAGGTCCCTCGAGTCCTCCAGGAATGGCACCGCATCCTTCGCACGGGAGGCATCCTCCGCCTGGCCGTCCCGGACTTCGCGGCGATCTGCCGGTGGTACGTGCAAGGAGGCTCCCTGAAAGACGTGATGGGCCTCCTGTTCGGGGGACAAACCTATCTGTACAACTTCCATCACATTGTGTTCGATCATGTGAGTCTCCAGGAGCTCTTGCTCCAGGCCGGGTTCTCCCGGGTCCATGGCTACGACTGGAGAACCACGGAGCATGCCGACCTGGACGACTACTCCCAGGCGTACCTTCCCTACATGGACAAGGAGCACGGACTGCTCATGTCCCTCAACGTGGAGGCAGTCAAGTAAGTTCTTGTCCTTCTTCGAGGAAATCCCTATCATCCTTTCCATGTGCGGGATCTTCGCAAGTATTCAGGAACATGAAGGGAACGGGCATCCTCTACCTCTACCTCTACCTTCGCCTCTACCTCTACCTCTACCTTCCCCCCAGGTGGCTCTCTCTTCCTGCGTGGCCCAGAGGCACCGGGGGCCGGACGGGCAGGGGCAGGCGGAGATCCAGCTCTCCTGGGCCCGGGTAACCCTGGGCATGACCCGTCTCAAGATCGTGGACCAGCGGGAGATCCCCGTCCCGTTCCGGTTCCCGTACCTGGGGGTTTCCCTGGCGTACAACGGGGAGATCTACAACCTGGACGAGCTCCGTCAGGTCCTGTCCGGCGACGACCCGTGGCTCACCCAGTGCGATGCCGAGGTCCTGGCCCGCGCCTGGAAAGCCTGGGGCGTGGATTGCCTGACCCGCCTGAACGGCATGTGGGCGTTCATCCTGGTCGATGAGCACGAGGAGCGCGTCTTCGCCGCGCGGGACCGCGCCGGGGAGAAGCCCCTCTACCGAGCCGCGGGGGGTCATCCAGGGGAGATCCTCCTGGCGTCCACCGTGTGCGGGCTGAAGGGACTCGGGGTCTCCCTGCAAGAGACCTCCTGCCCGGACATGGACTGCCTGGAGTTCGACTTCCGAGGATCCACCCCGCTGGCCGGCATCCGGAGGGTCTTGCCCGGGCATTCCCTCCTGCTCTCGTCGCAGGACCGCCGGGGGGAGGAGACCCCCTGGTGGGAGCTCCCCGTTGCCCGTGAGCCGGGGGACTGCCTCTCCTTCTCCCAGGCCGTGCTCTTGCTCGAGGACATCCTGCAGGATGCTGTCAGGGCACGGGCACGGGCCGAGGTCCCCGTGGGGATCATGCTCTCCGGGGGCCTGGACTCGGCCCTGATCTACCAAGTCTGCCGGATGCAGGGGATTCCCGTCCAGGGCCTGTACTGCGTGGACTTCCCCGGGGAGATCGACAACCTCTCCCTGGCCCGCGCGGCGGCGCAGGGGGCCGAGGTGATCCCCGTCCGGTTCTCCCGGGACGAGATGCTCGAGGCGCTCCCGTCCATCGCCCGGCACCTGGACACGCCCGCGACCTGGACCGCCTGCTGCCAGTGGTTCCTGTTCCAGCGGATGCGATCAGACGGGATCAAGGTCGCCCTTTCCGGGGAGGGTGCCGACGAGCTCTTCGGCGGGTACGCCCGGTACCGGGACCTGTACTGGGAGCAGCGCAAGGAGATGGATCCCCACCTGGCCGAGTACAGGCCCCTGATCCAGCGGACGCACGGGGACCCGTGGGCCTGGATGACCCGGATGCTCAACCGGGGAGGCGATCGAACCGAGTGCCTGGCCCGGGAGCTCCTCGTGAAGTACGGCGGGGCCAGCATCCATCAGGGAGACTTCATCTCCGGCATGGCCCGGACGGACTTCCACACGACCATGCAGGTCCTGCTCCGGATGGCCGACCGCATGGCCATGGCCTGGAGCATCGAGAACCGGTCCCCGTTCCTGGACTACCGGTTGCTGGAGCTTTCCCCCCGCATCTCCTGGCAGGCCAAGATCACCTCCGTGGAGAGCAAGCACGTGCTCCGGGAGGTAGCCCGCCGGCTGGGCGTGCCCCGGGAGATCGTCGAGGAGAAGACCAAGCGAGGCCTGGCCCTCCCCTCGAGCTGGACGCGAGCCACGAACGGTTCCGGCCTCGGGCATCAGACCTCGACCTCGACCCCGACGTGGGACAGGTCCTGGTTCCGGGACCGGATGCTCTCGGCCTGGCGCTCGGGGCTGACGAGTCGGGACGGGAACGTGGACTCCAGGGAACCTTCCGGGTACCATGGGGATCGGCTACGAGAGGAGATTCCCTGATGGCCAAGCTCGGGTACAAGACCGGCGGGCACGTGATCGACGGAGGGGATACCTCTGGGGACATCCAGAGCGCTCCCATCGTCCACGTCGGGCAGCATAACATCTACTCGATCCAGGCCTATGCCCCGGCGCTGGGGGGTCGGTCGGGGAACGTCCGCGTGCGGGCTTCCCTCGTGGATGAGACCCAGCTCGCCCAGACCCTGTGGCCCATCGTGGCTACCATCGCCGTTGGAGCCGGGGAGCTTTCCTCCGGGTCGAACACGCCGCTCACGGGGCACGAGTACGTCTGGGTCGAGTACGCCCGCACCGGAGGCGGCCAGGCCAACGACCTGGACGTGTGGGTCTCCAAGAAGCGAATCGAGTAGGAGGAACATCCATGCCCTGGGCAGATACCCTCCTCGATGTCTCCGGCTTCCTGAAGGCGTCGGACATCGACTCCATCGCCGAGCTCCAGGCCATCATCACGGACGCCACCCTGGTCCTGACCTCCATGAAGGGGCAGCCGGGGGGCGTGGCTTCCCTGAACATGGCCGCGAAGCTCAACAGCACGGAAATCCCCACCATCCCGACCGCCAACATCCAGGGGATCACCGGGGTGGGAACCTCCCTGCTCCAGGCCGTGAACGCGGCGGCCGGCCGGACAACCCTCGCCCTCGGGGATGCCGCCACGCGCAACGTGGGAGCTGGTGCCGGCGACGTCGCCGCCGGAGACGAGCCTGTCGCTGCAGGGCATGCTTCGGCCTCCGGTGCGGGTGTCCACGGAGCAGGCGTGACAGGAGCGGACGTGCTTGCCGCAGCCGACCAGGCCACGGCACAGACCGCCGTGGGGACCGATGCCGCAGGTGCGGCGCGGCCCCCGGACGCACACGCCATCGGGGCGCACACCGGGGCGGGAGACATCGTGACGCGCGACGCAGCCGAGTTCGCCACGTCCGCGCAGGGGGACAAGGCCGACTTGGCCTACGTGTCCACCCTCAGAATCACCATCGTGAACGATCAGTCCAGCACGGATACGCTGTCCACGGTGATCGGCACGTTGCTGATCGACCGGACGAAGTATGCCTACACGACGGTGAAGTTCCGCGCGGAGGGAGCAATCTCGGGCGCGGCCACGGGCGAGCTGGACCTGTACGACCTGACCGCCGGCAGCCTCGTGACGACGCTGGCGCTCAACAACGGGACCTTCGGCGTCGAGACGACCGTGACGATCCCAGCCGTCCCTGCCGGGGCGCACCTGCTCGAGGGGATAGTTCGACGAGTGGGCGGGGCAGCGGAGGATAAGATCTATGTGGGTTGGGGCGGCCTGGTCCTGGCCTAGAGGAGAAGAACGTGGCGATCCCAGTCAAAGAGAAAACCTGGTCCGCAGTGGTGTACCGTCGAACGGCGACGGGAAACATAATCACGAACCACCAGTATATGATGTACAACTGGAAGACTGCCTTCCTGACTGCTGGCTGGACCGTGGCCCGGTCCTGCGATGGGGTCTCGGTGGCAGATGCCGACCTCTGGGATGGCTACACCAAGTGCGTCTGGAACACGGGGAGCACGGCGCGGTCCTGGATCGTACTGCGAGCTCCCGTGGCCATGCACCCGGCCATGTACGTCCTCATCGGCCTGTGTGGTGTCGCAGGGACCAACGGGAACAACTATCAGATCATCTACTCCTCCTACTCGTTCACGACAGCCTACACCGGGGGCTCGACAACGACTCTTCCGACGGCGGCCGGTGAGGTCGTGATCCGCACGGGGACTTTCGCGACGGGCGGCTACTGGCTGGGCGGGACTGCCTCCGATGTGATCATGAGTTTCAACGCGGCGTACTCGTCGGACGGAACATGTTTCCGCACGGTGTTCTGTACGTTCGCCGCCTCGCCTTCCGGGGTGGGGTTCTTCGACTTCGAGCGGGCCGTGGACCTCATCGGCGCGGCCTCCTGGGACGCCAACCCCGTCGCTGTGGTGGGGGCGTACCAGCCTCTCTACAGCAACCTCAACGACGCTGCCGCGTGGACCGCCAAGCTGGCCGGGACTGCCGTGACGGCATACGCGGCAACGCTAGGCTATGGAGCGGCCATGTTGGGGGAAAACCAGACGCATGCCAACGAGACCGGGGGGCTGGGCTGGAACATGACCGAGATCATCTTGGTCTCCGCAACGGTAGGATGGAGAGGTCCCTTCGGGCGACTCCGGGACCTGTATTTTGGCAGTACGGGCAATCCGAACGGGTCCACGCACCCGGATAGTGGGGACATGGAGTTCGTCCAGTTCGGCCATGTGGTGATGGCCTGGGACGGCGTGCCGGGCGTTCCGGGCACCCCGCCTGACATCTGCGCGTAGGAGGTGGTGTCGTGGCGCACGTAAAAGGTGATGCAGTTCAGTTCAACGCGCCATATTCCGACGGCACCGTGTTCCCGGCCTGGCGCATCCCCCGACGGGGAGACCACTGCCACCCGTATCCCAAGACGTACCTACACCGAGCCAAGGTGATCGCCACGGGGCTGTACACCTATTGGAGCCCGAATGCTCCCGATCCGACGGGGGCGGGCTCAGGATATCTGCCGGCGGAGATCACCAGCATCAAGATCCTGTCGGTGACGTGATCTTGATGCCCTGGCGGCGTGTCATCTCCGGCAAGCGCGTTGGCCCCGACGAGGAGCACGGGGGCACGGAAGACGTGCCTGTCCGGCTCAAGCTGGACTGCGGCTGCAAGCCCATCGCCTCGGTGAGATATCTCCGGGAGCCGGGCCAGCGCAGGAAGCTCCTGCTTCCAGGCGAGTACCCCTGCCCGCTGCATGGGGACCAAGATTACGTGCCAGCTACTCGAGAAAGCGACCGTGTGACCCTCTGGGCCGCGACCGTCCTGTTCGTCATCGGCATCGTGCTCCTGTTCTTCCTCGTGTATCCCTGCGGAGGCCAAGCATAATGGATGCACCCCCTGATGTCGTCGGAGGGGCCATTGGCGGCGGCGTGGCAGCGGCGCTCTGGGCGCTGACCGCGACCATCCGGGAGTGGCTCTCACGTGACAAGGCCCCGGCAAAGGCCGGCAAGGACAACGAGCCGGACCCGGTCCTCGAGGAGATCAAGGCCCTGCGAACTGACATGCGCGAGCTGTGCCACCAGCTCGAGCTGCGGGACGTCCAGGCCGCCGCGCGGCTCACGGCGCTGATCGACGCCATGGACCGGCAAGCGGACATGATCAACCGGCTCATCGAGCGGCTGACAGTGGCTCCGACGCTGGCCATCCATGGAGGGGGTGGAGGGGGAAGCGGATCACGCGGCGGCGCAGGCAAGTCGGCATAGCGAACGGCGGGAGGGGGCGCGGGATTGGAGGTCACATGCCATGCGCGTTCTCGTCATAGGCCCCCCCGAGCTGTCAGAGGACATCCGTGGAGCGCTCCCTGACGCGACCTTGGAGGAGACCGTCACCATCCGCGCTGCTGCCACGCTGTACCAGAAGGGGCGCTACGACGTGGTCCTCCTGCATGCCCGCCTGGCGGACAGCGCGGGCGTGGAGACGGCGGAGATCTTCCGGCGAGACATCTGCCGGTGCGTACCCGTGGTCATGCTCGTGGGCGAAGAGATCACAGCCGTGACGCGGCTCCGCTCGCTGGCCCCCAATCTTGCCGAGGACATGCTCCCCATCGAAGACATCCCGATCGACGGTGTCCTGTCTCGGGCCATTCTCGCGGCTCAACTGCGGAAGGGCCGGAGATTGACCCGTTGACAGGTTTGTGGAAACCGCTAAGATGGAACGGAGGAGACCCCCATGAGCGACGTGACCAACGCGAGCGATGGGCCGGAAGGAACCCCTACGAAGAAGGTGGCCCTGCCAGCCTGGAAAGAACCTCGGTTCTGGGCAACAGCGGCCCTGGTCCTGTTCGCCGGCGCCCTTGCTGCGGCGGGCAGCATCGGCGCGGACGCGACGGCGACGGGGCTCACCGGGCTGTTGACCCGGTGGAAGTCGGATGGCGAGGCCAACGTTCCCTTGCACCTCCAGCCTCGGTTCTGGATCTCGGCGGTGATCTTCCTGGTCATCGTCGGGCTGGCCCTCGCGGGGAAGCTCCAGGGATGGGCCGCGCTCACCTACGCTGCGGGTGTCCTGAGCCAATGGGGGGTGGCCAAGATCACGCCCCCGGTGGGAGGGTAACCATGCGAGTCCTGATTCTCTCTCTTAACCTACGGCGCTGCGCCGTCGCCGGCATCACGCTGATCCTCGTGTCGCTCGTGTTGCTTCTGTTCATCGCCCTGGCGTCGTCGGGGTGCGGCATGTCCGCGCTGGAGCAGCTCGGGGTGGTCAACACCTCGGCGAAGGTGCTGACGGACACGGTGATCCCGCCATGGGATCAGAAGTGCCTCGACGAGGCGAAGGCCTGTGCCGTCTCCGGCTGCCATCAGCCGGCGTGCTGCCCGAAGCTCACGAGCTGCCAAGACGCGCGGGCAGCCTTCTACATCGCCGTGCGGGCGGTCCACTCCGGTGTGGCTGCGGCTGCCCCTCTCGCCGTACAAGGCGACGAGGCGGGGGCCAAGACCTGGCTGCTCAAGGTCGCGGCCTCCCTCGACGCCGCGAGAAAAGCCGCCCAAGCGGCCGGACTGCTGGGAGGTGCGCGATGAGTCCTCTGGCACAAGGTATCGCTGCGGCCATCTCCGGGCTCCTTCAGGTGTTCGTTCGCTCCGGCGACACGTCGTCCTCCGTCGGCAAGATCGTGCAGGAGGCGCTGGACGATCTCCAGCGCACGATGGACCGAGAGAAGGCGGCCAAGGCCGCCGAGGACGCGGCGCTCCGGGGAAGGTAGGCCGGGGCACTGCATGACCCCTGCCTTGCTCCTACTCGCGTTCCTGAGCCGGGGCCTCGACCCCGGTGAGGCCATGCGATTGACCCAGGAGTCCTTGGCCGCTGACGCGGCGTACCACCTCCGACCGGCGACCGTGGGCTCAGTCATCCTCGTCGAGACTGGAGGGGAATGGGCCGTGGGGACCGGACGGGGAGACCTCGGGCGAGACGCGGCCGTGGGGTGGGGCCAAGTCCTTGTCCCGCGCTGGCGCTCCGGCGCGGGCCGGCGGGTGACATGGTGGCTGCGGGACCTGCGCGTGCATGTCTCCGTGATGGGCATGCTGCTCGCGGACTCGCGGCGACGGTGTGCCCGCCAGCGGGGCTGCCCCTGCCCCGAGGCGCACTACAACTGGGGCTCGCGCACGCAGTGGTGCCGTGCGCTGCGCTCCGTGCAGCGACGGCTGCGCGTTCACCAAGAGGTGCCCGGTGCCTGAGAACCATCCCGCCGGAACCAACACCTCTTGCCTGGAATGTCGATGGTGGAAACCAGAGTCCCGCTTGGGGCCGTTGGCGGAGACACGCGGGCGCTGTACATGGGCGCGTGATCGACATATCCCCCACGCCTACCGGCATCTCATCGTGTTCTACCCATACCAAGGCGAAGGCTGTCCCTGCCAGGAGGTGCCCGATGCCTGACGACAAGCCGGAAGCCGAGGCAGAGGCCCTGGTCGTAGCCCCGACGTGGGCCATGGAAGAGACCGCACAGCCGGCCGCGACCCGCGAGGCCTTCCCCGACCCGAAGCTCAATGAACTGCGCCCGGAGTTCCGTGCTTTGCTCGAGCCTATCCTTGTGGAGCTGGCCAGGCTGGGCTTCCAGCCCAAGATCAGCAACGCCTACAGGTCCGTCGAGGAGCAGGCCAAGAAGAAGGCGCAGGGGTTCGCCAAGAGCGCCAGGCCGGGCGCTCACACCTGGGGGTTGGCCGCCGACGTGATCGACCGTCGATGGGGCTGGAAGGTCACCGAAGAGAACGCCAAGTTCTTTGGGGCCCTCTGCCGGCTGTCCGTCGCGGCCGGGCTCGTCTGCGGAGGGACGTGGTTCGGGAAGGGCGGGACGCGAGAGAGGCCGACGCACCCAAGTCCCTGGAATCATTGGAAACTTGG
>Ga0194125_10001599_pt1 | contig 38314 bp, 36 predicted proteins | sample TA2KigC250mmetaG_FD_148626 | JGI IMG/M metagenome (GOLD analysis project Ga0194125, IMG submission 148626) | Freshwater microbial communities from Lake Tanganyika, Tanzania - TA2015034 Kigoma Deep Cast 250m | ecosystem: Environmental > Aquatic > Freshwater > Lake | place: Tanzania: Lake...
GAGCGCGATGAGGGTGGGAGGCTTCAAGAGCGAAATTACCAAGCTCCCCGGAGTCAAAATTGTGGCCGAACAAGATGCCTGGCTCGCGGAGCAGGCCGTGAAGAAAGTCGGGGATATCCTGACGGCGAATCGCGATGTCAACATCGTTTGGGCTGCAAACGAAGGGGGTACCGTCGGCGCGGTGATGGCCGTGAAGAATGCCGGGAAGGCCGGAAAGGTTGCTGTCTTCGGTACAGACAACAGCGAGCAGCTCGCCAACTTCTTGCTTGATGACGATCAGGTCCTCCAGGCCGTCACCGGTCAGAGCCCGTTCGAGATCGGTTCGATGGCGCTCGAAGCCGCAGTGAGGGCCCTGAGGGGAGAACCGGTTGAGAAGAAGGTATCGCTGCCGGGCGTTCTTATGACGCGCGAGAAGCCCGAGGAAGTCAGGCAGTTCAAAGATCGCCTCAAAGAACTCAGCAAGTAGCGCTCGCCTTATCCGCATGGACTCAGCGGTTCACAGACTCGAGACCGTTTCCCTCCGCAAAGAATACCCCGGAACACTCGCCCTGGATGACGTCTCTGTCTCATTCACGGGTGGAAAGATCCACGCCCTCATCGGCAAGAATGGCGCGGGGAAGAGCACCCTCGTCAAGCTCCTTGCCGGCGCAATCCAGCCGACCCGAGGCAGCATCCTCGTCAACGGTGAAGAAGTCCGACTTCGCTCACCGCGCGATGCCCTGCGGCGCGGGATCATCACCGTTCATCAGGAACTGAGCCTCGTCCCTGAACTTTCGGTCGCCGAGAATGTTCTGCTTGGTCGCCTCCCTCGGAAACCGTGGCTCGGTGTCTCGATCATCGATTGGCGCACTGTTTTTGACAGAGCAAAGGATATTCTCACAAACCTGGGGATTGATATTGACGTACGACTGAAAGCGGGCAGGCTTGGCGTCGCGCAGCAGCAGGTTGTCGAGATCGCAAAGGCGATGTCGTACAATCCCTCCGTTCTCATTCTCGACGAGCCCACTTCCGCTCTCGCTCAGCACGAAACCGAGCGCCTGTTCGAGTTGCTCCGCACGCTGGCGGCACGCGGCGTTGTTCTTCTCTACATCACGCACCGGCTCCAGGAACTTCAACGCATCGCTGATACCGTCACGGTGCTCCGCAATGGGTCGCTGGTGGGTGTGGTTGACATCGCTGAGGCTTCCACCGCCAGAATCGTCCAGATGATGTTTGGAGAGATCTTACAGAGAACAAAACCAGCCGGCCTGGTTGCGCGCGAAGAACCTTTCATGGAGGTCAGAAAGCTCTCCAAGCGAAACGCCTTTCGCAACATTCATTTCACGGTGAGGCGGGGAGAGATTCTCGGCATTGCCGGTCTGTTAGGCTCTGGCAGAACGGAGTTGCTGCGGGCGCTCTTTGGGGCTGATCCTCCTGACGAGGGTGAAATCCTCATCGAGGGAACCGCAGTACGGCCTTCCAGTCCGATGGAAATGAAACGCCTTGGTGTCGCGCTCACTCCGGAGAACAGAAAGGAGCAGGGCCTCGTCCTGCCGTTAAGCACCCGCTTGAATGTATGTCTCTCCAGCCTCGATCGTATCACTACCGGCGGGTTCCTGACACGCGCGCGGGAACGGGCTGTTGTTGAAAAAAGCATCCGCGACCTCGATATCGCCGTCGCAAATGCTGAGGCCCCCGTTGCCTCCCTGAGCGGCGGTAACCAACAAAAAGTGGTTGTCGGAAAGTGGCTGAACATTGAGCCGCGGCTGGTCCTCTTCGATGAACCCACCCGCGGCATCGACCTTCAGGCGAAACAGCAGATGTTTCAGATCATCTGGGATATGAGCGCGCGCGGAATCGGCTCGATCGTCGTGTCCAGCGAGCTGGAAGAGCTGCTAGACGTCTGCCACCGCATCCTGATCATGCGACAAGGTGAGATTGTCGGTGAAGTTCGCCCGAGCGACATATCACTAGATCAACTCTTTGCTGCCTGCATGGAAGAACAAGCATGATTGCCTCACCAAAGCTTCGGTCCTTGCTGAGCGAGGGTATACTCGAGATCATCCTTGTCCTGTTTTGCATCTTCCTCTCGTTCTCTGCACCCGGGTTTCTGACCGCCGGGAACCTGTTGAACGTCCTGCGAAACGTCTCCATGCAGGGTGTGATTGCGTTCGGCATGACAATGGTGATCATCTCGGGTGAAATTGACCTCAGCGTCGGATCAGCGGTAGCGTTCGCGGGATGCCTCACGGCATTTATCACACAAACGCTTGCGGGAGATACATTTGGACTACCGCTCCATGTCGCCATCCCAATCGCAATCTGTGCCACGCTGACCGTTGGTTTCTTTGTCGGCACGTTCACCGGCATCATGAGAACGAAGTTCCAGGTGCCGAGCTTCATCACGACGCTTGCTCTCATGACGGGCCTCTCCGGCGCTGCCGAGTTGATCACGAACGGTTTTCCCTTGACTCCCTTTCCCAGTTGGTACAACTTCATCGGCGGCGGCTATCTCTTCGGCATCCCCTTCCCCGCACTGATCTTCCTGCTGGTTTTTGCAACGCTGCAGTTTCTTATGAACTATACCTCCTTCGGCCGATCCGTGTACGCAGTGGGTGGAAATGCCGAGGCGGCACGGTTGAGCGGGATCGACGTGAATCGCGTCAAGAGGCTCGTCCTTGGGACGACAGCCCTTCTGGCCGCGCTCAGCGGTATCATGCAGTCCTCCGAGATCATGTCCGGAACCGCGACAACAGCAAAGGGCTGGGAGCTCGATATCATTGCTGCGGTGATTATCGGCGGAACCAGTCTGATGGGCGGTGTTGGCCGCATCTGGGGAACAATGATCGGTGTTGTCTTCCTTGGCGTCATTATGAACGGGATGACGCTTCTTAATGTCAGCGAGTACTGGCAGCATGTTGTGCGGGGCGCTCTGATCCTCGTTGCAGTGCTCCTAAACCTCCTTCAAAAGGGCAAAGAACGACAATGAACGGCTACCAGCGGATCATGGCTGCCTTTCGGGGTCAACAGCCCGACACCACGCCAATTATGCTTCACAACTTCATGATGGCTGCCCGCGAGGCGGGCGTGACGATGGCGCAGTTCCGGAGCGATCCGGAAGCCCTGGCACGCTCGTTCATCGAAGCCGTGGAGAAGTATGAATACGACGGGATCATGATAGACGTCGATACCGTTACGCTGGCTGGTGCTGCCGGCGTACCTATCGACGCTCCGGAAGATCGGCCCGCGCAAGTAAGCGGTGCGCGCTTGCGAACTCTTGAAGAAGTGAACGACCTTGAACCGGTGGATATTGGTTCCTACCGCGGCGTGCAGGTCTGGCTGGAGGCCACATCGATTCTTAAACGGCGTTTTGACGATGACATCTTCATCCGGGGGAACTGTGATCAATCTCCATTTACGCTGGCGTGTATGATCCGCGGTCTCGAGCCATGGATGATGGATCTTGCCAATGAAGACCACCACGAGCTTGTGCACAAACTTCTCGGCTACGCCGCTGATATCAGCACGCAATTCATCCGCTTGATGGCTGAGACTGGTGCTCATATGACATCAAACGGAGATAGTATTGCCGGACCGGAGTTGATTTCCCCAGCGATGTATCGGACGTTTGCCCTCCCGTACGAGAAACGGATCGTCGACTGCGCTCACGAGCTGAAACTCCCATATATTCTCCACATCTGTGGCAACACGGATGCCATCATCGACGATATGCTCGCGACTGGTTCAGATGGTCTGGAACTCGATTATCGGACGGACCCCAAGCTGGCACACCAAAAGATGAAGGACAGAACTGTGTTCGTGGGCAATATTGATCCCAGCGGCGTGCTGGCACTTGGATCGCCGAGTCTTGTCGAGGAAAAGACGAGAGAGCTCCTGACAATCTTTGCGGACACGCCCAGATTTATCCTGAATGCAGGGTGCGCCATACCAGCGATCACACCGCCGGAGAGCCTCAAGACGATGATCCGCGTCGCCCGCAACTTTTAGTGTCCTGCCCGTGATGGATCCAGAGAAACCGTGAAATCGCCGAAGAGAACTACAGGGGTATCGACGAATCCATTAACGACAAAGGCACACACCCCTCCGGTCCCCTCTGTGCGGCAGTTCTGCGTGCAGAGACTGTCGATCCTTCAAAACCCTATGACCTCAAAAGAACGTGTGCACGCGGCTCTTGATCGCAAACCGGTCGACCGCGTCCCCATCTTCATGTGGTTCCACCCTGAAACGGCGAAGCGTCTCGGTCGATTGCTCGAAATCCCTCCTTTTGCTGTCCCCGAGGCAATGGGCAACGACATTCGGCAGACGTGGGTGAACAATAACTATGCGATGGAAGGGATCGTGCATGCGAACGAGGGCGAATCCCACTCCGACTTCTGGGGAATTCACTGGAAGAAGGTCGGTCATTTCAACCAGATAACAGGGTTTCCGCTGGAGGGAGCAACCCGGGAGAAGGTACTTACCTACCGCTTTCCGTTACAGCACCGTGAACAATTGTTAAGTCAGATGGTGGCGGTGGCCGAAAACGCGGAAACATGGTTCATCGGATGTGACGTGTCCCCTTGCGTTTTTGAGATGTATTTCCGCCTGCGCGGAATGGACAATGCTTTGCTCGACATGGTTATTGACTCTGAGCTTGCATCGACCATGTTCAAGCGTTGTGCAGATTTCTCCGTTGAACTCGCTGAACACGCCTGCAAGCGCTATCCTCTGGACTGGCTCTGGACCGGAGATGACGTTGCGGGGCAGGATTCACTTTTGATGAGTCCGGCAATGTGGCGCGAGCAAATTCGACCACAACTGCAGAGAGTCTTTGATGTGGGGAAGGCTGCCAATCTCTGGGTCGCGTATCACTGCTGCGGATCGCTTAGGTCAATCATACCCGATCTCATTGAAATGGGATTGGATGTTCTCAATCCTATCCAGTGCAACTGCCCCGGGATGGATCCACTGGAGCTCAAGAAAGAGTTTGGGCAAGAACTTGCCTTCATGGGTGGCGTCGACACTGTGGACCTGCTTCCAAACAGCAGCGTGGATGAAGTCCGCAGAGCAACTGCGCGCCTCATTGAAGGTATGACCGCTGATGGCGGGGGTTACATCCTCGCCGCCTCGCACACGATCCCACCGGAAACACCCGACGAGAATATCTTCGCCCTGTTTGCCGAGGTGGGAGTGTCAAAGGAAGAGATCTTCGAGCAAGCTAGCGCAATTCGCCGGCGTCTTTCTCCACTCTAAAACCACGCACGTCTGCTGTCCGCAAGTAGATGCACGGACACCAAGCGGTCTTTCGCTCATGTACACACTCCGTTGCGCAAGCGACTCGAGCCTGCATTCCGCTTGAGTTGTTTCCTTGTGAAGATGCGCGCTGTACGAAGGCTGTACAAGATGGTTGTGAAAAGCGGGGAAAAAGCTAGATTGTCAAGGAGTGGGTCATTTTCAAATTCCCTTCCGTTCATGGAATCTGCGATTCGCAAGCTGTCCCGCCTCTTTGAGCGCGGGTCACTCTACACCTTACCCTTTCCTCTCGAGGAATTCCTCAAGTCTCTCACCTACATTGTTGATCTTGGTCAGCTTCTTGACAACCTCCTGGCGAAGCTGAAGGAGCTGACCAACGCAGACACCTTATACGTGATGTTATTTGAGCCCATCACGAACCGTTACGTGGGCAAGAAGGCAAAGGGGAGCACGCCTGAGTTGCTGAGTGAGTTCAATTTCTCGCGATCAGATAATCTGGTGAGGTGGCTGACTGTTAACCGGATGCCGCTGAACGTTATCCGGCAGACGGAGGTCACGCGGTTTCTCTCGAAGTCCAAACAGGCTATCCTAGAGAAGGCTCACATTCAGATCGTCTTTCCACTCATCGTCGTGAACCGCCTCACTGGTGCTTTGTTCTGCAGCTTGAAAAGAGACCATGCTGATTACACCCCAGAAGAGATGGAGATGGCATCCCTCCTTACCAGCCAGAGTGCACTTGCCATTGAACATGCTCTCATGTATCAGTTTCAGGAGGATAAGCTCCGTAGACTGTTCCATGCAGACAAGCTTGTTACTGTAGGTGAGCTTGCCGCGGGCGCTGCTCACGAGATTCGCAATCCGCTGACATCCATCAGGAGCACGGTACAGTATCTTCAGAAGGACCTGCCAGCGGAGAGGAAGGTTCTCGTGGAGGGAATCCTTGAGGAGGTCGATCGGATTGACCGAATTATCAAGGGACTTCTCTCTTTCAGCAAACTTACCGAGCTCAATATTGAAGTCGTTAACCTGTGCGATATTATTGACCAGACCCTCCTGTTGCTGGAACCGGAACTTCGCAGGCATGGCATCGGGGTAGAGAAAGAATACGACCACCAAGCCGCTCATATGATGGCTGACGCTTCACAACTCAAGCAGGTATTCCTGAACATACTCCTCAACAGCATTCAGGCTATGCCGCACGGTGGTCGGCTTAGAATCGGCGCTCACCAATCTGATTTTCATTCTGTTTCGGTTGAGGTCACGGACACAGGACCAGGCATTTGGGAGAAGGATTTGTCAAGGGTGTTCGATCCATTTTACACAACCAAGGAGGGTGGGACAGGTCTGGGCCTCTCGATCTCCTACGGAATTGTCAGCAAGCATGGTGGCCATATTGAACTCAAGAGCGTGACAGAGGGACCTCAAACGGGCACGACCGTTGTCGTCCACTTGCCCAAAGCCGTGAGCAAGCAAGCTTTCGCAGCACCTGAACACGGCGTGAGCGATACCTCCTCTGACGAACATATCCCGGGAACAGTCTAGATGGCAAGTTCAACTGCAGGCACAAGGATCCTTGTGGTTGATGATGAGGAGCGGATCCGCGCGATCCTCTCCGCAGTCTTGAAGGACGAGTCGTACACTGTGCAAACCGCCAGTGACGGCGCCGAAGCCGTGAAACGATACGATGAGTTCAAGCCAAGCGTCGTGATCCTCGATCTTCAGATGCCGCACATGGACGGACTCGACACATTCCGGCGGATTAGGGCATCCGACCCAAAAGCCGTAGCAATCATCTTGACCGCACATGGCACTATTCAGTCGGCTGTCCAAGCGATCAAGGAAGGTGTTTACGACTACCTGACCAAGCCTTTCGACAATGAACAACTGCTTTTGGTCGTTAAACGCGCTGCCGATCTTCGCCAGTTGACGGGCGAAGTCGATCAGCTGAAACAGGAGCTCCAGAAAAAGTACAGCGTGCAGTCAATTCTGGGCGAGAGCCCTGTCATGAACCAGGTGCGCGAACAGATCGGCCGCATCGCTCAGACAGATGCTACCGTGTTGATCGAGGGTGAAAGCGGAACGGGCAAGGAACTTGTTGGCCGGGCCATTCACTACGAGAGCAAGCGCCGCAACGGTCCTCTTGTTATTGTTGATTGCGGTGCAATTCCGTCGAACCTTGTCGAGAGCGAATTCTTTGGCCACGAGAAAGGAGCGTTTACCGATGCACGTGAGCAGCGAGCCGGAAAATTCGAAGAGGCCGATCTCGGCTCGATCTTCCTCGATGAGATTGGCGACCTCCCTGCCGATTCCCAGATAAAGCTGCTAAGGGTTTTACAGGATATGAAGAGCAACCTACTCGATCTGCGTGACTTCGATTTCCTTGGCCTCGCGCATCCAGCAGAGATACCACGCTACGATCCGGCTGTCGGTCTCGAGAGCTATGTTCGATCTATGACGGAACGGGTAGAGCGGGAACAAATCTTGGAGGCCCTCCGCGAATTCAGTTGGAACCGCACGGAAGCCGCCAAGAAACTCAAAATCAGCCGCAAGACGCTCTTCAACAAAATGCAGCAATATGGGATAAAGGAGAAGAATGGATGGTGATTGATGGAAGATGGAAGAAGCCCAAGCTGCAGAATCGAGGGACGATTTCACACACAAGATTGCAGTGGTTTTGCGTGTGCTAAGGGCTTACGTCACAGCAGAACAAAACAAAGAAGAAGGCATAGTCGCTGAAGCTTGCCGCCCCGTGCGAGCGTCGCTGCGACCTACCATTTTCTACCTTCCGTCTTTGGTCTTTCATCCTCCTTCTTCCATATTCCGTCGCCCATTCTTCGTCTGACGTGTAAGCCCTTACCCAGAACAGCGTACACTCTTACCCACCGATTGTGAATAACCTCGTATTGTGGCACACCTTGCGGTACGCTCACGCGGGTACAAAGGTTGCTGATCTGACGTGAGATAGATAAGTGGAAGATCCAAAACATTCTGACCCTGAATTCGGAATTGCGAATTCCCAATCCGTCATCATATTGGAGCAACGCCTGCCATGATTGAAGCCATCGATCTCACCAAACGATATGAGGACGGTCTCCTTGCCCTCGACCATCTGAATCTCACAATCCAGCCCGGACAAATCTACTGTCTCCTTGGCGCGAACGGAGCCGGGAAAACGACGACCATTAATCTTTTCTTCGACTTCATCGAGCCGACGAGCGGGGCAGCCAGGATTAATGGATTTGACTGCGCAAAGTCGCCGCTCGACGCGAAGAAACACGCCGCATACGTCTCGGAGAATGTGATGCTGTACGGTAATTTCACGGCTCGCCAGAACCTTGCCTTCTTCACAATGCTCGCCGGGAGAAAGGACTTGAAGAAGGAAGATTATCATATGGTTATGCGACAGGTGGGACTCCCGGAGCGCTCGTTCGAACAGCGCGTGAAAACCTTTTCGAAGGGCATGCGTCAGAAGCTCGGGATTGCCATCGCCATTCTCAAGCAAGCACCTGCGTTGCTCCTGGATGAGCCCACAGCTGGACTTGACCCGAAGGCCGCGGCGGAGTTCATCGACCTGTTGTTCAGGCTTCGCGGGGAAGGTAAAGCGATTCTCATGTGCACGCACGACGTGTTCCGCGCAAAAGAAGCCGCGGATCGCGTGGGTATCATGAAAGAGGGGATTTTGATTATGGAACGCACCAAGGAGGAGTTGCTCCACGAAAACCTGGAGAAGCTGTATCTCAAGTACATGGAGGTAAGCTAGCAGGATTGCCAACTCCACGTTTTGTGCAGCCTGTTGATTCTCGATGAGACCAATTGTTCACTGTGGGTTCAAGATGTATTCAGGAGATGCACCTTGGTCGCTCCTTTCAACTGACCCCCAGCAATTCTTAGATTCTGCCCTCCCGTCCGCGACTGCGATGCCGGTGATGAGGGGAGAGAAGGCTGGACGGTGACATTAGAGAGGTGAAGGATATGATCTGGTCGATTGCAAAAAAGGAAATCCTAGAGAACATCTTCTCATACCGTTTCTCCATTCTGACTGTCCTTCTCGCACTCTTGATGGCGGTGGCGGTAATCGTGGGATATGGTGATTTTCTGCTACGGCTGGAGAACTATGAAGTCCTGCGTCCAATGCCAAACAGTCCGAACATCATCATCGAGCCGACACCAATGTCGATGTTCGCAAAAGGCCTAGAGGCGAACCTCACCCGACTCTACGAGGTATCAATCCTCGGTATTGAAATCCGTCAGAACCAACAATTGGTTAATCGTATCTTTTCGCTTTTCACGGTGCCCGACATGTTATTCATCATCAAGGTGGTCCTCGCTCTTATTGCTGTTCTCTTCTCCTTTGACGCCATCACCCACGAGAAAGAGCAGGGGACCCTGAAGCTGACACTCTCAAATGGGATCCGTCGGTCCTCTCTCGTCGTGGGTAAGTTTGCGGGAAGGTTCGTTCTGGTCTTCGTCCCGTTTACAGTGCTTTTTCTGCTTGCTCTTCTTACGATGTCCCTCTTGCCGAGCGTCGCGGTCACGAGCAGCTTCTGGTGGAAGAACCTCGTCATCCTGCTGGCTTCATGTGTCTACACCCTTCTCTTCACCGGAGTCGGTCTATTCGTCTCATCGATCATCCACCGGAGTTCGACGTCGATGGTCGTGAGCTTGTCCATCTGGTTGCTGTTCGTGTTCATCATTCCCAACTTCAGCACCGTCATAGCGAAGAGGCTCACACCGGTGCCGACGAGCGATCGGATTGAGATGGAGACCCGACTGAACACCATTCAGGCCATCTACAACAGAATACAGCGTGAAAAGGAAGAACCTCGTGGCATGGAAGGCGTACGAATGATCCGACAGCTGCGAGAATCCACAACCAGGATCACTGAGTTGTACCGGCCGAAGATGAACGCACTCATGCGAACAACGAAGTCTCTTGTGCGAATCTCACCGTCCGGTGCGCTCAATGTCCTTCTGACCGACATCGCAAATACAGGATTGTACGAAGAAGTACGCGCTAAGGATGCCGTTACGCAGTATGTTGAGAGGAATTTCAATCGCATCAATGAGCTAGAGCCGGGACCGATTGAGCTGTTTCGGTACACGCGGGCATCGCTGGGAGAGGTCTTTAGTGCCACAGGATATGTTGATGTGGTTGTGATCCTTTTCTTCGCGACACTGTTCATCGCTGCGGCGTACGTCCGCTTTCTCATCTATGATCCGCGGTAACAGTCAGCAGAGAACACAAACGGGGAGAGAATAATCATGCTCTGGGTGTTGGTGCGAAAAGAACTATTGGACAATCTTCTGAACCTACGATTTATCACCCTTTGTGTTGTAGCAATCGTGTTGATCGTTTCGTCTATCGTTGTGCTCACTGGACAATATCATGAGGAGTTGATCGACTACTACAACCGCGTGAATACGCAGGACGCGTTCATCGACCAGTACGGACACACAAACCGGATTGGCTGGATGTCCAGGCTGTTCCGCGAGCCGTCGCGGTACCAGCCACTAGTCGTCGGGATTGATCGGGATGCTGCGCAGGAGAATTTCCTCAGCAACCCTATCCCAGTTTTTCTTTCGAAGCTCGACTTTGTGGCTATTGTCTCCGTCCTCATGAGCCTAGTGGCGGTCTTGCTCGCTCACAGTGCGATCACCGGCGAGCGCGAAGATGGCATTCTCAAGCTAATGCTGTCGAGCTCCCTTCCGCGCACCACCATCGTGCTGGGGAAATTCATCGGTGGCGTGATCACGCTCATCGTTCCGTTTACTCTTGGCGTCCTGCTCGGGCTGAGCTACATTGCCGTTGCCGCCGGGGTCGAACTCCGGAGCCTGGATTACGGGGTCTTTGCGATCCTTCTGTTGATTTCCTATCTCTATATGACGGCGTTCTATGCATTGGGACTTTTCTTCTCCGCCCGCTCCCGTACGTCGAACGTGGCGGTCCTCAAATCACTTTTTGCGTGGGTCGTCCTTGTGCTGGTGTTACCGAACATCAGCCCGTTCCTGGCGGCACAAATCTACCGCATCCCGTCCGTTGCGAAGATTCAGCGCGAAACAAACAAGATTGAAAGCGATGATCGGGATGAGATCATTGGCAAACGATTGCAGCAGATAGTTCAGATGACCTTCCCGGACTTCGCCACTATCCGATCGATGACAAAGAGTGATCTGCAGAAGAAGCTGGACAGTGATCCTGTCTTCAGGGATCGTTATGCTCAGTTCCAGAGAGCCTTTGAAGAGCTTGTCCGTGACGTGAATACCGAACAGCGAAGGATTGCAGATGCAATTCGCGAGTCCTTCGAAAACCAATCCCATCATCAGGAGCTTCTTGCCACGGTTCTCGCGTCCCTCTCACCTCTCTCCAACTTTGTCTTTGCTGCAACAGACGCAGCTGACGTCGGGTTACAGAGTGACGCAGAGTGGGCGGCACAGTCGGGAGAGTATGACCGCGTCCTCAGTGAGTATGTCAATCAGAGGTATGCCGAGACGAGACAGAGGAACCCCGCGTTTGATTTCAATGACTATCTTGATCTGCGAGGGCGTCCGCGGTTTCAGTTTCAGCCTCCACCGCTTGCCATGAGGCTCGAGCGCATTCTTGTTCCGGCCGGGGTCCTTGCGATGTTCAATCTCTTGTTCTTCGCGGGTGCGTTTCTCAGTTTCTTGCGGTACGACGTGAGGTAAGGAAGCTCATCATGCACAGACTCGCTTTCTTAATAACTCTCGTTTGGTGCGAATCTATCTTCGCTCAGGCAATCTTCTAGAATCCTAACGATGAGCGTTTCAAGTCGCTTTACCTCGAAAAGGTTCAAAGCGATTATCGGGTCCAGAAGGAGGAATTTGCCCGGCAGCAGCAGCTGTATGAAAAGGGGCTGATCTCAGATAAAGAGTTTAACGAGTCCGAGGCCCGCTTCAAGAATGCGCAGATTACCTATCAGCAGGCCATCCTATCCCTTGCCTTCGAGCAGCCGCACATCACCATCGACAAGGCCATTAAGTATCAGTCGAAAGACGGGAAAAAGCGAGTGCGACTCACACTCAGGAACACAACCGGCGGCTTGATAGAGGGAAGAAAGATTGAACTTGAGGATTTCGAGGGAATTCGCACCGACCAGATCTCAAATGTGTATGTGTCACTTCTCAATGATCAAAACTCGATCGTCAGTCAGCCGTACGAGGCGAAGATCCCTCGAATGCCCTACAACGAACCGATCCCCGTCGATTTTCTCCTTCTGCAGGACCTGGACAACGTGATTGTGAAGAGTATCTATGGGGACAAATCAGAGGAGAAGAAGATCTACCTTCAAAAGGATGAAAGCGCCAACAAGGTTCTCATCACCTCTGAGCAGTTTTCACAGGAGGCGGATTTGGGGACTCGTGCAAACTACGACTTAACACTGGAGCTCTTCTCCAGTACCGCCAATGTCTACAAGCTAGACGTATTCAACCTCCCGCGCCAGGTGGCGTACGATTTTGTCGAAGCACAGACCGGTGCCCGCCTCTCGCAGGTTAAGTTCTCTCAGGATGTCAACACCAGAAAGCTTGCGCTGGCAATTTACCTTCCTGACCGCTACGACAGCACGTCGTTTGTCATCGACCGGCCGATGATCTTCCTCGCGGCTGCAATTCCTCAACCCCAGATCAATGAAGTTGCGGACAAAGAGCGGAAGTATAGCCCGGCTGAGTTTGACCGCCTGGGCATCAGCTACGTCCGCCTGGAGCTTGTGCCACGGGGGGTAGGTCGCATCCAGGTTCGAGCCACGAACTTCTACCAGGAGCTCAATCCCGGTGAAGTTGCTCAGATGAACTTGACCATCTATAATGACGGGACGCGCCGACTCGACAACATTCGTGTCCGGGCAGACGCTCCGCTGGATTGGACCTCATCGATTGTCCCCGACCTGATTCCATCCCTGATGCCGGGAAAGGAGGAAATTGTATCTGCTACTATAATGCCCCCGCCGGATATCAGCGTCGGTGATTACGAAACCACGGTAAGAACCGAGGCTTACGCGAACAACAGAAAAGTTGAGTCGGAAGACAAGAAAATTCGTATTCACGTCGCGGCGAGTGCAAACATCCTCGGAACAGCTGCGCTCGTGTTTCTGCTCGTGGGGGTACTTGCCGGAGTGGTCATCTTTGGGTTGAGGTTGAGCAGAAGATAGACCTCTCCAACGATTCTGCACCAAAGCGTCTGTACCTGAAGATCCACGTCTAACTGCCCTCCATGGCCAACCGACAGGCCCTACCCGCTGATCAATAGTGCTGACGAACCAGTTCCGGCATGGGGAAAGCGGTTCTCACTCACTCCACACTTCGGCAGATCGCCCGCGCACCGGCATCCACCAATTGAATCCTGCCCCTGATTTCTTTACCTTGGCATCGTGTCTCCGCAACAACGCATTCTCTTGTTCCCTGCGGTCCTGAGCGCCCAACAGCAGGCAAATCCCAGGATGCGGTGCGGCTTGTTCAGCTATCTCAGATCTCACAAAACGGAAAGGCATGTCATGGCGAAGAAACGATTAAGCAAGCCGACCCCACGTGCCGATCAGGGGTTAAGCCTCGCAACGCGCGCGATCCATGGTAACAAGCTGTATGCGTTCAGGGGCCCCGTGGCCACACCGATTTACCAAACATCAACGTATCGTTTCCAAAGCTCGGAAGACGCGATTCGGTACGCCAAGGGAGATCCAAGTGTGTACGTCTACACGCGATACCACAATCCCACGGTGCGCGACGTCGAAGAAAAGCTTGCCCTGATGGAGCATGGAGAATCAGCGGCGATGTTCTCATCAGGAATGGCGGCAATCACAACAGCCATCCTGGCTGTTACCAAGCCGGGGAGCGAGATCGTCAGTACTCCCGCACTCTACGGCGGGACCTATCGGTGGTTTCGTGATGAGCTCCCGAAGAACAACCTTGCCGTGAAGTATGTGCACGCGGATCACCTCGATCAGATTGACAAGCTCGCCACTACGAAAACTACACTCTTCTATTTTGAGACTCCTACGAATCCCACGCTCGATCTCGTCGACATCGCCGAAGTTGTGCGGCGTGTCCGAAGCGCCGAGAAGAAGCTCAACACGAAGATCCTCGTCATGCTCGACAACACCTTTGCAACCATCATCAACCAGGATCCCTTTAGGTATGGTGTTGATGTTATTGTTGAGAGCGCAACGAAGTACCTCGGCGGCCACAGCGATATCGTCGCGGGCGTTGTGATCGGAAAGGCTGACTTCATCAAGCAGGTCAAGGGACTCGCAAAGCATCATGGCGGATGTGCTGATCCGTTTGCCGCGTACCTGCTGTCGCGAAGCCTGAAGACATTTGACCTCCGCGTCCGGAAGCAGAACGAGAACGCCCTCGCTCTCGCGACCGCGCTCGAGAAACACAACAAGGTCAAGCAGGTTCTGTATCCCGGCCTCCCATCGTTCCCAAAGTACTTCCTTGCCAGGAAGCAGATGTCGGCATTCGGCGGGATGGTCACCATAGAGGTTAGGCCGTCCAGGGGACGATCGCCCATCGAGTCCGTGGTGCGTGTCTGCGATAATCTGAGGGTAGCTGTGAACGCAATGTCACTGGGTGGGGTGGAAACGCTGGTGAGTATCCCTGTCTATTCGTCTCACATCTTCATGTCAGACGAGGAACTCGGGCGTCATGGTGTGACCCCGGGGATGATTCGGATCTCGGTGGGTATAGAGGGGATCGATGACCTAGTAGCGGATTTCGAGCAAGCGCTCTCCTTCGCGTAGATTCCCGAAATCTTGGAGATTTCGGGAATCTACCTTACACGTCGGAAGTCTTCTTACCGTACCGTCCCGCGCAAGTAGACTACGCCCGTTGGCTGCGCTGACCCTCCTTTCGGTTCGAGTGTGACACTAAAACCGTCGATCTCCTGCCGCTCGCCGGCGGTAAGATCGATCACCTTGAAGAAGCTCTCCCTTTCTTTCTCTCCCGCAACAGCAAATGTTCCGGCACTCGATGCTCTACCGCTCTTGATGATCCACAACTGATATTCATTGTTCGCTGGAGATTCCGGAAGATCTGAGGTCTGCAGAATCGCCCTTTTCTTGGAAGGATCCCAGAGAAGCTTGCCGCGTGTTTCCGGGCTCGGACCAAGTCCGTTCAGCAGGATCAATTCAAGACGATCAGACCGCAGAACACTCAAGACCTCATCTCTCTTCTGCAACTCACCCTGCAACTCAACCGCGCGCCGCTCCTGTCCACCAATGGTGCTGAGCAGGTCATTCACGAAGAGCGCCAGCACGAGAATGATCACAACCGAAAGAAAGACGAGGGTATAGCTAAGCCATGGACGCGGTCGGCGCGAAACCGGGGCTTCTTCTTTCCCCGGTGCCTCGACTGCCATCTTGGCCACGGGTGGGCGCTCAGTCTTCCGAGCAGAGGTGTCGGCAAGAACTCTCTCGCGTACACGCTGAGGGGGCACCTCCTGCTTCAACAGCACCGGTAGTAATGCCATTGCCTCGTGGAGCTCCGCCAGCTCTTTCGTGCAGGGCACGCATCCGGTTGCAAGGTGTGCTTCGAACTGCTTGCGATTTCCCGGATTCAACCGCCCGAATACGTATGGGATGCACAGCTCGAGGTAGGAGTGTCGCTCTTCTGCTTTCACGCTGCTTCTCCCTCCTTTCTCGCTGCCTGCCGGAGCTTTTGGATCCCTCGTCGTATCTTGGATTTTACGGAGTTCAGAGGCATCCGCAGTGTTCTGGCAATGTCCGACTGGCTATAGCTATCGTAGTAGCTCATCTCGAGAATTCGCTCTTCAAGTCTGGAGACCAATTTGAGCGAAGCTCTGACGGATTCTGTATAGCCTTTGAATGCAAGCACCTCCTGGTCGCCCGCTTCAGCCTTGCGCTCAGTTGTAGGTCGTGGGGCACCGCGTTCACCCTCTTTTGTCTTCTGCTTCTCTCGCTTCAAGCGGAGTCTGTCAATGGCCTTGTTGCGGCATACGGCAATGATCCATGAAAAGATAGACCCCCGCGCCGAAACGTATCCACCCGCCTTTTCCCAGATGTGGGCAAAAGTCTCTTGAAGCACCCGTTCGGCGTCCTCCGTCGCCCCGACGATGCGCAACGACAGCGGGTATAAGACCGGGGCGTAGCGGTCATACAGGAGTCCCAACGCCTGTCGATCTTTCTTCTGGATGCGCTTGAGAAGCTCGGTATCATACTGGTTGATACCTGTTCGTGTCAGCACGGTGAGGAGCACGTGAATCCTTTCCAGTGTGAAGGAACATGTGTGCGCCGCCCTGCTCGGGCAGCGTAAAGAATCTACGCAGAAGCATTAGGAAAAACAATGCTTGCCTTGACTTGGAAAAGCTGTAGACTAATCATGAACTCCCCGTCTTCTCGGGGACTTCACCAGCGGGAAGCACGTTGTGCTCCTGCAGAAGTTGTTCGACGGCCTCAACTCGGTCCGCGTCGACAGAGAGCGTCAGGGTTCTCAGCATCGCAATGGAGCTCTGCTTTTGAAGAACCAGTGTCTGGGATCCTCCCCTCCCCCCCTCCCATGTATAGCTGTCAATCCTTGCCCAAGGAATGAGTCCGGTACCGTGAAAGATGCCGTGTTCCCTGACACTTCGCTTCATGACCCCTTGAACGAAGACGGCGAACGCCACTGAGAGCTCGAGCACTTCAAAGGAGATATCGTTGAGTGTCCACTCCGGGGCCTTAAGTGCCCTCAGCCCGTCGATCACCGCGTTCGCAGCCAGCGCACCGGCAACAATGATCTCGATCAGGAACTCTCCGATCGGTACACGGCCGAGATCTACCAACATCGCTCCTGCACGAAGCCTGTGCCGAACAATACCGACAGCCCGATACAGGATGATGAAACAACCGAGGACGGCAAGCGATATCTCTGGAATATTCTGGGACCAGTGGTAACGTGCGTCAAGGAGAATCGCAGTCATCGCGATGAGCACGAAGAACCCCAAACCTACAAACACCTGTTTGGAGGCAATCTTGAAGCGCGTTTGCCTCGACAGACCGAGGAACAACAGCGCTATCGCAAAGAGATATCCGGCAACCCAGAACCATGGCATGGCATTCTCCTTCATTCGTGTACGATCGTAGCTCGGCTCTGTTGAGCGGCACCGGGCAGCCTGGGCTCAACAAAGAGGAGCCGTTCCCGCTCAACTGTCACTGTACCCGGCGGCGCACCTTTGGGCTTACGCACATACTTCCTTAGTGTCATTGCTACCGGCACATGCTTCGCGTTCCGCATCTTACTGTAGAACGCGGCGATACCTGCAGCTTCATCAATCGCCTTCTTGCTTGGCTCTCCCTTTCCTGTCCCCATGCGCAAGACGACATGCGATCCACTGGAGGCCCGCGCGTGGAACCACAGATCCTTTGGTCTGGCATACTTCATGGTTAAGAGATCGTTGTTCTCGCTGCTCTTGCCAACCCAAACGAGGAACCCCCCGGCTACCGTAAACGTCCGGAATGGTACCGATGTATCCTCCTGATTTGCACCGCGCGCTCGATACCCATAGCCAACCAGCGCAAGGTGTTTTTCATGAGTTACCATGAAATCCGGCATCTGTTCGGAGCTTTGCACAGCCGAGGCTTCAGCCAGAAGATCCCGCAGGCGTTCCCACTGTTCTTCGGTTTCTTCCTTGTGCCTGGCTTTTTCTTCAGCACCTGCACGAGCCTTTTTTGCTTTCTGGAAATATTTCTCCGCGTTCTTTGCGGGCGAAAGGTTCGTCTCAAGTGGGATACTCACCATCTCGTGTGATGGACTGAAGATGTTTTCAACATCGACCTGTTTCTTGCGCGGTTCCACCCGGTGCAGGTGGGTCATCAACAGCCTACCAAACAACTCATAGCGGCTGGCACGTTCCAGCGATCGGCTCTCCACGGTGATCTTTTGCAGCGTCCGTTCGGCACGGTCGATTCCCTGTTCCAAAAAGTGAATCAGCTTCTCTTTCTCTTCCAGAAAAGACTTCTGTTTCCTTGACGTTCCCAAGAACGTTTTGATCCCGTCGTGAATGGAATCAAATCCCTCTTCGCGTTCTGGCTTGATGTGGGTGAGGGGAATTGTTGAGAACATCGCGGGAGGCTGGGCCTGGTGATAGATCCGCGGTGCAGGTGCGGCTTCCAGCTGTTCGATAAGCTCCAGAATCGCCGTATACAGCTTCTGGCGATCTTTCTCCCCAAGCTCGGCCACTAGCTGCTGCTCGCGGAGGTTGGCACGGTAACAGGCTTCACGAATGAGCGTGCCGTTCAAGAGAGGAAAGAGCTTCTTCACCGCCGCTGACAACAGGACATTCCCAATCGACAGAAGGTGTACTGTAAACTCCTCAACATTGTGCGGCACGACATCGAGATCGTGATCCCTGGGCATGTATCGCGCCCCCACGGTATCTTTGCGATGAAGAAACGCGTCGACAATGACGCTGGCGTTGTTCACAAGCAGAATATTGGCCTTCGAGCCAAACAACTGAATGATCACCCGCTGGTCATTGCTGCAGTGAAGAAGGATCTCACGATCTGCCGGTTGAATGAAGACGCGCTCAACGCTCGATCCCCGTATGCGCGCAAGAACGTCCACGGAGTTTTTCTTTGCCCGGTGGACTTCACCGCGCAGAAAGACAAAATTCGTGGCCGGCTCACAAGAAACCATCAGACCCCAACGATCTTTCCCATGCATCAGCGAAAACAGCACCTCGTTCTTGGTTTGGCAGAACGCCTCCTCAATCACGGCGCCGGCCAACTTCATATCGAGATCGCGGGCAATGTGCCGTAACGTATAGTAGTTGACGATCATGTGTTATCCACACCTCAAGAAAAGGTTGAGAAAAATCACTCCAAAATCAATTTGCCCAATTCGCTCGGTGAATAGCGGTGTGGATAGCTTGTGCCGAACTTTTCCTTGCCCACACTTCAAATTTTCACTAAATTTTCTTGAAACGGAGTACTTTTTGGCCAACAAGGAGCCGAACGTGATTGCCAGCATGACCGGCTTTGGTCGCGCCGAAATCTCCCAAGGCAGTATGATTGTCACGGTGGAACTCCGCGGCGTAAACAGCCGGTACCTCGATGTGACAACCCGGATGCCGCGGGCCCTCTCACAGCGTGAGAAGGACGTCAAGGACATTGTTCGCTCGTATCTCAGCCGGGGAAGTCTGACGGTTGCAGTAGCGGTCGATGAAGACGCAGCCGCGGTCGCGCCGGTAACGGTTAACAAATCTGCAGCTCGCGCGTACATGAAGCTCCTCAACGAGCTGCGGAAAGCAGCAAAGGTACGCGAAGCGGTTAGACTGGACCACCTCCTGAAGTTTTCGGAGGTATTTGAGGTTCCTCGCGAAGCCGAGGCAGACGAGCGCAAGTGGGGCCTTGTCCAAGAAGCTCTGCACAGCGCCCTCAAGGAGTTCAACATGATGCGGCAGAACGAGGGGCGCGAGCTCTCGAACGATTTGGAATCCCGCATTCGCTGGTTGAACAAAACCGTGGACGCAATTGAAGCTCTCTCAAAACAGAGAATTCCGGAAGAACGCAACCGCTTGAATGAACGGATCACGCAGCTGCTTGAGGACAAGAGCATCGTTGATCTGAATCGCCTTGAGCTCGAAATAGCTCTTCTTGCCGACAAATTGGATGTTACGGAGGAGTGTGTCCGCTTTCGCAGTCACAACAAGTTCTTTCTTGAGGCAATGACCCATAGCGAAGCCGCCGGTCGAAAGCTGAACTTCCTCGTGCAGGAGATGAACCGGGAAGCCAACACGATTGGTTCGAAAACGAGCGATGCTGGGATCGCTCATCTCGTCGTGCAAATCAAAGAGGAATTGGAGAAGATCCGGGAGCAGCTCCAGAACATTGAATGAGGGAATCCAATCCACCTGAATGACACGGGGAAAACTCATCGTCGTCTCTGCGCCCAGTGGCGCCGGGAAGACGACCATAGTGAAGGCAATCCTGGCGAAGTATCCGTCGCTGCTCTTTTCGGTCTCGGCAACTACCCGTCCCATTCGTGCGGGAGAGGTTGACGGGAAAGACTACTTTTTCCTCTCACGTGCGGAGTTCGAGCGTCGCATCAGCATCGGCCAGTTAGTTGAGTGGGAAGAGATTTACGGTAACCTGTATGGCACATTGCGGACAGAGGTGGATAAGGCGCTCTCTGTGGGGAAAACAATGGTTTTCGACATCGATGTGAAGGGAGCGCTGTCAATCAAGCGGCACTACCCCGCAGATTCCGTGCTGATCTTTATTCGGCCGCCCAGTTTTGATGTGTTGCGCTCTCGCCTGTCGAACCGCAGGACAGAAGATGAGGCAACCCTAACGCGCCGACTTGATCGTGTCCCGATGGAGCTTCAGATGCAGGATCAATTCGATTTTCAGGTCGTGAATGACGATCTTCAGACCGCTATAGGAGAGGTTGAAGCTATTATTACTAAACACGTAAACCTTGTGCCGCCGTAGCGTATCCTGCGCGGCAGAACTATACCCGGCATTCATCACTTGGAGGAACAAACGTGGCCGTCAAACCAACCGATATAGAACAGTTTTCCGCATCAGCGAAAGATGTGTACGAGGCGATCGTCGTCGCGTCCAGGCGCGCGCGGCAGATTCACTCCGACATCAAGGTCGAGTTGGGTCAACGGATCGAAACGTTGAACCAGCTCACGAGCACAACAGAGACGGAAGATGAGATGGATGTGAGCGCGAATCCGGATCAATTGAGGATCAGCCTTGAGTTCGAGAGTCGCCCGAAACCGACGGAAGTCGCCCTGCAGGAGGTTGTGGGAGAGAAGGTCAGGTGGCGGTATAAGGTAACTGAAGAGCCTGCAGTGAAGCCGAAAGAAAAGGAAACAGAGGAAGAGATTGAATAGCGAGACCGTCTGTGCTCCGCGGAAAGCACATACTGGTTGGTGTCACCGGCGGCATAGCTGCATATAAAGTTTGCTATCTTGTCCGCGAACTCAGGAAGGCAGGCGCCGACGTGAAAGTCGTTATGACTGAGGCGGCGACACGGTTTGTCTCGCCGCTGACGTTCTCTGCGCTCTCGGGTCACGATGTGGCTAGCGATCTCTGGACACACCAGCAATCGACGAGTTCTGACATCGGCACACAGCACATCGATCTGGCTTACTGGGCAGACCTTTTCGTCATTGCTCCGGCCTCTGCAAATACTATTGCGAAACTCACCTACGGCCTCTCTGATAATCTCCTAACCATCGTCGCTCTCGCCAGTCGATGCCCGCTGGTTCTTGCACCAACGATGGATGCGGATATGTATATCAATCCTGTGACCCAGGCGAATGTAGCAAAGCTTCGGGAACGGGGTTGCTTCATCGTTCCGGCAGAAGAGGGGGAACATGCCAGTGGACTGAGGGGACCGGGCCGCCTGCCGGAAACCGAGGCAATCATCCGGTTTATTGTCGGTGTTCTTGACAAATCAACACAGGATCTTCGGGGAAAGAAGCTTCTCATCACCGCTGGACCTACATACGAGCGCATTGATCCTGTGCGGTTTGTCGGGAACCGTTCTTCAGGAAAAATGGGCTTTGCACTCGCCACTGCGGCCGCTCTGCGCGGCGCAGCCGTCACACTCATTACCGGACCTGCGCACCTCGAAACCCCACGGAACGTTACTCGTGTCGATGTGGAGTCGGCGGCACAAATGCACAAAGCTGTTGGGATCCATGCCAAGGAAGCCGATGCGATCATCATGGCCGCAGCGGTTGCTGACTATAGACCTCGGGCCCCTGCACGGAGCAAGATTAAGAAGGGGCGTGATACCGAGTCCCTAATGCTCGCTCTGCAGAAGACACCCGACATCCTTCAGTCTCTTGGCCAGAAGAAGGCAAGGGGTCAGATCCTGGTTGGCTTCGCCCTTGAAACCGAGCATGCGCTGCGCAACGCAAGGGAGAAGCTGAGGAGGAAGAACCTTGACCTCATCGTGTTGAATTCTCTTGCAGACAAAGGCGCGGGGTTTGCGGCTGATACAAACCTGGTAACGATCATTGACAGGAAAGGAAATGCCGAGAAGCTCCCGCTGATGTCGAAATTTGATGTTGCAAACGAGGTGTTGAACCGACTCGGAAAATTGCTGTAAACCGCTGAAGAAAACCCAACGAAATTGACCTCCCGCGCGTGTCGAAGGCACGTGGGATGAACACGACGTTCAATTTTGCCTTCATGCCGACTCCTGCCTGAATGCCCAACGCTAACGACGAATTCAGACAATTACTTTCCGACATCAAGCGTGTTTTGATACAGCAAAGGGATTTGTTCGGCGATACCTTGTTGACCAGCCCGGAACCCGAAACAAGGAAGCCCGACGAAAGCGCCGTGACCGCGAAGAAGAAATATCAAGTTGGCTCAGAGGAACCTGACCTCTTTGGATTTGTTGCACCAAAAACCCCCACCGCGCAGCACAAGCTGCCTGCGTATCCTGACGAAGCGTGGGTTTCTAAAGCCAATCTTGCTGATTTCGAATCCACGATTTGCACGTGTGTGAAATGCGCGCTTGGCCAAACCCGCACCAAGTTTGTCTTCGGCGTCGGTAGTCCAAATGCTGATATCGTACTCATTGGCGAAGCCCCCGGAGCCGATGAAGACCTGCAGGGTGAGCCCTTTGTCGGCCGGGCAGGACAGTTGCTCAACAAGATCCTCGAGGCGATTCAACTCAAGCGCGAGGAAGTCTACATCTGCAACATTCTCAAGTGCCGGCCGCCAAACAATCGCGATCCACAGCCAGACGAGATCGACACGTGCGAGCCGTATCTCTGGAAGCAGCTTGAGCTTATCAAGCCGAAAATCATCGTGTGCCTGGGCCGCGTCGCCGCACAAACCCTCCTTCGTACATCAGACAGCCTCAACGATTTGCGTGGAAAGGTGCACGACTACCGCGGGATGAAACTCACGGTAACATACCACCCCGCCGCGCTGTTGCGCAATCCGAACTGGAAGAGGCCAGCCTGGGAGGATGTCCAGTGGATTCGCAAGATGTATGATCAAATGAAGTCCGACGAGAAGAACAATCCGTCGCGCTGAATTGCATTCTTAGTGATAGGAACCCCATCCTTGCAGGCTCCATCGCGGACGCTCGTGTAGAGGCAGAGAATTCACCACCGGCGCTCAGTTGCACCGGTTGAACAAAGCCGAAGATTAGCGACCAGAACTCCTCAAGGAGGATCGTCGGAGAGTTCTCAACGCGGCTCCGAATCTCAGTAGGGACCGAAAGGGGCGGCTATCCATCTGCTCTTTTCACTCGTTGGCTATGATCACCGGGAAGATGGCATTGATTATTGTTGACCAGTTCATTGGAAGACTGTTCCTCATCCTTGCTATCTTCCTTCTTGCAGTCGCGATATTGGCTTGGCCGCCGCGGGGGGTATTGTTCAGGCTGCCAGCACTTTTGTTTCTCGCAGCCGCGTTTTCTGGCCTCGTTGGGGGCCTCTTCTTCTTCGCTGCAAAAGGCCTGAGACGAGATACGTCGTGGCAATGGATTGCACAGGGTGCGGCCGTCCTTGTCGTCCTGTGTATTGCTCTCTTAACCGCAGCTCTCTAAAACCTCAACATTGAATCTGTATGTTCACCATTGCGTTTGTTGTCCATAGCTCTATCATCGGTTTGCTGGTTGCGCTCTCGCCTGCTACTCAAATGCGCGTTCACTCATATCCGACCGTAGTGTTTCGCGACACTACCGCGCGGGTCTATGAAGAAGAAATCCGCCAGTGGCACGAGCGGCGAATCGCAAGTCTCAAGCGGGATCATGGATGGTTAACACTCATTGCGCTGAATTGGCTCAACGAGGGATCCAATGAAATAGCTTCCACGGGTACAGTTACGCTGGACAACGGAAAGGTCTCAGTCCATTTGTCCCCCGGCGTCCAAGCAACGCTCGCCGGAAAACCCTTTACGTCAGGACCGCTCAAAACCGACGCTGATGTGGGAGGTCCGGAGAAGATTGAGCTTGGGTCTCGTGCGTTCATCATCATCAAGCGGGGGAACCAACATGCTCTTCGGATGTGGGACAGCAATGCACCCGCACGGAAAGAGTTCACGGGGATCGAGCGTTTCCCGGTTTTAACTGCCTGGCGGATCGATGCGCGATGGGAACCATACAATCCAGCGAAGCAGATCAAGGTTCCTTCGGTGGTACCCGGGTATGTCGAGGACTATCCTGTTCCGGGCGCAGCCGTTTTCACGATCGCTGGCTCGGAATACCGGCTCGAGCCCGTCCTGGAGGAGGGTGCGACCGATCTCTTTTTTATTTTCGGCGATAAGACGAACGGAAAAGACACGTATGGAGGAGGCCGCTTCCTCCACGCGAAGCCGCCGAAAGATGGCAGGGTGATCCTTGATTTCAACAAGGCCTACAATCCTCCCTGTGCATTCAGCCCATATGCAACATGTCCACTTCCGCCTGCATCGAACCGTCTCCCTCTGAAGATTGAGGCTGGAGAAAAGGAATACAGAGATCATTGATGCGATTTTTGATTATATTTCGATTGGATATGTCTAAGGAGTTGCTGTATGGCTGAACCACGAAAATTGTTCGACATCACCCCAACCGGCGCACCAGCCGAAGGCCGCGTTCCACCGCAGGCAGTGGACGTCGAAATGGCGGTGCTCGGTGCGATGCTTTTGGAAAAAGGTGCAATCGCCAAGGTGATCGAGATCCTTGATGATTCATCGTTCTACAAACCTGCCCACCAGCGGATATTTGTGGCAATGATAGCTCTCTTCGAGCGAAGCGAGCCCGTCGATCTGATCACACTTATTGAAGAACTGCGGCGCCGCGGCGAGCTGGAGAAGATTGGCGGCGAATATTACCTGACGGAGTTAACTACCCGCGTAACGACGGCTGCCAATGTGGAGTATCACTCGCACATCGTGCTCGAGAAAGCGCTGATGCGGCAATTGATTGCCTCATCCTCCGAGGTAGCCACCAGGGCGTACAATGTTACCGAGGATGCCCTCGACCTGCTCGACGAAGCTGAACAGAAGATCTTTCAGATCTCCGAGCAGCGCATGAAGAAGAGCTTCGTCTCGATGAACACCGCTGTTCACAGCACCATGGAGCTGCTTGAAAGCATCCATGGAAAGCATAGTGGCGTGACCGGTGTGCCGTCAGGATTTGCCGAGCTTGACAACTACACGGGTGGATTCCAGAAATCCGATCTCATTATTGTCGCTGGCAGGCCAAGCCAGGGGAAGACAGCGCTCGTTCTTTCCATTGCGCGCAACGCTTCCATTCTTCATGATATTCCCATTGGATTCTTCAGTTTGGAGATGTCCAGCCAGCAACTTGTGCTGCGCCTCATCTGTGCCGAGGCTCGGGTAGATGCCCACAGCGTTCGCACGGGGCGACTGCCTGAGGACGAGTGGCGTAAGCTCAGCACGAGCGTTGGCAAGCTGTACAAAGCGAAGATCTTTATCGATGACACACCAGCCCTCACGGCCTTGGAAATCCGTGCAAAAGCGCGCCGCCTTAGAGCAGAGCACAACGTCGGTGCCATCGTTATTGACTATCTGCAACTGATGCAGGGTCCAAAGAACGTGCAAAGTCGTGAGCAGGAGATCTCCACCATCTCGCGGTCCTTGAAAGCTCTGGCGAAAGAACTGAATATCCCTGTCATCGCCCTTTCGCAGCTCAACCGGGCACTTGAACAACGTGGCGATAAGCGTCCCATGCTTGCGGACCTCCGCGAATCCGGCGCCATCGAGCAGGACGCCGACGTCGTCCTCTTCGTGCATCGCCCTGAGATGTACGGGATCGACATTGATCCCGAGACAAAGGAGCCAACGGAGGGACTCGCGGAGCTTATCGTTGGCAAGCAGCGCAATGGCCCTACGGGAGCAGTTCGCCTCGCGTTCGTCAAACAATACGCACGGTTTGAGAACCTCACCCGATTCCGCGAAGCAGCATTCCTGCCGCCCGAGCCAACCGATGAGACGCCGTTTTAACACCAGGCTCTGTGCATCGCGACTCACACCGGGACGGGCACTGCTCACCGCTCTCTTTCTTTTTCTGACGTCGGATTCCCTTGCACGACGTGCGTGCGCACAGGATCAGGGCTGGTCACTCACAGCGTCCGCTGGCTATGCTTTGCTGAGTCTCGATGAGATCGACCGCGACAACAATGCCGATGTTCAGGGCTGGAACCGCCTGGGTGTTCCTGTTGACGCCTTCGAGTCGGTAAGGCCGTCCCCATTTTTTGCCATTGGAGTCCGCTACCGGCCGAGCAGAGAATTTGCCTTTTCCCTCACGGGATTCTACAACACGAAGAAGGTTTCTACGTCCTACAGCAGCCCTGCTACAACGCTGTCAATGACGCGTTCAGTCGGCTCGACCGATATCTCCCTCGGGATTGCTTACATCCCGCCCGCCCAGTTGTACTTCCTGAAATGGTACATTCAGGTCGACGCAACGCTTGTGCTTGCCCGCGCTACGGCAGAGGCATATGCAACACAGCTGGTGAAGATTGACGGTGTGCCAGCGATTGCACCGACTGTTGAGACAAGCGCAAGATACAAGAAATCGAGACTCGGGGTTGGTCTAAGTGTCGGCGCCGATGTGCCGCTGAGCCGCTTGGTTTTTCTCCGCTTCGAAGGTCGCTACCGGTTCGCCCAGTTTGGCACACTCGATGCGGATGTTACACGATTTGGCGACAGGTTCACGGAAACATCCACGATCGAGTTTAACTACTCGGGCTTCCTCCTCGGTGCCGGCATTGGCTTCACGCTTTAAGAAAGGAACCGATGATGAACAGGCGTTTATTCCTGGTAACTTTCCCCTTGGCGGCGGGTGCTCCGCTTGTATTGCCGCGCTCCCGAATCGACGGCTTGCTCTTTCAAGACGAGGACGCGCTGATCTGCGCAGAGAAGTTCGACCTCGCAGCCTCTCAGAATCTCCGCGCCAGACCGATTAATGAAGTAATGGTCGAGATTGGGAAGTCCTTTCTCAACACCGAGTACGTTGCCCACTCCCTCGAAGTTCCCGGCGAAGAACGCCTCGTTATCAACCTGCGCGCCCTCGATTGTGTTTTGTTCTGTGAAAACTGCCTCGCGTTTGCCCGCTGCATCAAGAAGAACACAACCAGCTTCGATGCATACAAAGCCGAGATTCAATACATTCGCTACCGGGGTGGTATCATCGATAGGTATCCAAGCCGACTGCACTACTTTTCTGACCACATTCATGATAATGAGAAGAAGGGTGTTCTGAAGAACATCACGAAGTCGATCGGGGGCGTTCTGTACAGAAAAACCATCAACTTCATGTCCACCCACCCTGAATCCTACCCACAATTGAAGGAGCATCCGGAGTTTGTGGGCACCATCCAACGACAAGAAGCCGAAATCAGCAGACGAAAGCTGCACCATATCCCGAAGGACCACATCGAAAATGCCGGATCGAAAATCATGAGCGGAGATATCATTGCCATTACAAGCGATATCATTGGCATCGATATCGTACACACTGGAATCGCTCTATGGCAGGATGAGAAGCTTCGCTTGATGCATGCACCCAACATCGGCCATAAGGTACTAATCACCGAAAAAACCCTCGCGGAATACCTTGCGGGGAATCCGAAGCAGATCGGCATCATGGTTGCCCGCGCCCTTGAGCCGGTATAGTACTTCTCTTGCAAAACATCCTTTTTTCACTATGCTGAAACCCGTTCTCACTAAATTGAACCGCCCTATTCTCTGTCCCCCCATGAACCGACGGCTCACTTCGTTCCTCACTGTTTTCCTGGTTTTCACCGGCACGGTGATTGCGGCCCTCCCTGTTTGCGCGCCAACCAGTTTCGGTCCCGCGCGACTCGGTGCAGGCTATCATCGATGGGAAACGCATTTCGATCGAATATGGCCGGCCTTCCATGCGGGGAAGGAAGATCATGGGAGATTTCGTTCCGTACAACAAAGTGTGGAGGACGGGGTGGGGAAAAGCAACGACGTTGGTCACAGAGGCTGATCTGGAACTGGGTGGGATGGAAATTCCCCGTGGGGTGTACACGCTCTATACGCTTCCTTCCGAAGCACAATGGAAGCTCATCATCAACAAGCAAACAGGCCAGTGGGGAACAATCTATAACCCACAGCAGGATCTCGCGCGGATCAACATGGAGAAGCAACGGTTGAACACTCCGGTTGAGAAATTGACATTTGTGCTTGAGCGCGGGGCCAACTACTCGGGTGTTCTGCGAATCGAATGGGAAACAACCTCTCTCTCCCTCCCGTTCAGCGTAAGTCCCGTGCCGATCATTGCCAGCCCGCGTGATTCTGTTAGACTGATTCTTGCGGACAAGATGATTTCAGTTAACTATGGCAGCCCTTCGGTACGGGGCCGGCGAATCATGGGCGGCGTTGTACCGTACGGCAAAGTGTGGAGAACGGGTGCAAACGAAGCGACTCTGTTTGTCACAGAGGCTGATCTTGTTATCGGCGGAACCGTGGTCCCTCGCGGAACATACTCGCTCTATACGCTTCCGTCGCGAACGACGTGGTGGTTAATTGTCAATAAAGAGACGGGCCAATCCGGATTGGTGTACCATCGGAAGCTTGATCTTGCACGCGTCAAGATGCAAAAACGCATACTCCCCACATCGATCGACCGGTTCAGTATTTCCCTCACGAAAACGGGCAACACTGCCGGCGTTCTTGTCATCGAGTGGGAGAGGACATCCGTCTCCGTTCCATTCCGCATAAAAGACTCGTAGTGCTTGTACTTTCAACAAGTTCACTGAATCCTCATGCCGACAAAAATCACGGTCAAGAACAACGGGAGCATACGAATAGAGGGCGATTTTGAGTTGTACGATCAGACAGGGAAGAAATTCGACCTCGGGAGCCGAACAGCTATTTCGCTCTGCCGCTGCGGCCAGAGCAAGGACAAGCCGTTCTGCGACGGCTCGCACCGCGAATGTGCTTTCCAGTCGGAAATCTTCGCGCGAGCACTGTAGATCCCAGCATTTCAGCATCCTTTCCTCGAATCCGATCACGGATCGGATTCCACACTTCGCTGTCTCATCGCTTCATACAAGATTGCCGCGCTTGCACTGCCTACATTCAGCGAGTCGACAGCATTCTTCATCGGGATAGCAACAGATTCATCGCACGCCGCAAGAACCGCGTTTGAAATCCCCCCTCCTTCACTCCCAAACACAATGCAGCAGTTTTCTGTCAGTTTGACGCGGTTCAACGCCGTTGCAGTTGCATGCGGATGGGCAGCAATGTTCCGAATAGTGTATTCAGAGCGCATCGTGTTCAAAGCGTCAGCAAGGCCTACAACATGCACAACGGGCATGCGAAATACGGTTCCCATAGAGCTCCTGACAGCGCGTCGCAGGTAGGGACTGCTCGCAGTATCGCCGACGAAGAGCGCTTGCACGCCAAACGCAGCGCAGTTGCGAACGAGCACACCCACGTTCTCTGCGTTTGTCAAGCCATCAATGGACACAAAGAGATGCGGACGCGGTGACTGTGTGATGATAGTTTCTATCGGGGTCGGCTCGGGTATCTGCGCAACCGCCATTATACCCTGATGAAGATGAAAGCCGACAATTGATTCAACAAGCTGCTTTGCGGCGATGTAGACGTGAAGCGCATCTCCCTTGGACTCCAGGAGCTTGCGATACGCCTCAAACCACTCGGGGGTAAGGAGCGCCGACACAATAGTGAGGTTGCTTTCAAAAAGCCTTCGCACAACTTTCTCACCTTCAGCCACGAAGATCCCTTGCAGTTGATGTTCCAGCGGCCGCCGGAGGGTTCGGTAGGCTTGCAGTCTTGAATCATCAAGTGACACAACATCAGTAATGTCCATCGTATCTCCAGCGTTTTCAAGTCAAATGCACTCATTAATGATACGGGATGGCATATTCGAAGTCAACTTTTCAACTGCAGATTTTGTTGTATAGTCAGAGGGAGCCTCTATCGAACGGCCTGGCCCTATGCCATCTCAAAAGAAATCAAACCTTGTTGTTCTGGGTTCAGGATTTGCAGCCTTCAGTCTCCTGAAGCAGATCGACACAAACACCTTTGACGTCACGGCAGTGAGTCCCAGGAACTACTTTCTGTTCACTCCGCTCTTACCCAGCACGACAGTCGGAACGATCGGATTTCGCAGCATCATTGAACCCATCCGGACCGCGAGCCCCAACGTGCGCTATTACCACGCCCGCTGTACACACATCGATCTTGAAGGTAAGCATGTCGTCTGCCAGGGCGAGGTAGATCACAGGCAGTTCAGACTACCGTATGATCTTCTCGTTGTCGGCGTTGGCATGGTAAGCAATACCTACGGAATCCCCGGTGTAACAGAACACGGGCTGTTTCTCAAGGATACCCATGATGCCCAGCATATTCGCCGACGGATCATTGAGTGTTTTGAGCAAGCCGCTCAACCCGGAGTGACACCTCGAGAGCGCAAGCGCCTGCTGCATTTTGTTGTCGTCGGCGGCGGACCGACCGGGGTTGAGTTTGCCGCAGAGATGCACGATTTCCTTCGAGAGGACCTGGAAGAAGCCTTCCCTGATCTCGCTCCTCACGTCACCATCACACTCCTGGAGGCGGCAGACCAGATCCTCAACACGTTTGATGAAGAGTTACGGGCCTACACCACGCGACTCTTCCAGCGACGACGCATTCGGGTTCGTACGGGTTCTCTTGTGATTCGCGTTGACAGAGAGTCTATTCTTCTTCGCGACGGAACGGAGATTCCCTATGGTCTCGCTGTCTGGTCCACTGGCATCGGCCCGACGGAACTTGCACGCGCCCTTCCATTTCCAAAAGACCGCGGTTTCCGCATTCTCACCGATGAGTACTTCAGGGTTCACGGCACAGAGAGTATCTACGCCATTGGTGATTGCGCGTTGATCGAAGGCAAGAATTTCCCGGCGACCGCCCAGGTTGCACAACAGCAAGGTCGGTTCCTTGCCCGGCATTTGAAGAGGGTAGAGAGAGGAAGATCCGTCGACGCGTTTCGTTATCGGCACTACGGTATGCTTGCGTATGTCGGGGGTGGGAAGGCGCTCGCTGATCTTGAGAATTTCAAGGGGCGGGGATTTTTGACCTGGTTGTTCTGGCGATCTGCCTACCTTACCCGCCTCGTGAGTCTTAAGAACAAGCTTCGGGTTCTCTTCGACTGGTTCACAACCTTCATTTTCGGCAGGGATATTAGCCGACTTTAGGGGGTGTCGCCTGCGACAACAGGGGGAAAGCGCTGAGCTCACAATTTCCCTGTGTTCCGCGGATACGCGCACATCGCCCTCTGCCTCAACGGTCGGTGTTGACATTCGACAAAAAACGCTGTACCATTTGTCGCGTCGTGTTGCCTGCCACCGCGTTCCGCTCCCTTTCTGAACGTACACGTGATCGATGATAACTTACTGAGGAGTGATTTTGTATGACAATCAAAGAAAAGATGCAGGGCGATGTTGCTATTCTCTCCATCAAAGGCAACCTGATGGGTGAGCCGGACTCGACAGACGTGCGTGACAAGGTTTATAGCTTGCTCGAGGAGGGATTCAACAAGATCGTTCTTGACCTCGGACAAGTAAAGTGGGTCAATAGCTCCGGCCTCGGAACGCTCATCGCGGTGATGACGTCTATAAAAAACAAGGGTGGCGAGATGCGTCTTGCGCGCGTGACCGACAAGGTCGAAAGCCTCTTTGCCATTACGCAGCTCATCAAAGTTTTCAAGACCTACGAGACAGTTGATCGAGCCGTTGCCAGCTTCAAGTAGTCGCGCTCTCAACTCGCCGACGTTCCCCTCGACCGCGCCGATTTCCCCACGTGCCATGGCAGCATGTACACTGACGTCGCCCGGTTTTTACACGGACAGCAACGTCACGCGCGCGATCCCCGCCAACACAGATGCGGCAGCAACGTGGTTGCGTCTTTCCCTCTTTCATATCAACAGGTGAAATCAGGACGGTATGAAGACATCGTTGCTGTTGAGATTTCTTCTATGGGGCATGTTGATTTTTGCCATTTCTGTCGGCCTGATGAGTTTTCGTGCCCTCCGCACCCTTGAGCTCAAAACAGTGAACATTGCCCTGTCACTCCGCTACGGCAAATCATTCGGGAGCGCGATTCCAAAGAGGGATGTACCCGTGGTTCCAATTTCACTGTGGGGCCAGATCTCCAACGACATGTACCTGCGTCATGCGCTCGACATTGTGAAATCTCTCAACAAGGCGGGTGCTAGGGTCGTTGTGGTTCCCCTGCCAAGCGACCTTATCATGGTACCGAGGATCGTTAATCTTCTCGATAAGATTTCAGCCGAGGGCATCAGCGTCTTCAGCGCCACGACCACAACGATTTCCCCGTCCTTCCCCCGATCAGCCTCTTTTCTCGACAACCGCAAGAACTGGTGGGTACGACATCCTGCTCTTCAGCGCGTCGATATGGTTTGGGGTATTTCATCGATTCGCAGCGAACCATTCGGCGTGCTCTACCGGTTCGTTCCAAACGAATATCGAGACTTTGACAGCGGTGCTCTTGTGCCAGATGTCTCCCTCCAGGCCTTGAAACGATATCTTGGTCTCGGCGATTCGTTCGAGATCCATCATACTCCCTTCTATGAGTTCTTTGATACGTACAGGATCCCACTCGAGAGCGATGGCTTCGCGTATGTGAAATACTCGTTCAATCCGTCGGACGATGGCAGCATCTACGCGTTCGTCCAACCGGAGACCGATTCGTTGGCGTTCTTCCCGATTCGCCGGAGTGGGGCCGGAGTCCGGATCAACCTCGACTCGGCTTGGGCTTTCTACAGGGACAAGATCGTTATTCTCGACTGGGGCGCGTTGTCGCAGTATCAGTCTCCGAGTCTCGGCTGGGGATACGTCCAGATCATTGGTGCCATCCTCACCAGGAGTTTTGTCGACCGGTACAACGAGTACGACCTCTTCTTCATTATGCTTGCCGTTGTCTTTCTCTCTGTTATCAGCTTTAACTACCGTGGGATGGTCACTCTGCTGCTTTCGCTGGTACTAAGCCTAGGTATCATCGCTCTTTCGCTGTGGCTATTTGACCACCACAGTATCCTCTTTGATCCGGTGTACATCCTTGTTCCGATTTTGCTCTGTGCTATCGTTCTACCGATTGTCAAACTTGCAGAGGAGAAACGGATGTTGCTGGAACAGATCAGGAGTCTGGAGGAAGAGAAACGACGACTCGAAGAGCTCAGAAACAGCGGGCTTTGACCGTAGTGATGTAGGCTGCCGGCTCGCGAAACAATGTTCAGCTTGACGCTCATCCTCTTCCTGCTGCTGACAAGCTCCTAACTGCTACTCCGAAAGCTTGCTCAAGTTGCTCTGTCGCGGAGACCTCAACCATGGGAGGTCATGGCTGGCGGTTTGCTATCTTGGCTCTTTGTTCTGTCATCGGCCGGATTGGCAATCTGGACCCTCTTTCTCTTCTTCACCCTTGTTACTCTGGGTGCCCTCGGCAATATTTTCTCCCTCCTGTTCATCGGTCTTGCTGCTGGATTTGCACTCTATCTGAAGGAAGTGCTTGATGCCAGTACCGTCTGGGATTATTTGAGGACCACCCTCTTCTTTCATCCCTACGCGTCCCAGCCGATCTTGTTCCAGGAAGAGCTCGACAAGAAGAATATACGCGATGTCTATCAGGAAACATCCCAAAAGCCATTCCCGGTTGTTCGCAGAGAGAAACCTCTGCTCACTGACGAAGAAGTTGCACAGCTCCGGCGGGAGGTCTTCGCGCTGAAGGAACGTCCGAAACAATCAGCCCGCCTGAAAAAAGAACTGGGGGAGCTGTCTGCAGGATCACCCGTGGATATATCGGACCAGTGGAAGATCTGGACGTTCGAGCACGGAAGGCATGATTTCTACGGGCGAATGTCCGGGGTTACCATTGATCCATCAATCAGCTCCTCCAGGTTCTGAACACCGACCCCTGGCTAAAACCTTACACGGGTTTCTATGAGCGGATTGCGGTTACCTGCTACGGAATTGAGTCCGACAGCTTCGGCCTGGTGCAACACTATCCTTTTCTCGAAGTCGCAATCGACCGGAAAGAACTACTGCAGCGATAGACCTGATGATCTTTCCTTTATTCCCGCGGTCGCTGCCCAGGAGAAAACTCAATCCTGTATTTCCACGGCCGCAAGATCTGCTGAGGTTGTGCGGAATGTTGAAGAAGCTGAGCTTTCCGACCTCACCGACTCCATAAGGGCCATCGAGCGACTCGGTCTCATCTTGAAGAATCCTTCGACCCTATCCGCTTCCCCGGTGCGCGACCAGTATCTTGCCGCTGTCATCGCGCATTTCAAACGAGATTTTCCGCTTGCGCTGCGACATTTCATTGAGTCGATACGCAACGACCGCTATTATGACGATGACGGATCGCGGCTCTTGACGCGGTGGAATCCCTTCAGTACATTTAGTGCGGTGACGCGTATGTCGCTGGTTTGTACGGTTTGTGTTTACTGTGGGGCGCGCTATGACACGCTTTCTTGTGGTTGTTGTGGTTGTCCTGCTCGGCGGTTGTAAATCTCTCGAGTTGCCTGAGTCACCCGAGACTCTTCCTCAGCTCATCTACCAAGCCCCTCTCCCCCCATGGCCTGTTTCGTCGACCGGTCGCGAGATCAATCTTGACCTGAAAATCTTTGTGCACAGCGATGGAACGGTCCGCGATGCTGTGTTGATGAGACCAACGGGATTTCGCAATTGGGATGCACAGGCATTGCAGGAAGTCCGTAGGTGGCGTTTCTCACCGGCCATGGCCCGGGGGAAGCCGGTTCCGCTCTGGATCCGCCAGTCAGTCCGGATTCAGTTCGAACCGCCTCTGTACATGGCATTAGCTGAGATTGTGGTCAATGAGACTTCTCTTGCGGACTCGATCCTCAATCTCCTTGACTCCGGTGAATCGTTCGAGTCGCTCGCGCGACGATTCTCAGTGGCAGATTCCCGGGAACGCGGGGGAAACCTGGGGAAGGTTGATATCCGAACATACCCGGCCCATATTCGACGTGAGCTCGCGGATCTACGGGAGGGGCGGTGGAGCGAGCTTTTGCCTCTTGGGCAGAGGTACGTTATCTACAAGCGCTTGCCGCAGGCCGTCCAAGCGAGAGCAGATTGACTGTGGAAGCAGTTACTCTTTGAGAGCTCTGTCTTCGGCTCGGGCGGAACCTCCACCCCACCGAGCCGGAGACCCGCAGAGGGCCATCCTTTCACACCTCCAATTTCCTTCTATTCCAACAAGACCGCGCTGACATCTCATCCGCCGATGGAACACGCTCGAGGGGATGGATTCAGAGTGGAACCTTTCTGACGTTGTCGGTTGTTGTTCCTCTCATTCTTGTGTGTTCAACTCTCCTTGCTCAGAAAGGGACCCCTTTGCCTCAACTGGAGAAAGCAACTTTTGGTGCCGGATGCTTCTGGTGTGTCGAAGCTGTCTTTGAGCGGCTACCTGGTGTTCACAGCGTGGTTGCAGGATACACGGGGGGAACCAAACCGTTTCCGACATATGAAGAGGTGTGTACAGGAAAGACCGGCCACGCCGAGGTCGCCCAAATCACATTCGATCCCTCGGTAATTTCGTACGAACGATTGCTTGACATGTTCTGGCAGAGTCACGACCCAACGACACTCAATCGCCAGGGCGCCGATGTGGGGACACAATACAGATCCGCCATCTTTCTTCACAATGACAACCAGAGGGTTACGGCCGAGGCATCAAGGGCCACCGTGCGGAAGGAATTCGGTGATTCAATCGTCACCGAAATCAAGCCGCTGACGGAATTCTATGAGGCGGAGGACTATCATCAGGATTATTATCGGAACAATCCAGCGGCTCCCTATTGCTCGGTTGTCATTCGCCCGAAGCTGAAGAGGCTTGGGCTGGAGTGATCGAGCTGGTTCAATCAGCTGCCCGTCTAAGCGCCCGCCGCGCTGTCGCAACCCCCTCACCCAACATTTGATTCTTCTTTTTTCTACATTTCGCCTCGGAGCGTCCTTCATCGCGCATGCCTACTATTCTCACCAACGATAGCGATCTCCGTCTTCCTGACTTTACCCTTGTCTCCGCCTCAGCGGGCTCCGGAAAAACCCGAACGCTTACGCACCGGTACCTCCAGCTTCTCCTCTCTGACAGAATCCCGCACACCGGTCTGAAGAACATTCTCGCCATCACCTTCACGAATAATGCCGCCGTTGAGATGAAGCGGCGCATCCTCAGCTCTCTCAAGCAGGTGACGTTCTGCAACGAGGAAACGACGCATGATCTTGAAGAGCTCCTCACGCTCAAGCCCGATATGCTTCAGCTACAGGCTGAAGCACTCGTTGATGAGATTCTTGACTCATATTCCGACTTCCACATTCAAACCATCGATAGCTTCCTTGCGCGGGTGCTCAAGGTCTCGGCCCTTGAGTTCGGGCTTCCATCACAGTTCCAGATTATTCTCGACAGCGGTGTACTCCTGGACAACGCGTTTGTGTCATTTGCCGAGCGTCTTGCTATCGATCCATCTCTACGCCAACTGGTTGAAGATCTGATCGAACTGATAAATGACAGCCAGGGCGGAGACCGACGGTTTATCTGGAACCCGTACGATGCAATTGCCGGAGAGGTGAGGAGTATTTACAGGCGACTGAGTTCGTCTATCGGTCAGCCGCAGGTTGGCACCACCTCAATCAATTTTCAGGGGCTTGAGCAGCACATTCTCCAGTTCATTCTGGCGATCGACAGGGTTGCACGGGCAGCCGGCTTCGGCGTCACGGTAAACTATCAGAAGATCATCGACGCGGCGCGCGAGGGTAACTTCAGTCTCGCCACCGACAGGAAACTAGGCCAAAAGGTTCTGAAGAAAGCGGCCGGACCTGCTTTCGCTGCAACCCTCCGGCAAATTGACGAGCTTCAGGGCAAACTCATTGCTGCCTATTCCCAGTATGTCCTGGCGCGGGCGGAGAATTATTACCGGCCCTATAGCCAGGCGTATCTGCTCTTGTCGGATACCATCGAGGAGGTCAGGCGGCAGAGAAACGAGATTGATCTCGGCGAAGCCAGCAAGCGCCTTGCTACTTCGCTGCACCAGGATCTTGTGCCGGAGATCTACTTCTCGCTTGGTGACCGCATTCATCACTATCTGATCGACGAATTTCAGGATACGAACCGCATTCAGTGGGTCGCGCTCAGGCCGCTCGTCGAGGAATCGCTTGGTAAAGAGGGAAGCCTCTTTCTCGTCGGTGACACGAAGCAGGCTATCTATACGTTTCGCGGAGGCGATTGGCAGATCATGGCCCGGATGCTGAGACAGGAGGAATTTCCGTCGGTCAACTGCCGCCGTCTTACGCTGCCGCTGAATCACCGCAGCGAGGAAGCAATTGTCCGCTTCTCCAAGAGGGTATTCCAGGAGATCGTCCCGCAAGTGCTCGAGGATGATGCTGCAGACCTCAGCGGCCTGGCTTCATTTCAACAGGATGTTCCTCCGGAAACCCGCGGCAAGGGGTACGTTGAAATCAATTCCTTCGATCCTCCCGACGAAAGAACCGACGATCCACCGGAGAAGCGCCGAATTCTCGAGATCATTGACGACTGCATCGGGCGGGGATATCGGCATCGGGACATCGCCATCCTCACGCCACGCAATAGCGATGTTGTCAGAGTGAGCGGCTGGCTGAACAAGCACGGGATACGGTTTCTCTCGCACAGCAGCCTTGATATTCGAACCCGCGGGATCACCGGGGAGCTCCTTGCGCTGCTCCGGTTTCTCGATTCACCCGTCGACGATCTCTCCTTTGCTACGGTCCTATTGAGCAAACTTTTCGCCGCCACCGTGAAGCGTCCGGTGACCGGAGAGATCCGCCAATTCCTCTTCGAGCAACATCAATCGGAGGATCGTTCCCGGTCTCTCTACATCGGGTTCCGCGAAATCTACCCCGAGCTCTGGCAGCAGTCATTCGAGCATCTTTTCAATGTCGTCGGATACATGCCTGTCTACGACCTTCTTTCCGAAGTCTACCGGGTGTTCTCTGTGTTCGACTTACACAAAGACGAGGAGGCTACACTTGTTAAGCTCCAGGAGGTAGTTCGCGAGGTGGAAGCGAAAGGGAACAATAATCTCAAGGACTTTCTCCGGC
>Ga0194125_10001600_pt1 | contig 38305 bp, 32 predicted proteins | sample TA2KigC250mmetaG_FD_148626 | JGI IMG/M metagenome (GOLD analysis project Ga0194125, IMG submission 148626) | Freshwater microbial communities from Lake Tanganyika, Tanzania - TA2015034 Kigoma Deep Cast 250m | ecosystem: Environmental > Aquatic > Freshwater > Lake | place: Tanzania: Lake...
CATCCCGCACAGGTGGCCAACGTCTTCCCATCGGTGGAGAACTGCACCGCATGGACCGGACCACACCAAGCTGGCAGGTTGGCGTGGCGCAATCGTCCGGAGGCGGGATCGAAGACGCGGATCGTACCATTGCGGTCTCCCAACGCCAGCATCTTGCGATCCGGTGACAGTGCGGCGGACGTCAGCGCCCCTGCCAGCGGCTGCCATCCCGCCGGCAATTCCACCTCCCACCGCCGGATGATTTCCGCAACGCCGAGAGTCGAAGCGCCCGCCGACCACGAAAGGCCGGCCTCCTGCCCCTCCGCACGCCGGGGCGGATCACGGTTCCCATTAGGGTCCATCAGAATCTGCATCAACCGGCCCGATTCTGCGTCCCAGACCCGCGTTACGCCGTCGCCACTGGTGGACGCGAGCCGGCGGCCGTCCGGACTGTAGGTCAGCGTGCCGACGGGACCGCGGTGTCCACAGGTCTCCAGCGTCCAGGATTCGACCCCGTCGGGAGTCAAGGGTCTCCGGACCAGCGCCGTAGAGGCCAGGGCCTCCCGCGGCCGGAGATCGACCCGTCGGATCGGGACGGGAGCCTTCCTCTCGCCCAACTGGTGCTGGAGTTGGCTGATCTCGTCCTGGCCCTGGACGTACTCCTCCAACAGCGAATTCAGGGCCTCTTCAGCCTCCTTCTTATCTCGGCCGAGAATCCTGGCCCGCAGATCGGCCAGCTTGAGCTTCTCCGATACCCCCTCCAGCTCCCTTTGGATTCGTTCTTCGTTGGCGCGACGGACCGCCCGTTCTCCGACGATCCTGGTATAGGCCGCCAGAACCGTTCCCAACAGGACCAGAGACACCGCCAGGCCCATTCCTATCTGAACCCGATACTTCCCGGCCTTCCTGCGCAGAAAGTACAGCGTCGTGTGCGCGCGGGTGTCCAGGGGCTCGCCCTCGAGGTAGTTGCCGATATCCTTCGCCAGCGCGCCCGCGGAGGCATACCGCTCGTCCGGATGGGTAGCCAGGGCGGTCAGGAGGATGGCCTCCAACTCGCCGTCGATCGATTTATCGAGTTCGCGGGGGCGCTGGATCCGGCCTTCCATGACCCGGCGCAACACATCCAGGGTGGACCCGGACAGGTCATGCGGTGACTGCCCGGTCAGAAGCTCATACAGAATCACTCCCAGGCTGAACACATCGGTCCGGGTGTCGATCCGATCCTGATTGCCGGCCGCCTGTTCCGGCGACATGTAGGCGGGCGTACCGGCGACCTGGCCCTCGATGGAGATGGCCGGTGCCTCCTCATCCTCCAGCAGACCTCGCGCCAGACCGAAGTCCAGCACGTGGGGCTGGCCGTCCGGGCCAACCAGGATATTCGAGGGCTTCAAATCGCGATGGATCACCGCGTGTAGATGAGCGAACAGGACCCCCTGGCAAACCCGCTGCATCAGGACCAGCGTTTCCGGACGCGACAAGGCCTTGCTCTTGACATACTGGTCCAAGGGGACGCCGTCAATCAACTCCATCGCATAGTAGTACCTCCCTTGATGCAGACCACTGTCATAGAGCCGCGTGATGTTCGGGTGATCGAGCCGGGCCGTCAGCTCGACCTCGCGCTGAAAACGGGCCTGGGCCCGCCCGGATTCGATCCGGTGTGCGGCCAACAGCTTCAGGGCCACCTGCCGTCGGGTGCTCAACTGCTCCGCGCGCCAGACCACGCCCATGCCCCCTCGACCCAGGGGCCCGAGGATCCGGTATCCCGGGATATCGGGCTGCTCCTCCGTCGGATCGGCCCCAAAAGGGCCGGCTCCCACGGACAAAGGCGGAAGCGGCATCTCACCGGCAAGCAAGGTCGCCCCCGCTTGCCCGCCGGTCACCGGCGGCTCTCCCGAGAACAGGCGGACTTCAAAATCGCCGAGGGTCTGTGCTTGACCGAGCACAAGGTGTACATCGCCCGCGGCGCCGATCCGAATCCGGAACCCCTTGCGGGCCTTGGGCTCCTCAACGCGACGGCGTGTGATCAATCTTCCATTCTTCCAGACTTCTACGTACGCCATGGCAATGCGCCCGAATCCAGGGACTGCCACCCTGGGAGTCGTCCCCCATCCAGGGCCGTTCACCTGCGGGTCAAGGGCTGGATACCTCCTTCCGTTCTCGACAGACGGCCTGTGCCTTTTGGAACAGATTGACCAGGTCCGGCGTCAGCCAGCCGGCGTGGAGCCATTGAGAGAAGTACTCCTCGAGTTCTCCGTAAGAGAACGTCGTGATCCTGTTTGCCTGAAACAGGGCCTTTTCCTGGAATAGCACGGCATGGGCGATGGCCGCGTAGTAGAGGGCCGTGGCTACGTGCCGCAGGGGCGCGGACGGGCCGGATTCCGCCTGCCGGCGGTACCGGTCCTTGATCTGCCGGATGACGGCCGGATCGGTATCCGGATCGAGCAGCAGACTCCCCACCGAACAGGCCGCCAGGGGGTGGAACCGCTCCAGTACGTGGCGGAGCGCCTCCGGCAAGGCCGAGCACACGGTCGAATCCAACGGCACAGGCTCCGCCAGTTGGTCGCGCAGGAATTCCGCCCGTGCCTGGTCTTCGCTCGATGCATCCGGATGGGCCCGCGCCTCGTTGCCGACTTCCCAGAGCTGCGCCAGTTTCTCGCGGCTCAAACCGAATGTCGTCGATTCGTCTTTCATGGCGTCCTTCGACCTGCTGAACTCCAGTCTTCACCCCAAAGCCGCCGCGTCTGCGCTGCCGCCCGACAGAAACCGGAAGATCTCCTGGAATTCCGCCTCGGCCTCGGCATCGGAGCATGTCAGATTTCTCAACCGCCGCTTCAGGACACGGCAGAATCGTCGTTTAACCGTGATCAGCATACTGCCCGCCTGGACCTCCGTTGTCACGCCGCAGCGTTGGCAGATCTGTCTCAGGGACAGTTCCTCGGCGTTCTCGAAGATCGGGGCCAGGATCTTCAGTTGAAAGACCTCCCAGTGCGTCGCCATGCCACAGTTGCGGTACTGCGCGCGGATTTCGGCAAGAACCTGGTCCAGCAGCTCTGTAATCCAGGCATAGTAGAACGCCTGTTCCGGCGTGCCGGCGGACTCCGGCAGATCGATCTCTGCGAACGGCGACGGGGACAGGCTGAGAATACCCCCGGCCGGAGCTCTCTTCTTGCGCTGCTTGTTCCGCCGGGCGTTCGCGACAAAGTGCTTGAGGGCCGTGAGCAGAAGTTGGCGGAAGCGGCCGATCTGGCGGTCGGCGGCACGGGGCAGCTTGGGCTCAACGAAGAACTCGCAGAAGAAGTCCTGGGTCCAGTCCTCGGCCTCCGGGTGACTACATCCGTGTCGGCGGAGGTACCAGTATACCGGCTTCCAGTAGGCGACAATGAGGCTCTCGGTCGCCAACCGGCGGCGGGTCTCGTCCTGGGTCCTGGCACTGAAGATCGCCGACCAATGGGTCGACGGAAATTGGCCGCCCCCTCCTGCCATCCTCGTTTTCTCCCGCCGGTTCATGACACTACGCCGCCAACTGGGGGCCGGCCGCATCCCGGGGTATCCGTCCGACTAGTACTACAACGCTATCTTGTGGGACCGCAGTAGTCGTAAGTCATTATGAAACAATGAGATACGGGAATGTCACTTCGGCGCCTTAACGCCAATAAGGCTACGGGGTGACATTTTCATAACCTCCTGTTCTAGCGTAGCTTATGTCAAACCGAGGGACAAATCGTAGCGTTGTGGTACTAGGTGACGGCCCCCGTGCCACCCTATGCCTATGTACGTACACACAGCCTCAACCCATCTCGCCCCATTATACCATTCGCGCGGCCCCGCATCAATACTTGAACCCGGATGTTGAGCCGGACGGACCCCATTACGGCAGGACCGGGATCAGCACGACGTTCCGCACGATCTTCGAGGTGTTCGATGCGAAACCGATGGTCCCGCGGGCGCGAGCGCCATCGACGGCTCGCGTGCGGAGCCGGCCGTTGATCTTGACGTCGAGCTCACCGCCGATCAGGGAGATCTCGCAATCGTCCCAGGAAGTGTCGAAAGAGGGCTCTAGCGCGGGGGGAATCTTCGGGATCTCGACCACCCGCAACCGCGAGTCGCCTTCGTGGTCGATCCGGGCGGACGAGCGGCCGATGCCCGTGACGCCCAGGCGACGACCCTCCCCGATGCGCAGCCAGACACTCAGATCGTTGGCGTCCCGCCGGAACTGGAAGCGCAGGATACAGTCGGCAAATCGCTCTTTCGTTTGCACCATCGCGCCGGCGGGCGTGTGCACGACGAAGGCCAGAGCGTCCGGACCCGGCGGGGGGGCGTTGTCCGGCTCCAGCACCTCCAGGCCGGTCGCCTGCGGCCCCCCGCGCAGGAAAAGGGGCCTGCCAAAGGCGTGACGCAAGGGCTCCAGACGAACCTCTTTGAACCGGTGGACCTGCTTCTTATTGCCCGCATGCACCTGAAAGCCCAGATAACCTTCCGTTCTCTTCAAGTCGCTCACATCGATCAATTCGACGGTCTGGAACCCGTTGATGCGATGGATCACGTGCTCGCCGCGGACCGTGATCGTATACTCGTTCCACCGATCCGGCCGGTAGTAACCGAGGCTGCGAACGGCATTGGCATCGGCCAGGGGAAACACCTTCGTCGCCTGTCCGCCCTTGTCTCCGGGCGCCGTGGTCACGATCGCGAACTGGCCCGGCTGCGCGCCGGCCCGTTGCCAGTTGTAGAAACTCCCCATCCAGTTCGGCACGATATCCGCCTGATAGCCCTGGAGGGTCCACCTGAGGTCCTGGCCGGTCTTGCTTTTGGCAATGCGATCGGCACGGTAATCCACGCCGGAATTACCGCCCTCCGAACGGAACTGCAAGGACAATTCAAAGTCTCGAACCGGGCCGCCTTGCCAGATGAGATAGGTATGGTCGGCCATGTGCGTCCCCTCTGCCACACGCCCGACAATGGCGCCGTCCTCGACGGTCCATACGGCGGGATCGCCATCCCAGCCGCGCAGATCTCGCCCGTTGAAGAGGTCCACAGATTGCCCGTTGCCGGGGGCGGCCAGCAGGCCCACGATCATCAGCGCCGGCAGGTTCTTCATGGTGCGTCTCCCGAGGTCGATTCGTTCTTTTTCTCTGCCGGGCTCTCCAACCGCTTGATCTGGATCTCGCTGATCTGCAGCGAGGAGTCCTGGTTGCCGGAGTACGCGGCCAGATGGACCGCAATTCTGCCCCGGGCCGGCCCGTCCAGGCGCACCCGGCCGATCTCCTCGCCGTTGAGCCAGGTGGAATACTGGTTTTGCCGGGCTTCGACCAGCAGCGTATTCCAGGCTACACGATCGACGGTGTCCTCCCGGAGGTTGGCCAGGGCCGGTACCTTCTCGGACAGCCAGATGCTCCCCGGCCGCCCTGGCGACATCCCGGAGTCTCCGATCGTCACCGAGGGCCCGCCGGTGTCCTTTCCCTGGCGCAGGGACGCCCATGCCTGCACCGGCCCATGGGCCCGAAACGTGATCGAGAGCTGGAAATCGGCGTACTCGTCTTCCGTCACGAGGGAGGTGCGTTTCCGGCTTGGGTCGGGTACGGCCGTCAGTCGCGCCGCTTTGACCGACCAGCCGGCGGCGTCCGAAGCCGTCCATCCCTGCAGATCGCTTCGATTGAACAGAGGAATCCACGGCGATTCCGCGACCGCGCTGGGCCGGGATTCGACGATGTAGTTGTGGGTGCCGTGACAATCCGTGCAGATCGACGTCTTGGTAATCACCCGGCCGTTGGGCCGCGTCTTTCCCAGCCACTCGTCCCGAAACGCTTCGACTCTTGCGACGTCGGTGTGCCCCTCATGGCACGCGCTGCACATGTCGTTCACCTGGCCTCTCCCAAAGAGGCGGTCCGGCTTGGTCACCTGCATCTCATCGTGCATGTGCTCCACGGAGGGCCCGTGACAGGACATGCACATCACCCCTGGCATCGCGTGCCCGGCCGTGATGGCTTCATACTGGAGCCCCAGATGACAGGTATAGCACAGGGCATTCCCGTCCGCCCTCGCCGGTTGCTTCGGCTGCTCCCGGTCCTCGTGCCCCCCACAGACCCCCCAGGTCTGCAGGAGGGCCACCAAGGCCAAAGCACCCAGGATCGAAACGGAATCCGCTGTCCGAGATCGCCGTTTTGAATTTTGGATTTTGATCATTCGGATTTGTTTCGAGTTTCGCGTTTCGTGCTTCGAATTTCCACTCGAGATTGCGTCGTCGAAGTACTTGTGCCGACCTGCTTAGAGCCTGTCGTAGGACGGTATACTGGTGGATTACACGTATTCCCACTCGCGCAGCCATTGGTACTCGGCGGGCAGGTCCGCCCAGCGCTGCTGGATTTGCGCTTCCAGCCACACCTTGTCCGCCGCGGTGACCGGCAGAGGCCGGGTATAGGAGGCCAGGACGGCATTCTCCGCTTCGTAGACGGTGGACACCCCGGGAATCACCGCGGTCACGCCCTCTTTCGAGAGAATGCTCTGCAGCGTCAGCCGCGCCAGGTCGTTTTCCAGCTTATTCCCCACGCCCCAGGCGCCGGTCTTCACTTGGTTATGGCTCGCAAACAGCGAGCCCCCGAAGAAAGGCTTGATCGTGATGACGCCCACGTCGTGCTTCTGCGCGACGTCAAAAAGGCTGACGTCCACCAGTCCGTTCTTCTGGGAATTCAGGATCTCCACATTGTCGCCCACGGGCGGCTGGGTCTTGGATTTCGTCTTGGCCGTGCAGGGGAAAATGATCATCTCGAACTGCGGGTATTTCTCGATCGCGTGCTGCAGCCAGCGGCTCGTATGCGAGGACACCCCCAGATGCCGTGCTTTGCCCGCCTTCTTCAACTGTTCGAAGGTCTCCACCATCATTTCTATGTCGGCGTCGGTATTGGTGCCGTCCATCTTGGCCTGCGGCCGCCAGATGTCGATATAGTCGCTGCCCAGGGCCTTGAGACAGTTTTCCACGTTCTCGATCTGCGATGCGACGTTGCAGTACTGCGGATGCCGCGGGCACTTCTTGTAGTCATCGGCGGCCACGACCATCTTCTCCCGGCGTCCCTTCAGGGCCGCGCCGAACGCCATCGCTTCCGCCAGACCGGTGATATCCAGATGGTTCACCCCGGCCTCAAGGCAGGCACTGACCACCTCGTGGCGGTTCTGCGCAACCTTCTCCGGAACGACGGGGTCCTTGTCGTCGATGAATTTGCCCCACCACCAGCCCTGTGCGTGTTCCTGCCAGGGCGCCTTCCAGTGCCCGCCCAGGCCGATTTCCGACAGGACCAGCCCCGTCTTGCCGAGCCGGCGATAGTGCATCTTCGGATGGTAGTTGAGGATCTTGGCGGTCTCGACGGGCTTCCCTGATGACGCCCGGCCTGCGACACAGGTGCCCGCGAGGGCCCCCATTCCCGCCCAGGAACTGCTCTTGAGAAACGCACGGCGTGACAATTGTTCTTTACGCATCGGGTGTCTCCTCTGAAAGTACGAAAGATCCCCTACGGACACCGCCAGGCAAAACGGTCTCCATCTGACTCCGGTTATCATATCGGTATCCCGCTCGGTATTCAACAGTCCGTGGGAATCCCTCAGGGCAATTGCCCTGATCTCCAGGACGGGCACGACGACAAGCGGGCAGTTCTTGAAACGCCGAGAATCGTCCAGTACCATAGTCATGGCGGTGGGTTTATGGTTTTCCGCGGCGGAACAACATGAGTGAAAAGGTCATTTGGTGGCCGGATGCGTCTGTCCGGGCGTTGGAGCGGGATGCGATCGGCCCGAAGGGGGCGAGTCTGTGCACGCTGCGACGGCTGGGCCTGCGGGTCCCCCGGTGCTTCTTTGTGACCACCGCCGCATTCCGATCGCACCTGGACGCGCACGGGCTGCGCGCATGCGTCGCCTTGCGGCTGGGGGACTTGAATTCGCAGCCGGACAAGGTACCGGGCGTGCTGGAGGAGATCCGTCAGCTCTTCGCTCAGGCAACGATGGCGGATTCTCTGCGGGAACAGATCGCGGCGGCGTACGCCCGCTTGAGGGCGCCGACGGTAGCGGTACGCTCGTCGGCCACGGCGGAGGACCTGCCCGGACACTCCTTTGCCGGGCAGTATGAGACGATTCTCGGCGTCACGTCGCTGGAAGGATGCCTTGATGCCGTCCGGAGGTGCTGGGCCTCCCTGTGGACGGAACGGGCGTATGAGTATCGCCGGCGCAACGGCATCGACCATGGGCAAGTCGCGATGGCGGTGATCGTGCAGCAGCAGATCGAGCCGGCGGCGGCGGGGGTGGCGTTCAGCGTCGACCCGGTCACCGGCAGCCGCAGCCGGATCGTGGTCGAGTCGTGTCGCGGTCTGGGCGAGGCTCTCGTCTCCGGGCACGTCCAGCCCGACCACATCCTCCTGCGCAAGAAGAACCTGGAGCTGATCCGCCAGACCCTTGTGGGGGAGGAGCCCTCCTTGGACCTGAAGTCCGCGCGGAGACTGGCGCGCCGCGTGCGGCGTCTGGAGACGCGCCTCGGCGGTCCGCAGGATGTCGAGTGGGCCCTGCGCGACGGCGCGCTCTGGTTTCTCCAGGCCCGGCCGATCACCGGCCTTCCGGAGCCCAAACCCTGGGAAGACCGGCAGGTCTGGACCAATCTCAACCTGGGCGAGGTCGCGCCGGATGTTATGACACCCATGACCCATACGGTCATCATGCTCATGTTCGAGCCGCTGTTTGGCCCGGTCTTCCGGCTCTTCGGCGCCGACATCCGCCGGCATCCTCCGGCGGACTTGGTGGCCGGCCGGGTCTACTTCAACATCAACACGGGCCTGGCGGCCGCCCGGCCGTTCGTCTCCCCCGCGCGGCTGGCCGCGATGAACAACGTCTTCGGCGGCGAACAGAACCGGAGTTTCGAGCTCGGCCATTTTGACCTCTGTGACGAGGACTTACCGGACCTGGGGTTTCGCTGGCTCAAGTACATTCTCTCCTGGTCCCGGCTGCTCCGCAGTCTGGTCGCCCATCGACCCGGCAGGAACGAGGCGTTCCAGGCCGGCTTCAAAGCCCGTAACGACACATTGGACCGCTTTGACAGCGCCGCGGCGACCACGGAAGAGCTGACCCGCATGGTGACGCAGACACTCCACGAGAACATGAAGGACTGCACGCTGCTCTTCCTGTGGCCGGGCAGCGTGGCGTCCATGGTCTTTCAGAGTGCCTGTCAGCGCTGGCTGGGCGGTGCGGATCAGGCTTTGGGATTCCGCCTATTGGCGGCCCAGGGTGGCATGGCCGATACGGACGCGGGACTCGATCTGTGGCGCCTGGCCGCTTGGGCCCATGAGGATCGGCGGACCGAGGCGGCGCTGCTGGGCGACGGTGCCTGGAACGCGATTCGTTCGAGACTTGCCGCCACCGACCATGGCCGACAGTTCCTTGCGGTTTGGGACCGGTTCATGGCCACCCACGGGCAGCATTGCCACAGCGAACTGGAGTTCTTCAGCCCGCGCTGGGCCGAAATGCCGGACTATATTCTGGGTCTGGTGCAGAGCTATCTCCGTTCCCTTGATCGGGCCAATCCCCTGGAGAAGCAACAGCGACTCGCCGAGGAGCGCGAGCGGCTCACGGAGCAATGCCGCGAAAAGCTGCGAAACCCGATCAAACGGCGGCTCTTCGATTGGTCGCTGGACGCGACGCAGAAGCTGACGCGCGACCGGGAGAACTGGAAGAACGAGGCGGTCCGGCTCTTCGCCGGCTTTCGCCGCATCTTCCTGGAGCTGGGCAGACGCTTGCAGGAGAAAGGCATCTTGACCGAGCGCGAGGACATCTTCTTCCTGGAGATCGCGGAGGTCGAGCCGGTGGTACAGGGCCGGGCCGATTTCGACGTGAAACAGCGGATCGCCCAGCGCCGGGCCGAGTACGAGTGGAACCGGGCGCAGACCCCGCCGCCGGTGGTCGTGGGCCGTTACGATCCCCAAAAGCATGTTGCATTGCAGATCGACACGAGCGTCAGGGTGCTTCAGGGCATTGCCGTCTCGCCCGGCGCGGTCACAGGCAAGGCGCGTGTCATCGTGCAGCCGCAGGAGGGGCAACACGTCGAGCCGGGGGAGATTCTCGTCGCCCCGGTCACGAATCCCGCTTGGACGCCGTACTTTCTGCCGGCGGCCGGCGTGGTCATGGACATGGGCGGCGTTCTCTCCCACGGCGCGATCATCGCCCGCGAGTACGGCCTGCCCGCCGTGGTCAACGTCGGCCCCGCCTCCCGGATCATCCGCACCGGCCAGACCCTCCGCGTTGACGGCGACTGCGGCACCGTCACGATCCTGGACGAAGAAATCCCAGGCACGAAGCACGACACCGCGAAAACGGAGAGATCAATTCGGAACGGATTCCAATGACCAAGACCCCGATGTTCAAAACGGACGCTCGCCCGGTATCGGCATTTTGGTCATTGGAGGTTTGGATTCAGGCTGTGGTGCGATAGCATCCTACGCCAGGTGTTCCAAGTCCGCCAAGTCTTGATGCCGCCCGGCGGCTTTCTTGTTGCGCTTGAGGTGATCGAGGCTGATCAGATTTACGGGAACTCCGTCCAGAGTGTCCTCCACACGGTCGGCGTAGCACGCGGAGAAATCGACGCCGGAGACCGTGGTGGAAATCTCGATTCTGACCGGGGGCACGCCCAGGCGAATGATTTGCCACTCTTGGAGGAACAGCTCCGCCGACAAGTCAGGAACATCGAAGCCGAAGTCCTTCAAGGCGGCGACCACCCGATCCGCGTTGGTGGGGTGGACCGCGATCCAGATATCCATGTCGGCGGTCGCGCGCGGATAGCCGTAGTAGTTGACCGCATAGCCGCCGATGAGCAGGTACTCAACGTGGTGCGCGTTGAGCAATCTCAAGAACTCTTTGAAGTCGGGTGGTAGCTGGATCGTAGCCATAGACTATCTGCCGCATCAATTCCGCCGCTTGCAGACGCTCGTGGGGTGTCCTGGAGAGCCAATAGGACTTCTCATCCGACGGCCCCCGAACCGATCCGACGGAGAACGCCTTCCTGTCGACCTGCAACGCTTGTAGGGTGGGGCTTGCCCCACCAGCTTTCTTGTCCATCGCCCCACTCTACCAGGAGAGAGCGGCCGTGTAAACACGCAATCGGTCATCGAGGCTTCCGGCGGGAACGACGGGGCGGCCGGCTCGGCGAGAGCTCGGCCTCGATCTCCTCGATCGAGGGCAGGCTGGACTTGAGTTCTTTGGGCAAAGCGCGAGTCAGGCGGTATTCAGAGACGCCGATGGCCTTGTTGACCCCTTTGAGGGCGTACTCGGCCACGAGACGGTTCTTGTCCTGGCAGAGGATCAAGCCGACCGTCGGCTGATCGGTCGGGTGCCGCAGGCGGTCGTCCACCACGTTGCAATAGAAATTCATCTTGCCGGCATACTCGGCCTTAAAAGACGCCTGCGACAAAAGTCTGCGAGTGCGGTCTCGATCCGCGTTCCTGGACCAGAAACAGGGGGCAGTTGGGCTAATCCCCGACTTTTGTCGCAGGCATCTTAAAAGGGCCTTTCTTGAGGTCCACGACGACAAAGCAACGCAGACGCAGGTGATAAAACAGCAGATCGATGTAGAAGTCATCATCGCCGATATCCAGATGGTATTGGCGCCCGACGAAGGCAAAGCCCTGGCCCAACTCCAACAGGAACTTCTCCACGTGAACCAGTAGCCCCGTCTCCAACTCGCGCTCATGGAATGGCTCTTCAAGCGTGAGAAAATCGAAGATGTAAGGGTCCTTGAGGGCCTGGGTGGCCAAGTCCGATTGGGCCGGAGGAAGCTGCTGATCGAAGTTCGTAATCGCCTTGCCCTGCCGCAGATGGGCATCGCTGTCGATCATCAGGCCCAGAACGTTGCGGCTCCAGCCCTGAGTCAACACCTGACGCATATACCAGAACCGGACGGCGGAGTCTTTCACTCTCTCCAGGAGCAGGATGTGATGGCCCCAGGGAACATGGCTGATCACTGTGCCAAGTGGCAACAACATCGGGTCGTCGGTGCGCAATTGTGCCACAGCTTGTGGCACAATTGCGTCGGATGGCGCCGACCCGGATTTTCCAGTCAAAAGTGCCACAGGCTGTGGCACTTTCAGGTCATGTTCCCGGTGCGCGCGATAGAACGCGATCATTCGCTTGAGGTTCCGTTCGGAGAAGCCCTTGACGTCCGGGATCTCGTTATGGAGGTCGCGCGCCAACCGGGGAATCACGCCTGCGCCCCAACCTTTCTGTCGCTGACGGGCCTCAATGGCTTGACCGATGTCCCAATAGAGGCGGATCAGTTCCGCATTGGCGGAAAACGCGGCCCGTACTTGCGCCGTGCGGATGCGCTGTTTGATGTTCGTCAGCAGCGACGGATAGTCCGCGGGCACATCGGTCCGGCTCATACGATGTCGGTTCGTCTGTTTGCGCGGCATGACCGCAGTATACCGAGTTCAGGTCCTGCACGAAAGGCCATTTCGCATGTCCGTTGTGCGAATCGGGCCGTCCATGATGCTACAGCTTGCGGCACAATCGGCAGGATGTGATCGGTCGATGATTTCGCCACCGGCGGTGGCGAAATCTCTGCCACGCAAGTGCAACCCTGAGCGGGCGGCAATTGTGCAGCAGCTTGCTGCACAACGGAAATGCCGTCGTACACGCGATCGAAACGAACCATGTACTTCAGGTTCCGCTGTCTACCCGTGCAAACGTGCTTCACGGGCGTCCGCTTCTGCGCTCGGGAAGATGGCCCGCCGGGGCGAGGAACGCCGGCGCGACGTTCCAACGCTGTCCATCGTCGGTCAGGATGCTGGCCGTCTTCTGGTTGAGTCTCTGGATGACGCCGTGCTTCCATTCGCCGCTCGACGTGCGAAAGCCCACCCGGTCGCCGGTGTGGAACCGCGCCATGAGCGCCGTGCTGCGGGCCTGGGCGATCAACTTCAGACGTTCGACGATCAGGCGATTGAGATAGCGCAGATCTTCCTCGCCCAGATGCCGAATCGCTTCCGCCGCGTCCTCTCGATTCTTCAGCCTGCCATGTTCGTCGGTCATGGTTTCACCCGCCACATCCCTGGCCTGCCTGAGATCACAATTTGTGACTTGAAGAAGCCATCAATACTCCGTTCTTTCGCGAAGCCGTCACGCGCCCCGTGGCGAGGGCATCCCCTCGACGGGTTCGGACCAGGCTCGGCCCTTGTACTCCATGGCACGGCCAGGATGGCCGTGCGACGCAAGGGCGAGACGCCCTCGCTACGCGCGGGCAGGATGCCCGCGACACCACGAGCATCGCAACCGCAGCCGCATGACGGTCATTATTCCGCGACTTTGGCGGCGACGAGGTCACCGACTTCGCTGGTCGAGTAACCCATCTTGCCGGCGGCCAGGGACTTGAGCTTGTTGGCGGTGGCCCACATGACCGCCTGCTCCATCGCCGCGGCGGCCTTCTCTTCGCCGAGCGTTTCCAGCATCATCTGCGCAGCGCAGATCGCGGCCAGGGGGTTGATGACGCCTTTGCCGGTGTACTTGGGGGCGCTGCCGCCGATGGGCTCGAACATACTGACGCCCTCCGGGTTGATGTTGCCGCCGGCCGCGATGCCCATGCCGCCCTGGATCATGGCGCCGAGGTCCGTGATGATGTCGCCGAACATGTTGCCGGTGACGATCACGTCGAACCACTCGGGGTTCTTTACGAACCACATCGTGGTCGCGTCGACGTGGTAGTACTCGCGGGCGATGTCGGGATACTGCGCCTTGCCCATCGCATGGAAGGCCCGTTCCCACAGGTCATAGATGTACGTCAGGACGTTGGTCTTGCCGCACAGGGCCAGCGTGTTCTTCTCGCCCCGGCCGCGGGCCTTCTTGCCGTGCTTGCGGGCGTATTCGAAGGCGTACTTGAGACAGCGGTCCACCTGGTGCCGCGTGTAGACCGCGGTCTGGACGGCGACCTCGTGTGGCGTACCCTTCATGGTGAAGCCGCCGGTGCCGGTGTAGGCGTCGCCGGTGTTCTCGCGCACCACGACGAAGTCGATGTCCTCGGGTCCTTTATTCTTGATCGGGGTCTCGACGCCCGGATAGAGCTTCACCGGGCGCAGGTTGATGTACTGGTCCAACTCGAACCGGGCCTTGAGCAGAATCCCTTTCTCCAGAATCCCCGGCGCGACCTCCGGATGCCCGATCGCGCCGAGCAGAATCGCGTCGAACTTGCGCAACTCCTCGACCGCGCTGTCGGGCAGCGTTTCGCCTGTGCGTTCATATCGCTCGCCGCCGAAATCGAAGTGGGTCAGGTCCACCTTGAACTTGAACTTGTCCGCCGCGGTCTTCAACACCTTCACCGCTTCCGCCGTCACTTCCGGCCCGGTCCCATCGCCAGGGATCACCGCGATCTTGTACGTCTTTGCCATCGAATCGTCGTCCTTTCTTCGTTGCTACCACAAGTAATGTCGAAATCCGAAATTCGAATCTCGAAATTCGAAACAAATCCAAATGCTCGAACATCAAATGTTCAAAACGTCAGCCATTCTTGCGCACGATCGCGCCGAAGATACTCATCAGTTCCGTGGCTTCCTGGCTCAATGCCTGTCTGCGCGTCTCCTGTTTCTGATCGTCACAGGTGTCTACCAGTCGGAGCCAGTACCGGCTCTCTCTGGACTCCTTACGGCAGATCCGAATCCGCATGAGGAAATCCTTCTTGCTCAAGGCCTCATTGGCCTCGATGTAATTGGCACCGACCGAACCCGATGCCTTGACGATCTGCCGGCCGTCCTCAACATTGGCGATGGTCCGCTTCAAGCCCTTGACGAAAGCACGGACATCCCGTGCGAATGCGAACGTCCGGTCCTCCAGATCGTACTGTTTTGGATTTCGAATTTCGGTCATTCGTGCTTGTTTCGGATTTCGTGCTTCGGATTTCCGGCCCTGCCGGCTCATTCCTTCCACTTTGGGTTCGGCTGAGGCATCACCGCCTCAACCTTGTTTCGCCATTCGTGCAGCATTCGTTGCAGCTCGGCTGCCTTCTCGGGCATTTCAGCCGACAGGTCGCGCTGCTCGCCGAGGTCGGACCGCAGATCATACAGTTCCACCCGGTTGTCTTCATAGAATTCGATCAGTTTGTAGTCGCCCGCGCGAACGGCCCCGCCGGGCCCGCCGCCCTGGTTACTGTAGTGGGGGTAGTGCCAGTAGATCGCTTTGCGCTGCGGCCGGCCTGTGCCTTGGAGCAGGGGGACCATGCTTTCCCCGTCTACATGCTGGTCGGGCTTGGGCGGCAGGCCCGCCATTTCCAGCATCGTCGGGTAGAAGTCCGTGCTGGTCACCGGCTCGTCACACGTGCTGCCCGGCTTGACGACGCCGGGCCATTTGATCAGCATCGGCTCGCGGATGCCGCCTTCGTAGAGCCAGCCTTTGCCTGCGCGCAGGGGCAGGTTGCTGGTGGGCTGGCCTTCCGAGGTCGCCAGGCCGCCGTTGTCGGACATGAAGAAGACGATCGTGTTGTCCGCGAGCCCCTGCTCCTCGAGCTTCTTCATCACCCGGCCCACGTTCTCGTCCAGGCTCTGGATCATGGCCGCATAGACGGCATGGTCCTGCACGATGCGCGTCTTGAGCGTGGCCCGCCATTTCTCGTCACCGGCCGCCGTCTTGGGCCAGTCCTCATTCGAGCGGAAACGCTGTCCGTCGTCCAGCCCCAATCGTTGGGCCTTGGCCCTGTACTTCTCGACCAGCTCCTTCTTGGCCTCCAACGGAGTGTGGACCGTGTAGAACGACAGATACAGCAAGAACGGCTGGTCCTTGTTCTGCTCGATCAGCTTGAGCGACTCGTCCGTGAGCCGGTCCGTCAGGTACTCGCCGGGTCGGCCCTCTTCCAGGCCCGGGATCGAGCGATTGCCCCGCGCATAAGGATAGAAGAACGTCGGCGGCGAACCCGCGTTGTTGCCGGCGATGTTCACGTCGAAGCCCTGCTTCTCGGGGAAATACGGCTCATTGCCCAGGTGCCACTTGCCCACGAACCAGGTCCGGTAGCCCGCCTCCTTCAATGCCTCCGCGAGTGTGGTTTCCTCCAGTTTCAGGTAATGGAAGTACTCGGCCGAGAGCAGCTTGCCGCTACGGGCCCCCGGGATCCAGTTGGTCAACCGAAGCCGGGCGGGGTACTTGCCGGTCATGATGCTGGCCCGGGTTGGCGAGCAGACGGGACAGGCGGCGTAGGCCTCCGTGAAGCGCATCCCCTGGGCCGCCAGCTTGTCGATATTGGGCGTCTCATGGAACGTGCTGCCGTAACAGCCCAGGTCCTTCCAGCCCAGATCGTCCACCAAGAAGAACACGAAGTTGGGTTGGCGCGATGATCTGTTTGTAGTGTGCTCGTAAGAGCATAAGAAGAAACGCCTTACGGCGTCACTACAAACCAGGCTCTGCGCCGTGGCGCTGCCGCCCGGTCCCAGGAATGCCGCCGCACCGATCGCCTTGAGAAAATCACGTCGTCTCATCGTCCGTCCTTTCTGTCTCTTGCCTGCCGCCAGGTCTCGAAGTCGTCGCGCGGCTTCCCTGCGGGCATCTTCGCCCCCGTCTCGCTGCGCCACGCGTGCAGCAGGCGACGCAACTCGTCCGTCTTGGCCGGCATCGTGGCGGCCAGGTCGTTCTGCTCCCCCAGGTCATCCCTCAGGTTGTACAACTCCACGTGACCGTCCTCGTACCACTCGATCAGCTTGTAGTCGCCGGCTCGGACCGCGCCGCTGGGCCGGTTGCCGCTGCCGTGATAGTGCGGATAGTGCCAGTAGATTGCCTGGCGATCCAGGGTCCCTGTGCCTTTGAGCAACCTGGTGAGACTGACGCCGTCCACGTGCTGGCCGGGCCGGAGCGGCAGACCCGCCATTTCGAGCATGGTCGGATAGAAATCCGTGCTGGTCACCGGCTCGTCACACGTGCGGCCGGGCTTGACGACGCCGGGCCACTTGATCAGCATCGGCTCGCGAATGCCGCCTTCGTAGAGCCAGCCCTTGCCCGCCCGCAGGGGCAGATTGCACGTCGAACCTTCCCGTCCGATGGTGGACAGCCCGCCGTTGTCGGACATGAAGATCACGATCGTGTCGCGCTCCAGTCCCAGCGCCTCCAGCTTGCCCAGGACCCGCCCGACGCTTTCATCGACGCTGTGCACCATGCCGGCATAGACCGCATGGTCCTGCACCAGCCTCGTCCGGAAGGCACCGTAGACGGGCTTGGCGCGCGGGCCGTCCATGGGCGGGAGATCCTTGGCCTTGGCTTCGTACTTGCGGGCCAGGTCGCTCTTCGATTCCAGGGGCGTGTGCACCGCATAATGTGACAGGTACAGCAGGAATGGCCGGTCCTTGTTGGCCTCGAGGAACCGCAGCGACTCGTCCGTCAGCCGGTCGGTCAGGTAGTCGCCCGCTTTGCCGCCCGCTGGCAGCGTCTCCAACGAACGAGTGTTCTTGCTGTAGGGATGGAAGTACGTCGGGGGGGCGCCGGAATAATCGCCCCCGATATTGATGTCGAAGCCCTGGCGGTCCGGATAGTACTTGGCCCGGTCCTCGTCGCGCGTCGCCAAATGCCACTTGCCCACGAAGCCCGTCACGTATCCGGCCTCCTTGAGGGCCTCGGCGATGGTCACTTCCTCCAGCGGCAGGTGGTCGCGGTATGCCGTGGGCTTCTGGGGCGCCCCGATCCAGTCCGTGATCCCGAGCCGGGCCGGGTACTTGCCGGTCATGATGCTGGCCCGCGTCGGCGAGCAGACCGGACACGCCGCATAGGCATTCGTGAACCGCATTCCCTGTGCCGCCAGCCGGTCAATGTTGGGGGTTTCGTAGAACGTACTGCCATAGCAGCCCAAATCCTGCCGGCCCAGATCGTCGATCAGGAAGAACACGAAATTGGGCCTGCGCGGCGACTTGTTTGTAGTGTGCTCGTAAGAGCATAAGAATAAACGCCTCACGGCGTCACTACAAACCAGGCCTCGGGCCTTGGCGCTGCCACTCAGGCCCAAGGCCGCGGTAGCGCCAATCGCCTGGAGAAAGCTCCGTCGGTTCAGCAGACTCCCCTTCATTTTCCGGCCTCCAGAGTACTACGCACTGGTTTTCATAATGTGATCGAGCAACCCGCCGTCGCGGATGATCTCCAAGGCGAAATCGGGCAGCGGCAGGAACGTGATCTTCGTCTTGCTTGTCTTGTCCCGAATCACGCCGGCATCGTAGTCGATCTCGACCTCGTCGGCGTCTTTGATCTTGTCCACGGCGTCCGCCGATTCGATCAGGTAGAAACCGCAGTTGATCGCATTGCGATAGAAGATCCGCGCGAACGACCGGGCGATCACCGTCTGCACCTTGGCCCCGCGGATCGCCCAAACCGCGTGCTCCCGGCTGGACCCACAGCCGAAATCGTCGCCCGCGACGATCACGTCGCCCGGCCGGACCTTCTTCACGAAGTCCTTGTCCAGGTCCTCCATGCAGTGCTTCGCCAACTCCGCCTCATTGTCCGTATTCAAGTACCGGGCCGGGATGATCTCGTCCGTATTGATGTGGTCCCGCTTATATACATGTGCCTTTGCCATCGTATCCTCACTTGTGATCAGAGCCGAATCGTGGATTTCATGCTTTGCGTGCGCCTACAGGTATCTTCTGGGATCGGTGAGCTTGCCTTCAATCGCGCTGGCCGCCGCCGTGGCGGGGCTGGCGAGATAGACTTCGCTCCTGGGGTGTCCCATGCGGCCGACGAAGTTGCGGTTGGTCGTGCTGACGCATTTCTCGCCCTGGGCCAGGACGCCCATGAAGCCGCCGAGGCAGGCGCCGCAGGTCGGGGCCGAGATCACGCAGCCGGCGCTGTAGAACACGTCGAACAGGCCCTCATTGGCTGCCTGCTTCCAGACTTCCGGCGTGGAGGGCACCACGATCGTGCGGATCACCACCTGCCTGCCCTTCATAATCTTAGCCGCGATGCGGAGGTCCTCGATTCGGCCGTTCGTGCAACTGCCGATATACGCCTGGTCCATCGCCTTGCCCGCGCACTCACCGATCGGGACCGCGTTGCTGGGCAGGTGTGGCAGGGCGACCGTCGGTTCCAGCTTCGAGCAGTCGAAGATCTCCGTCGCCAGGTACTGGGCGTCCGGGTCCGACTCGAACACCGTGTACGCAACCTCCTCCTTGAGATGCTCGTCCAGATACGCCTGGGTGACCTTGTCGAAGCCGATGATGCCGTTCTTGGCTCCGGCCTCGATGGCCATGTTCGTCATCGTCATCCGGGCTTCCATCGACATCCCGGCCAGCGCCGGCCCGACGAACTCCATCGCCCGGTACAGCGCGCCGTCGGTGCCGATCCGCCCGATCACCGCCAGGATCACGTCCTTGCTGTAGACCCCGTGCGGCAGCGCGCCGTTGAGGACGAACTTCATCGACGCCGGCACCTTGAACCAGAGCTTGCCGGTCGCGATGGCCGCCGCCAGGTCGGTCGAGCCGATCCCGGTGCTGAACATCGCGAACGCGCCGTAGGTGCAGGTGTGCGAATCGCCGCCCACGCTCACCTCGCCCGGCCGGATATGGCCCTGCTCGGGCAGCAGGGCGTGGCAGACCCCCGCCCGGCCCAGCTTATAATAATGCTTGATCTTGTGGCGCTTGGCCCAGTCGTCCAGCCGCTTGTGCAGCTCGGCGCTCGGGACATCCTTGGCCGGCTGGAAATGGTCCGGCGTCACCACGATCTTGTCCGGATCGAACACCCGGTCGATCCCTTTCTCCACCAGCATCGAGATCGCCGGCGGGGTGGTCACATCGTGGCACATCACCACGTCGATCTCCGCCTCCACCAACTGCCCCGGCGCCACGCGGTCCACTCCCGCGGCCCGGGCCAGGATCTTCTCGGTGATTGTCATTCCCATCTTCTCTCTACCTTTCTGAATCAATACTCCCCCTCACAATTCCCGGATGCGGTCCAGGAATTGGGTCAGGACATCATACGCTGTCTGGGGTTCTGTCTTCTTCTCGGGTTGTCTTTTCGGATTGCGGTGGGCTACCCAGTTGCGATATGCCACGACCGATCTCGTGTCCTTCGACAAATCCCTGCCCACGTATCGCTCCAGAAGGCTGATGAAGTCATCGATTCGCCATCGCTCGACCGCATCCACAAACTTTGCATGCACCTGCTCGGACAAATCCAACGGCGGTTCCTCCAGAATCCCCCGGCCCTTGCCTTGGACCAGCGTAATGATCCGGCGCTCGAAAATGGCACACAAGGACAAGACCGTGAGGTCATCAATCTCCTCCTGGCTCCTGGCGATCCAGTCCGTGGATTCCCGACGAGAAGTCCCGAAGAACCGTGTACCTTGGAGAGCCATCTCGTTGTTCGTGTCCAAGCTCGTCTGGACCACCCGCAAGCAGTCTTTCGTCACCTCGTATTGTCTCCATACCGCGTCCAGAGGGTTATCCCACATCATAGTCGGAGACCTCCGAGAGCAAGTCCAGGAACAACTCCTGCGCCAATCGGTGTACCCGCCTCAAGCGTGTCTCTCCGATCCAGTACCAGCCAGCCTCTCCCATTCCCTTGAACGAACGTCTTACGCCGGCCTCTTTGGGGGGTAGATAGAGCAGGTGGTTGCGATCGAGCCGCCCTACGATGTCGACACGTCCTTCCGCCCCGATGATCTGAGCGCCGACCGGCAGCAGGTCCGCCACCTTCTTTCCTTGCGCATCCTGGATCGTGAGCGTCGGGGCTGCGTAACGACCCAGGGCTTCCTCATCGAGTTCCATGGTGCCGCGCGACACTTCAAGGTCGGTGCCTTCGATCCACTTCTCCGCGTCCGAGTACAAGGCGTTCACCCTGGCGAGGTACTCGTCCTGTCTGGATTTCGTGCTGCTTCTCATAATCACACCCTTTCTTTTCGGGGCTATCCTTCTTATGGTAACGTTCGGTGTTCGACGGCGGTGCCTTGTTCGTTACCCTACAATTCCACCTTCAGTTGCATCGTTGTGTCCTTGGCCGCGACCATCCGATTGATCGCGTCCACGTAGGCTTTGGCGCTGGCTTCGATGATGTCCGTCGAGATGCCCCGGCCGATGAAAGTCCGGCTGTCGTCGCGAATCCGCACCGTCGCTTCGCCCAGCGCCTCTTTACCGCTGGTGACGGCCCGGATCGAATAGTCCTCCAGGTCCGGCGCAAGCCCGGTGGCCTGGCGGATCGCCTCGTAGGCGGCGTCGACCGGACCGTCGCCGAAGGCGGCCGCCAGCTTGGTCTCGCCCTGCGAGCGCATCCGCACGCTCGCCGTCGGCAGCGTCCCGGTGCCGGAGGCGACGTGCAGGTACTCCAGGACGTAGACCTGCTCGACGACGCGGATCTCGTCGTTGACGATCGCCGCCACGTCGGCGTCGAAGACCTCCTTTTTCTTGTCCGCGACCTCCAGGAACCGCTGGTACGCCTGCTCGACTTCGTCCTTTGTGAGCTTGTAGCCGAGCTGCTTGCAGCGCTCCGCGAAGCCGTGCCGGCCCGTGTGGCGGCCGAGGACCATGCGCGAGCCGCCCAGGCCGATCGTTTCCGGCGTCATGATCTCGTACGTCGATCGCTCCTTCAGGATGCCGTCCACGTGAATGCCCGACTCGTGGGCGAAGGCATTGGCGCCGACAATCGCCTTGTTCGGCTGGACCACGAAGCCGGTGAGCTGCGAGACCAGTTGACTCGTCCGGGTGATCTCCTTGGTATTGATATTCGTGGACAGCCCGTCCCGGGCGGTCTGGCTGAAGAAGTCGGCCCGCGTGCGAATCGCCATGACCACCTCTTCGAGGGCCGCGTTGCCCGCCCGCTCGCCCAAGCCGTTGATCGTGCACTCGACCTGCCGGGCCCCGTTGCGGACGCCGGCCAGGGAATTGGCGACCGCCATGCCGAGGTCGTTATGACAATGCGTGCTGATGACGCACTTGTCGATGCCCGGCACGTCGCTCTTGAGCCGGGCGATAAGCTGGCCGTACTCGAATGGCAGCACGTACCCGACGGTATCGGGGATGTTCAACGTCGTCGCCCCGGCCTCAATCACCGCCGCGAGGACCTCGACCAGGAACGGAATCTCGCTGCGGCAGGCGTCCTCCGGCGAAAACTCCACGTCGTCCGTGAAGGTCCGCGCAAACCGCACGGCCTCGACCGCCATCTTCACGACTTCCGCGGGCTCTTTCTTGAGCTTGTGCTTCATGTGAATCGCCGAGGTCGCGATGAAGGTGTGGATCCGCTTTTTCTTGGCCGCGGCGACGGCTTTGCCGGCCGCCTCGATATCGCCCTTGTTGGCGCGGGCCAGGGCCGCCACGGTGGGTCCCTTGACCTGTTCGGCGACGAGCCTGGTGGCCTCGAACTGGGCGGGCGAGGATACGGGGAACCCCGCCTCGATGATATCGACACCCAACACGGCAAGCTGCCGGGCGATCTCCAGCTTCTGCGGGATCGACATGGCCGCCCCGGGCGACTGCTCGCCGTCGCGTAACGTGGTGTCGAAAATGACGACCTTTTCTCCAGACATTGTAGCACTCCAATCAGGGAAAAAGGAAAAGGTCAAGAGTAAAAAGTGCGGCAGGACGGGCTCCTCGATCGTGTGCGGGCCGCAGCCCCTTTCACCTTTCTACTTCTTCCTTTTCACTTGCCGCGTATTATGCCCGAACGAGGGGCAAAACGCCACGGTTTTGCGTAAGTACGGGAGGGATAACGAGTTGTGGGTGTTCTTCTGTTCTGCGCCTTAGCGGCGCAGCAGCAGGGTGCGCAGGCCCGCAAGGCCCGGGAGGAAGGAACGAATTGTGCCCCGAGTACCCATAGTCAATACAAGTATACCTATCGGCCGAAAGAAGGCAAGACTTTTTTTCAGGGCAATTCCATGTGCCCCACCACCTTGGTGACGAGCGTTTGGAGTTCCGCCTTCAGGCGGGTCCAACAGTCCGACCCTCCTTTCTTCTTCTGCGTTCAAATATGGAGCCGGCTGCGCCGCAAGACTGTCAGACCCGCCTTATGAGTTTTGGCGGGCAAGTTCGGTAATCAGAGCCCGGCCACGGGCGCTCTTCGTAGGGCGAGCGTCCCCGCTCGCCGAAGATGTCGTGCGAGGACGCACGACCTACGCCCAGAGCGGCCCGCGCGGCCATTACCGAAGTTGCTCGTCAAAACTCATAAGGCGGAACTCCAAACGGGGAAGTTTATGCTCTTACGAGCACGCTACGAACCAGGCGTCATGCTGCCCCCACCTACGAGGTTCTTGGGGCGGAATCGGCGCTACACGAGATACTCGCGATCCTTTTTCATCGGCGACTGGACCTCGCGGGCCAGGTCTTCGTAATCCGCGCCGGGCTTGCCTTCCAGGGCCCGGGTGACCTCTTTGCCGAGCTCTACCGCCGGCTGGTCGTAGGGATTGACGTCCAGCAGGACGCCGGCAATCGAGGTCGCCACCTCGTACAGGTAGATGAACTGGCCGACCGTGTAGGCGGTGATCTCGGGGAACACGATCGTCAGGCACGGCCGCTCGTTTATCAGCAGGGCGTACTCGGAGGCTTGCTTTTCACTGTTCAGGAGTGCCCCCAGCGTCTTGCCGGCGAGGAATTCCACCTCGGATGCCCCCGCAGGCGCAGGACCGATCGTGATCTCCCGGCTGAACCGTTCCACTTCCAGGAACGTGAACAGCTTGTCATTGGGGCCCTCGCGGTAGAGCTGGATCTGGCTGTGCTGGTCGGTGGCGCCCAGGGCGTTCACCGGCGTCGGACCCACGTGTACGGCCCGGCCTTTCCGGTCCTGTGCCTTGCCCAGGCTCTCGGCCCAGAGCTGGCGGTACCAATCCGTCAGGTCCTTGAGTTGGAAGCTGTACGGCATCATCACCGCGATATTCTTGCCGCGTTCCTGGTAGTAGTGGCAGTTGAGCGCCGCAATCATGGCGGCCGGGTTCGCATAGAGATCCTCGGACTTCACGCGGGCGTCCATCGCCCGCGCCCCGGCCAGCAGCAGGTCGATATCGATTCCGCACATCGCCGCGCTGAACAGGCCTACTGGGCTCAGAACCGAGAAGCGTCCGCCGACGCCTTCCGGCACGACCAGGGTCCGCAGGCCGTCATTCGCGCTGATCCGCCGCAGCACCCCGCGCGAGACGTCGGTCGTGGCAATGACCTGTCGCCGGTAGCCGTCGTGACCCAGCTTGTTGAGCAGCATCTGCCGCACGATCATGAACTGCGCGGCGGTCTCCGCCGTCTCTCCCGACTTGCTGATGACGTTCCAGACCGTCCGGTCCAGCCCCTTCTCGGCCCATTTCAGGAACGCCCCGAACTGCACCGGGTCGATGTTGTCCAGCACGAACAGACGCGGCCCTTGGCGCTGCGCCTCGTCCAGGTTGTGCAGAGGGGAGTTGAGCGCCGTCTGCAGAGCGATGTTGCCCAGCGCCGAGCCGCCGATCCCGAGCACCACCAGGTTCTCGCAGCCGTTGCGGACTTGGGCCACCATGTCCTTGACCGCCTGCGGATGCTTCTTGCTGCGCGGCAGGTCCCGGTAGGGGGTGGCCCCGGCCTCGCGCTCCTGGTTCACGCGGGCCACCGCCTTCCGGACGCGCCCCGCCAGCTTCCGAAACGCGGCGGGCGTGATCCCATGTTCCTTGCCGATCGCCGCGGCGGTGACATTCTTCCAGTACAGTCGTAGGTTCGAATTGGCCATGTTCAACTCTCTAATAACTCCGGTACCTGTCCCTTATGGGAGGCCCACTTATACCGCATAACGTCCCCCGTCCGCAAGAGGAAGCTGCAAATGTACAAGCTTGCACGGTGCAGTCGGGCCTGCTACGATGGCGGCGCTGACAAGGACCCTTATAGGAGGTAATGCCATGACCATCGATTCTCGTGCCACCACGCGCCGCCAGTTTCTCCATCGTTCGACCGCTGCGACCGCCGGGGTGGCGCTGGGCTTGAATCTGCTCGGTACGCCGGTCACGCGCCCGGTGTTGGGCGCCAATGGGAAGGTCCGCGTCGGATTCATCGGCGTGGGCAATCGCGGGACGCAGTTGCTCCACGGATTCATGGCCCAGAACGATGTGGACATCGTCGCCTTGTGCGACGTTTATGAGCCCTACCTCTCCCGGGACTACAGCCAGGTCGGCCAGGCCGTGATCGATTCCATCGGCGCGCGGGCGCCGAAGATGGGCGAGAAGTTCGCCGGCGAGGTCGCCCGGTACAAGGATTTCCGCCGGGTGCTCGACCGCAAGGATATCGACGCGGTGGTCATCGCCACGCCGGACCACTGGCATGCGATTCAGACGATCCAGGCCTGCCAGGCGGGCAAGGACGTGTACGTGGAGAAGCCCCTGTCCGTGACCATTCACGAGGGACGCAAGATGGTCGAGGCCGCCGCGAAGTACCAGCGGGTCGTCCAGGTGGGCCTGCACCGGCGCTCGTCGGCGGTATACGCCGAGCTGGCGAAACAGATGCAGGGAGGCAAGATCGGCAAGATTACGGTCGCCCGGGCCTATCGTGTCAGCAACATGGACCCCGCCGGGATCGGCAAGTACCCCGACACGACCCCGCCCAAGGAGCTGGATTGGGACCTGTGGCTCGGCCCGCGCCCGCTGCGCCCGTACCGGGACAACATCCCGCTGTACAAGTTCCGCTGGTGGGAGGCCTACTCGTCGCAGGTGGCCAACTGGGGCGTCCACTACTGCGACGCGATCCGCTGGGTCCTGAAAGAAGAGGCGCCGATCTCGATCTCGGCCCACGGGGGCCGGTTCGCCATCGACGACGACCGCACGATCCCGGACACGATGGAAGTGATCTTCGAGCTGCCTTCCGGCGTTCTGCTGGTCTTCGGGCAGTACGAGGCCAACGGGCTCGCGCCCCTGGAGTTCGGCGAGATCGAGTTCCGCGGCACGCTCGGCAACCTGTACGCGGGCTCGGAGGCCGGCGGCTATAAGCTCGTCGCCTCGCCCGGCGGGCAGTTCCAGCCCGCCAAACCGCGCATCGCGTCCGAGGAGAAGCCGGGGGTCAAGGGGGTCGACCTGACCGTCCAGCACATCCGCAACTTCGTCGACTGCGTCAAATCGCGGCAGCGCACGAACTGCGACATGGAGACGGGACACCGCTCGACGACCTTTGCCCTGCTGGCCAACATCGCCCTGGCGACGAAGTCCCGCCTGGACTGGGACCCCAAGACCGAGCGCATCACGAACAACAGGGACGCGAACAAGCTGCTGCACTACCGCTACCGCAAGCCCTGGACCCTGTGACGGCAGGGCCGTCGCGGACGGCCGATAAAAGCCGGCCTGGTGCTTCGCTGTGTGGACAATGTGGACGGCGTGGACCCCGTGGACGGGAGCGACATTCCCTGAGGTCCACAAAGTCCACGTCGTCCACCTCGTCCATTCTGTCCACGACGTCCACGCAAAGACTCCCGCCGCCGGGGGCGCGGCTACGTCCGATATCGGCTGGGCCTGTTACTCAAGATCTGCCCCGAATTAGCCGACAAGACCTGTGGCACACTCTGACAGGGAGGGCGTTTCCCGGGACGGATTCGAAACCGGCCACCGACGAAGACTCGTGCGGCGGACTGTCGAATGGTAAAGACTTACAGAGGATTCACGGTTGTTGAACTCCTGGTGGTCGTGCTGATCGTGGGCATTCTGGTCACCGCGGCGATTCCGATGATGAAGGGCCGCACCGATGCCACGAAGTGGTCTGAAGCCAAAATGGCGATGGGAACCATCGCTCGGGCCCTGCGCACCTACGGCACGGAGAAAGGTAGCTTCGCGGATGCCCCGAGCCTCGCAGAACTCGGCATCATGGACAGCGACCTGGACGGCACATATTTCTCCCACGAGGCCTACACGATCACCTCGGCCTCCGCGTCGAACGGACAAACCAGCTTCGTGATCACCTGCACCGTGGTCGATTCCCTGCGGGCCGATGTCCCGACCAGCCCTGCCGTCATGGCCCTGACCTGCAACGCCGGCAATGGCTACCAGCCTACCTTCGCCGCTCTCGGCGAATGACCCCCCGAGACCACCGCGACGGCGGAAATCCGAAATCCGACACCGCGAAAGCGGGAGACCGACAAATCCAAAGGACCCAGAGTCAAGACGGAGCCCCCGGCCGGCCCAGGCGTTTCGGTCATTCGTGCTTTGAATTTTGAATTTGTTTCGAATTTCGGACTTCGCTATTCGAATTCCCGCCCCCCGGTGTTTTGAGAAACCCCTGGTATCGCAGCCAATTGGCGCAGGCCTGGGTCCACGCGGCGCATGGATGATTCACCGGGCGGACGCCGAAGTCGTGCGTGGCGGTGGCGTAGATGTGCAGCTCCGTCGGCACGCCGGCCTTTTGCAGCGCCAGGAACATCGTTACGCTGTGCTCCGGCGGGCTGATGATATCGGCCCCGCCGTGCACGAGGAAGATCGGCGGCGTCCCGGCGGGAATCCGCAGACCCGAGGCGATCTCGTCCTTGTCCTTTGCCTTGAGATAGCCCGAATAGGCCGCGATGGCGAAGTCGGGCCGGCAGGAGATCTTGTCCACGTCGTCGACCGGTGCGTAGGTCCGCTTTTCGAAGCTCGTCGCGGTCGCAATGGCCAGATGCCCGCCCGCCGAGAAGCCTATCATCCCGATCTGCTGCGGCTGGAGGCCCCATTCCCCGGCCTTGCTCCGCACGAGACTGACCGCCCGCTGGGCATCCTGGAGCGGCCGCCGGGCCGGCTCGCCCTTGACCTCATCCGGCCGCCGCGGCACGCGGTACTTGAGGATGATCCCGGTGACCCCGATCGAGTTCAACCACGCGGCCACCTCCTCGCCCTCCAGTTGCCAGTAGAGGTCCCAGTACCCGCCCCCCGGACAGATCAGGACCGCCGTTCCGGTGTCCTGATCCTTCGGTGGCCGATAGATCGTCAGCGTCGGCCGGGTGACATTGGTCACCAGTGTCGTCGATTCCGTCACCTCGACATATTTGCGGCTCGACTTCGGCGACGGCCGCGTCTTCTCCGCCCCCACCGTCCCCGGCTCCTCCGGCGCCTCCCCCGGCCAAACCGTCACCACCAGCGGCTCCTGTGCCGCCGCCGCCGCATCAACTCCACACATCCCAACGACCAGAGAAACCGTCAATGCAAATCGCATAATTGATTGATCGTCCTTTCATTGCATTGCCCGATCTGTTTGGCGTTTGCCTCGGTACCGTCGACGGCTCAACATGTTGCCCTGCAGACTCCTCTCGTTGGGGCTCCTATCGGTTGTTGTATCTTGGCAACACGTCTCTTGCCACTACGCGGATTGCCCGTTGCATCGCGCGCGTTAGGGTGTCGCAGTCCCTTAGGACTACTTCCAAGAAGCCAAACGCAAGGGGAAAATGGCAGTGGCGCATCGGGTCGGGAGCGCAGGATATATGGAGGTGCGGCCCCTGTTTTAGGTCGTCGGTGTCGGCCGGGTCAGTATGAATGCAGAGTAACTCATCGTACTTGTGTGCCGCAGGCAAGATCGCTAACAATGTGAAGTATGCGCGCTCGAGCGTGAAGGTGTCACCCGCAGAAGCCCGCCACGACTCATAGTAGCGGCAACGAAGCCCTTGTATTGAAGTCCGGAAGCTCTCTTCAGTACGGATGGAGCCCCCCGTTTTCTCATCGGTTGCGACAAGTCTGATCGCACCTCCAGGGCCGGACCTCGCATAGCGAACTGCCACACGCGAGTCTCCTTCGCGAAGCGGAATGAACATCTCATGCAGCGTGTTCGAACGCTGGCGCAGATTCCGCTCTGGCACCGTGATCAACGCCATAGTCTTAGTCGCCTATGCCAACAAGGGACAGTTGCGATTCCGAAAGGCCAAATGCTTGACCGACGGCTCTATCCAAATCCCCCATCACCTTGGGATTGCCCGGCGAACTGGCGAGTGTGTCCACAAGTCCCACGATCTTTCGCGTCAACGGAGCCGGAAGCGAGGCGGGTCCGGGTATGTGGAAGTCACGCAATGTCTTGACCTCCAGCATCAGGTAAGCCCGTTTGTACTTGTGTGATGATGAGGCGAGTTGCCAGTGGCCGATTGCAGAGTTCATTACAGCGCATACGACTTTGAGCAGGGACAACCCTCCTTTACCAGAGCGGGGGACCAGATATGGACAGTGTGAGACAGCGTACCTGCCTTCCGTGTCGATACCGAATCGCGGTAGCAGGACCAGATGTGGCGTGACGATCTTAGGTACGAACATCTTGTCAGGTGAACGCGGCCGTTCGGGTTTCCACCACTCGACCGTTCCACGTCGCACACTGGAACGACCCGCCAGCCGATCTTTCGACTTGCTCAAATACTTCCAGGTCTCCGGGTAGCTCTTGCGTAGGTCGGTCTCACTGAGTTGTTCACCATCTGGACCAAAGGGCAGGAAGACTACCGTTGTCGGCCTTGTCGGAACACCAAACCTCACCATTTGGCGATCCGGAAGGATAGGACGCCAGATATCTCGCTCGCCCTTGGGACAATCCCGCGATGGCAGGACGAAGATGTCGTCCGCGCCTGTGACAAGCCCTTGTCGCACCTCAATAAACTGTTCGAGACGAGGATGTAGCTCGATGGCATTCTGGAGCGCTGTTTCCTCTGGGCGGAGAACATGCCAACGGTCACGGCGAAAGTTGTCCTGGCCCGCTTCGAAGACTCGGTATCCATCACTCGCAATGGTCCGGCCTGCCAGAGCGTCTTGGAGCGCGGCTCCCACGAACTCCTGGCACTTCACAATAGTTGCGGGGATGTGGCGCTCGCTCGTTCGTTCCGCGATAAGGAGGATGACATACACCCCAGTCTGCTCGAAGACCGGTACTTCTGAGAGATCGGCAAGTACTCTGATAGTGAACGTCTCAGATATCTGTTGGCGGAGTTGTGACGCGCTCTTTGAAAGGAGAAAACTGTGCGGCAAGACAAAGCAGACCATCCCGCCTGGTGCAGTGTGGTCGATTGCTGCCTTCAAGAACGCGAGATAGAGGTCTTGTTTTCCCAGACCTTGTTCCGGCATATACGACGACAGTCGTTCGCGAATTGTGGTCGAGAGCCCATCCCATTTGACGAACGGCGGATTCGCGATAACGACATCGAACATCCAGTCTGGGTGCTGCCGAAGACGTTGGATGGCCTCGCCCGCCTCAATGTTCAACGTCGGGGGAAACCTGCCGGTTAGCACCAAATGCAGGAGAGATAGGGAAAGTCGCGTTGCCTGACACGCGTTGGGGTCAACATCAATCCCATGTGTGTTCGCGAACGATTCCTGAACTGACTCCGTTGAGAAGGTCTCGTTGGCCGGATCACACTGCATCTCCAGTAATGTCCGGAGAAACATGCCGGATCCGCACGCCGGATCCATCGTACGTAGCGCACGGAACGATCGTGGTGTTCGATGCTCTCTCAGATATCGGGCGAAGAACCGTGCAACGTACTGTGGAGTGCAGACACTGCCAAGGTCCTTGTTCTGAAGTTCCTCGGGGAGTTCTCGGAATAGCATCAGGTCCGACGGGCTGTTGTCACGCAGGACCGAGACATAGTGCTCATAGATGCGGCTCAGCGCGTGTTTGGAGATCAGGTGGAAGTTGTACCTATAGGGAGAATACCGACTCCAGTAGAAATTGCGAGCCAGATCCTGCAAGGACTCGGCGTCCCAGGCATCGAAGACATCCAGTTGGTCAAGAATCTCCTTGAGCCAGTCGGGCAGATTCGTTTGACCCATGCGCTCAAACGCCAGATAGATGAGAGATTTTGCGTTCCTCCGAGCCGGCGGGAGTCCGCTGAGCAGCGAGATGAGCAGCCCCTTCTCCAACGGCTGCATACGATTTCGGTAGTCCTCAAGAGCGCGGACCAAGATGACGGAATTGATCAGGGCAGAGACTTGTGGCAAGCCGACGCGATTACCCAAGTCGCTTCGAACCGCACGCTTCCAGAATGACACCGTAGCGATGAGGGCATCATCCAGTGCCTTGACGTTGGGATTTGGGCGGTTGCCTGTCAGACGATCAAAAGCATCTGCCCGCCAGACGTCCTCTGACAGGGTTGCGGGAAAGAAGTGGTCATACGGTGGGTCTGTCCGATTGAATACCACCCGCATCCCGCGCCCCTCGGGAAGCAAGTGCCAATCCACCAAGTTGTTGTACGAAAGTTCAAGCAACGTTCGACGCTCTGACACGGTGAGGTCCATGTACGGAGTATCTGTCCGTAGGAAGGAGATGACGGCGGTCCGGTCAAAGCCATGCTCCACCACCAAGTGTCCGTTGCAGAACCGCTCCGTGCCAGGGTATCGGTCGAGTTGATCGCTGGGGCGCCAGCCGAACTCGCTGGCAAACCGCCGAAGAGCATCAATCGCTTCGATACCCTGGATGTCCTGATCCGTGAGATCACGAAGGAGTTTCGAGCCTCGATCAGCCATGTGATGCCCCGAATCCTATCACAACCATCTGTCTCTCTGAATCCACACCGCGTCAGATTCCAGCAGAAGTTGCCGGTTCAAGATCTGACGTGTCCATCAGTTGATGCTTGATAGTAGAGGATCACTGGTGCATTGTAAAGATGGAAATGCAGGAGAAGGCGAGCGGGCGAACCCCATGCCACCACAGTCGTTCTTGCGCGGGACCTTCGCGGACCCGGGAGTTGTCGCTGATTCTATGCGGTCTTCTGGGTTATCAGGTCTTTGTCGAACTCCAGCCTGTAGGATAGGATTGTCTTCAAGTCGATTTTCTTGGAGGCCTCCAGAATCTCGATGCCCACGATTCTGCCGTTCGCGGTCGTGTCCAGATTGACGCCCTCCGTGATTTCCACGACCCCTTCCGGCGTCTCATTGCCCAACTCCAAGTACAGGGCATCGACCTCGTCGTCGTAATGTACCCTCATGGGGTCCGTCCTTTCTTCCAGGGATAGTTCGTTATCACGGTTATTCTATCACCTTCCACGGCGGCCACAATCTTCAGTGGATATCGGAAGCCTTCGACCTTCTCGACGATCTCGTGTCTGCCTGGAGGTAGGAGCCTTTCCTTCAGGAGAGCGACGACCAGGGATTGGGGAATCTTGTACAGAGCCGCCCTTCTTCGTGCATGACGGGAAAACTGGATTTCCACCATGAAGCTCCTATCGTTGCCTCATGTGTTGCTCAATGGCATCGATCTGCTCGTCCGTGAGTCCTTCATAGACTCGCGCTGCCAGGGCCAGCACGTCGCCCGGTTCCTCAATGGGTTGGACCACCAGACGCACCTTCTGGCCTTCCGTAAGCTCCACGTCGGCAGGGGCAACGGGGCGAAAGCTCCCATGCTCGTAGACCGCTTCGATTGTTTCTGTCTTCATCGAATTGCTCCTTTGTACCACAGCAATATTATAGCGGTCTTTGCGGTTCTTGTCCTCGTCTTTTCGAGACAATCGAAGCGGTGCATTGTCCGTATCCGGCCCGCTGTCCGCCGGTGCCTTTCAGGCGGGATTCCTTGATCTGCAACGTCCACAAGTCACCTCGTAAGATGCAGAAGGTGTGCACAGCACACCCTACAGTTGCTGCTCGGGCCCCATGCGAAAAAGGCCCAAGGTCAGAGACGCAGCCCCGTCACAACCGCAGCCAGGTCGCCGCGTTCTGGTGGCGGATTCTCTCTTTGTCCGGCTCGGGGGTGTCGAGGACTTCCAGTTTCACCAGGGCGGGGTCGGGGTAGTTGAAGGGCATGCCGGTGCCGAAGACCAGCCGGTCGGGACCCAGGTTGGTGAGCAGTTGGCCCAACTCGTTCGCCAGTACGGCGGTCAGACGCGAAATCTCGATGGCGTAGTTGGGTGGCAGGCCGTTGTCTTTGCGGCCCAGCGCGGAGGACACGTAGCCGGCGCCGTTGAGCAGGAGAAAGCGGGCCTGCGGGTGGGCCTTCACCAGCGCGACGATCTCGGCCTGCGGCACGTCGGGGACGTTCAGCAGCCAACTCCGCTGGCGGTTGTCCTCCACGCGCAGGGGGATGGAAATCACCACGTTTCGCTCCGTGGCGGCGGCGATCAGTTCCGCGCAGCAGGCGTCGGACAGCCCGTAGTTGTGCCACTTGGGATAGAGGCGCAGGCCCGTCATGCCGAATTCTTCATGGCAGATCTTCAGATCGTCCTGCCACCCGGCGTAGAAGGGGTTGAGGACCGCAAAGGGGATCAGCCGGTCGCGGTGGCGGCAGGCTTCTTCCATCAACTCCTCGTTGCCCGCCTGGGCGTTGCGGTAGGTGATCGCCGCGGCGCTGGAGACGACCGCCTTGTCGATCCCCTTGGCATCCATCAAGGCCAGCAGCGAGGCCGCCGTGTTGTGCCGCAGCCGCCGGAACGCAAAAGGGCCTAGATACGCATTCACGTCGATGATCATGATTTCCGCCTCCCCAGGAGTCTCATCATATTCCCGCTCAGGATCTTCCCTTTGTCCTGCGCGCTCAGGTTCGCGCCGCGAATCTTGCCCACGCCCGCGGTCATGGACATGTCGCAGCCGAACACGACCCGCTCCGCGCCGACCGTGGTCACCGCCATCTCCACCGAGCCGGCGTCGGTCACACTGCCGCTGGTGTCGAGATAGACGTTCGGGGCGTGGCGGGCGGCCTTGACCGTCCATTCCCAATCCCCGCCCCCGGTGATGTGGGCGCAGATGAGCATCATCTCGGGATACCGGCGGGCCAGCTCGGCGAAATGTCCGCTGTCCGACATGTGCGGCTGGTCCTCGACGAAGTAGTGGGAGTGCCCCGCGTGGTGCAGGATCGGCACGCCCAGCTCGATCGCCAGCTCGACGACGGGAAACACCACCGGTTCGGTGCAGGTGTGCTCGTTGTAGAGCTTGATGCCGATGAACCCACGCTCCTCGACGCACCGGCGGATGTCGTCCAAGGCCTCCGGGCCGTAGCCGGGGTTGACGTAGCAGTACCCGAGCACCCGGCCGGGGAACCGCCGCATCGCCTCGGCCGTCCACTGGTTGCATTGGCGAAACCCCTCCGCGGTCGCCGGCCGCTTCGGCGTCAGCATCGAGCAGCACAACTGGTCGATCCCCAGCTTGTCGGCCGCCTCGATCAGCTTGCGATCATCCGCCTCCCACGTCGCCCGGCTGTGGTGCACCAGGTGCGCATGGCAGTCGATGACCTTGCCTTTCGCCGGCGGGCTACCAGACGCATCGGGCACAGATTGCCCGGCCGTGCCGCCCGTCAATGGCAGTGTCGCCCCCAGGGCCACGGCCGCCGAGCTCTTCAGGAGCGTTCGTCGCGAAACACGCGGGCGCGATCCGGATAAACTCGCCGTTATCTGAGAGATAGTCATCTGTTTCTGCCTCCTTCTATGTCTCCCTGGCTTCTTTTTGTAGCAGGAAGATCTACGCGCGGGTCAAGAACCTACCCTGCCGACTACCGCAGGTGCAGGACCAGACGTAATCCCTTTTCGATCTGCTCCATCAGGTTCGGAGGAAGGGTGCCAATCCTCTCGGTCAAGCAGGTCTTGTCTGCCGTTATGATCTGGGATACGTTGGCCACCGAGTCCTTTGGGAGTCCGGTCAATTTCTGGGGGAGGAACACATTGCCCGGTGCTTGAGCCAACCTGGTATTGGACGTGATGACGAGCGCGATCACGGTCGCGATCCGGCTGCGATTGAAGTCATCAGACTGGAGCACCAGAACCGGTCTGCGATAGCCCGGTTCCGATCCCGCAGGTTCGGGCAGACCCGCCCACCAGATTTCTCCCCGTTGGATCACCATTTCTCGTTGCTGATGGAGGCAATCTGAATCGCGACCAACTCCGGCTCCAGTTGGGACTTCTCTTTCGTGTAGACCTCGTCAAGCCTTTTTGTCACGTCGCCGTTCTGGTAGGCGGCCAGGTAGGCGGCCAGCGCCGCGACATAGAACTCACTCAGCGACATGCCGAGCTCTTGGGCCAACCGCTCCGTTGCCTCGTAGATCGGATTGGGTACTGAGATTTCTGTCTTCATGTTGTCTTTGCCCATCGACATCGGATGAACGCACCTCTAACTCCGGGTATTGTACCACCCCCGTCAAGCCCACGCAACGTCGGGAAAATGCGGCGTAGGGCAATGGGGTGTTCGGCGACGAGGCGGTTTGGAGTTCCGCGCTTACGCGGGTCTGAGAGTCTTCCGGCGCGGCCGGCTCGACTCTGTAAATGCGGACGGGAAAAGGAGGGCCGGACTGTTTGACCCGCCTGAAGGCGGAACTCCAAACGCCACGCACAATGTGGAACTCCGAACAGCGTTCTACATGTACCGTAGGGGCCCACCCGGGTTGAGGAGGGTGGCCAGACGCGATGCAGTGCGTTTGAGGACCTGAACGCACTCTACCGAAGGGCTGGCACCGCCGGGCCGCGCCAGATGCTGCCGCCGAAGGTGGTGACGTAGAGCAGGTTGTCGTCGGCGGGGTCAAAGGTCAGACGCTGGATGTTCGAAAAGGGCAGGGCGTCGAAGGCTTGCCAGGTTTGGCCGTTGTCCTGCGAGAGCCACAGGCCCGCACCGGGGGCGCCTTCGGTGAGGGTCATATAGATCCAGTCTTCGTGCTTCGGGTGGAAGTAGCCGCCGAAGGTCTGGCGGGCCTGACGGCCGATTCGCTGCCACGTCTGGCCGGCGTCGGTCGTGCGCCAGAGGCCGCCGGATTGGTCGCCGCCGCCGGCGTCGCAGACGCCGACCAGGATGATGTTGCTGTTGCGCGGGTGGACGGAGAAATCTTTGGGATAGAGAAACAGTTGCGATGCGTTGACCTTTTCCCACGTTTCGGCGCCGTCGCGGGAGCGGTACAGGCCGACGCCTTCGCTCACGAGCGGCTTGCCCTGAGCGGGCCGCATGGCGCAGATCATCGCGAAGAGTGTGCCATCGGCGTGCAGGAGCACGCGGGAGACGCGCATATTCAGCGGATGGCCCAGGCCGGTCTTCTTGAGGGTCCAGGTCTGGCCGTCGTCGGTCGATTTGTAGACCCCTTCCATGAAGACGCCGGCGTAGAGGGCGCGGGCGTCCTTCGGGCTGCGCGGGTCCAGGACGATGGACGTGACCGGCCGCAGCGGCAGGCCCTGGGCCTCGGGTTTCCAGGAAGCGCCGAAGTCGCGGGAAATGCAGGCGCCGCCGGGACCGTTATGGCCGTGACGCTCGGAGATGATGTTGTCGTTGGGGATGTCGTGCACGTTGGAGAACGCCCCCCACATCTTGCCCGGGATTTCGGGATCGAAGGCGATCTCGTAGCAGGTGTTCCGCCAGGGGGCCCAGGTGTTCTTGTCCCACCAGATCCACGTTCTGCCGGCATTGAGGGAGCGGGCGAAGCCGATATCCGTATACGCGATGTAATGGCGGTTGGCTTCGAACGGGTCGAGGTAGTAGTTCCAGGTGGTCGTGACCACCAGGCCCGTGCAGGCCCACGCGGAGCCAGGCCCGGGCTGTTGGCCGGGGGCGGGATAGGTGTCGCCGTTGAACCACGTGGCGCCGCCATTGTGGGTGATGTACGACTGGCTCCACACCAGGATCAGGCGGTTGGGGTCGCTGTTACAGATCGCGGCGCCGAAGGGCGTGTCGCCGCCTTTGTACGACTGGCCCGCCGAGGCGGTCACGTAGTTGGGCGCGACGTTGTACTCTTTGAAGCGTGGGTCCTGGAAGTAGGTGGCCCGCCAGGTGCCGCCGCCGTCGTCGCTGCGATAGACGGTCTCATGGTGCGGCGGATGGAAGCCGGTGCTGGTATTCAGGACGTACACCGTGAGCGGTCTGGCATCCGTGGTCAGGATCTGCCGGTACTGGGCGATGGGACCGTACGACCACTGGTCGGCCTTGGTCGTGCCCAGGTTGATGCCCCGGCCCATCGCCGATTCCCAGGTCTCGCCCCGGTCCCGGGAGCGGTAGACGCCCCCGCGCAGGATGCCGTCTTCCAGCTTGCTGGTGACGGTGCAATAGAGCATTGTGCCGGTGGCGTCGGAGCCGCCGGCGAAGCCCTGGATCTCCTTCCAGGGCAGTCCCTCGGTCTTCTCCGCCCAGGTCCGCCCGCCGTCATTGCTGCGCCAGATGCCCCGGTCCGTGGCTGCGAACATCGTATGCTCTTCGTAGGTCGTGCGTCCCCGCACGAGTTCCGAGGCGAGCGGGGACGCTCGCCCTGCGGGGACAAAGTGGAACCCCACGACTCGGCCTTGCGGACCTGGGCAGGGAGTCCACGTGAGGCCCGCATCGCGCGACAGTTGGCACCGGCCACTGCGGGTGCCCACGAGGAGCAGACGCGGATCGGAAGGGTGGATCGCGATCTCGCCGGAGAGGGAGTCCTTGAGGTCGCCGACCGGCGCAAAGGTCCGGCCGCGATCCCGACTGACCTTCAGACGGCCGCTGGAGGAGGCGTACATCACGTTGGCATCGGTGGGGTGAAAGCCCGGACGGCACTGGGTGTCGGTCCGCAATTGGGCGTGGTGGATCATCCGCCAGTTATGGCCGCCGTCTTCGGAGAGGTAGGCGGCGCTCATGTCGCAGTTGAGCATCATCAGGTTCGGATCGGCCGGGGAGATGGCCGGTGCGAACATGCCCCCGCCGCCGGACAGGCCCAGGGGCTGCCAGGTGCGGATTGCGGATCTCGGATTGCGGATTGAAGACTGGCTCGCGGCATGGCCGCAGGAGGCCAATACCGCCAACACCAACACCAGGCACTCTCGGGATGAAAGAAACCTGCGGCGTCTCATACACCTGCCACCTTTCAGAATTTGTTTCACTGACGCAAAAGCACCATCCCCAAGGCCTTCCGGCCTTGGGGCTGCCACCCGATCCCCGTTATGGCATCGCCCGTTTGTAGTGTGCTCGTAAGAGCATATCTATCTCCACGGGCGGGACGCCCGTGCTACTCATGGGCAAGATGCCCATGCTACTCATGGGCGCTCGCGCCCATGCTACGGGTACTGCGATTCGATTCGGACGGTCGTTGCCAGAGGTCTGCCATTCACCGTGCCCGTGAGCTCGCCCGTCGCGTGGAAGCGCACCTGCCAGCGGTCTGCGATGTTGACGCCGGCCGGCGGCACGAGCTGGACCGAAGTCGGCTGCTGCACCTGCTCGTCCGCGATCTCGAAGACGTGCAGGAAGAGGGATCGCGCCGCGGTGCTCGGGTCGGGGTCCCCGACGCCCTGTTTGGCGTTGGGGGTCCCCGCGCCGACCTCGATCCGCCAGGGACAGATCGGCGGTCGCAGTCGCCGGTCGGTCAGATGGTTGTACTGGGCGGTGGGTTCGAGCGGGTGGCCCCAGGCCTCCTGGTCCGGCCCGCCGCGCAGGACGATCTCGGCCTCTTGGGGCAGCAGCGTATGCAGGAACATCCACGACCGGCCCTGCGACAGGACCGTCTTGTCGCCATCCGCCTCGGGCAGACTCAGCCAATGCAGGGTGTGCTCTGCACGCCGCAAACCGTTCGATGCGAGATCGGTATGCGAAGCAGACCCT